>OJED01000050.1_pt1 | contig 32746 bp, 36 predicted proteins | sample 1593181 | NCBI WGS metagenome assembly OJED01 (sample SAMN05416772, study PRJEB24817) | seawater metagenome | isolation source: Sea water | place: Canada:Atlantic | collected 2013-07
CAGCTCTCCAAACCAGTCGGGCGAGCTTGCGTCGGAGAGGATGACCCAGCCGTCCTCGCTCTCTACCTGCGCTTCGGCCGGCACCTGCATCGCCAGCCACTTGGGCAGGATCAGCATGGTCGGGCCCGATGCGTAATCGATGCGCTGCTGGATGATCTCGTCGATATCTTCGGGATCGGTCCACAACGGCGGGGTAAGGATTAGCAGACCATAATCCTCCAGTTCCGCGCGATTGCGGATGCGCGAGACGGAGTTGCCCGTCTTTTCCAGCAAGGTGGCCAGGCCGGAAAACCCGTTTAGCCCGTTTGCCGCTGCATGGTTGCCGCCGTTCCTCTCCTCCTGGCCGGTCCAGCCCTGACCCAGCGCATAGAGCAGCAACAGGAAAGCCAGCGCGCCCACCAGCAGCAGCACCAGCACCGCGCCGGGACGAAAAGGGCTGGCGCGGCGGCTCATGCGCCGATGGCCTTGCGGGCGAGGGCGAAATCGGAATAGGCGGCGCGGGCGGCCTGCCAGTCTGCTTTCTCCAGCTTGCGCAGCGCAAACAGGCTGCGCTCCACCGGCGCGGCGATCAGCGAGAATGCGGTGCGTGCGGCTTCGGGAAGGCGTGGTTCTGCGGCAAGCTCGCGCGCGGTGCTGGACGGTTCCACGAGGTCGGGCCGGGCCTCGGCGATCTGCCCGACCGAGCGTTTGAGCAGCAAGTGCGTCGCTTCATCGTAATCGCCGTCGGCAGCCAGCCTGTCGGCCTCCTCCAGCAAGGCCAATGCCTCGTGCTCCTGCGGGGACCAGTCCTGCGGATCATCAACGTTGCGCCGCTTGCGCCGGAAGCCCGGACCCAATGTCTGGTACAGGAAATAGGCGGCTATCAGCACGGCAATGCCTATCAGCACCCATTTAAACACCGGCCATGCCTCTACAAGCGCGCCTGCCACTGGCGTAAAAATCTCCCCAAGCCATTGCAGGAATTCTGTCAGCCAGTCGGGCCGGGGATCGGTCTCGGGCAGCGTTACCTGGGCAAACTGGATTTCGTCATCGGCGCGCAGCTCTCGCCATGCCGTTGCGAAGTCATCCGCCCTGGCTGGCGATGCCGCGTTACCCTGTCCCGTAGTCACCATCCCTTGGTTGCACGGGCAGGCAGGCGACGCAACGATGCATTGTTCCTGCGTTAAGAAATTGGCAGGAACCGAGGCAGGGCGGCGGGTTTCGATCGTGAGGCGAGCGTGATTACAGGTCTTTCGCCATGCAAATGCTGAAATCGTCCAGCACGTAATCGGCATAGGCATCGCAGGGCTCAAAACCGTGCTTGGCATAGAGACGCTGGGCAGGTTCAAAAACTTCGTGCCGTCCAGTTTCCAGGCCGAGCCAGACCAATCCCTCGTCGCGTGCGGTTGCGATCAGGTGCAGCAGGATCGCTTCCCCCGCGCCTGTGCCGCGAAACGCGTCGGCGGCGCGCATGGACTTGATCTCTCCCCTCCGGTCTCCAAGCCGCCTTAAAGCGCCTACCGCTGCCAGCTCGCCGTATTGGCGGGCCACGAAAAAGGTAACGCCGCGCTCTTTCAGGCGAGCAGCATCCAGCGCGTGAATCTTGCAGGCGGGCGAGCAGCGATGCATTTCCTCGAGATGCCGTTCCAGCAAGTCCAGAACATCGGCAGCTTCCAATGGATCGGGCGCGATCGCAAGCGCACGTGACTGTTCCAATGTCAGCCTCTCTGGCGGGCCAGTGGATAGGTGCCGAACATGCGCACGCGGTTGCAATGGAAGGCCAGTTCTTCCAGCGCGCGGTCCACCGCCGGATCGCCGGGGGCTCCGATGATATCGGCATAGAACATGGAGGCGGCGAAACTGGCGCCCTTCTGATAGCTTTCCAGCTTGGTCATGTTGACGCCATTCGTGGCGAAACCGCCCATGGCCTTGTACAGGGCCGCAGGAATATTCTTCACCTCGAAGACGAAAGTCGTCATCGCTTCCTGCCCTTGCAGGCTGGCAACGTCGAGAGGCTGTCTTGCAAGCACCACGAAGCGGGTCGTGTTGTCCTCTGCATCCTCAACCCGCTCGTCCACGATTTTCAGGCCGTAAAGGTCAGCCGCCAGCTTCGGCGCTATCGCGGCGAATTGCGGATCGTCCAGTTCCGCCACATGGGCCGCAGCACCCGCCGTATCGGCGTGGGCGAGCGGCACGATGCCGCGCTCTCGCAGGTAATGGCGCGACTGGCTGAGGGCATGGGGATGGCTGAATGCGCCCTTGAACGGGCCGGTATCACTTATGGCCATCAGCGCATGGTGGATTGACAGGAAATGCTCGCCAACAATGGAAAGCTCGCTTTCGGGCAACAGGAAGTGGATGTCCGCCACCCGTCCGGCCTGGGAATTGTCTATGGGTATCATCGCGCATCCGGCGCGGCCATCCTCCACCGCTTCTATCGCCGCGGCAAAACTGAAACACGGCAGGGGCAGCGCATCGGGATCCCATTCATTCACCGCGCGGTGCGAATTCGCGCCCGGTGCACCCTGAAACGCGACGGCGCGCGCCGGGTCGGCTGCAGCGGCGGCGTGCATTTTCTCAACCATGGCGAGCGCTGGAGCGGGGTATGAATCCATAGGAGGAAAGCCGGTAGCGAGGCTGTGCGCTGGCGACAAGCGCGTATACGCCCTTGCGAAGCGCGGTTCTGCACACTAGAGCGCGTCCGCGTACTTCCAAACCGGCAGATATATTTCGATCATGAGCAACACAAACACCATTTTTGGCTGGGTTCTTGCCAGCGGCATCGTCGCCCTGGGTCTCAGCTCGGTCAGCGGCAAGTTCTTCCACGCCGACAGCCCCAGCGTCGAAGAGGGTGAATTCGGCTATGTCATCGAGGCTGCCGAAGAAGGCGCCGTGGACGCCGGACCACCGTTCGCTGCGCTACTGGCATCGGGTTCGGCTGCTGCCGGTGAAGGCGTGTTCGCAAAGTGCACCGCATGCCATTCCATCGAACAGGGCGGCGCTGCCGGTATCGGCCCCAATCTCTACGGTGTGCTTGGCTCGTCCATCGGCTCTCATGCCCCGGGCTTCGCCTATTCCTCGGCCCTCGCCGACAAGGGCGGCGTCTGGGATTATGACGCGATGGATGCCTGGCTTGCCAGTCCGCGCGGCTTTGCCAACGGCACGAAGATGAGCTTTGCTGGCCTTTCCAGTGCCGAAGATCGCGCCAACGTGGTATTGTACATGCGCGAAAACGGCGGCGGTCCGCCGCTTCCCGAAGTGCCTGCAGAACCTGTCGATGTCGAAGGCGAACTGGATGGCGCAGGCGAAGGCCCCGGCCAGACCGAAGGCGAACCTGTAAGCCCAGTGGAAGCAGCGGGTGCCATGGGTGACGAACAGCCGGTGCCAGAGCAGGTTTCCGCCACCGATACAGGCGACTGATACCGGCAAACTTCTTGCCGGTTCAGGCCGCCCTTACTCGGCCTGTCCCTTGAATCCCTGAGCCACGACATACCACTCGCTGGAGCCTTTGCGGCTGGCGGGTGGCTTGGCGTGTTTTACCGTCTTGAAGTGTTTCTTCAGCAGGTTCAGCAAGTCCTTGTCGGTGCCCCCGGCAAAACCCTTGGCGATAAATGATCCGCCCTTGTCCAGCACCTCCACGGCAAACCATGCGGCAGCTTCTACCAGCGCCATGGTACGCAGGTGATCGGTCTGCTTGTGCCCCACGGTGTTGGCGGCCATGTCCGACATCACCAGGTCGGGCGCGCCGTCCAGCGCTGCGGTAAGCGCCGCAGGCGCGTCGTCATCCATGAAATCCATCAGTAGGATATCGACGCCTTCGATCGGCTCTGTTTCAAGGATATCGATACCCACGATGGCGGCGTTCGGGGCGCGGCGGCGCACCACCTGCGCCCAGCCGCCGGGCGCGATACCCAGGTCCACCACCCGCCGTGCGCCCTTCACCAGCCTGAACCGATCGTCCAGTTCGATAAGCTTGAACGCCGCGCGACTGCGATAATCCTCTTCCCTCGCGCGCTTCACGTAAGGATCGTTCAATTGCCGCTCCAGCCAGCGTTGCGAGCTGGCCTTGCGCTTCTTGGCGCTTTTCAGCCGTCGGTGCGAATCATCTCCTGCGCGCGCCATCAGCTTTCCTCCCCGCCTTGTTTGAGGCGGCGCAATGCGGCCTGTGCTTCAAGCCCGTCGGCATCGGCAGCCATCAGGCTGCGCAAAATGCCTTCGCGAATACCCCGGTCGGCAACGCCCAGCCGCTCGGCAGGCCAGATGTCGAGGATCGTCTCGAGAATGGCACAACCCGCCACCACCAGATCGGCGCGATCCGATCCGATGCAATCCAGCTGGCTGCGCTCCATCGGAGACAGACAAGACAAGCGCTGGGAAATAGTGCGCATCGAATCCGACGGCACGATCAGCCCGTCCACCGCGTTACGATCATATTGCGGCAGGCCAAGGTGCACGCTGGCCAGCGTCGTCACCGTGCCACTGGTTCCCAGCAGGCGCTGGTCGGGAGCCTTGTGCCGATGGATACGTTCGGCAAAATCGGCAAAACTGTCCATCACGCGCTGCTTCATGTCTTCGTAGCGCGCCAGTCTGCCAGCCTCGTCTTCCGGCTCCGCACCCACAGTTTCGGATAGCGATACCACGCCCCACGGCACGCTCTGCCAGTCGATAATGCGCGGCACGGGTGCGCCCGGTTCGATCAACACCAATTCGGTGGACCCGCCGCCGATATCGAAGATGATAGCCGGGCCTATACCGTCTTCCAGCAGGATGTGGCATCCCAATACGGCAAGCCGCGCCTCTTCCTGCGCGCTGATGATATCGAGCGCGATGCCGGTTTCTTCACGCACACGCTCGATAAAGGCTTCCCCGTTCGTCGCCCGGCGACAGGCTTCCGTGGCAACGGATCGGGCGAGGTGGACGTTGCGCTTGCGCAGCTTGTCCGAACAGACCTTCAGCGCGCCCAATGCACGATCCATCGCGTGGTTGGATAGGCGTCCGTTCTGCGCCAGGCCTTCACCCAGCCGCACGACGCGCGAGAACGCATCGATCACGACGAAGTTCTCATCAGACGGGCGCGCGATCAGGAGACGGCAATTGTTGGTGCCGAGATCGATTGCGGCATAGGCCTGCTTGAAGGATTTGTGCGGGGGGCGGCGCCAATTGCGGTTTGCTCGCTGCGCATTGCCACTGTGTTCGCCGGAACTGCTTTGCTGGCCATTTCTGTTCTTGTGGCGCCTTGCTTGCTCCTCTGGCGCCGTGTTTCTGGCCTTTTCGCGTCGGTCCGGCGGATTGATGTCCGCCATACTCGTATACTTTCGCTATTCTATCACCCGCCATTTTCAGCGGAACCTGCCCTCAGGCTAGACCAAGCGGCGATTGCGCACAAGTCACGCACCTTGTGCCAGGGTCTATGGGTGTTTCGGGTTCTGGCGATGGACGGATATGCGAAAGGGCGATCCGAGGGCGGGAAGTAGAGCGATATCGCCTGCTGCATCCGGGTCATCCACGCCGATGGTAATCGCATCTTGCGCAACGTCGGCGCGAAATGTGCCGTGCAGTCTGTCCCACAGGCTGATGCCGCTGGACCAGTTGGAATCCATCTCGCCTGGCTTCTGGCTGTGGTGAATGCCGTGCATCCTGGGGGTGGTTACGATGGTAGACAGCGCTTCGTCCACACCGCGCGGCAGGCGCAGGTTGGAATGGTGGAACAGCACGGAGCCGAGGAAGAAGCCGCGCCAGATATTGTGCGTCCGGGGATCGGCCCCTGAAACGCGCACCTGCAACATCCGCATGGGGGTGGAGATCAACATATCGAGCGCGTGGAACCGCACGGCCGTGCTCATGTCGAGGTCCGGATCGACGTGGTGCACGCGGTGAAAACGCCACAGGAAGGGCAATTCATGCGTGGCGACGTGCCAGAGGTAATAGGTGTAATCCATCAAGAGGAATGCCGCGATACGTCCGGGCAGACCGCCGATGGCATGCTGCAGGCCGCGCCTTTTGCGCCGGTTGGCCTGCGCGATGGCCTCTGTGAGCGGAGCCTCGCTGGCCATGATGACCGCCTGGCACGCCGCGCCCATGGCCGCGTTGCGTGCGATACGCGGCAGTTCCTTGCGCGTGCGCTGGCGCAGGGGCCGCGCACGTTCTGCCAGCAACAGCGTGCCGACGGCCGCACCGGCCACGGCAAGACCGGCAAACTTTACGAGTCGGGATGCCATGAACGTCACAGTGGCTATTCGCCACGGGATCGTCCAGCGGTTACATGGCTGTGATGAGTGATGCCCCCACGATCGCCCTTTTTGCGAAATACCCGCGCGCGGGAGAAGCGAAGACGCGCCTTGCGCCGCTGCTGGGCCTCGCCGGAGCGGCTGAAATTCACCGGCGGCTGGTAGAGCGTACGTTAATGACCATGCGAGAAAGCGATCTGCCCTTCTCGGTTCACTATACGGGCGCGAGCGCCGATGATTTCGCACGGTGGCTGGGCGACGACGTGCCCCTGGTGGAGCAGGGGGAGGGCGATCTTGGCGCCCGACTGGCGCGGGTTCCGGGGCCGGCAATTGTGCTGGGCGCCGATATTCCCGGACTGACCGCCAGCCATTTGCGCGATGCAGCGAAGGCGCTGGAGAGTGTCCCGGTGGTAATCGGGCCAGCAAGCGATGGCGGCTATTATTTGCTGGGCTTCAGGGAACAGAGTCGGGCCCTCTGGCGCGGTATGAGTTGGGGCACCCACACGGTGCTGCAAGAGACAGAAACGCGCCTTCACAGCCTGGGCCTGCCTTACAGCAAACTGGGCGTACTGGATGATTGCGACCGTCCAGAAGATCTCGCCAACTGGCCGGAGCTTCTGTCATGAGCGACACCAGCCTGGTGATCCCTGTGCTGAACGAAGAGAAGGCGCTTCCGGACCTCATTGCTACTGTTGCGCGGCTGGACCCGGCACCTGCAGAGGTGCTGCTGGTGGATGGCGGCAGTGCGGATCGCACGGTGGAACTGGCACGCGCTGCGGGATGGCGGATTATCATATCGCCGCAGGGTCGCGGGGTACAGATCAACACCGGTGTCGCGGCGGCCACCGCCACACGTGTCTGCGTCCTGCACGCCGACACCGTGCCGCCGGTCGACATGGTAGCCGTGATCGAGAGCGTGCTGGCCGATCCGCGAACCGCGCTCGCCGGCTTTACCCCTGTCATCATGGGCGAGAAAACGCGCTGGGGTACCACCGCGCACAATTGGGCCAAGACCTGGTACGCCCCGCTATTGTTCCGCCCGCGCCTGTTCTTTCGCGGGGCGCGGCTGTTGTTCGGCGATCACGCGATGTTCTTTCGCAAAGCCGACTTTCTTAGCGTGGGCGGATGCGATCCGGCGGCGAGGGTAATGGAGGAAGCGGACCTTTGCATCCGGCTGACCGACCTTGGCCGCGTGCGGCTGGTGCCGCGTATTATCAAAACCTCCGACCGACGTATTGCCGAATGGGGCCCGGTGAAAGCCAATTGGGTATATCTGAAAGTGGGGCTGTTATGGGCTATGGGCGCTAGGCAGCGGCTAGAGAAGCACTATCCGGACGTGCGCTAGGCAAATAGCGGCAGGCGATGGCGTAACCGATCAACCGGTCGAGCCACGCGCTGTCGGTCTTTGGACATGCCAGACCGGTAAGTGCTTGAAACGCACTGTCATCGAATTGCGGATTGCGGGTAAAGTAGGCGCCGAACGTGGCCAATAGCCGTTCCAGCAGCAGGCGTTCGGCGAGGCGCAGGCTATCCTTGTTCAAACCGTCGGGATCGATGACCTCTGGTGAGGGAAAATGCCCCACCCGTGTCACACCATGCGCCAGTTCGGCAGCAGGGAGGGGCTGTGAGCTGACGAGGTGAAAATAGCCATCCTGAGCTTCTTCGAATTTCTCGGCGATCCGCACGATCCCCTCGGCCACATGGCAGATCGGCACGAGGTTGAACGTCGCGCTCTCTCGGGTGGGCAGCACACCGATCTTGCCGCGTGCCATCAGTCGGAAGACATTGCAAAGGGAGGGGAACTCCCGAATTGCACCGTGCCCATGATCGCCCAGCACGATGGACGGGCGCGCTATGGCGAAGGGCGCGCCACTATTCGCCACCACCTGTTCCGCCTGCGCCTTGCTTTCTTCGTAATTGTTGGTGAAGAGTGTGCCTTCGGGTACCGGCGCTTCGGCAATCGGGCCCTCGCGCGTGCCACATACATAGGCGGTGCTGACATGCAGGAAGCCAGCCCCCGTGGCTTTCGCAAAAGCCACGGCGTTGCGCGTGCCTTCGACGTTGACTGCCGCCAGTTCATCGCGCGGCGCATCGAATTCCAGATGGGCGGCACAATGGATAACGAGGTCGGCTTGAACCGCTGCAGGGTCCAGTCCCATCAGTGGCTGCGTCACGTCCCCTGATACGATCTCGATACCCGAAACAGGTTCGCCATCGTTGCCGCGCACTTCGCGGGTCTTGCGTACCATGGCGGTGACGCGAGCGCCGCGTGCCGCCAGCCGGGCGCAGACTTCGCCGCCGATCAGTCCGGCGGCTCCGGTAACGAGCACCCTCAGCAACAGGAGGCGTCCGACCGTGCAGGGTTGGCGTGCGCTTGGCCGAAGGGCACGGCGGTTCCGCAGCCCGGGAATACACCGTAATGCCGATCAAAAGAGCCGACGAAATCGAAATGCCCGGCAAAGCGGGTTTCCGCCAGCATCAGCCATGAATTGCCGCATACCGGAAAGACCTTGCCCGCCTCTATCGCATGGTGTGCGTCCAGTTCGAACATGCTGCCATGTTCGGGCACGGTGCCCTTGTAGATCACGGCCTGTCCGTAATCCTCGCACTGCGGTTCCAGCCCGGCCAGCTTGAACAGGCGATAGGTGGCGGAAACGAAATTGATTCCGGCCAGCTTTTGCGCGGCTTCGGCATCGTTGATGCCCAGCGGGCGATCGGTGACCAGGCGCGGATCGGCAAAACCTGCGGCCTTCGCGATCCGATCGAAATCGCCCCAGTACAGCGCACCCGAAAGACATTCGCCATGCAGCACCGGATCTTTCAGCAGGTGATCGGGCACGCGGCGATCAGCGTAAACGTCTGAGAAATACAGCTCTCCACCCGGTCTCAGCAACCTGTGGGCAGCGCGAAACACGGCTTCCTTGTCGGCCACAAGGTTGATCACGCAGTTGGAGACGATGATGTCGAAACTTTCCGGCTCCAGCCCCAGCTGGTCCAGCTTCTCTATATCGCCTTCCACGAAATTCACATTGGCGTAGCCGAACCTTTCTGCATGCCAATCCTTGTGCGTATTGGCGACGGCGAGCTGTTCGGGCGTGGCATCCACTCCGGTAACGCTGCCTTTCGGTCCAACCAGCTGCGCCAACAGGTAGGCATCCTGTCCGCTGCCCGATCCCAGATCGAGCGCCCGGCATCCCGCCAGCGCCTGCGGAACCACGAGCCCGCAACCATAATAGCGCGCCTTCACCTCTTCATGTACGTTGCGCAACGCTTCTCGGATCGAAAGCGATGGCATTTCGTAGGTGCAACAGGCATCCGTGCGCAGGTCGCCGGACCCTTCCAGCACCTTGCCATAATAATTCTGGCTGTTCTCGAGATTCATGAAACCGCTCTTCCTTCTGGATCGAAAGCACGCATGGACGAGTTGAACTTCGTCGGCCATCCCGAAACAGTTACCTGCAGGAGAATTCCTTGGACTACACGCACGACGTAATCGTGATCGGAGGCGGCGCTGCAGGTCTTACCGCTGCTGGCGGTTGCGCGATGTTTGGTCTTCGCGTGGCCCTGATCGAGGGGCACAAGATGGGCGGGGAATGCCTGAACAATGGCTGCGTACCATCGAAGGCCCTGATTGCCTCTGCCCGCCGCGCCGCCGAAGCGCGCGAGAAAAAGCGCGCGGGCGTGCAACTGGCCGCACCGAAGGTGGAGTGGAGCGGCGTACATGCGCATATTCACAGGGCCATCGCAGACATCGCTCCACACGATTCGGTCCAGCGTTTCGAGGAGATGGGCTGCGAGGTAATTCTCGACTGGGCGAAGGTGACCGGGCCGAAATCGGTTGAGGTCGGTGGCCGCACGCTCACGGCACCGCGCATCGTAATCGCCACCGGATCGCAGCCTGCCGTTCCGCCAATAGATGGACTTGCCGATGTCCCCTATCTAACCAACGAGAACCTGTTCGATTTGAAGCAGCAGCCCGAACATCTGATTATCATCGGCGGCGGTGTGATCGGCATGGAAATGGCGCAGAGCTTTTGTCGCCTGGGAAGCGAAGTGACCGTGATAGAGCCGGGCGATCTGATGGGCAGGGATGATCGCGATTCGGTCGCCCTGGTGACGGAAGTTATGAAGGAAGAAGGCGTCCGCTTCGTTGCCGGCAGGGCGGCAGGCGTCTCAGCCGATCACGGCGAGATCAGCGTCACCACGGATGGCGGCAAGACGGTAAAGGGCTCGCACCTGCTGGTAGCGGTTGGGCGCAAGGCACGCGCATCGGGCTACGGGCTTGAGGATATCGGCATCGAGTCGGGCAAGAACGGCATCAAGGTGGATGAGCGTCGCCGCACGAACCTCAAGCATATCTACGCCATCGGCGATTGCCGCGACGGTCCGCGCCTTACGCATGTTTCCGGTTACGAAGGCTCCAACGTGGTGCTGGAAATCGCACTGGGGCTGCCAGCCAAGGTGGATTGGCGCGCACTCCCCTGGTGCACCTATACAGAGCCGGAGGTGGCGCAGATCGGCATGACCGAAACCGAGGCGCGAAAAAAATATGGCGAAAAGCTGCGCGTCGTCACCGAAGGGTTCGATCATAACGAGCGCGCCATCGCAGAAGGCCGTGGCAGGGGCCATTGCAAAGTGATGTTCAAGGGCAAGAAGGTTGTGGGCGCCAGCATCTGCGGCGTGAATGCAGGCGAACTGCTGCTGCCTTTCACGCAAATGATTACCGGCAAGAGCGGGTCTTTCGACGTAGGCGGTGCGATTGTCAGCTATCCCACACGTTCCGAAATCGTGAAGGCCGCTGCCTTCAGCGCATGGGAACCGACGGTGTTCGGCGCATGGCCGAGAAAGTGGGTCGCATTGCTTGCAAAGATAAGGCGCGCGTTCTGATGGCGACACGCGCGAGAAGCCGGAATACGCCGACGGGTTCTTCCCCTTTCGAGGTGGAGGCGGATCGGCTGGAGCGAGAGAAATTCGCCGATCCGCACGTTACGGCGGACGGCAGCGACCGCGCGAGCGTTGCCTTGCGCGAACTCGATACGCTGTGGTTCGCCACCGGCACCTTGTGCAATCTCGCTTGCGCCAACTGCTATATCGAGAGCAGCCCCACCAACGATGCATTGATCTACATGTCGGCGGCTCACGTCGCACGCTTCCTCGACGAGATTGCACCGCGCAGGTCGCGCGAAATCGGCTTCACCGGCGGGGAACCGTTCATGAACCCCGAGATCATCGCGATGATAGAGGATGCCCTTTCACGCGGGCATGAAGTGCTGGTGCTCTCCAACGCAATGAAGCCGATGCGCCGCCACGAGGCTGCATTGATGCGACTGCGCGAAACCTATGGCAGCAAGCTGACGATCCGCGTGTCCATCGATCACCATACGCAAGCTGTGCACGAGGCAGAGCGCGGCCCGGCCAGCTGGCAGCCCATGCTGGAAGGGATGCGCTGGTTATCGGCGAATGGCTTCTCCCTCGCGGCGGCAGGCCGTCGCCTTGGCGGGGAAACCGACGAGGCAGCCCGCAACAGCTATCGCCTGCTGTTCGAGACAGAAGCGATTGCGCTGGATGTGGACGATCCTGCTCGGCTGGTGCTGTTTCCGGAAATGGATGCGAGCGCCGACGTGCCGGAGATCACCACCGATTGCTGGGGAATACTGAACAAGTCTCCCGAAGACGTGATGTGTTCGAGCAGCCGCATGGTGGTACACCGCAAGGGAGAGGCTGCACCCCGCGTCGTTGCATGTACGCTGCTACCTTACGATCCGGGCTTCGACCTTGGCGATACCGTGAACGAAGCTGATCGCAGCGTAGCGCTCAACCACCCGCATTGCGCGCGCTTTTGCGTGTTGGGCGGGGCGAGCTGCTCGGGCTGATGAGAGTGACCTCAGGAGCCGTTCAGCTGTCTCATGCGTATATACGATCATGGTAATGAAAAAACTGGCTTTGATCGCCGCGTCCGCCGCCCTGTTCGCCTCACCGGCCGCAGCGCAAAGCAACATCGACGGTACGTATGTCGATTCTGGCGGCTATACCGAGATCACCGTCGCGCCTTGCGGTAACGCGCGATGTGGAGAAATTACTCGCATCGTGAAGCGCAAACCGGGAGAACCAAACCGCGATGTTCATAATGATAACCCGGCGCTGCGCGATCGCCCCATTCTGGGCATCACCATATTGCAGAACCTTCGCTGGGATGACGGGGTATGGCGCGGGGATGTTTACAATCCCGAGGACGGCAACACCTACCGGACCGAAGTGCGCCGGGCCGCAGGCGGCGCGCTGGAAGTTAAGGGCTGTGTCACCCTGTTCTGCCGCACTCGCGTCTGGCCCGCCGCCGACTAAGTCCCCCCGCCTAGCGGGGTTGACCGAATCCGGTCGCAGCGTTAATGGCGCCCACCTCTGGTGCCCCGTCCTCTAACGGTAAGAGAGCGGACTCTGACTCCGTCAATCAAGGTTCGAATCCTTGCGGGGCATCCAACACATCTTCTCACAGTATCGCACGTCGCCTCAGTAGCCATCCACAAACGGCTGACATAAGCCGTTAGCGGATGCTGTCATAAGCTTGGCCGCTACCGAACGGCTAGCCCACGCAAATATCTACGCCGGACGCCATTACTGCGGCCACACGGTCGATATCGTCCTGCGCGATGCAATATGGCGGCATGGCGTAAACGGTGTTGCCCAGTGGGCGGATCAGCACGTCATTCGCGAAGAAATGCGCGCGCAGACGATGGCCTATGTCGGCAAGATAACCTTCGTCACCACCGGTATCGATATCGAAAGCTATCATCGTGCCGCACTGGCGGGGGCGGGTGACTTCGCGCCTTTGCGAAAGGTTCTCCAGCACCACGCCCAACCGTTGTGAAAGCGTGCCGATACGGTCCAACACCGGCTCTTCCCGCCAGATCGCCAGGTTCGCCACTGCTGCTGCGCAGGCGACCGGGTTGGCGGTGAAACTGGAGGAATGGAAGAACAGTTTCGAACGATCGGTGGAATAGTGCGCATCGAATATCGGTGCGGTAGCCATGGTGACGGCCAGCGGCATGGATCCACCGGTCAGCCCTTTTGCAAGGCACAGGATATCAGGCGTCACGCCAGCCTGCTCGCAAGCCAGCAGCGTGCCGGTGCGACCCCAGCCCGTCATGACCTCGTCGGCGATGAACAGGACACCGTGCCGCGCGCAGATCGTGCGCATTTTCGCCAGCACATGCGGAGGATAGGTGAGCATTCCGCCCGCGCCCAGCAGCAGCGGTTCAACGATGAAGGCGGCAACGTCTCCGGCCGCGCAGGCGGCTTCCAGCGCATCGAATGTCAGTTGAGGATCGAAAGCAGGAAAAGGAATGGTACCCACGTCGAACAGCAGCGGGGCGTAGGCGCGATTGAACACGCCGCGCTCGCCAATGCTCATCGCGCCGATGGTATCGCCATGATAGCTGTGTTCCAGTACCAGGATGCGATGCCGTGGCTCTTCGCGATTGTGCCAGTATCCCAGCGCCATTTTCAGCGCGACTTCCACGGCGGTTGAACCGGAGTCCGAGTAGAACACGTGGTCGAGCCCGTCCGGCATTATTTCCACCAGCCTGCGCGCCAGCGTCTCGGCTGGTTCATGCGTCCATCCGGCAAAGATCACCTGGTCCAGCTTCTCGGTCTGCTCGCGAACGGCAGCCATGATGCGCGGGTGGTTGTGACCGTGGGTGGTGACCCACCAGCTGGAAATCGCATCGATGACGCGCCGCCCGTCAGCGGTGTGGAGAGCAGCACCTTCGCCCCGCGTAACCAGCGGGATGTCTTCGCCCAAACCATGCTGGTGGAAGGGATGCCATACAGGTGATGTGCTCACGACAGCAGGTCCATGTGGATATGCGCTGAGAATGCCTCCGCCAGTGTCTCGGCGTCGAGCGGATCGAGGAAGGGGAGACGGCCCAGATGCGGCAGCTTGGCGATGCGGGTAATCGCACCTTCCGCCACGGTTTCCGCTTCGCCGACGAAGACGATGCCTGCCACCTCGATGTCGCGCGTTCGCAGGGCTTCCACCGACAGTAGCGAATGGCTGATCGTACCAAGCTGCGTGCGCGCGACGAGAATGGCGGGCAGCTGCCACATCGCAAACAGGTCCGTAGCCAGCAGGTCCTCGCGATAGGGGACCATCACGCCGCCTGCGCCCTCCACCACCAGCGGGCGATCGGTGTTTGGAAGGGCCAGCGCGCTCTCGGTAATGCTTACGCCATCGACACGCGCTGCCTCGTGCGGGGAGCAGGGGGTTTCGAGACGATAGGCCTCTGGCAAAACCTGCGCGTCGGGGGCCAGCCGCGCTACCGCTTCGCTATCCGTTTCCCCCTCCAACCCTGCCTGTGCAGGTTTCCAGTAAGCAGCGCGCATCGCCTGGGCTAGCCCGGCTGCAAATACGGTCTTGCCCACATCGGTATCGGTTCCGGTAATGACGTAGCCCGTCATGGTCTCTCCCACGATGCGACGGCGGAAAGAACCGTCTCGATATCTGCCGCCGTCAAGGTGGAGCGCAAGGCAAAACGGATGCGGCTGGTACCCTTGGGCACGGTGGGAGGGCGAATGGGCAGGGCGGCCACGCCGCCATCAATCAGATGGTTGCCAAGCTCCAGCGCGGCTGCCTCCGTACCCACCACGAATGGCACGATCTGCGTCGTGGAGCCGAGTGTGTCGTAGCCGAGCCGGTCGAGGCCTGCGCGCAATTGCTCTCCCAGCGCGTCAAGATGTGCGCGTTCTGCGTCCATATCCGGCACCAGTTCCAGTGCAGCATCCATCGCGCCCAGCATGGCGGGTGGCGGAGCGGTGGTAAAGATCAGCCCGGCGCACATGTTCACCAGGTAATCGCGCACGAGATCGGGGCAGGCAATATAGGCCCCAAATCCACCCAATGCCTTGCTGAAGGTGCCCATCACGATACGCGTGCCTCCCTCCGCGAGGGGGTAATCCGCCGTAAGCCCGGCGCCGCGCGCGCCCAGGACGCCAGTGGCGTGGGCCTCATCGATATAGAGCAGCGCGTCATGATCGGCAGAAAGCTGGTTCAGCCGCGCCAGATCCGCCCTGTCGCCATCCATGCTGAACACGCTTTCCGTGACGATCAGCCGCGCTGTCGCGTTATCGTGCTCTGCCAGCAGACGGGCAAGGTGGTCGTAATCGTTGTGGTCGTAGAAATGTACCTGCCCCGATGCGGCACGCAGGCCTGCGTGGATGGAATTGTGGACAAGGCGGTCGGCGAATATTGCCGTGCCTTTCGCGGCCTTTGCCAGCGCGGGGATGGCGGCGGCATTGGCTTGCCAGCCCGTGGCGAAGACCAGCGCCGCATCGGTGCCTTTGAACCCCGCGATCTTCTTCTCGACCGCAAGGTGGGCGGCGCTGGTACCGGTGATCAGCCGCGATGAACCCGCACCAGCGCCATGCTGACGCACATAATCGGCGGATCGTTCTACCAGCAGGGGATGGCGCGCAAGACCCAGATAATCGTTGCTCGACAAGTCCAGCAACTCGCGCCCATCGCGCACCAGTCGACCCTCGCCCCGCATTTCGACGGCGCGCAGGGCGCGGGTGCGATGTTTCGCTGCGATAGTATCCAGCGATCGGCGGATATGATCAAGCATCGTCGGCTTGCGCTCAGGTGAGTTCGGCTTCGGCCTCGGACCTGGTCGCGCAGCCGCCCGAACATCCGCCAACGGAACGCATGGGCTCCTCGCCCTGCATGGCCTTCAGGCCAAGGCGTTCGAACATCGCGGCGTCGCTATCGTCGCCCGCATTGGGCGCGGTCAGCAGCTTTTCTCCGGTGAAAATGGAATTCGCGCCTGCCATGAAGCACAGCGCCTGTGTCGCGTCAGACATGCTCTCGCGCCCTGCGGACAGGCGCACCATGCTCATCGGCATGCAGATGCGCGCCACCGCCACGGTGCGCACGAATTCGATATCGTCGATCTTCGCCATCGGCGTATCGGCCAGCATGTCACCCAGCGGCGTACCCTTTACGGGCACAAGCGCATTTACCGGCACGCTTTCCGGATGCCGTTCCAGCGTGGCCAGCGTGTGCACGAAGCCGACGCGATCGGCGCGCGTTTCGCCCATGCCTACGATGCCGCCGCTGCAAACGTTGATGCCGGACTGGCGTACGTTTTCCAGTGTGGTCAGCCGGTCATCATACTTGCGGGTGGTGATTACGCGGTCGTAATATTCCGGCCCCGTGTCGACATTGTGGTTGTAGTAATCGAGACCCGCTTCGGCCAGCTGCTCCGCCTGATCGGGAGAAAGCATGCCCAGCGTCATGCAAGTTTCCAGCCCCATCTCGCGCACGCCTTTCACAATTTCCACGATTTTGGGCATGTCGCGATCCTTGGGGTTGCGCCATGCGGCACCCATGCAGAAGCGCTGGCTGCCGGCATCCTTGGCTTGCGCTGCCGATTGCAGCACTTGGCGCACATCCATCAGCTTGGTCGCCTCGACCCCGCTGTCGGCATGGGCGCTTTGTGAGCAATAGCCGCAGTCTTCAGGACAGCCGCCGGTCTTGATCGAGAGCAGCGTGCACAGCTGCACCTCGTCCGGCTGGTGATGTTCGCGGTGCATGGTGGCGGCACGAAACAGCAGCTCGGTAAAAGGCATGTCGAACAGATCGGCAATCTCTTCGCGGGTCCAGTCGGTGCGGATCATTGTTGGCATTTCCCGTGTTCTCGCGGCCTTTCGGAATGTGGCAGGCGCGTGTGTCTGAGATCCCCCTTGGCAAAATGCACGGCGCTCGTGAAGCGTCTGTGCGCAGGAAAATGGTCGGGCAAAGCCGAAGTCATTGAAAATGATACTCTGCGTGCCGAATTGGGGAAAGAGTACCGCACAACAGGCAAGGGCCAAGAAACATGCATTCAGACCAGGCACTCGTCAGCGCCAGCGCGCAGATCGATCGTGCGCGTGGCGAAACGTGCAAGCGACCGACAATTGCGGGCTTCTTCGACGCGGCGACCAACACGATCACCTATGTCGTGCACGATCCGGCGACGAATGAAGCGGCAGTTATCGATTCGGTTCTGGATTATGCACCCAGTTCGGGCCGCACCTCCAACAGCTCTTCCGATCTTGCCATCGAATATGTCGAGACGAACGAATTGACCGTAACGTGGCTGATAGAAACGCACGCCCATGCCGATCATATCTCTGCTGCGCCGTATCTGCAGGAGAAGCTGGGCGGCAAGCTTGGAATAGGCGAGGATATCGTCCGCGTGCAGGAAGTGTTCGGCAAACTGTTCAACGCCGGCACCGATTTCGAGCGGGACGGATCGCAATTCGATCACCTGTTCACCGATGGCGAAACCTTCAGGATCGGCGAACTGGAGTGCACTGCGTTGCACGTGCCCGGACACACCCCGACCGACATGGCATTCATCATCGGCGACGCGGCGTTCGTTGGCGATACGATCTTCATGCCGGACTTCGGTACTGCGCGCGCCGATTTCCCCGGCGGCGATGCGCGGCAGCTCTATCAGTCCATTCGCCGCCTGTTATCGCTGCCTGACGAAACGCGCCTTTTCCTATGTCATGATTACAAGGCTCCGGGGCGGGATGTTTATGCCTGGGAAACGACGGTAAAGCAGCAGCGCGAAGAAAACGTGCATGTTAAAGATGGCGTGACGGAGGATGAATTCGTTGCAATGCGCACAAGCCGTGACAAGGCGCTGGATATGCCCACCCTCATCATGCCGTCCGTACAGGTGAACATTCGCGGCGGGCGCCTGCCGGAGCCGGAGGACAACGGCGTATCCTATATCAAGATCCCGGTGAACGCGGTATGATGCTTCCCGGCTTCCCCGATGCCGCTCCGCTGGACGGATTGATAGGCGGCGCGTTGATCGGTCTGGCAGCGGCAATCATGCTGTTGGCGCTAGGCCGAATTGCGGGTGTTTCGGGTATTGCCGCCAAGGCCGCAGGGCTGGGCGGCAGCGGCATGGATCGCACAACGGCATGGGCTTTCGCGATCGGCCTGCCTCTGGGCGCAATTGCCGTTGTCATTTCTCGCGGCGGGGTGGAAGCCAGCTTCGCCGGTCCTGTCCCGCTGGTGATTGCAGGGCTGCTCGTGGGGGTTGGTACCCGCTTGGGCAGCGGATGCACAAGCGGTCATGGCGTCTGCGGCATCAGTCGGCTTTCGGGTAGGTCCATCGTTGCCACGATCACGTTCATGACGGCAGGCATAGCCACCGTCGCGATCATGAATATCCTGGGTCTGGAGGTATTGTCATGAACATGCGGCCACTGGCTTCGCTGGTTTCAGGCATGGTTTTCGGTGCGGGCCTTACCATCGGCGGCATGACCGATCCCGCCCGCGTTCGCGGATTTCTGGACCTGTTCGGCAACTGGGATCCCACGCTGGCCTTCGTGATGGGCGCGGCATTGGTGGTGATGGCGATAGCCTGGCGCATCGTGCCCGGCATGGCGCGCCCGATCCTTGGCGAAAGTTTCAATATCCCGACAAAAAACGAACTGACGCCGAGATTGATCGGGGGTGCGGTGCTGTTCGGTGTGGGATGGGGGATTGCAGGCTTGTGCCCGGGGCCGGGAATTGCCGCGCTGGCAATAGAGCCTGCGAGCGCCGCGATTTTTGTCGTTTCCATGCTGGCGGGCATGGCCCTGCTGCGGCTTATGGAGGGAAAGGCCTAGTCGGCAAGTCCGCGCAAATCAGCTACGGTGCATTTTATGCACCTACTGGTGCGGATTTGAAGTTCGTTGCGCGGCGCGCAATAATGTAGGCCAGTGAGCATAAGGAGCGTAGATCATGTTCGACGGCCTCGATGCCCTGCTGCTTGCGCGGATACAGTTTGCCTTCACGGTCAGTTTTCACTTCTTCTTTCCCGCCTTTTCCATCGGCCTCGCCAGTTATCTGGCGGTGCTTGAAGGGTTGTGGCTGAAAACCGGCAAGCAGATCTATCTCGACCTGTTCAAATACTGGGTGAAAATCTTCGCCATCGCCTTCGCGATGGGCGTCGTCTCGGGCATTGTGATGAGCTACCAGTTCGGCACCAACTGGTCTGTCTTCTCCGATCTTGCAGGCCCGGTGATCGGACCGCTGATGGCCTACGAAGTGCTGACCGCATTCTTCCTGGAGGCTGGCTTTCTCGGCGTGATGCTGTTTGGCATGAGCAAGGTGGGAAAGAAGCTGCATTTCGCCGCCACACTGATGGTGGCACTGGGCACTTTCGTTTCGGCGTTCTGGATCCTTTCGGTCAACAGCTGGATGCACACGCCGACCGGCTTCGAAATGGGCGCCAACGGGCAGTATTTGCCGGGCGATAGCTGGCTGACGATCATCTTCAATCCCAGCTTTCCCTATCGCCTGGTACACACCGTGCTGGCTGCTTATCTCACCACTGCCTTCGTGGTGGGCGGGGCGGGTGCGTGGCACCTGCTGAAGGGCCGCACAAACCTCCACGCGCGCAAGATGTTCTCGATGGCGATGTGGATGGCGGCCATCGTCGCGCCAGTGCAGATCGTGGCGGGTGACATGCATGGTCTGAATACGATGGAGCACCAGCCGCAAAAGGTAATGGCGATGGAGGGGCATTACGAAAGCCATCCCGATGGTGCGCCGCTTTACCTGTTCGGTATCCCCAACGACAAGGAGCAGCAGCTGGATTACGCCTTTGGCATTCCCAAGCTTTCCAGCCTGATCCTGAAGCATGAGCTGGATGCCCCCCTGGCCGGGCTGGATACCATCGCCGATGACGAGCAACCGCCAGTCTTTATGGTGTTCTGGGCCTTTCGCATCATGGTCGCCATCGGCATGGGCATGATGGCCGTGGGTGTGTGGAGTCTGCTGGCTCGCTGGCGCGGCAAATTGTATGACTGGCGCTGGCTGCACCGCGCCGCCCTGGTAATGGCGCCATCGGGCTTTCTTGCCGTATTGTGCGGCTGGATCACGACCGAGGTCGGCCGCCAGCCGTACGTGATCTACAACTTCCTGCGCACCGCCGATGCCGCCAGTCCGTTGGCCGCGCCTGCTGTTGCGACTTCGCTGTTGGCATTCGTGATCGTCTATTTCGCCGTGTTCGGGGCAGGCGTATGGTATATCCTGCATCTGCTGCGTGTCTCTCCGCATACAGGCGAACTGGGTGCGAAGCGCGGAGACAAGGGGCCGATCCGTACCGCAGGTATCACGCCGGGACTGACGCAAGACCCATCCGATCAAAGCACGCGCGATCTTTCGAGCACCAAGGACGAGCCGGAGGAGAGACCATGAGCATCGACCTAACGATCGTATGGGCCTTCATCATTGCGTTCGCCGTGTTCGCCTACGTTGTGATGGACGGGTTCGACCTTGGCATCGGCATTCTCTTTCCTACCTTTGCGCCAGGGCGGGAACGAGACCGGGCGATGAATTCCATCGCTCCTGTCTGGGACGGCAACGAAACATGGCTCGTGCTGGGCGGCGGTGGCCTGCTCGCCGCTTTCCCCCTGGCTTATGCCGTCATTCTGCCCGCCACTTATCCTTTAATTATCGCCATGCTGCTGGGCCTTGTCTTCCGCGGCGTGGCGTTCGAATATCGCTGGCGTGACCCTTCGCATCGCGCCTTCTGGGATGGGGCGTTTACTCTGGGCAGCCTGGTGGCCGCGATGGCGCAGGGGATGACGCTGGGCGCCCTTTTGCAGGGTATCGAGGTGGAGGGCCGTTCCTATGCCGGAAGCTGGTTCGACTGGCTGACGCCCTATACGCTGCTGACGGGCCTTGGCACCGTTGCGGGCTATACCCTGCTTGGCGCGACCTGGCTGATCTGGAAACTGGATGGCGAGGCGCAGGACCATGCCCGTAAGCTGGCAAAGCGCGCTGCTTGGGGTACGCTGGCCTTGATGGGTGCGGTGAGCGTCTACAACGTGCTGCTGAATCCCGAATATGCGGAGCGCTGGCTGAGTGCGCCGGAAATCTATTTCGCCGCGCCTGTGCCGATTTTGACTGCCGTGGTCGCAATCGCGTTGCTGCGTGCGTTGACGGCGGACCGTCACTCCAAGCCGTTCTGGCTGGCCCTGATGCTGTTCTTTTTCGGCATGGCCGGGCTGGGCGTGACCATCTGGCCGTTCGTGGTACCGCCCGACTTAACCATCTGGGATGCTGCCGCTCCTGCACGCAGCCAGATATTCATGCTGGTTGGCGTGGCCATCACCATGCCCTTGATTATCGCCTACACCGCATGGGCATACTGGGTCTTTCGCGGAAAGGTGGGGGATGAGGGGTATCATTGATGCGTTCAGGTGGCGAAGCGGAACCGCAGTACAATAGGCCTGAGACGGAGGCTTCCGGCCCCCTGTGGAAGCGTCTGGCGTGGATGGCCACAATCTGGTTGGGCAGCGTTAGCGTGCTGGGCGCGGTGGCCATGGTGATCCGCTGGTGGCTTTCTCCCTAGAGTTGGTCCTTTAAATTTAGTGTCCGAAGGCCTACCTCCCGCTGCCGATAAGCAATAAGGGGAGCACCGCGTGGCAGATAAGCCTGACGAGACGGACCACGACCTTCAAGATCACAAGTTCTACCACGCCGACATGGAAGCGGGCTTTGCCGATTCCATCGATGACGATACCCCGCAGACCCGCCACCCCGCCTATCGCCTCGCTTTCCGCGACGAGGATTTTCTCCTGCGCGAAGAACTGCGCCCCATCCGTTTCCAGCTCGAATTGCTGAAACCCACCATGGTGCTGGACGAGGCGCGCGTCGGCTCCACGTTGGTGATGTATGGCTCTGCCCGCATCCCCCCTCCAGAGGCGACCGAAGAGGCATTGAAACAGGCCGAGAATCTGCCCGAAGACGAGGCGCTGGTGGTACGCAACCTGGCCAAGAAGGCGAAGTATTATGCCGAGGCCTATCGCCTTTCGCGCATGGTCAGCGAGAAGGCCATCGTCGAGGATGGCAAGCGTCAGTTCGTGGTGTGTTCGGGCGGCGGTCCTTCGATCATGGAGGCCGCCAATCGCGGAGCCAGCGATGCTGGCGGAGAGAGCATCGGCCTCAATATTATCCTGCCGCATGAGCAGGCGCCCAATCCCTATGTCACACCTTATCTCTCGCTGAACTTCCATTATTTCGCGCTGAGAAAAATGCACTTTCTGATCCGCGCGCGTGCCGTTGCGGTGTTTCCCGGCGGGTTTGGTACGTTTGACGAGACGTTCGAGCTTTTAACTCTTATCCAGACGGGCAAGATGAAGCCAATTCCCGTCCTGCTTTTCGGCAAGGATTTCTGGAACCGTGTGATCAATCTGGAAGCCTTGGCCGAGGAAGGCACAATTTCGAAGAAGGATCTGGATCTCATCACGTGGTGCGAAACCGCCGAGGAGGGCTGGGAAGCGATCCGCGAATTCTACTGCCTGAAGGAAAATGGCGTGGTGGGCATAGACTGCGAAGATTGATCCCTGGCGGCTGGACATTTCCGGTCCGAACGGGTCGTTCGCATTGTTCAGAATTCTCGCGGACAGGACTCCGACGCCAACATCACGCCGCCCGCAGTGCAGCGTGACGTGACGCCGAAGGTTCGTGCGCTCAGGAAATGTCAGGAGCGTGCCGGCACCATCGTAACGGCCAGCACGTGCGGATCGAGTTCGCCCGAAGCGATCATGGTGGCAGTTTCCTCTGCCACGCGATCGGCCAGCCTTTCAGCTTCCCGCTCGCTGGTGGCGAAGATAATGTTCAGCAATACCGCTTGTCTGCCATCAGTGGAGTGTCGAGGCGATCCCAGGCCGTGAAGGCGATTGACAGCACGCAGGGCTGCAAGGTCCATCCTGCGGTTGCCGGAATCTTCGAAAATGGAAACCTGTTCGGCTTCCCCGGTGCCGTTGGCCACGAACCGAACCTTCACCACACCAGACTGGCGAACGCCGCCGGGATAGCTCACCCGGTCGAGTTCTCGTTCAAGCCTATGACTCAGAGTGGTTACGAAAGCATCGTCACTGGGCTCCACGATGATGTTCCGATCCTGCGCATAATCCTGCGCATAGAGCGGGGTGCCTAACATGGCGGCGGCGATTGCAATTGAGACAAGTTTTTTCATTGGATCATCCTTCCTTGGAGTGGATGACCGGCCACAGTTTAAAGCGCGCCCAGCGCGACTTATACGGGCGTGTTTGACCTCAGGTCGATCACATCGGTCGGCGACTGCGGCTCGCTCCCGATCAACTGTTTACTTGGCTGAAATTGTGTCAACATTGTGCCATGGGTAAAAATAGAACGAATTCTATCGTATAATCCTCCTTTAGTTCTAGGTTAACGCAATAATATTTACATGGGCTTGTTAGTGATTGCTGCTTTGCCAGAAACGTACTCAGGGTCCACCCAGGCTGGTTCATGCTGTCCCGATTCGGGAATCGAAGCCATGGCGACTCGGGAACTACTGGTGACCGGGATGCACTATCGCACCGCCTGATGCCCCAGCGGTCCATTGCCAAAGCCGAAGCCCGGCGCGCTTTTCATTGCCTCGCGCACGAACAGGCGGCCCCCGGCAATCGCCTCGCCCAGTTCAAGCCCGTGACCGAGGCCCGTGGCAATCGCGCTGGAAAGCGTGCAGCCGGTGCCGTGGGTATGCTTGGTAACGATACGCGCATCGCTCCATACCGTGTCCTTTATGTCGGGCCGCACAAGACGGTCCTCGACCATAGGCCCATCGGCATCGCCGCCCTTGGCCAGATAGGCGATGCCGCGCGCTTTCATTCCCGCTGCGCCCCCCAGCGCCTTCAATTCGGGAACATTGGGCGTGGTAAGCGTGGCGATTTCCATCAGCCATTCGAACACTGAGATGGTTGCCGCATCCGCCAGCACGCTGCCGCTGGTTGCTACCATCACCGGGTCGAAGACGATGGGTTTGCCCAAATCCTCCAGCCGGTCTGCCACGACCTCGGCGATATCGGCGCTGCCCAGCATGCCGATCTTCACCGCGTCCGCACCGATATCTTCAAGGCAGGCGTCGATCTGTGCTGCAACCATATCGGGCGAAAGTGCTTCTACCGCGCGAACCCCTCGCGTGTTTTGCGCGGTAACGGCGGTGATGGCAGTCATGGCATAGCCGCCCAGCATGGCGATGGTCTTGATGTCGGCCTGTATCCCGGCCCCGCCCGAGCTGTCGGAACCGGCAATGGCAAGGATACGGGGTGGGCGGGCGCTCATGCGATTAGATCGCTTCTCGCACCGCGTCGCAAATACTGTCCACCACGCGTTCCACCTGGCTCTCGTCATCGCCTTCGGCCATGACGCGGATCAGCGGTTCGGTGCCCGACTTGCGGATCACCAGCCGACCCTTGCCGCCCAGTTCGCCCTTTGCCGCTGCGATAGCGTCCTTCACGGTTTGCTCTTCCAGAGGGTCGCCGCTTTCATAGCGTACGTTCTTCAAAAGCTGCGGCACGGGATCGAACAGGTGCAATACTTCGCTTGCGGGCTTTCCCGTGCGTACCAGCGCGGCAAGCACTTGCAGCGCGGCGACCGTGCCGTCTCCGGTGGTGGCATGGTCCAGCAGGATCATGTGGCCCGATTGTTCCCCGCCGACATTGTAGCCACCTGATTTCATCGCTCCCAGCACATAGCGGTCCCCCACCTTGGTGCGCACCAGTTCCAGCCCCTTGTCAGACATGAAGCGTTCCAGGCCAAGGTTCGACATGACGGTGGCCACGACGCCGCCGCCCTTCAATCGGCCATCCCTTGCCCAACGGCTGCCGATCAATGCCATGATCTGGTCGCCATCGACGGTGCGCCCTTTCTCGTCGATCACGATAAGGCGGTCGGCATCTCCATCCAGCGCGATACCGATGTCCGCACCTTCTTCCACGACGCGCTTCTGTATCGCTTCGAGATGGGTGGAGCCGACCCCGGCATTTATGTTGAGACCATTGGGCGAGACGCCCATGGCGATAACCTCTGCACCCAGTTCCCAGATTACCGTCGGGGTCACGTCATAGGCTGCGCCATTCGCGCAATCGATCACGATCTTCAGCCCGTCGAGCCGACAATCTTGGGGCAAGGACTGCTTGACAGCGTGGATATAGCGTCCGGCCACATCGTCGATCCTGCGCGCCCGGCCTATGGCATCGCCTTCCGCCAGGGTCTGATCTTCGGCCATGGCAGCTTCGATCGCCTCTTCATCCTCGTCCGACAGTTTGAAACCATCAGGGCCGAACAGCTTGATGCCGTTGTCGTCGTAGGGGTTGTGACTGGCCGATATCATGACGCCGATATCGGCGCGCATCTCGCGCGTCAGCATGGCAACCGCAGGCGTGGGCAGGGGGCCGGTCATGATGACATCCATGCCCACGCTGGTGAAACCTGCCACCAGCGCATTTTCCATCATGTAGCCCGACAGGCGCGTATCCTTGCCGATCACCACGCGGTGCTTGTGCGTACCGCGCTGGAAGTGGATGCCGGCTGCTTGTCCTACCTTCATTGCGGTGGCCGCATTCAGCTTCCTGCCATTGGCGCGACCACGGATGCCGTCTGTGCCGAAATAGGAGCGTGCCATAATCTTCCTCGTGTCTGCCTCTGGGCTTGCCCACGGGCCATGCCGCCAATCGCGCCTCTTGTCACGGGGGGAGCTGATGGCCATGTCGTCCTCTGCGAATTTAATCCGCAAAGCTGCAACGACCCGCAGCCTCACGCATTGGTTACATGAAGACCGATAAACAGGAGTATTCGATTATGGCCTTTTCCCTGACACCGCTTCCGTTCGACAAGGAAGCTATTGCCCCGGCAATCACTGCCGAGACTTTCAGCTATCACCATGGCAAGCACCACCAGGCCTATGTCGACAAGACCAACAAGGCGATCGAGGGCACGGCCCATGCCGACAAGTCACTGGAAGAGGTTATCGCGGCCTCGCGCGGCAGCGACCAGGGGCTGTTCAACAATTCCGCGCAGACGTGGAACCACGGGTTCTACTGGCATTCTCTGACACCATCCACCAGCGGCCCCTCGGGCGATCTGGCCTCGCAGATTGACGATGCCTTCGGTTCGCTCGATGCGCTGAAGGATGAACTGAAATCCAGGGGTGCGGGGCACTTCGCCAGCGGCTGGGTGTGGCTGGCCGAAAAGGGCGGAAAGCTTTCCGTCGAAGACAGCCACGATGCCGACACGCTGGCCGATGGCGATTTCAACCCGCTGCTGGTGATCGATCTGTGGGAACACGCCTACTACCTTGACCACCAGAATGCGCGTCCGAGCTATCTCGATGCGGTGGTGGATGGACACCTGAACTGGGATTTCGCGGCCGACAACCTGTCGCGCGGTAGCACCTGGCAGTATCCCGGCTAACCCGGTCGACAAGCTGCAAGGATACAGGCCTGCAACCTCAAGGGGTTGCAGGCCTTTTCCTTGAAAGCAATGCCCTCAATTCTCGTCCGAAGGATCCAGTACACTGCTTTCGAAAAGCGGCTCTCCAAAAAGGAAGCCGATCAGATTGGGGCGACCCAGATGATCGACCAGTGCCGTCAGCGTTAGCAAGATCGGCACGGATAGCAGGGCGCCTGTCACCCCCCAGATCCATCCGAAATAGGACAGGGCAAGCAGGATCAACACCGGATTCATGGTAAAGCGCGCGCCCAGCACAGTGGGCGTCACAACGTTTGCCTCTACCGTGTGAAGTGCCAGATAGGCAGCTGCCGGTACCAGACCCACGAACACCGCATCTGCCGATCCGATGCCGAACAGGCCCAGCAGAACGACCATCATGAGCGGGCCGATATAGGGGATGAAGTTGAGCAGCGCCGCCAGGCCGCCCCACATGATCGGTGCCTCCAGCCCCATTATCCAGGCTCCCAGTGCCACGATGATGCCAACGCCTGTATTGATAAGGCCGACAGTCAGGATATAGGCTGCCACCCTGTCCTGCACCTCGCGAATGGCGCGCGCCGCCCTCAGGCTGGCGCCAACCTGCTGGCGCTCCAGTAACAGGCGACGGCGAAGACGGATGCGCGCCTCGATCATGAAGAAAGCGAGCAGGAAGGTAAGCAGCACTTCGAGCACGACGGTTGGCGTGGCAAAGGCAAGTTCTTCCAGCATCGTGGGTCCGGCCAGCACGACCTGCTGGGTTTGCTCGCCCCCGGTCAGTGCCGCCAGCCTTTCGTTCAGTTCTCCCACCCATGCAAACGCCACCTGCAGGTCGGAGAAATGCCTCCCGACCTGCTCCGCCATTACCGGAATATCGTCATACAGCGAGACCGCCGGGCCGAGCACTGCGCTGAATGCCAGGGCAAGGACGGCGAAAAAGGCCAACAGTGCGAGAATGGAAGCGAGGAAATTGGGCAGCCACGTTGCCAGCTTGTCCGCCAGCGGTGACAGGATAATCGTTAGAATCAGTGCTGCCACCAGCGGCAGAAACACAACAGAGCCGATCGAGAGGACAAATGGCAGGGCCAGGAACAGGCCGATTGCCATCAGAACGACCAGGGCCGAAATGAGACGCAGTTCCTGCGCCGCAAACGTCATCCTGCGGCTGCTGCCCCGTGGTTTTTCTGCGCTATCCTCCTCGGCACCCATCGTCTGCACTGACTTTCTCTTGTGGAACCGCTGGCGATACGTTCCCTTGCGTAGTCGCGATCAGGTGGCAGGCCGGGTTATTTCCCGGCAGCAGCCTCACCGCGACCGGCGGCCACTTCGTCAAGCTCCTCGAGGATTGCGCGATGAGCCGAAGGATCGGTGAGTTCACGATCGGGGATGTCGCCATCCTCCATCATGCTGGACAAGGCTGCACGGGCACGGCCCACACGGCTCTTGATCGTACCTACTGCGCAGCCACAAATATTGGCAGCCTCCTCGTAGGAAAAGCCTCCGGCACCAACCAGCAGCAACGCTTCGCGCCGTTCCGGTGGCAAGGTCAGCAACGCACGATGCAGATCCGAAAGGTGCAACGGCTCTTCCTGGCCGGCAGGTGCCGTCAGAATGCGCTCGGCCACGGTCTCGTCATACTCGCCGCGAAAGCGATTGCGGCGCATGTCTGTAAGGTAGGCATTGCGCAGAATTACGAATGTCCATGCTCGCATGGATGTGCCCGGTTCGAAACGTTCCTGTGCGGCCCATGCCTTCAGCAGAGCTTCCTGGACAAGATCGTCGGCCATGTCGGGGCGACCGCAAAGACCGCGCGCGAATGCGCGTAGATGCGGGACGACTTCGGTCAGCTCGCGTTTGAAATCGCGTTTGTCCTCGGCGCTGCGCTCAGGCAGCTCGCGTTTTTTCTGATCCTTGCTCATTTGCCCTCGTCTTGATCGAGTTGCGAGAGCAAGTTCTTGAAAGAATCAGGAAGTGGCTCATCCACCACGGAATTGTACAGCTTCTTCAGCCCTCCGGCCCATTCTGGATCCTTGGCTTTTGTTTTATCTTGATTTTCCAGGCCCTTGCGCGGGCCGTTTTCGTCTTTTGACGATGACATGAGTTGTGTTTTTCCCGTCGTCCTACAGATTACCGCGCTTACGATCCTCGAATTATCCCGAGGCGGCAATCCAAAATTTCATCAGGTTGCGTGTGAGTGCGGAACGAAACCGGCGGCTTCCGGTTCCCCGCATGTGGGATTGATTATGTCGCGAGGTTTGCATTCTGGCAATGCCCCGGACTATGCGCCATGGAACGGGGCCGACCCAGTTCTGAATGACCATTTCGGGTCGAGGAGTTGATTTGCAGCAGAAGGTCAGTCGACGCAGCAGGACGAAGCGCTGGCTGATGCGCTATCCGCGGGCAATGCCTCTGGGCATTTTCGTGCTTATCGCCGCGATCACGATCCTGTCGATCTTCGCGATCGAGCGTGGCGAAAACGAGCGTCAGGCTGCGCAGATAAACGCCCGCGCGACTGCCATCGCTTCTGCTTTGGAAAGGCGTGCGAATGCCAGCAGCGCCTATCTGCGTGCCGGTGCCGCGCTGCTCTCCACCATGGACGAAATTCCAGCTGACGATTTTCGCCGGTTCGTATCGGAATTGCGGCTGGATGCCGATTATCGCGGCGCCGAAGGTATCGGCTGGGCCAAGGTCGTGCGGCCATCGGAAATAGAGCAATTCGAAGCGCTTCTGGCCCAGAATGCGCCCGGTGAGACGCAGTTTTATCCGCCCATGGATGGCAGCCAGCCCTTCGCGGTACCGGTCACTTACCTGCAGCCGGATACCGAACGCAACAGGCGGGCATTGGGGTATGACATGTATTCTGATGCGCAGCGCCGCGAAGCGATGGTGGAGGCCGAGGCAACATCACGCCCCACGGCAACCAACGGAATTGTCTTGCAGCAGGAGGGTGAGGAGGATGCGCCAGGCTTCCTTATCTTCATGCCCGTGTTCGAAGCCGGTGTGGGTGGCCGGTCGCTGAAGGGGTATATTTACTCACCCTTCAACGCCGGAGATTTCCTGCAAAGCGCGCTGGAACTTGAGGATGCGGGCAATTACGGCGTGCGCCTTTACGATAGCGACGATGGGCAGGGCACTCTGCTGGCCACCACGTTCGGAACCGATACCGACAATCGCGACACGATCACAAAAACTGTCACGATCGCCAACAACCCCTGGCGTCTGGCAGTCAGCATAAACGAAGATCCCGGCATCTCGGGCCTTTCGATGGCGACCCTGATCTTCGGCTTGCTGGTGGCAAGCCTGCTGATGCTGCTGGTACGCATGCTGACGCAGCAGGCCCAGGAGGATGAAAGCGCGCTTGCCTGGTTCGAAGAGCAGGCATCCATCCGCAACTCGTTGACGCGGGAACTGAACCACCGGGTCAAGAACACGCTGGCCAACGTTCTATCCATCATCGCGCTGACGCGCCGCCGCGCCGACGATGTCGAAGATTTCGCGACTGGTCTGGATGGACGTATTCGTGCGCTCTCCGCGACCCACGATCTACTTACCCAGTCGGATTGGGGATCGACCCCTGTCAAGGCCGTGATCGACGCCGAACTGTTGCCTTATGCACAGGATGAAGATCATGCGGTCGAACTGCTTGGCCCCGACGTCGAACTTGCGCCCAACGATGCGCTTTCGCTGGGCCTTGCGGTTCATGAGCTGGCGACCAACGCATCCAAGTACGGCGCGCTGAGCCAACCTGGCGGGAGGCTGAGTGTGCACTGGCGGCTGCTTTCGCCAGAACTGGTCCGCGTCGAATGGCTTGAACGCGGCGGGCCGCCGGTCAAGCAGGAGCGCAGCCGCGGTTTTGGCACGGATTTGATCGAGCGTATTGTCGCGCACGAGCTGCGCCATCCGGTGGAACTGGATTTCGACCCCGAAGGCGTGCGCTGCGTCTTGCTGATACCAGTGCGCCGTCCCAGCGAGTTCATGATCCGCGCCAATCGCAAGTCGCCGGTGGATACAGACGATAGCTGATCGGTGGACGGTCAAGGCGACCGGCTATAAGAGACACGGCATGTCGGCGCGGCGTCTTCCAGGTGTGAAAGCGGCAATCATGTGCGTCCTGCTAACATCCTGCTCTCCTGCACAGGATGGGGGACCCGTAGTACTGGCCGCCGCCAGCATGCAGGAGGGTTTGAGCGCGGCTGCTGACAGCTGGGCCACTACGCATGGGCAGCCTCCACCAATCCTTTCCTTCGCATCGAGCGCGGCAGTGGCGCGGCAGGTGGATGAAGGCGCACCTGCTGATCTTGTGGTAATCGCAGATGATCGCTGGATCGACTGGTTGGTATCGCGCGATGTCCTGGCAGGTACCCCCGTGTCGCTGGTATCAAATGCACTGGTCGTGGTGGCGCCGCTGGGGATGGAAACACCGGAAAGCCTGGTTGCCTTTGCCGATGATAAGGGTGCAGGACGGCTGGCCATCGCAGAACCCGGCAGCGTTCCAGCGGGCCACTTCGCCAAGGCGGCATTGCAAACCATGGGCCTTTGGGATGCGCTTTCCACGCGCCTTGCACCCGGCGACAATGTGCGCGCATCGCTTGCCCTTGTGGAGCGTGGAGAAGCGACAATGGGTATCGTTTACGCCAGCGATGCTGCAGCCAGTGACCGCGTGCAGGTGGTGGAGCAGATAGCGCCAGAAATGCATCCGCCAATCATCTACTATGCCGCGCGCGTATCAGGCGCGCAGCATGAGAGTGCGCAGGACTTTCTCGACTACCTGACATCGCCCCAAGGGAGGCAGATAATTGTCGAACGCGGGTTCACCCTGCCGTGACCGGGGTAGAGTGGACGATTGTCGCACTGTCGCTGAAAGTTAGCGTTGTCGCCGTGCTGGTGACCATGCCGATTGCCTATGGACTTGCATGGTTGATTGCGCGGCGTCGCTTTCCGGGCCGTATGCTGCTTGATGCCCTGGTTCATCTGCCGCTGGTTTTGCCGCCGGTCGTCACCGGCTGGCTGCTGCTGATCCTGCTTGGCCGGAACGGAGCCATCGGAGGATGGCTGCATGATGCGCTGGGCATTACCCTGGTGTTCAACTGGACAGGTGCCGCCGTGGCAGCGGGCGTGATGGCCCTGCCGCTGATGGTACGCGCCATGCGCCTGTCAATCGAAGCCGTCGATCGGCGGCTGGTGGGCGCGGCGCGCACTCTGGGGGCATCGCCATTTCACGCGTTCGTTACGATCACCCTGCCGCTTAGTCTGCCGGGCATCGCTGCAGGCGCCATGCTGGGTTTTGCCCGTTCTCTGGGGGAATTCGGGGCGACGATTACCTTTGCCGCCAATATCGCGGGCGAAACGCGCACATTGCCGCTGGCGATTTATACAGGGCTGCAGGTGCCCGGATCTGAAAGCGCAGTCGCGCGCCTTGCGGTGATCGCCATCGTCCTGTCATTGGGCGCGCTGCTGGTGTCAGAATGGCTGGTGCGCAGGTCGCAGGGGACGCGTGCCCATGTCCTTTGAAAGCAACAAGTCTCCTGAAAGCATGTCTCTTGAGATCGACATGGAACTGGTAGTGGACGACCACGCCTTTGCGCTGGAGTTTGCCTCCGACGCCAAGCTGACGGCGCTGGTCGGCCCGTCGGGCGTCGGCAAGTCGAGCACGCTGAACGCCATTGCCGGGCTGCTGGAGCCACGCACAGGACGCATCGCGGTGGCGGGCAGGGTGCTGTTCGATAGCGCGGCGGGAGTTGACCTGCGGCCCGAACAAAGACGTGCCGGATATGTCTTTCAGGAGCCGCGGTTGTTTCCGCACAAGCGGGTTGCGGCCAATCTCGACTATGGAGAGAAACTGGCACCCGACAATGCGCGCTTTATCACGCGGACCGAAGTTGTTGAACTGCTGGAGATCGAGCATTTGCTGGATCGTCAGCCGCCGACGCTGTCGGGCGGGGAGGCGCGCCGCGTTGCCATTGCGCGCGCCCTGCTGTCAGCCCCGCGTTTCCTGTTGTTGGACGAGCCGCTTGCCTCGCTGGACGAAAGCCGCGCCGAGACCTTGCTCAAGCTGATAGAGCGGCTGCGGGACGAACTGGACCTGCCGATGCTGCTGGTCAGCCACTCGACTGTGGAAGTGGAGCGGCTGGCGGGCCGGGTGGTTGCGATGGCGCCGCCCAACCAGTCCTGATCGCTCAGGCGAACACCGCCGGATCGATCGGAAGCGATCGCACCTGTCTCTTATACACATCTCCGAGCCCACGAGACAGGCAGAAATCTC
>OJED01000057.1_pt1 | contig 31277 bp, 31 predicted proteins | sample 1593181 | NCBI WGS metagenome assembly OJED01 (sample SAMN05416772, study PRJEB24817) | seawater metagenome | isolation source: Sea water | place: Canada:Atlantic | collected 2013-07
ATCTACACTAGATCGCTCGTCGGCAGCGTCAGATGTGTATAAGAGACAGATATTCGCGACATTGCCGATTTTACCCCCGGCATGACGGTTTCCGATACCGGCCCGGGTTCGACAGGATCGATCGTACTGCGCGGCCTCAATGCCTCTGGTGTGGGCGATTTTGGCTCAAACTTCGACGATTCACTGGGCATCTACCTGGGCGAAACACCGCTGTATTATGATTTCAAGCTGATCGATATCGAACGGGTCGAAACCCTGCTTGGGCCACAGGGCACGCTGTATGGCCTGGGTACGCTGGCTGGCGCGATCCGCTACATTCCGAACAGGCCCGATCCCACCAATTTCGAAGCGGCAGCCCATGGCCGGGCCTATATTCGGTCCGAGAGCGACAACGTCGGCTATCAGATGGACGGGATGCTCAACATTCCGATCGTGCAGGATTACATCGCCTTCCGCACCGCCACCGGATACTATTTCGATCCGGGCTACATTGACTATCCGCTGCTGGTGCAGGAACCCGGCGTCTCGCTGCCGCAGCCCGATGGGCCGGACACGATCACCGACGCAGGCTATGCCGCCAACCTTTACGAGGTGGAGGATCGCAACTTCGAACGGACCTTCACCAGCCGTAACCAGCTGCTTGTGCAGACCAGCGAAGACTTGAAGCTTATCCTGACCTATGCCTACCAGGAAACCCAGACCGACGGGGCAGGATCGAACGGTGCAGGCGTGTTCGGCACGGGCCTTTACGAAAGCGCCAGCCGCTTCCTGGAGCCGGCCGATCGCCACGCCCATCTGGTTAGCGCAGAGGTGAACGCCAATATCGCCGATATCTTCGATATTGTGGCCACCGGCGCCTATACCGAAACCAAGTTCGATGCGCTGGGCGACGTTACCGACCTGCTGCTCGATCTCGACTATGGCTACGAGCTGTTCCCGGCCTTTGCCGGTTTCTTCCAGTCGGATCAGAAGCGCGAGCAGAAAAATGCCGAAATCCGCTTCGTGTCGCGTCATGGCGGGCCACTCAGCTGGGTATTGGGCGGCTTCTATAACGAAAACTCGTTCAACAGCGACTATGCCGAACGCCTGCCCAACCACCCGTGGGGCGATCCGGTAACCAACCCCGAATATCTCGAATACATCAGCTTCATCGAATCCGAGGTGAAAGAGAAGGCGGTATTCGGCGAGGCCACTTTCCAGGTTATTCCGCAGTGGCAGGTTACCGCCGGTGCGCGATACTTTGATTACACCTCCACCATCGCCGGTGCTGCGGCGCTGCCGATGCTGGGCGATCCGCTGGATCCGCGCGACCTGACGCCTAGTGGTGGGGATGCCGGCGACGATGGCTGGGTGTGGAAGTTCAACACCTCGTTCGATGTAACGCCAGACCTGCTGGTCTATGGAACATACAGCAAAGGCTATCGCCTCGGCGGCCCGAACCGCGTGGCGCCCTGCCCTGCTGGCGTGCCCGAAGACCCGACGCAGTATAACGGGCCGCAGATCATCTGCGCGCTGCCCGATGAAATCCAGTTCGGACCAGACACCACCAAGAACATTGAACTGGGCGTTCGCGCTCAATTGCTCGACGATGTGCTGTCGCTGAATTTCAACGTGTTCCAGATCAAGTGGGACGGCATCCAGGTCAATTCGGCCACGACCTACGGCGTTACCGGCATCACCGTAAACGGCGGCAAGGCCAAGTCAGAAGGCTTTGAAACGTCCTTCAGGATCAACCCGGTCCGCAAACTGACCATACAGGGCACCTATTCCTACACGAACGCCCGATTGACGCAGGACGTACCCGATCTGATTTCGGTGAATGACCCGCCGGGCACCTATCCCAGCTCACCGATCTCGCTCGATGCCCTGGATGGGGACCGACTGCCGGGCTCCGCCAAGAATTCAGGCAGCCTCGGCGTAACCTATATCGCGCCCATGGTGGATGGAGACCTGATCGCCAACTGGACAGCGGTTTACCGAGGCAATGTCGTCTCGCGGCTGGGTTACGACCGTGCCTTTGGCGATCTGATCCCCAGCTTCACCACGCATCGCGCGTCGGTGGGTTATGAGTGGGATACGGTCTCGCTCAGCCTGTTTGCCACCAACATCTTCGACAATGACGCAATCGTGTCTGTCGCGAATGACCGGTCACGCACCGGGCTGAACGATGGCGTCCGGCTGCGCTATTATCGCCAGGTGCCGCTGGCTCCGCGCACGGTTGGTGTGGAGGTGCGCACCCGCTTCTGACAGGCAGGAAACGCAGGAGGATGGGGGCGTCTGGCGGAAACGATCATGCGCCCCAATCCGATTGTGCTGCGTTAAAATCGGTGCGGATCAGTTTCAGCTGATGGCAATACCTTTGTCCGCGAACCACTGTCGCACCGGCTCCAGCTCCTGCTCGTACCGGCGCCATTTACCCACCGCATCGGCATTCAACGGCTGGCGCACTTGCGCGGCGCTGGGGGTGGCAACGGCGCTGCGGTTATCCTCAAAATGCAGGCAGTCCTCGTTCCATCTCAGGCCGCAATGATCCAGCAGGCGCCGCGTCTCCTGTTCATGACTGGCGACCAGATCCTCGTAAGACAGTTGCAGAACCCGGCCCGGAAACAGCCGGTCCCAAAGGTTCATTAGCCGGTCGAACCGCGCATAGTATCGGGCGATGTCCTGCAAATCATACGAATAGGCGTAGAACATGGACTGGCTGGCAAAAAGGTTCTTGTAGTTGCTCCACACAGTATCCATCGGATTGCGGCGCAGGCACACGATCCGCGCGTCGGGCATGGCGCGCGCGATATGCCCGATATAGAGGAAATTGGCCGGCAGCTTGTCGATGAAACGATCCGCCTCCGGTCCAAGATGATGGCTCGCGCTTTCCAGATAGGCAGCGCGTAAATTGTCAGGAGCAATTCCGCTGCTGGCTTTCACCGTGGCGGGATCGATCACCGTGCGCGAGGCGATGCCGGAAAGCCGCTTTACCGCGACGGGCATGGCCTGCAACTCCCCAGCAGACTGGACCAGCGGATGCGACGATACGATCCGGTCCACCAGCGTCGTCCCTGTGCGCGGCATCCCCACGATGAATATCGGACCGGTAGCACTCTCCGCCGCGCCTAACAGGTCGACAGGAGGGGATTCAGCAAACGCCGCTTCGATTGCATCGAAGATGGCCGCGTCGGACGAAAAATCATAACCGGTGGCAGCCTTGTGCTGCGCGTTCGCGGTCTGGAGATAGGCGAAGGCCTGCCTGTCTCCGATATCCTCAAGCTCCTTTGCCAGAGCGTAGCCGATCCGCAGGCTGGCGGCGGATTCTGCGGCATTCTCCAGGGCGGTCTTCAACCGTGGGACATGGTTTGACTGCTTCGTAGCGCGAGACAGAAGAGACAGCGCATAATGGGCACGGGCATTGCCGGGGTCTGCGGCAAGGATCGCCTCATATTGCTCGCGTGCCTCCTCTACCTGCCCGGTAAAGCCGCAGGCCGCGCCCAGGTTGTAACGATAATCGAGATTTTCGGGCTCTGCGCGCACGGCGCTGCGAAAGGGCGCGAGCGAACCCTCATGATCGCCGATCCGCGCCATGACGCAGCCGATGGTGTCGAGAGTGTGGGCGTCCGCAGGCTTCATGCCGAGAGCCTGTCCGGCCGCCTCTGCCGCACGGCCATCGCGGTGCATCAGGCTGTAAATTCGGGCAAGCTGGGCCAGATGTTCCGCACGCGGTCCGCGTTCGACTGCAGCCTGCATCAGCGGAACGGCCTTGGCGACTTCGCCAATCTCGGCTGCGGCAAGGCCGAGCAGAAAATACCCCTCGGGCCAATCCTTGTCGTCCAGCACCAGCGCCTTGGCAAAGCTTGAAGCTGGACCCAACTCACCTCGGCCAAGCGCTTCACGCGCCCGCGCTTCCAAATCGCCGCGCGACAATTTGGCTGCGGGGTCGGCAGTGTTCACGCCGCCCCCCGCAACTGATTGCCGATTAGCGGATCGAAGCCAGTTGCACCGGCTGGCCGTTTGCCGCCATGCGCGTTTCGATCTGGTCGCGAATATTTGCCACGACTTCCTGACGGCACTCGGAAGTGCGCGCATTCGCTGTCAGGTGCACAGTGTCGAGCCCTTCGCCACAAACGGCGCGGGCTGCATTGTCCATGCGGATGGCAAGCCGACGCTGACCGTCGACAGTGGAAAGGTCGAGCCCGCTCAGTCGCAAGGTCACTTGCTCCTTGGCGAAGGGATCTGCGGGGGTATCTTTGGCGATGGCCGTCGTGGCCAGGGCGCAAGCGGCAAAGGCCGCAAGACCTGCTTTCAACATCATTCTCTCCTGCGTTCGAAAAACACCGCTCTACGGCGGCTAAGCAAGGAAATATGCCTGTCTCGCGGCGCATACAAGAGCCGGCAAAAGAATATCGCGTGATCAGGGTGCAGTAACCTTAATCGATCCCAACGAAGATACATCGCCCAAAAGTCCAGTCGGCAGCCGCGCTTCGGCTACCCTCAGCCCCCTTGTCTCGGGGTCGCGCACCGCCACCGTCAGCATCCGCGCGCGCGGTTCGGCCATGTTGCGCACGGCATCCATCGAAAGGTGAACTCGCCATTTGTTCTCGCCTTCAGCGTCGACCACCAGCCCATTGATCAGCACTTCCATTCCCGGATGCCGGCGGTAGCCCGATATCTGTAGGCAACTTTCCTCACCGCAACGCAACAGCTGCGTTCGCGGATCGCTTTGCGCAACGACAGAAGTCGAAACAAGCATTTGGCCAATGCCGGCAAGGAGAACAATTCTGGCAATTCGACGCATCAGGAGACTCCACGCTGCGCGCCAGGCGATGGCGCGGGCTCTCGGAACTCTCCCACGAACTGTTTTCTTTTTGCAGTTGCGAAGATCCATGAATTGGGGTGGATCGTCAAGCCCTCCGTATCGGGCCTTTCGCCGAGTGTTCCCTTTGGCGCACGGCACCGGAACCGGACGGTTCGCTACCGGGCCTATTCTGTTTAAAAACTCGTGAGGGCGGCCGACATTGGACGGTGCGGAATGCGGGCGAACGGCCCTGCCTTTCCGATCAGGCGGGTGCGGGGCTCGGCATCGGGATTTTCTTGGCCATCTTGCGGAGGTTCTGGGCTGCAGCGGCGAGGTGGAACTCGTCTTTTGCGCCATTGGGACCCCGCAGGCGCAAGCGGTCCAGCCTCAGGATGCGCTTGAGATGAGCAAACAGCATCTCGACCTTCTTCCGCTGGCGGCGCGAAACCAGATAGGCGTCGGTAGTGGCAATATTACGCGCCAGGTCACGAGCACCTTCATGGATCGAGCGGGTGACCTTGCGAGCGGGCATGTTCGGCGTGCACCTCAGCCGGTGTTCGCAACCTTGGCAGTCCTGCTGACGCGCGCGATAGCGGATGGTGCCGTCCTTGTTGATTCCGGTTCGCAGTTTGCTGAAGTTGCGATTGGACAGGCGCAGGCGGTTGCCGCCGGGGCAGAGATAGCTGTCATCTTCGTGGTCGTAGATAAAGGCTGCGCGCTCAAAGCTGCCATCGCGGCGACCAGACTTGTCGAACACCGGGATATGCGGCTCGATGCTCTTGCCCTCCACCAGCCAGGCAAGGTTGGCGGCTGAGCCATAGGCAGGGTCGGCTACGAGGCGCTCGGGCCAGATGCCGAAGCGCTCCTGTGTCCGGTCGATCATTCTGCGCTGGGACAGTCACCTCGGCTTGCCGGACCGATGTGGTCGCCTCGACATCGACGATTACCGAGTGATCAAGGTCGATCAGGTAGTTGGTGCTGTAGGAATAGAACGCCGCCTCGCGTGTGGCCGCTGTCCAGCGCGAGGCGGGATCGGTGATGGCGATCCGCTTAGGCGTAACCGGCGTTGCCCCGCCGAATGCAGCGTCATCCAGAACTTCCAGATACTCGTTGACGGCGCGACCGGCTTCAGGTGGCAAGCCTTCTTCGCCAGACACCGACCGCTGCCGGTGGACATCGGCGCGAATAAGACTTGCATCGACTGCGAAGCCTTACCGCCGACCAGCCCTTCGGCCATGCAGCGCTCGACGATCATCTCGAACAGCTGGCGCAGCAGGTCACTGTCGCGGAAGCGGCCATGCCGGTTCTTCGAGAACGTAGAGTGATCGGGCACCGCGCCGTCGAGACCAAGCCGGCAGAACTAGCGATAGGCAAGGTTGAGATGGACTTCTTCGCAGAAAGGAGAACGCGTGCGAATTCCCGAGCGTATCCTGTCGACCGGCGAGCGCATCGGCGGTGCGCCGTTCACGCGTGGCCAGATATACAAGATCCTTTCGAACCCAATCTATGTCGGCGAGATCAACCATAATGGCAAAGCCTACAACGGCCAGCACCAAGCGATCATCGACCGAGAACTCTGGGATGCTGTGCAGGCTAGGCTTGGCGAGAACCGGCTGGGCGAACAGCGTGCCGCGACGATCAAATCACCCAGCCTGCTGACAGACAAGGTGTTCGACGAAGCCGGCGAACCATTGGTCGCCAGTCATGCGTGCAAGGGAAAGGTTCGATACCGCTATTATGTGAGCCGCGTGCTGCAGCACGATGCCGGAAGCACTGTAGATGGGTTGCGTATCCCGGCAAAAGAACTCAATGGGGCAGTTATCGGGCACCTGGCAGAGCAGCTGGACAATCCGCTCGACCTCACCTCTCAACTTGGTCTCGTGCTTGAACCTGGCGGGCTTGCTGGTCTCTTCAGGGCGGCAAAGGAACTCAATGTGCTCGTGCAGAAAAGGCGGGGAAGTTCGGTCAAGTCGCTTATTGATAGAGTGACAGTACGGAAGGACCGGGTCTCGATTTCCATTCTCGCCCAATCGGTTGCAGAAGCGCTCGGGCCACCGGTTCAATCACCGGACAAAATCCTTGAGCTCGAGGTCAACGTTCGGCTCACCAAAACAGGCAAAGCGGTGAAGCTGATCAGCGGAAATGGACAGGCGTTGGCAGTGAACATCGACTGCCAGGTCGTCGGACTCCTCAACCAGGCAACGGAGTGGTGGAGGATGCTGACGGACGATGACATCACTCCCGCTGAACTGGCCAGACGCGAGGGCGTAAACGATTCCTATGTCACCCGCATCGTCCGGCTGAACTTCCTTGCACCGGACATTCTGCAAGCCACCCTTTCTGGGGCCCAACCCGCCATGCTCAACGCTACGCGCCTCAAGGCTGGTGTATTTACTGTGGGCCGGAAAGAGCAGCGTGAGCTCTTCGATTTCACGGCAGCTTAGCCGCCAACCCAATGCCGAAATCCCGGAGCACGAAAATCGCCCGGAGAGAAATCTTCGCGAGAAGCCCGCAGAACTGCGCGCTTCTCGCGGAAATATTTTATCGTTCTTTATCGATGGTTTGTGAATGGCGGAGCGGGTGGGATTCGAACCCACGATACGGGGTTACCGTATACACACTTTCCAGGCGTGCGCCTTCGACCACTCGGCCACCGCTCCGCATGCCTGTCTTGGCAGAAGGCGCGCACCTAGCGAAGGTATCGGGCAATGACAAGCAGCGTAATGACACGGCGGTTTGCACGCCCTATTCCCGCAGCCATGAAACACCCCATCGGTCCTGCCCCCTCTATCGAAGACATGGAAGCTGCTGCACGCGCTGCCTTCCAGCGCCTACCCGAAGAATTCGCGCAGCACCTGGGCCACGTGGTAATACAGGTTCAGGATTTTGCCGAGGACGAATTGCTCGCGGACATGGGCATTGACCACGCCTTTGAGCTTACGGGCGTCTATGAGGGCCTGCCGCTGACCGAACGCAGTATCGAGCATTCGGGCACCATGCCCGATCGCATTCGCCTGTTCCGGATGCCGATCCTGCTGGAATGGTGCGAACGGGGGGACGAAACGTTCGAGCATCTGGTGGCGCACGTCCTTATTCATGAGATCGGACACCACTTCGGCCTTTCGGATGACGATATGCACGCGCTGGAAGACGAGGTGCGTTAACGCCATCTCGGACCCATCGGCGTTTCGGTGCGTAACATCTGGCAGGATGGAACGGATATATCGCACGCTCGCCGGGCTGTTGGCCCTTGTTTTCACAGCGATTGCCGCACCGGCAATCGCGCAGGAAGATCGACAAGTCCCCAGCGGGTCGGAGCCTTATGTCTACGAGGTGGACCAGCTCAACTCGGGTCTTGCTGCGCCGGGCGAACCGCTGGAACTTGATACGCCGCAAGCTTTGCTCGAAAGCTTCTTTGCCGCCGCGGAAGCCGGTGAATGGGAACGGGCGGCAACCGCGCTCGACATGACGAACCTGTCTCCCCGAGAACAGGACTTGCAGGCCGAGAACCTGGCCGCGATGATGTACGAGATCGCCAACCGTTCAATAGCCATAAGCTGGGCGGAGCTGCCCGATCGGCCCGATGCGGTAGATACCGCTGCCAGCAACAAGAACCCCATGGCGGGCGCAGAGCGTCGGCATATCACGTTGGCACATCTCAAGCTGGATCGCCGCAGCGTTCCTGTCAGCATTGCCCGTCTGCAAGAGCCGGGCGGCGAACCGGTGTGGATGTTCAGCCGCCAAAGCGTTGGCAATCTGCCCGAACTCTACGAACGTTTCGGCCCCACCGATCTCGAAATGAGCCTGCCAGAATCGTTGCGTCAGCAAGCTTTCTGGACGCTGGCCTGGTGGGAGGTGATCGCCATTCCGCTGGTGCTGCTGCTGGCATTTCTTGCCGCGATACTGACCTACAAGGCCATCGGCGCCGGAAAGAAACGGTGTGACGAGGACAGCATGGCTGGCAGGATACTGCGCGCGGTGCAGATGCCTGTCACGTTGCTGGCATTGGCGGGCAGCTTTGGCATCATGCGCAACGTACTCTTCACATTCTCCGGTCCGGTGGAGGATATCCTCGGCCCGCTGCAACTCACCCTGATCGTAATCGCCATCGGGGCAATCATCGTGACGATGGTGGAGGCCATGCTGGACTTCGCCACCGATCGCAACGCCCGAAAGATCGAGAAGCCGGAAAACGAGGAAAGCCGCGACTTCTACACCCAGGCATCGGCCATACGGCGCCTTATCATCGTGCTGGTGATGTTGGCGGGGATTGGCATCGTGCTAGTGCAAAGCAACATCACCCAGACGCTCGGCTTTTCCCTGTTGGCGGGCGCGGGCGCACTGGGCCTGGTGATCGCCTTTGCCGCGCGCAAGGTACTGGGTGATATCATGGCCAGCATGCAGATCGCCTTTGCCAAAACGGCGCGCATCGGTGATGCCGTCTATTATGAAGACCAGTGGTGCTACGTTGAAAAAATCGGCTTTACTCACCTGCGGCTGCGCACCTGGGACGATCGCCGGGTGATGGCGCCGGTGGCCGAGTTCGTCGGCTCCAGCTTCGAGAACTGGACCAAGCAGGAACCCGCGTTGATAATGCGTATACCCGTTTATCTCGATCATCGCGCCGATGTGGAGGCGCTGCGGCAGAAGTTGATGAGCTTTGTCGAGGATGCTGACGACATCATCAAGAAGGATGAGGCCAAACTCGAGGTCATCGACCACACGCCGCAGGCGATGGTCGCACGCGCATGCCTGTGGGCGAAGGATCCCAAGGTGGGCTGGACCATGCATTGCCGGGTGCGCGAATTCCTGCTGAAAACCGCCACGCAAATGGATGCAGCCGCAGGTAACGAACCCGCGCCCGCCTACATGCCGCGCGAACGCGAGGTGCGGATCGACGAAGCGATGGGCCGCCAGCAGGATTGACGAGCCTGTAAAGCATGGCAGGATGACCCGATGAGAAATCTGGTCACGCTGTCCGCTCTTGCACTCGCCCTCCCCGCCACTGCACAGGAGAGCGCGGAGCCAGTGACGCCAACCTCGGTCGTTGCCTCTGCCAGCGATGAAGAATGGCTCGCGATTTCACCCGAGGACGTGCTGGTGATGCAACTGGCACCCGACGATCGCGGCAATCCGCGTACCGTGGTGATCCAGCTTATATCTGCGCCTTTCAGCCAGCCGTGGGTGGAGAACATCCGCACCCTCGCCCGCGCGCTGTGGTGGGACGAAACGAGCGTGTATCGAGTGCAGGACAACTACGTCACACAATGGGGCGATGCGACGGAGGCAAAGCCGCTGCCGGAGGGTGTGGTATCTCCGGTTGCGGCCTACGAGGTTGATGTCGATACGCTGGGTAACGCGACCGTGTCACCGAATTCTTCCCCATCCGATTTCGAGAATTTGCCGAAGTCCATGCGAGACATATTCGAGAACCCTGCCTCCACCCATGACGAGCATATCAAAGCGGTCGAAGCGCTGATGGCCGCAGCGGGTATTGATGGCGCGCCTGGGTTCACCACGAGCGAGCAGTTGGCCTTGCTCTCTATCGATTCAACACAAACCCGCCTGACAGAGCAAGGTTGGCACGATCGTGATGGCTATGCCCCTTGGGTAGAGTTCTGGAATGGCTGGCCAATCGGTAATGAAGAAACTGGCGTTCATTGGGAAGACGATGAGGGAAACACTGTCAAGGATCCGGGCAAACGCCTTCCTGCCCAGCAATTCGATGAACCTTATGATGTGGTCGAGAGCAGCCTGTTCTGGCCCCTTCACTGCTACGGCTACATCGGCGTCGCGCGCGACTATGCACCGGATACCGGTACAGGCGCCGAGCTTTACACGATCATCGGTCAACCGCAGCGGCATATGGATCGCAACCTTGCCGTGGTGGGCCGGGTGATCGAGGGGATGGAACATCTTTCCAGCCTGCCGCGCGGATCAGGAGAACTGGGCTTCTATACTCAGGAGGAGGCAGACCTGCGCACCCCTATCGTGTCGGTTCGACTGGCGAGCGAAATGGATGCTCCGCCCTCTTACGAATATCTCGATACCGGAAGCGAGACTTTCGCTCGCTACGTCGCCGTGCGGGCCAATCGCGACGATGCGTTCTATACGCAACCTGCTGGCGGCGTTGACGTGTGCAGCGTGCATGTGCCGGTGCAGCGCGTGATCGACTAAGTTGGTGGCGACCAAATGACAATCGTTGCGAGAAACTGAAGGTCGTTGAACGATTGGAACCAGAGGCTGCGCGGGAGAGATCACGCAGAAAACTGAGCCGCGCCTAGACCCGCTCCGCCTGCGCAACCGCGTCCGTCGCACGAAGGGCGCTCATTATGCGCGTCAGATGTGCCAGGTCCTGCACTTCCAGATCGAGCACATAGGTATGGAAGGGATCGTCGCGCTGGGTCAGTTCGAGGTGCATTACATTGGCGTTGTTGCGGGCAAAAACGCCAGCCATTTCCGCCAGTGTACCGGGCCTGTTGTAAAGCACGACATTCAACCGTCCGATAGCACCGTGGGATCGTTCACCCCACGATAGATCAACCCAGTCGGCATCCACGCCGTTGACCAGTTGCAGGCAGTCGATTGCATGGACTTCCACGGTTTCATGCGGGCGGCGCAGACCCACGATGCGGTCTCCGGGAACAGGATGACAGCAATCGGCGAGGTCAAAGCCGACGCCCGGCGTCAGTCCCTTGATCGAAATCGCGCGTTCCTGTTCGGCTTCCTCTGGCATGTCCGCTGTGCTGCCGGGGATCAGCGCTTCCATCACTTCACGGTCGGACAGCTTGGCAGCACCGATCGCGTACATCAGATCGTCCTCGTCGTTGAGATCGAGCCGGTCCACCGCCTGCTTCATGGCCTTCTTGCCCACCTTGGCGGGCAGCCGCTCGGTAATCTCGTCGTACAGCTTTGCGCCGATCTCGGCTATTTCGGCGCGCTCCTTGGCGCGCACGGCGCGGCGGATCGACGCGCGCGCCTTGCCGGTGACGACAAAGCCCAGCCACGAGAGTTGCGGCTGTGCGTTCTTGCTCCTGATGATTTCCACCACGTCGCCATTGCCCAGCGGCGTGCGCAGCGGCATGTGCCGCCCGTTGATCTTCGCGCCCACGGTCTGTGCGCCCAGATCGGTGTGGACGGCGAAGGCGAAATCCACCGCCGTCGCCCCCTTGGGCAACTGGAACAGCGCCCCTTTCGGCGTGAAAGCGAAAATGCGATCCTGATAAATCGCCAGCTTGGTATGTTCCAGCAACTCTTCTGCATCGTGGCTGGCATCCACGATTTCGATGAGATCACGCAGCCAGCCCACCTGCCCGTCATGCCGGCCGCCCTGCTTGTAGGCCCAGTGCGCTGCCAGACCAAAGCCATTGGTACGGTGCATTTCGCGCGTCCGCAGCTGCACTTCGACGCGCATGGACTTGTCATAGAACAACGTGGTGTGGAGCGAGCGATAGCCGTTGTTCTTGGGGGTGGAGATGTAATCCTTGAACCGCCCCGGCACGAACTGGAACGTGGTATGCAGAACGCCCAGCGCGGTATAACAATCGGTCACATTGTCGGTCAGCACACGGAATGCCATGATATCGGTCACCTGCTCGAACGGCAGATGTCGTTCGGCCATCTTGCGCCAGATCGAATATGGGTGCTTCTCGCGCCCCCACACTTCGACCTCCAGCCCGGCAGCGGCCAGCGCCTGCTTGATATCCAGCGCGATGCGATCCACCTGCCCGGCATCGGACTGGCGCAACTGCTCCAGCCGCTTGGTGATCGTGTCGTAAGCCTCTGGCTCCAGCTGCTCGAAGGCCAGCAGCTGCATCTCGCGCATATATTCATACATGCCGACGCGTTCTGCCAGCGGAGCGTAGATATCCATCGTTTCGCGCGCGATGCGGCGCCGCTTCTCAGGCTTCTTTATGTGGTGAAGCGTTCGCATGTTGTGCAACCGGTCCGCCAGTTTCACCAGCAGGACGCGCAGATCTTCGCTCATCGCCAGCAGGAACTTGCGCAGGTTTTCCGCCGCGCGCTCGTTCTCGGCCATCTGCTCGATCTTCGAAAGCTTGGTAACGCCGTCCACCAGCCGCGCGACATCGGGACCGAAGTGCTTCTCGATATCGTCGATAGTGGCGAGCGTATCTTCCACCGTATCGTGCAGTAGCGCGGTAATGATCGTTTCCTGATCCAGCTTCAGGTCGGTCATCAGGCCGGCGACTTCCACCGGGTGGCTGAAATAGGGATCGCCACTGGCGCGCTTCTGGCTGCCGTGTTTCTGCACGGTATAGACATAGGCGCGATTCAGCAGCGCCTCGTCGGCGGCGGGGTCGTACTCCTTGACCCGTTCAACAAGTTCGTACTGGCGCAGCATCGCTTAATGAATGTGCGCGGCACTGACCATTTCGGCAAGTGCAAACAGTGTACCCATGGCGCAATTATTTGTCAGGAGGTGGCTTTCAAAGCCAGCAGGAAGCTCAGCCTTCCCGGCCAACGATCGCGTCCACCTTGCCACGTGTGTAGCTGTGATAGCCGCTGCGCGTTTCATCATAGATGCGCGTGGCGATGGGCTGGCCCCAGCCGCCGGCTTCCCACAATGCGGCAAACAGCGGCTCCACGAACTTGTTGCGGCCGACTTCGGCAAGGAAGGTTTCCGCCTGAGATACAGCGGGCTGGTATTCGTTGCGCAAAGCAGCTTCCAGCCACAGAAACAGCACCTCGTTATTGCCGGTTTCGGACAAGGCAAGCCGTTCGTTCAGGGCCGCAAGCTGGCGGTCAGACATGTCTTCCGGCAGTTCCTGCAGGAAGCGCTGTTGTTCTGCCCCGGTCCAGCCGCGCCACGTGGCGCTGTCAGGCATGGTACCATCGGCGCCATAGGCCTGCGCCGCACTGTCGACTTCGGCAAAGGCCTGTGGGTCCGGTGCGATGGCGTTATCCGGCAGGCCGGTGCCATAAATCCATTCATCCAGCATCAGTTGCTCTTCAAGTTCCTCGTCACCGTCGATCACGTATTCGCGCAGTTCGGACAGGAACATCTCGGAGGTGGCGGGCTGGAAAGCGTGGCGATCGAACCAGCCGCGCATGAATTCGTCGAAGCGTTCGCGGCCAAGGATGTTCTCCACCGTGCGCAGGAAAACCGTGCCCTTATCGTAAATGGCCGGACCAACCGTCTCGAACGGGCTGATCCCTTCGGGCGTGCGCATGGCAGTGTTGGGATTGTCCGCGCCGTTCTCCTCGATGGCTTCAATCAGGCTGGCATAGCTCAGCGCATATTCCTGATTGGCGCGTTGCTCTCCGAACACGGCCTCCGAAATGCGGCTTTCGAAATAGGAGGTAACCCCTTCGTTCAACCAGCCATCGCGCCAGCTGGAATAGGTGACGAGGTTACCCGACCAGCTATGCGCAAGTTCATGCGCGATCAGCCCGGTGTTGGACCGGTCGCCTGCGATGAAGGTGGGCGTGAGGAAGGTCATTACCGGGTTTTCCATACCACCATAAGGGAAGGCAGGCGGCAGCACGATCATGTCGTAGCGTCCCCAGCGGTACGTACCGTAAATCTCTTCCGCCGCATCGATCATCGCCTCTGTATCGGTCAGTTCGGCGGCGGCCTCTTCCAGCACTTGGGGCTCTGCCCAGACGCCGGAGCGCGGGCCCAGTTCGGCAAATTCGATATTCCCGGCGGCAATCGCGATCAGGTAAGGCGGAATGGAGTTTTCCATCACGAATTCAAACGCTCGGCGGTTTTCGCCCACGTCTTCGGGTTCGCCGCGACTTATACCGCTCATCACAACGTTGAGCGGTTTGGGCGCGGTAATGCGCGCTTCCCAGGTCTGGCGGATGCCGGGGCTGTCCTGCGTGGGGATCCACGTGCGATTGAGGATCGCCTGCCCCTGGCTGAACACGAACGGATATTCGCCGCCCGCAGTCTGTTCGGGCGAAAGCCATTGCAACGCCTCGGCCTCCGGTCCGCTGGCGTAGGAGATGACGACCTGCTGCAGGCCCGGCCCGGTCAATTCACCCAGTTGCACGGTGATCGGTTCGCCCTTCTCGGGGTCGCTCTCGCCGATGGTGAAGTCGAGTTCATTGCCGTTGCCATCGGTAATGCCGCCAATCATCAGCCCATTGGAATCGAGCACGATCTCGCTCGCGTCCTCTGCAGCATCCACATCCAGCGTGGCAACACCCTCCACGCGCTTGCCCTCGAAATCGAGGTCGAGATCGAGCGCCACGTGGGTGACGCGTGCTTCGAGCGGACGGGCATAGGTAAACTCGTCAAACGCTTCATCGCTGGTGAGTATGGGTGCCACGACGCGTTGCTCTTGAGGCAAGTCGTCCGCTGTGCAGGCAGCCATCAGGAAGGACATGAACAGGGCAGGAGCGAAAGCAAGGATACGCATGAAATCTCCGGGAGGTTTGCGACCGATTTCCCCCTGTAGGCAAATTGTCGAGCAGAGTCAGCCTTTCGTCGGCAATGGCGTGCAAAATATGGTATCTCTGCGATAACTCACGATACGCTCATGCTTTTTATCGACCAGCAGCGGCAGGGACCGGTTTGCGGCACAGTCCAGCAAGACCATGGCAGCACAGGCAAAGGAACCAGATTATGAAAAGCCCCGCTCACCATATTCTCACCGCCATGGCGTGCAGCGCCGCAGCCCTTGCAGTGCCGCTCCATGCTCAGGATGTCGCCAACGGCGATCCAGAAAATGATGATATCGTGGTGGAAGGGACCATCGACGTAGACCGTGGCGATGCGCGCGACCAGACGCGCGATATTACGCCGCGGCCCACATCGGCGATGGAACCGCTGGCGCGCTTCAACAAGCCGATCTGTCCGGGCGTCTGGGGGCTCGCCCCGGAAAACGCCCAAATCGTGATCGACAGGATCTATGACAATGCCGAGCAGATCGGTGTGGAAGTCGACGCGACAGAAAACTGCGGTGCCAATGTCTGGGTGATCGTGGTCGACGATCCGCATGCAACGTTCAAGGAGCTGCGCGACAACAACGATTTCCTCATCCGAGGGCTTGGCTATTGGGAACGCGAACGCGTGGAGGACCAGGAGGGAGCAGCGCTTAGCTGGAACCTCATCAGCATTCGCAACCGCGGCGGTCTTAAGGCCGTTCAGGGCGCCGATACCGGGCCCGTGAACGAAACGACTTTGATGACCCGCACCAACACCGCCATCCGTCAGGATATCGAATTTTCGGTGGTGCTTTTCCGCCGTTCCGAACTGGGCACGGTGGATGCGCTGACGCTGGCGGATTATGCCACCATGCGCGCCCTCGCCAAAACGGAGGAGCCGAGCGAGGATCTGGCCTTCGATACGGTGCTTGGAGCATTCGGCCCTGCCCGCGACGTGACCCGCCTCACTGTGTTCGACAGGTCCTACCTGCGCGCGCTATATCGCAGTTCCCCTACGCGCAATGCCAGGTTTGCACTGACCGAGGTGGAAAGCCTGATGGAAGAGGAATACGCGCGCATGGAGAGCGAAGGAGAAACCCCGCGGTGATGTGAGCGTTCACAAGGTGACACGCGAACGGCAAGGCGATAAGCCTGGCTACATGAACAACATGCCCACATTGCTACTCGCCGCGATTTCTCTTTCACTTGCAGCCTGCGGTCAGTCTGCCGACCCCGCACCGGCCACCGAGGCTGAAGTCGACGCCGCGCAGGCGCAGGCCGACGGTTCCGGAGGCGCGGGGGCGGCGCGGGAGCTGATCTTTTCCGACGAGTTTTCAGGCGACCGCCTCGATCCCACACGCTGGAACACGGTGGGCATGGATTTCTGGGTGAACGAGGAAGAACAGGCCTACGTCAATTCGCCCGACACGATCCAGTTCGTGCAAGATCTGGAAGGTGCAGACGGCGGCGCGCTGGTCTTGCGTCCGGTCTACCGACCCGGCGAGGATACGAATGAAGAGCGCAATGCCGACTTCATTTCCGGCAGGGTCAACACCCGTGGCACCTTCGAATTCACCTATGGCCGCGCGGAGGCCCGCATCCGTATGCCCGATGCCGTGGGCGTGTGGCCCGCCTTCTGGCTGCTGGCCGATGCCGAATGGCCCAGCGAAGGCGAGATCGACATCATGGAATATGTCGGTCAGGCCGACTGGACGGGCGTTGCCCTCCACGGTGCCGGCTATTCAGGCGATGCGGGTATCGCAGACCGTCAGTATTTCTCCGAAGGCACCGACGTTACCGACTGGCACGTGTACGCCGCCGAATGGACGCCCGAAGGCGTGGAATTCTTCGTCGACGATCGCCTCACCTTCCGCGTGCCGAAAACCAACGTCGAATTCTTCGGCGACTGGGTGCTCGACAATCCGCAATACGTGGTTCTGAACTTCGCCGTGGGCGGCATCTACCCCTACAAGATCAACGGAATCGAACAGCCGTACAAAGGCATGCCGCAATCGACCGCCGACAGGATCGAAGCGGGCGAACTGGCAATGGAAGTAGACTGGGTGCGGGTTTACGGAGCGGAGGACTAGTCGGCTCTAAGAGCTAACTCCAGGTCACCTCTGGCGGCAGGCTCATCAGGATCGCGTCGATATTGCCGCCGGTTTTCAGACCGAACAGCGTTCCCCGGTCATAAACCAGGTTGAATTCGACGTAGCGCCCGCGCCATTCCAATTGCTGCGCTTTTTCTTCAGGCGTCCATTCCTTATCCATGCGCTTCCTCACGATCGCGGGGAAGGCATCGAGGAAAGCCTCGCCAACGTCCCTGGTGAAAGCAAAGTTGCGCTCAAAAGCGGGCTGGTCTTCGCATTCGAGGTGATCGTAGAAGATACCGCCCACGCCGCGATGCACGTTGCGATGGGGGATGAAAAAATAGTCGTCCGCCCATTTCTTGAACCGGTCGTAATAGGTCGGGTTATGCGCGGCACACGCTGCGCGCAGGCGGGCATGGAAAGCTTGCGTATCCTCGACATATTCGATGGGCGGGTTCAGATCCGCTCCGCCGCCGAACCATGCCGCCTGCGTGGTGAGGAAGCGGGTGTTCATGTGCACCGCGGGCACATGCGGGTTGGCCATGTGCGCCACCAGCGAAATGCCGGTCGCGGTGAATTCAGGATGCTCCTCGCTGGCCCCGTTCACCTGCCCTGCAAACTGAGGGGAGAACACACCCGATACGGTGGAGACATTGACACCAACCTTTTCGAACACCTTGCCTTTCAACACCCCGCGCACGCCGCCGCCGCCGTCTGATCCGTCGTCGGTTTCCCGGTCCCATGGCGTGTAATCGAATGAGGCATTCGATCCGCTTTCCCGCTCTATCGCTTCGAACTCGGCGCAAATGCGGTCGCGCAGGGATTCGAACCAGCTGCGGGCGGTTTGGGTTTGATCGGTCCAGTTCATGCAAATCCTCTTGCCAAAGCGTGTCGCGGGCGGCAAGTGGAACCCGTGGTTCCCGTTTCGTTCGCCTTCCCCTTTTGCGGAGACGAGTTCGTGCTGACAAAGTCGCGCGCGCTCTTCTGGCCGCGCGAAAACGCTCTCCTGGTGGCGGACCTGCACTTGGAAAAGGCCAGCTTCTTCGCGCGTCACGGCCAGTTGCTGCCGCCCTACGACAGCCGCGAAACGCTGGAACGGCTGGCGGAAGCGATTCGCGAAACCGGTGCGCGGCGCGTTTATACGCTAGGCGACAATTTCCACGATTCGCACGGCTCGCAGACGCTGGGCGATCATGAACGCGGGATGCTGGCCGCCCTCACCCGCGCCACCGATTGGGTGTGGATCACCGGCAATCATGACCCTGCGATGGAAGCCAGCAGCGGCGGTACGATCGCCGTGGAACTGGAGCTCGCGGGCATGGTGCTGCGGCACATGGCAAAGAAAGGTGAGACGCGGCCAGAACTTTCCGGCCATTTCCACCCGCGCGTGCAGGTGAAAATTCACCACCGCCACATCCGCCGACCCTGCGCGGTGGTGAGCCACAACGGGCCGGATGTTGCAGGGGCAACCTGTGGGCGAATGATCCTTCCCGCTTTCGGATCACTTACCGGCGGAATGGATGCTGCGGACCCGGCAATCCTGAAGGCCTTGCAGCCTGCCAGTGCGATCGATGCAGTTGTGCCTGCAGGAAAGCGACTGGCGCGTTTCCCCTTGTGGCGCGAGAGCGTGTGAACCTCTGGCGTTCGGGTACGTTACGCACTACATAGACCGCTTAACAACAACCATTACAGGAGTGATTCCATAGCCCGTCCACCCCGCCGCAGTATGGCACCGCCGGTTAAATCCGGCCCGAAATACGACAATTTCATACAGTCCGAGAAGGTTCGCGTCATCGATGGTGAAGGCGAAAACCTTGGCGTGATGTACACGAACGAGGCGATCGAGCAGGCAGCCGATGCCGGATTGAACCTCGTCGAGGTTTCGCCCAACGCGAATCCGCCGGTCTGCAAGTTCCTCGATGTCGGCAAATACCGCTACGAAGCCCAGAAAAAGGCTAATGCGGCGCGCAAGACGCAGAAAACGCAGGACATCAAGGAAGTGAAGATGCGCCCGAACATCGACACGCATGATTATGACGTGAAGATGCGCAACGTGAACAAGTTCATCGATAACGGTGACAAGGTGAAGGTCACCCTGCGTTTCCGTGGTCGCGAAATGGCGCACCAGCACCTGGGCATGGACCTGCTGAAGCGGGTGCAGGACGATATGGCCGAAACCGCCAAGATCGAAGCCTATCCCCGGCTGGAAGGCCGCCAGATGCTGATGGTCCTGTCACCGAAATAGCGCGGTGGCATCAGATCAAAATCGAAAAGGGCGCGCCTTGCGGTGCGCCTTTTTTCTAACTGCCGGATATCCAGTGCACTGCCGCTAAGCAGACTGGAAGGTGACGACTTCCTCGAACATGACGCGGGCCACTTCCCTCCCTATCTCGTCGTCGATCGCGATGTAGCTACGAAGATCGACCGTCTTGCCTTCCGCGATATCCGCGCACAGCAAGGACCGCGCCTCCTCGACCGCAATCTCCAGCGCCTGCGGAAGACCATCGAGTTCGCGGCCTTCGCGATCATGCGTCCAGCCGGTGCTGTTGTTCAGGTGGAAAAAAATCTCATCGGCATACCTCCGCCTTATGAGCTGACGCGGGCGTCGAGGTGAAGGTAGCGGTCAACGAAGTCTGCGTAGTCGCAAAGTCGTTCCCAATCGGGGAAACCGATAGAGCGCTTCTCTCGCGTAATCAGACCTTCTTCCGACAACAGCTTCAGCGTGCGATTGACGTGGACCGGGGTCAGGCCCACGGCATCGCCCAGTTCTTCCTGTGTCATCGGCAATTCGTAACGGTATTCGCCTGTTAGCCCCATGGATTTAAGTCGCGCGCCAAGTTCACACAGGACGTGGGCGATCCGTTCGGGCGCCTTGCGCCTGCCCACGTTCACAACCCATTCCCGCAGGATGGCCGCTTCGATCAGCGTCTTCACGAACATAGCCTCGGCAATCTTCCTCGACGAGAAGGACAGTTCCTGCATATCCTTGCGTTTTACGAAGGCCACTTCCCCGCGGGTCAGCATCTGCACGTTGTGATCTGCAACATCCAGAAACAGGTTCTGAAAATCGAGAGCATCGCCCGGCGTATGGATGGCGACGATCTGGCGCTTCCCCTCTGCCGTCATCTTCTGGCGATAGGCAAATCCCGCTACCAGGATGGGGCACTTGTCCGGTTTTTCGCCTTCACGCACAAGATAGCTGAGCGGATCGAGGGTGCGCAGGGTGTAGGGAAGCGCGCGGACGGCGTCGCGATCTTCGCGCGATAACACAGTCTGAAGTTCGAGACTTCGAACCAGCAATTCCAAAGGATGTCCGAACTTCATTCGCCGTTTCCCGTCGCTTGGGGCGGGAGCACGCTTTAACTCTCAGTCGCCAGACACCCGAGTTATCGTTCCAGCAATATTGACGACATAACATAGTACGCGCCTGTACGGGCTGTTAATTGTTGGGCGCACAATAACAAACATGGATGCCTGCCATGGTTCAATACTTCGTCGGACCGGGCCCCGGACGTAGGCGACCGAGAGGCAGATGCGCTTTTGCCCCCGATTGCACAAAGCGTTCAGTCCCTTAGGCTTTCTTTCACCTGCGCAAAAGCTCCACGATCTTGTATTCCGGGACGCGAATTTCTCGATCAAAAACGCGAGAGACGAATAGAATGGACTCGGCTAATTTCGTAATAAACGCCAAGCAATAAGTTGCGCTTTGAACGAGCCGACCCCAATAAATATTAACCTAGTTAACAAAATTGATTTCGAACTGAGTTACGGATCGCCAGAATGCCTTTCCGATTGAAGGGCGGAAACATGGCTAGATTCGATTCGACGTATTCTGGTGGCGGGGGTCTCGCCATGGGCATCCACGACTACCGGCTTGCAATCGCCGCGTGGAACGATCAGCCCGCGAAAGACATAAGGTTCAAAGCCACCGATGCCCACGAGGCGCTGGTTATCGCCCACATGGAAGCGAACGAGCGCCTTGCGGAATTATGGCGGGACGACAGGCTCCTTTGCCGAATTGCAGAAGCTAGCGATTGCGTATGGCTGGTAATGCCCGCCACGCCTGCCTAGCCGTCCTGGCCCAAGCGGCAGCCTAGATGACATTAGCCGCTCACGCAGGCTCCCACAGCTCCAGTGGATTGCCGTCGGGGTCGTGGATGCGTGCAAACCTGCCGACGCCCTCCATTTCTTCACGGTGGCTTACGATGATGCCGGCTTGTTCGAGTTTGAGCAGGAGAGGATCAAGACCCTCTACGCGCAGGTTCAGCATGACCTGGCGATCATCTGACCAGTAATCCGTTTCGGCCCGGAAACCTGCAAATACCGTAGGCCCAGCCTCCTGCAACCATACCCATTCGCCATCCGGCGTGGGCTTGCCGCTTTCGGTGGCCGCGATACCCAAGTGATCGCGGTACCATGCCGCCAGCGCCGCCGGATCGGGCGAACGGATGAATAATCCGCCAATTCCCAGTACCCTGCCTTGTGTCATCGCAGTTCTCCTTGCCGAAACCCAATTGCCATCGCCCTCTTGCCATCGCCCTCTTGCAGTCGCTGGGCGAACCCCTAGGGTCGTAAGCCTACGGGGACGGGAGGACAATCGCCTAACATGAAGGCAAGGGACATCGGTTTCTGGCTGGGCCCTGCGCTGTTCGCCGCCAGCTTGCTGCTCCCTGCGCCCGCCGGGATGGCACAAGAGGCGTGGCGCGTGGCCGGCCTTGTCGGTTGGATGGCCTGCTGGTGGATGACACAGGCCGTGCCGCTTACCGTCACAGGGCTGCTGCCGTTCATTGTGCTGCCATTCAGCGGCGGCGGCACCGCGGGTGACGTGGCTGGCGACTATTACTCTCCTATCATATTCCTGTTGCTGGGCGGTGCATTCCTCGCCCTCGCCATCGAGCGAACCGGCTTGCACAAGAGACTGGCAACCTTCATCCTTGATCGCATCGGCGGGCGGGGCGGCACGTTCGGACTGCTTCTGGGGTTCATGATTGCCGCCGCTATCCTTTCCAACATCATTTCCAACACCTCCACCGCGCTTATCATGATGCCGATGGCGCTCGCGGTGCTGGAGGGCGGACGGGTCGCGCAGGCTGACGGCACAGTACCCCAGGACGGGATCTATGGCGCACTGCCGATGGGTCTGGCCTTCGCCGCCAGCGTGGGTGGACTGGGCACGATCATCGGATCGCCCACCAATGCCATCAGCGTGGCACTGCTGCGCGATATTTCGGGCCTCGACATTACCTTTGCCATGTGGGCCACATTCGGCGTGCCGATCGTCATTCTAGGCATACCGCTGGCCGCCTGGATCATCGCAAGGGTTCAGAAGGTGAGCAAGCATCCCTTCGACATTGCCGCCGCGCGCGTATCCATCGATCCGCACGGGCCCTGGACGCAGGCACAACGGCGGCTGGTGCCGGTAATCGCTATCACCTTTGTCGCATGGATGCTGCGCGGATGGATCGCGCCATTCTTGCCTGAAGGATCGCTGACGGATGGCACCATTGCCATCGGTGCCAGTCTCGCCCTGTTCGTGCTGCCCGACGGCACGGGCCGACGGCTGCTGGAATGGCACGAGGCCGATCGCGCACCCTGGGGCGTGCTGCTGATGTTCGGTGGCGGTCTGGCTCTGGCGGGCGGCATGATGCGCACGGGGCTTGCAGACTGGCTGGGTGATGTGCTGCTGCCGCTTTCCGCGGTGCCCGTGTTCGTAGTGGCGTTGGCGCTGGTGGCGATGGTGGTTCTGATTACCGAGTTCGCCAGCAACGTGGCAACCGCCAGCGGTATCATGCCCGTCGTGGCCGCGCTGGCCGTCGCGATGGGCGGTGATCCCCTGCTCCTGGCAATGCCCGTGGCGCTGGCGGCAAGCTGGGGCTTTATCCTGCCGGCAGGCACCGGGCCCAACGCCATCGCCTGGGCTACCGGACGGATCGCCCTGCCTCGCCTTATCAAGGCCGGTTTCATGCTGGATATTGCAGGGATATTCCTGATCGTAAGCGTGGTTTTCGCCCTGGTGCCGCTGGTAACGTGAGTTGCTAGCGGACCGGTTCGATACCCGGGTTCAAGGCCAGCGCGCTATCCACGTCGAGAGCGGTGACGCACCGGAGGGGAACGCTGCGCTGCAAACCTGCGCGCCGGACGTAGGCACCGACGGTTTCGTCCGATCCCCCGCCCCCTGCAACAACGCGCGTTCCGTCACGAAGATATACTCGTGATACAGGATCGTATACGTAGGCGCCTTCATGATCTGCACCGACCTGCGTCCCAGCTTCGAAAACCGGCAGCACGATCTTTCCATCCGTCCGCTCGAACAGCACGCAGCCGTCGGAAATGACGACGCGACCCGGAATCTGCGCTGTGCGATAGATACGGTTTTGACGTTCTGGCACGGGCTCATGAACGGCAAGATAGGGAACGGCGTCACTCCTGCCGAGAGATTCCCCAAGTATGGCGCAACCGCACGACATTCCGAGCAGGCAGGCGGCGAACAGAAAGCGGACCATGCTGTCTTAACCCGGCGATGCGATAATCTTTCCTGCGGACGACTTGATCTTGCGAATACGGCGCTGCAAAGGTAATTACAGATGAAACCGGATAACGGGCAGATGCGTTCCTGCGGAGGTTAGGATCGGGCGGCCCGGAACTCTCAGCGTCTCCCTGCCTTCCTAGGGATGAGACTTGAGGAAGGAGCCTCTCCATGGCCGACCATAAAGACGATCCCGTGCAAGATCCAATGGGTGCAGTGGACACCCCCACCCCGCGCCGCAAGCCTAAGCCCGAAGTTACGACTATCGGCGGGCGCGAGTTGAAGCCCTCCACCTTGATGATGGGCCACGGCTTCGATCCAAGCCTGTCCGAAGGCTCGCTCAAACCGCCGATCTTTCTCACCAGCACGTTCGCCTTCGAAAGCGCGTCAGCGGGCAAGCGGCATTTCGAAGGCATTACGGGCAAGCGCGAAGGCGGCGCTGAAGGGCTCGTCTATTCGCGCTTCAACGGGCCGAACCAGGAAATCCTCGAAGATCGTCTTGCTATCTGGGACGGGGCGGAAGATGCCCTTTGCTTTTCCAGCGGCATGACTGCGATCGCCGTGCTGATCCTGGCGGCCTGCAATGCGGGCGACGTGATCGTGCACTCCGGCCCGCTATATGCCGCATCCGAAGGTTTCGTTGCCAAGGTGATGGCGAAATACGGCGTTACCTACATCGCCTTCCCGGCTGGTGCCAGCCGCGAGAAGCTGGACGAGGTGATGCGCGAGGCCAAGGCGAAGGCTGAGAAACAGGGCGGCGAAGTACCGCTGATCTACCTCGAAAGCCCCGGCAACCCCACCAATGCGCTGGTGGATATCGAAGCAGTGAAGGAAGCGCGCGATGCGCATTTCGATCCCGAACGCTGCCCTATCGCAATCGACAACACCTTCCTCGGTCCGCTGTGGCAGCGTCCGCTGGATCAAGGGGCGGACCTGGTGATTTACTCGCTCACCAAATATGTTGGCGGCCATTCGGATCTGGTGGCGGGCAGCGTTTCCGGACGCAAGAAGTGGATCGACGCCATTCGCGCGCTGCGCAACACCATGGGTGGCATTGCCGACCCCAATACTGCGTGGATGTTGCTGCGCAGTCTGGAAACCGTGGAACTGCGCATGCAGCGCGCTGGCGAGAACGCGGCCAAGGTTTGCGCCATGTTGAAGAAGCATCCCAAGGTGGAAGGGCTTGGCTACCTCGGCATGATCGAGGACGAGCGGCAGCAGGATATCTACGATCGCCACTGCCTTGGCGCTGGCTCCACCTTCTCCGTTTTCATCAAGGGCGGAGAGGCAGAATGCTTCCGCTTCCTGGATGCGTTGAAAGTGGCCAAGCTGGCCGTCAGTCTCGGTGGGACCGAGACGCTGGCCAGTCACCCCGCCAGCATGACGCACCTATCCGTCGCCGAAGGCCGCCGCGCGGAATTGGGCATTTCCGACAATCTCGTGCGCATCTCCATCGGCATAGAGGATGCGGATGACCTGATCGCCGATTTCGAACAGGCGCTGGAAGAAGTCTGACGCTGCTGAATACGCCCTGCGCCACTGCCTTGCCAAATGGGTGGTGGCGCAGGATCGTATTTTAAGCTGAGCCTCCAGCAGGCGTCGGGAGCAGAGACGCGGGCCTCAACCCTTCCACTCGCGCCGTTCCTCGGCTGCTTTCAGAATCTCATAGGCCAACTGCAGTTTCTGGAATTCGTCCGCGGCCTCGGCATCACCGGGCTTCACGTCGGGATGCACTTTCTTTGCGCGAGCACGCCATTCGCGTTTAATCGCCTGAAAATCGGCGTCCGCTTCAAGATCGAACACTTCGAGCGCGCGCATTTCGTCGGCGCTGCGAGAACCATCGCCGCTGCCACTCCAGCCGTAATGCTGCGATTCGGCGTAACCGGCGCTCTCCGCCTGCTCGGCCTTGGCGCGGTTTGCTGCCTCTTCCTTGTCCAGGCCCTGAAAATAGTCCCATCCCCTGTTGTATTCGCCCGCGTGCTTCTCGCAGAAATACCAGCGGTCGGGGCTATTGGGGCTTTTGGGTGCAGGGCAGTTGCCTGCCTGATCGCAGCCATGACGGTCGCAGATGCGCACCTGCACGGCCTCGCGTCCGTCTTCGTAACCGCGCCAGCGGGGGAATCCCCAATCGTTCGATCGGCCTGAACGGGCCATCAGCATAAAATCCGGAAAGAAACCATCCGGCCCATATAGGGCGCGATTCCCCGCGCGTGAACCGATTGCTTCAAATCGGCCGAAACGCGGGTAAATTCACGTGATTGATACATTCTCGTGCAATTTGCTGCATTGCACCATCGCAGCGAATGACTATGTGGGTCGCTATTAGAAATCGAAGCAGGACAGTCATGAGCAAACCGCTCTCCATCTCCGTCGCCCTTTCCGTGCTTGCCATGGCAGCCTTCACGCTGCTTGCGACACCGGCTGCGTATTACGACCCTGGCTCGACGCATACGGGCGCGACGACCCAGGTCGCCGCGCCCGCAGTTGACCGGTTTCTCCCGATCCTGTCTGGCCTGATCCGCTAGATCAGTTCTGGATCATCACCGTCACGGCGCGGCGATTGCGCGCCCAGGCGGATTCGCTCGATCCTGTGGCGACCGGACGTTCCTCACCATAGCTGACCGTGCGCAGGCGAGTTTCGGGCACACCCAGGCTGACGAGATAGTTCTTCGCCGAATTTGCGCGGCGCTCTCCCAATGCAAGGTTGTAATCGCGCGTGCCGCGCTCGTCGGCATGCCCTTCAACCGTGGCGCGGGCATTGGTGTATTGCAGCAGGTATTCAGCCTGGCGGCGCAGGGCGGCCTGGTCTTCGGCATCGATGTTGTAGCCATCGGTATCGAAATAGATCGTATCCGCGCCGGACATCGCCGTGGCGAAGTGCGACTGCGAACCGGGCTGCGCAGCCATGGGCGTTTGCGCAGGCGTTGGCGTGGGTGTGGGCATGGTGCTCTGCGGTGGAGGCGGCGCCATCTCGGGCGGCTCCTTCTTGCAGGCACCAAGTGCCAGTGCGCTCGAGAGGGTTACAGCGATAATCAGGCGATTCATTATATGGCTCTCCTTGAACCAGAGTGACGAACGGGTTGCTTTCTTGCGGCCCTGATGGGGAACTAACGCACTTACGGCAAAACCGGTCCCCAGGCCGGGTCTGACGCTCCGACCGGCGTACGCAGGCGGCGTTCGTTCTCACCGGTAAGATCTACCTGCCAGATCGACGTATCGCCGCTGCCACGTTCGGTGCGGAAAAACTGAATGATGCGGCCATTGGGCGCCCATGTCGGTGCCTCGTCATGCCAGGCGTTTGTAAGTATGCGCATGTTGCGGCCCTGCGGCGTCATCACGGCAATGTTGAAATCGCCTGCAATGCGGGTGAAGGCGATCTGGTCGCCGCGCGGGCTCCATTCCGGCGTGGCGCAGCGGCCGCCGCCAAAGCTGATACGGCGCTGGCCCGATCCGTCGGAGTTCATCACGTAGCATTGCTGCGCGCCCGACTGGTCGCTTTCAAACACGATCTGACGGCCATCGGGTGAATAGGAGCCGCCCACCTCGATCGCCGGGCTGGTCGTCAGGCGCTCAGGCGTGCCGCCGCCACTGGCGGATACGCGATAGATATCGGTATTGCCGCCCACAGCCATGGAATAGAGGATCCAGCGTCCATCCGGGCTCCAACGCGGGGCGAAGGTAGCGTTGCTGCTTTGCGTCACCAGCGTTTGCCGCCCGGTTCCAATGTCATAGACATAGATGCGCGGGTTGCCATCCACGTAGGACAGGTATGCGATCTTGGAATAATCAGGCGAATAGCGCGGGGTAAGCGCGGTGGACTGGCCGTTGGTGATGAAGCGGTGGTTTGCGCCGTCGCTGTCCATGATGGCCAGCCGCTTGATCCGGTTATCCTTCGGACCTGTCTCGGCAATATAGGCAATGCGGCTGTCGAAGAAGGGATCTTCGCCCGACAGGCGCGAATAGACAAGGTCCGCGCACTTGTGCGCCGCGCGGCGCCATTCGCTGGGGTTCACCACCCAGCCTTCGCGCACCAGCTCGCTTTGCAGGGCGACGTCGTAAAGATAGCAGCCGACCGTCAGCCGCCCGTCGTCGTTGGCGCGCACGTAGCCATGGACCAGCATTTCTGCCGAACGCCCGCGCCACGTGGGCCATGCAGGATCGGTGATCTCTCCATAACTGGGGCGCGGCAGGGCATCGGGGCCAACCGGGCGGAACAGGCCGTTGAAACGCAGATCGCTGAACACCACGCGCGCCAGTTCATGGCCAAGCGCAGCCGTGCCCTGAGCATTGGCAGGCGTAGGCTCATCGCGGTTGGTGGCAAAACTGGCAATGGCGATGCCCAGATCCTGCCAGGCGGAATCGTCGGTAACGGTGCCACGCAGTGGCCCTTCATCGTCGCCTTCGACGGCAACGTCCTCAACCTGCTGAACCCCAATGCTGGATGGATCGAGATCGCCCATCAGGTCGTCATTCTGCGCCGCGGCAGGCGCCGCGATCAGCAGAAAAATGGCAGAAAACAAGCTGACGGTCTTCATCATAATCTCCGGTCGAAATCCCATTCGAGGTCGTCCCATCGGCTATAGAACTGGTCGGGCAAGTTGAAAGGTGCTGCAAGCTGGACTGCACGTATAGCACGTTCGCAATGGAGCGAAGCCTGCGGTCGGTTAGAATCGTTGATGCCACTAAGATTGCGGCAAGATGGCCGTCCTTTCAGACTGCCATCGCGGTTCAGTTCCCAAGAGACGCGCGACACAAGCAGTTCGACATCCACACCCGATGGCGCGCTCCAATGCGGGCGAAGCTGGCGGGTGATGGCCGAAGCGAGCGAAGCGCGCTCTGTCGGGCCGAAGGTTGCGGCAGGCGATCCCCGGTCGCCGGTGGAGTTGCTCGTTCCTTGAAGGAAATCATCGCTCAAACGGCTGCCCTGCGCGCGCTGCGTGGCTGTTGCAGTCGGCCTTGGCGCAGGCGTCTGTTCGGCACGGCGCGTAGGTTGCGGCGCCGGTGTAGGGGCAGGCGTACTGCGCGCCGCCGGTCGCGGCGGAGGTGTCGTCACCGGGCGCTCCACCGGCTCTGCCTGGGGAGCAGCGACAGGTTCCTGCGCGGCCTGCGGCATGTCTGCAATTTCGGGCGCCAGCGATGCAGCAGGCTGAGCGCTGGGATCAGGAGCCGTGGACGTGAGGCTGACCTCGCTCGCCAGGTTAACGTCAATCCGCTCGGGCCGCGCGTAGTCAGGCGGCTCGCGCGTGGCATGGAAAGCCAGCGCCGCCGCCAGCGCAACGTGCGCCACTGCGGCGGCTCCAAGCCCCACGCGTTCTTCACGGGAAAGATCGGCGAACATGGCCATCAAGCCGTCAACCTATGGCGCTTCGGCTGAACTGGTGGTGACCAGCGAGATGGAGTTGAACCCGGCGCGGTTCAGTTCCCCCATCACAGCCATCACCCGGCCATAGTCCAGGGCAGTGTCGGCGCGCAGGTTGATAAGCGGTCTTTGCGCACCTTCAGGCCCGGAAATTGCATCGAGCGCATCCGGCAATGCGCCATCCTCCACCTGCGTATCGTCAAGGTAGATAAATCCCTCTCGATCCAGCGCAATGGTCACCTGTTCGGGATCCTGGTCCAGCGGATTTGCGCGGCTTTCGGGCAATTCAACCGGCACGCCGCTGGCCAGCAGCGGGGCCGTGACCATGAAGATGATCAGCAGCACTAGCATCACGTCCACAAAGGGCGTGACGTTGATCTCGGCCATGGGTGCACGCCGACCGGAACGGCCCCTGCGGCTGGAGGACATGACGCCCATGCCCATCCCCTAGCGCTCCATCTCGCGACTGACGGCCGCGTGCACACGGTCCCCGAAGCGATGCAGGCGCGCCTCGAACCCGTTCACGGTGTTCGACAGGCGGTTGTAGGCGATAACGGCAGGAATAGCAGCGAACAGGCCGATAGCGGTGGCGAACAGCGCTTCTGCAATACCGGGCGCAACCACGGCCAGCGAACTGTTCTGCTGCATGCCGATCTGGAAGAAACTGTTCATAATGCCCCAGACAGTGCCGAACAGGCCGACGAACGGCGCGACGGAGCCGGTGGTGGCGAGGAAGTTGAGCCGGTTGGCCAGCTTGTCCGACTCGTTCGCCACCTGTCCTTCCAATGCCTGCGCTACCCGGCCACGTGCGGCCACCGGGTCTTTCAGGCCAGCCTTGTGACTGCGGCGAAACTCGGCAATCCCGGCATTCGCCACGCGGGCGGAAGGGTTATCCTTTCGGCGACGCCCGTCCAGCACGCCATCGGTATCCTCGTTGGTCCAGAAATCCTCCTCGAAAGCATCGCAGGCGCGGCGCGTCTTGCCCATGCGCATCGAGAAACCGATTATAATTGCCCAGGTCCAGATCGAGGCCAGTATCAAACCGACGATCACGAGTTGCACGACGATATCGGCGTCGAAAAACAGTTCGACAGGGTCGAGCCGGGTAGGAGCGGAAACGGCAAGCAGGTCCAGCACGGTCATTCAGGGTCTTTCGTGGCAAAATGTTCGAATGCGCGGCGCCAGTCATCGGGCTGGCGACGCGGACGGCCTTGGGGGGTAACGAATGCGGCTACGATGTCCACTTCAGCAAGCAGTTCCTCCCCGCGCAGCACACGCTGTTCCATACGCGCACTGGCGGCCCGTAGTTCCACAGCCCGCGTGGTGACCACCAGTTCATCGTCCAGCTTTGCCGGACGCCGCCATTTGATCTGCGCTTCGGACACGGCATAAACCCCCTCGCCCGCTTCGAAAGCGGCGCGCTGGTCAATGCCCAGAACACGCAGCAGATCGCTACGGGCGCGTTCGCACCATTTCAGGTAGTTGGCGTGATAGGCGATGCCGGACAGATCGGTATCCTCGAAAAACACCCGCACCGGGTAAAGGTGGCGAGACCCTTCGATTTGGCCAGAGGGTGGCTGCAATTGGCTCTCCATGGATGAACGGCGGCTTACAGCCTGTTTGCGGCGACAATTTTAGTGTTGGGCGACGAAACGAGTCGCCAATACGACCTGCCGAGTTTGCAGCCTAGCGAGCCAGCATCGGCCCCAGCGGCCCGCCACCGAACAGGTGAAAGTGCAGGTGCGGAACCTCCTGCCCGCCGTTGCGACCCACGTTGCCCAGCAGACGATAGCCGCGCACCACCAGCCCCTGCTCGCGCGCCACGTGGCCAACCGCGCGCACGAACCCGGCGATTTCATCTGCCGATGCCTTGGCGGAAAAATCGTCCCAGCTGACATAATCACCCTTAGGGATGACGAGGATATGCACATCGGCCTGCGGGTTGATATCGTGGAAGGCCAGCGACCACTCGTCCTCGTAAACCTTGTTGCACGGAATTTGCTCGCGCAGAATTTTCGCGAAGATATTCTCGGGATCGTACGGCTTGGTCGGGTCGATTGCCATTATTCGGGTGTCCTTGCAGCTTTTTCGTCGAGGCCTGTCTCTTATACACATCTCCGAGCC
>OJED01000070.1_pt1 | contig 27761 bp, 28 predicted proteins | sample 1593181 | NCBI WGS metagenome assembly OJED01 (sample SAMN05416772, study PRJEB24817) | seawater metagenome | isolation source: Sea water | place: Canada:Atlantic | collected 2013-07
AGATTTCTGCCTGTCTCGTGGGCTCGGAGATGTGTATAAGAGACAGAAATAGCGGCTCACGAATGCGCTGAATGGTCTAGCGGAGACGTGCGCGTGATCTTCTTTGCAATCAGTTCCTCAGCCCAGAAAAGGACTTCCTGTGGATCGAACGGCTTCGTGAGATAGCAATCCGCACCTTCGTAATAGGATATTCGCTCGTCCTGCTCGCCGGAAATGGCGGTCAGCATCATGACAGGCGTCATCACCAGGTCAGGATGAGAACGCATGAACCGCAGCACGTCCCTGCCGCTCATGGTGGGCATGTTCTGGTCGAGTATTGCCAAGTTTGGCGGTCGCCGCTTCATCGCGGCAATAGCTTGTTCGCCGTCGCTTAACCAGCCTACGCTATGCCCTGCGTCAATCAGGGTTTCGCTCAGGATCGCTCCTACAATTTCATGATCGTCTACAACGATTATTCGCGCCATTTCGGTTCCTCGGTGATCCGTCATGCGCAATAGATCGGTAAGCTTGTTCGGTGATTGCCGGCCTACTACGTGTTATCCGCGAGAGACCGGCACCGTCCTTCGTGAACGAACGGATACTTTCGATAGCAATCCAACTCAAAGACAACGCAGGACGCGCAAGAAGACGGCCCCCTGTTCCAAGGGGGCCGTCCCTTACGCATGGACCTGAAAGCAAATCTTACCGCCGCACCGCCGATGCCGCCTAGAGTTGCGCATTCGGAGGCGTTGCAATGGTGGCGTATGTACTGGTTGCGGTAACGGATATTGTCTTTTCCATCACTATGATTTTTTCCAATTCGGCGGTGGTTGTGTCCAGCTGTGGAAAGGAAACGGATAGAAAAAACGGGTTAGTTTGCGACGCCCACGCATGACCCAGGACTGCATCGACCTGGCCTCGCCAGCACTTACTGCACTCCCGCTCATAAATCTGCCGCGATTAGGTGATGATACCGCATGTTGGTAGCCGAGGAGCGTTGCCATCGTTGCCCCCACTCGTACGACGAGGAAGCAAAAAATACCATTCCTCCGCTCTCTCCTGCTTGCAATGAGCAAGCCCAAGCTGCGCAAAATCTTCGTATAGAGCATTCGATAATTCTCAAACTGTCGTTGACAACGACCTTTAATTCGATATTTTGACAGATGTCGAATTAAAGGGGGCGGCGTTATGGACTCAAGACAGGTAATCGATGCGCTTGGATCGCTGGCGCAAGAACACAGGCTGGCAATCTTCCGTCTGCTTGTTGAGGCAGGTCAAGAGGGATTGGCTGCTGGCAAAATTGCTGAGAAGCTCGGCGTTGTTCCGAGTTCATTGTCTTTTCACCTGGCCCATCTGACCCGCGCTGGACTGCTCACTCAAGAACGTAAATCGCGCACGCTAATCTACCGCGCAGATTATAGCTCGATGAACAAACTGGTCGCCTACCTTCTTGCAAATTGCTGCGCTGGGGATGCCTGTGCAGTTGACCTCATCGCTGCCCAGGAGGCCTGCAACTGAACCGAATGCACATTCACCTCTCTGTTGAGAGCATAGATAAATCGGTCGCCTTCTATACGAAGCTGTTCGGAGCCGAACCCACTGTCGTAAAAGACGATTATGCCAAGTGGATGCTTGATGATCCGCGCGTCAATTTCGCAATGTCCAGCCATGAAGGTGCGAACCGCGGTATCGAGCATGTCGGCATCCAGACCAAAGATTCCAATGAACTGGCAGAAGTCTATGGCCGTATCGCAGATGCGGGCAGCGCAATATTCAATGAAGGTTCGACTACCTGCTGCTATGCCCGATCAGAGAAGAACTGGACGGCGGACCCTGACGGTCTCGCTTGGGAAGCGTTTCTCACGCACGGCGATGTCGCCGATTACGGCAACCGGGTCGATCTCGACCAGCTTGCCTCGAACAACGCTACCGCTGGGGCGTGCTGTACACCGACCATTCCTGAGGGCGTGTCTCCTGAGTCAAGCCCCGAGAAAGCTAAAGACGAGGCGTGTTGCGGGTGATGGAACAGCAAGACCAAACCTATAATGTCCTATTCCTTTGCACGGGAAACTCTGCGCGATCCATCTTAGGCGAAGCGCTGTTGAACCGTGAAGGCGGGGGTCGCTTCAAAGCCTATAGTGCTGGAAGTCGGCCAAAAGGCGAAGTCCATCCTATGGCGCTCGAAGTGCTGGAAAGCATGGGTTTTGAGACTGAGGGACTGCGTTCAAAGAGCTGGGACGAATTTGCTAAGTCCGACGCGCCGCAAATGGATTTCATCTTTACAGTTTGCGACAATGCGGCAGGCGAAAGCTGTCCTGTGTGGCTCGGTCATCCGATGACCGCTCACTGGGGCATTGAAGACCCCGCAGTGGTTGAAGACGAAGCCCAGCGCGAGGCATTTCTTACTGCTCTCCGCTATCTGCGCAACCGCATCTCGTTGTTTTTGAATTTGCCTATCGGGTCTCTCGACAAGATGAGCCTCACCAATCGTCTTACAGCGATTGGAAATGAAGAGGCCGCGAAAGAGCGGGGGGTATAATGGGGCTTTTTGAACGTTGGCTATCTGTCTGGGTTGGCCTTGCCATTTTGTCAGGCATCCTCCTTGGAAATATCGCACCGGGATTCATCGGTCTCATCGCAGGACTTGAATTTGCTTCGGTCAATCTGGTCGTGGCCATCCTCATCTGGGCTATGATCTATCCAATGATGGTCGCGGTGGATTTCGGGTCTCTGCGCGAGATCGGGAGCAAGCCGAAAGGTTTGCTTATTACCATCGTCGTCAACTGGCTAATCAAGCCGTTCACGATGGCTGCACTCGCGGTGCTGTTTTTTAATCATCTCTATGCAGAAATGATTTCAGCTTATGATGCTCAGCAATATATCGCAGGCCTCATTCTGCTTGGGGCCGCGCCCTGTACTGCTATGGTTTTCATCTGGTCTCAGATGACCAAAGGCGATGCAACCTACACGCTTGTCCAAGTATCCGTGAACGACCTCATCATGGTTGTGGCCTTCGCGCCAATAGTCGCTCTCCTGCTGGGTGTTACGGATATTAAGGTTCCATGGGAGACGTTAATTCTTTCCGTCCTGCTTTATGTGGTCGTTCCTTTAGTAGCGGGCGCGCTCACGCGATACCGGGTCTTGGTCACACACAGAGGAGATCAGGAGGCCGTGGGGCGGTTTACATCGAAACTTAAGCCGACCTCCATCATCGGTCTGCTTGCAACTGTCGTTCTACTATTTGCTTTTCAAGCACAGACGATCATTGGCAATCCGTTGCTCATAGCTTTAATCGCCGTTCCAATCATCTTGCAATCTTATGGTATTTTCGTACTCGCCTATGCTGCGGCATGGGCATGGAAAGTGCCGCACAGGATTGCTGCACCCTGCGCACTCATTGGCACATCAAACTTCTTCGAACTCGCCGTGGCCGTTGCTATTGGGCTATTCGGCCTTTCAAGTGGTGCGGCACTTGCGACTGTAGTCGGAGTGCTGGTCGAAGTGCCAGTTATGCTCTCGCTGGTTGCTATAGCGAACAGGACACGGGCAAGATTCCAAGGTTAAGACCTGGCCTCTCAAGCCTACGATTTATTTCTAAATCCTCAATATCAAAATATAATTTGGTAGCGGAGGAGGGACTCGAACCCCCGACACCAGGATTATGATTCCCGTGCTCTAACCACCTGAGCTACTCCGCCATCCGGCAACGCCATCCATGCCACAAGGTGCGGAGGCGAGGCGCGCCATTTAGGTCCGCATTACGACGCGGTCAACCTGCCATTTTGCAAGATGTGCAATCAATCGTCCAAAGCAGCTTGTCTCCCTACGGTTGTCCGTTTTTTCTGCGCGAGCCTGCCCATGACTACGGGGGCGAGAACCGCGCGTGCGTGGCACCGACTTACCGGCGCTTGCTGCGGTTTGCGCGGAAGGAAAAACGGCCCAGCTCCTCCCACGGTCCGCCACGATAGGCGTGTATTTGCAGGCCGGTGAAGGCGAAATCGCGCGGCTCCACCCGCAGGGCGAGATCGGCCTTCAGGGCCTTTGCCGCCTCTATACTGACCTTGTTCTGCACGGTGACGTGCAGGCGCGGCCTGTGTTCATCCTGCGGGGTCAACAGGCCGTGAAAGCGATCGGCAAGGTCTTGCCAGATTGCGATCATACCAGCGCTCTCCAGTTTCAGGGCGGTTCCCTTCTCCAGTTTCATGATACCGACAAGGCGCGCTGGGACTGGCGGGTTGTCACGCGCCATGTTTTTCAGGCAATCGCGCAGTTCATCCTCACAGCTCGGCGGAAGCGCGTGGAACAGCGTGACATGGGCTTGCAGATAATTGCGGTCGGGCGGGAAGTGATCGACGCGCAACTGGTTGGCCCAGCTGAACAGGTCCGGCGGCATTTCCGCCGTCACGATCAGCGGAGCAGGTCCGCCCTTGCCTGTCACATTTCCCCTCGTTCGCGGCGCAGCGCGAACCACCGCTCCACGGCTTCGTTATGTTCCTGCAACGTATCGTTGAATTCGTGCCCGCCGGAGCCGTCGGCCACCATGAAGATCGCTTCGGTTTCCGCCGGATTCAGCACTGCCTCTATACTGGCACGACCAGGATTGGTGATCGGCCCCGCTGGCAAGCCCGCCATCTGGTAAGTGTTGTAGTCGTTGATATCGGCAATTTCGGATTGCCGAATGCGGCGGCCCAGCGGGCGTCCCCTGGTTATCGGGTAGATGATTGTCGGATCGGCCTGCAGGAAAATACCTTGGCGAACGCGGTTGGAATAAAGGCCGGCCACCATGCGCCGCTCTTCGGGCACGCCGGTTTCCTTTTCGACGATGGAGGCCAGCGTCACTGCTTCCTCCGGCGTTTTTGCAACCGTGCGTTCGCTGCGTTGTGGCCACAGTTCGGCTATCGTTTCATCCATGGCACGCTGCATCCGGGCGAGCACGGCGATGCGCTCTTCCCCACGCTCGAAATCATAGCTCTCGGGCAGGATGCTGCCCTCTTCCGGGACGGGAATTTCACCCACCAGCAGCTCTTCCGCCATCAGCAGATCATGCACGATGGCAGAGGGGGTGCCTTCGGGTATAGTCACGAAGCGGCGTATAACTTCACCATGTTGCAGGTGATCGAGGATGCCGGCATTACTGATCCCTTCGGCAAGCAGGAATTCGCCCGCTTTTATCGGATCGCCGCTGCCCAGCACCTTTGCCCGCAGCAGGAAGCTGTCGGCAGAGGCGATATGCTCCTCCTCCTCCAACTTGCTCGCGACCGAAGTCAGCGAGGCACCGGAGGGGACTATGAAAGCCGTCTCCTCCTCAACCTGGGCACCGCCGTACCAGCCCAGCGAGAACCAGGCCCCAACGACCACCACCGCCAGGATCCCCAGTGCAACGATCCCCGCGAGCAGTTTCTTCATATCAATCCTCGACGCGCTTCATCACCAGCGAGGCATTGGTGCCGCCAAAGCCGAAGCTGTTGTTAAGCACTGCGTTCACTTCCCGCTTTTTCGCGGTGAGCGGAACGAGGTCGACGCCTTCTGTTCCCTCGTCAGGATTGTGCAGGTTGAGCGTGGGCGGCACGATCTGGTCACGCATGGCAAGGATACAGAAGATGCTTTCCACCGCGCCCGCACCGCCCAACAGATGGCCGATGGCAGACTTGGTGCTGCTCATGGAAGCGCCGCCAAGGTCATCGCCCAGCACGCGCTTCACCGCGGCCAGTTCAATCGTGTCGGCCATGGTGGAGGTGCCGTGCGCGTTGACGTAATCGATGTCCGTACCTTCCAGCCCGGACTTGCGGATGGCCATGCGCATGGCGTTTTCCGCGCCCTTGCCTTCTGGATGCGGCGCTGTGACGTGATAGGCATCGCCGGATAAGCCATAGCCCACGACTTCGGCATAGATCTTCGCGCCGCGTGCCTTGGCGTGTTCGTATTCCTCCAGCACCACGACACCTGCGCCCTCGCCCATCACGAAGCCGTCGCGATCCTTGTCGTAGGGGCGGCTGGCTTCGGTGGGTCTGTCGTTCATGCTGCAATTCAATGCGCGAGCCTGTGCGAAGCCTGCCACGCCCAGCGGGTTGATCGTGCTTTCCGCACCGCCCGCCAGCATGATGTCGGCATCGTCATCCTTGATCATCCGCGCCGCATCGCCAATCGAGTGCGCGCCGGTGGAACAGGCCGTCACAACCGCATGGTTGGGGCCCATAAGGCCATAGGCAATCGAAACCTGGCCGGAAATCAGATTGATCAGTCGCCCGTGCACGAAGTGCGGCGATACGCGACCGGGGCCACGCTTGTGCAGGTTGACCGATTCCAGTTCTATGCCCGGAAGCCCGCCGATGCCTGAACCCACGGAGCAGCCCGCGCGCAGCTTCGTCTCTTCGTCCATGTCCAAAAGACCGGCATCTTCCAGCGCCTGCCCGGCGGCATCTATGCCATAGACGATGAATGGATCGACCTGACGCTGGATCTTGGGGTCCACGCGCTTGCTCGGGTCGAAACCCCATTTGTGATCCGCAGGCTTCACTTCGCCCGCGATCAGGCATTTCTGCCCTTCGGTATCGAAGCGGGTGATCGTATCGATCCCGCTCTCGCCCGCGATCAAATTGCTCCAGGTCGTTTCGACATCGGCACCCAGGGGGGTGACAAGTCCCAGTCCGGTTACGACGACACGCCGCATAGATCTTCTCCAATCAAGAAAGGCTCAGCCTTACGGGCCGAGCCTTCCAACCCCGTCCGCGTCCGGGGAGACCATTCGCGAACGAGGCCAGTGGTCAGTTAAGAGACATGCTCTTCGATATACTTGTTGGCATCGCCGACAGTGTTTATCTTCTCGGCGGCATCGTCGGGGATTTCCACGCCGAACTCTTCCTCGAAGGCCATCACCAATTCGACGATGTCGAGGCTGTCCGCGCCCAGGTCGTCGATGAAGCTGGCGTCCGGAGTCACCTTTTCTTCCTCGACGCCAAGATGCTCGACAACGATCTTCTTAACGCGTGCAGCGATATCGCTCATGTATGCTCTCTCACTTTGGGGTTTCGAATTACACTCTCGCCCTAATCAACGCTGGCAAGCAAAGCAAGTGCCCGAAATTTCCTGTCTGGCGGGTAAACTTCAAGGATTTGGCGAAACCTCTGCCCGCCTTCGCTCGTTGGGCCGACATGATATTGGAAAAGATCAAAACGCCCGGCCTTTCGCACCTCTCCTATCTCGTCGGCTCTGGCGGACGGGCTGCCGTGATAGACCCGCGGCGGGATTGCGAAATCTACCTTGAAAAAGCGCGCGCTGAAGGTTTGCGGATTACGCACATATTAGAGACGCACCGAAACGAGGATTTCGTATCGGGTTCTCCAACCCTTGCCGATTGGACCGGCGCGACTGTCCTGCACGGACCGAATGCGGGCGGAGACGTGACCTTTGCGAAAACGGCGCGAGAAGGCGATGAAGTCGAAATCGGTCAGCTCAGGATCGCGGTATTGGAGACCCCTGGACATACCGACGACAGCCTTTCCTATGTCATCCATGACACCGCTTATCCCGAAGGCCCGGTCGGAGTGTTCACCGGCGACGCCCTTTTCGTGGGCGATGTTGGCCGCACGGATTTCTATCCGGACCGGGCCCGCGAGGTTGCCGGTCTGCTGTATGACAGCCTGCAGAAATTGCTGATGCTGGGTGATCAGACGATCCTTTACCCTGCGCACGGCGCCGGCTCCGTATGCGGATCCGGCATGGCGGAACGAGAATTCTCCACAATCGGACACGAGCGCCGCAACAATCCGCGCCTGCAAATCGCCAGCCGCGACGATTTCATCGAGGCCAAACTGGCCGAGGTGCATTACCAGCCACCCTATTTCCGCCTGATGGAGCGGTTGAACGTCGAAGGCGGTAGCGCTGCGCCCCGCGTGATGCGGCCTCGCAACCTCAAGCTTGCTGAACTGGACGAATGCGGCGCGGATCACCTGATCGACGTTCGCGAACCCGGAGCCTGGTGCGCGGGCCACCTGCCCGGTAGCTATTGCATTCCCGTGTCCATGATTCCCGCCTTTGCCGGGTGGTTCGTGCGCGAAGGCGAGAGCGTTGCGCTGGTCGCATCTGAGGAAGGCGCGCTCGAAACAGCTGCGACGCATCTGGTTCGTATCGGCCTCGACAATATCATTGGCGGTTATACCGGCGTCGTTCCCGCAGCAGCGCAGGGACGCGACCTCGGACAAGTGTCGATGATCAAGACAGATGAGGTCGCCCGCAGGCTGGAGCGAAATCGCAACGGCTGGACGTTGATCGACGTTCGCGCGGCAGACGAACGCGCGGAAGCCAAGATCGACGGTTCGACTCACATCTATGCAGGTCATTTAAACGAGCAGTGGCAGGACCTGGATCCCCTGGCGTCCTACACGCTGATGTGCGCCAGTGGCATGAGGGCGACGGTTGCTGCCAGCTGGCTGGCCAGCAAGGGTTTCAACAACGTCGATGTCTATCTTGGATCGATGGGAGCCTGGAAGGCCACGCACGGATGAGCGGTCTCTTGCATCGTGGTTATAGGAAAAAATTTCGATCGATTCCTGAACCTTATCCGCACTTGCTTCGTTGGTAAGATAACAATCTGATCAAAGGAGTTACTGAATGTCTGCCAACAATGTTCTCAAGTCGCTTACCGACACTGCTTTCGATTCGATCGAAGGTTATGGAAAAGCTGCCGAGAAGGCCAAGGACCCCAACCTTAAAACCGCACTGTTGAAGCGCCGGGAAAACCGCGAAAAGACCGTTGCAGCGCTTAACGCGGAAATTCAGCGGCAGGGTGGTGAGCTGGTCACCAAGGGCACCATGACCGGCGAAGCACACCAGCTCTGGATGAGCATTACCGACGCATTCGAAGACGGCAACGAAGCTGCTGCCGAGCGCGTCGAAGAGGGCGAGGACTATCTGAAGAATAAGTTCGAAAGCGCGCTGAAGGATGACGATCTGGATCCGCAATCCCGCGTGGTCGTGCAGCAATGCTACGCGGAAATCAGCGATGGCGAACGCTTCGGCGACATGATTGCCAAGCAGTACGACTAACTTTGCTGATCAGCTAAACTGAGAGGGGCGCGGTTCTTTCGGGAACCGCGCCCTTTTCATGTCCTCAGCTATCCTGCGGTGGAATGTCGGACTTTGCCGCTTCGCTGTTCATGTCGGTCTTTTCAGCGGCGCTTGCGTCCCTGTGCGTTTCCAGCGCCTCGCCCGAAAGGCGAATATGCACATCGCGCAATTGCCTCGCGCCTACAACGGACGGTGCACCCATCATCAGGTCCTGTGCCTTCTGGTTGAGCGGGAAGGCAATCACTTCGCGGATATTGGGCTCATCGGCCAGCAGCATCACGATGCGGTCGATACCCGGTGCAGAGCCGCCGTGCGGCGGGGCGCCCAGCTTGAAAGCCTCGATCATGCCGGAGAAGTTGGCATTCACTTCTTCCTGAGAATAGCCCGCGATTTCGAAAGCCTTGTACATGATATCCGGGCGGTGGTTACGAATGGCCCCGGAACTGAGTTCATAGCCATTGCAGACGATGTCGTACTGCCATGCCTTGATCGTCAGCGGATCCTGCGTTTCCAGCGCTTCCATTTCGCCTTGCGGCATGGAGAAAGGGTTATGGCTGAAGTCTATCTTCTTCAGGTCCTCGTCATACTCGAACATCGGGAAATCGACGATCCAGCAGAACTTGAAACAGCCTTGCTCTATCAGGTCGAGATTTTCGCCGGTGCGCGTGCGCGCGGCGCCTGCCAGTTTCACTGCATCCTTTTCCTTGCCCGCTGCAAAGAACAGTCCGTCATTTTCGCCAAGGCCCAGCTCTTCATAGAGTTTGGCCATGTGTTCCGGGCCGTGGTTCTTGGCGATAGGGCCGCCGAATTCGCCACTCTTGCGGGTGACGTAGCCGAGGCCGGAGAACCCTTCGCGGCGCGCCCAGTCGTTCATCTCGTCGAAGAACTTGCGGCTCTTCTCATTGGTGCCCGGCGCAGGGATCGCGCGCACCACGCCGCCACTGCCCACGATCTTCTCGAAAATACCGAAACCGGACTTTTTGAAATGATGTGTGACGTCGGAAATAATGATCGGGTTGCGCAGGTCCGGCTTGTCGGTGCCGTATTTCAGCATCGATTCGGCATAGGGAATGCGCGGAAATTCACCTGCCGGCGTAACCGTCTTTTCGCCGGAGAATTCCTCGAACACACCGGCGAGCACTGGCTCGATGGCGTTGAAAACGTCTTCCTGCGTCACGAAGCTCATTTCGAAATCTAGCTGGTAGAATTCCGGCGAACGGTCGGCGCGCAGGTCCTCGTCGCGGAAGCACGGGGCGATCTGGAAATAGCGATCGAAGCCCGCCACCATCAGCAGCTGCTTGAACATCTGCGGCGCCTGCGGCAGCGCGTAGAAACGGCCGGGATGCAGACGGCTGGGCACCAGGTAATCGCGCGCGCCCTCCGGGCTGGATGCGCCCAGGATCGGCGTCTGGAATTCCGAAAAGCCCTGGTCCGTCATGCGGCGGCGCAGGCTGGTGATCACGCGGTTGCGCAGCATGATGTTGTTGTGCACCCGCTCGCGACGCAGATCGACAAAGCGGTATTTGAGGCGGGTGTCTTCGGGGTAGTCCTCGGCCGAATTGACGATCAGCGGCAATTCCTCGGCCATGCTCTGCACGGTAACGTTGCGGGCGAACACCTCGATCTCGCCGGTTGGCAGGTTGGCGTTTACCGCTTCTGCATCGCGCGCCTTTACCTCGCCATCTATCGTGATGACGCTTTCCAACTTCAGCGAATCCAGCATTTCCAGCGCCGGGCTGTCCTCGTCCGCCACCACTTGCGTAATGCCATAATGATCGCGCAGATCGACGAACAACACGCCGCCGTGATCCCGCTTGCGGTGGATCCACCCGGACAGACGAACGGTGTCGCCGACATTTTCTTTGGTCAACGCGGCGCAGTTGTGGGTACGATAGGCGTGCATGGGGACTCTTTTCATTTGGCAGGTTATGGCGCTAAAGGCCCGCGGACGATGCGCTAGGCATAAGCCAGTTCTTACGCGCGCGCTAACAGGCGAAGCAGGGCCTTTTGTCAAGGTAACACCACTTTGACCAAACATATCCGGCGAAGCCGAAGGGCGGTGAACCGCCCAGACAGAAAAGAAGACGAATGCAAATCCATCCCCTGATTACCAAGACCGAAGACCTGGCCGAACTTTGCGAACGGCTGGCCCAGCACGATTTTGTGTGCGTCGACACCGAATTCATGCGCGAGAACACCTATTATCCGCTGCTGTGCCTGATCCAGATCGGAAACGAGGATGAGGCCGCCGCCATCGATCCGCTGGCCAAGGGCATCGACATGACCCCGCTGCTGGACCTGATGTGCGATAATGAAGACGTGCTGAAGATATTTCATGCCGGTGGGCAAGACGTGGAAATCATCTACAACCTTACCGGCAAGACACCCCACCCCATATTCGACACGCAGATCGCGATGATGGCCATCAGCCAGTCCGAACAGATCGGCTATGCCAACCTCGTGGAAAGCTGGCTGAACAAGACCATCGACAAGGGTGCCCGCTTTACTGACTGGAGCCGCCGACCGCTGACCGAACGGCAGATCGAATATGCCATTGGCGACGTTACTTACCTGGCGAAGATCTTCCCCAAGATACTCAACCGGCTGGTGAAGACCGACCGCGGCCACTGGCTGAATGCTGAAATGGAAAAGCTGGCCGATCCTTCAAACTACGCCAACGATCTTGAAGTGGCATGGAAGCGCATCCGCTCCCCCGGCCGCAACCCGGTCGTGCTGGGCCGCTTGAAGGCGCTGGCGGCGTGGCGCGAGACTGAAGCGCAGGACAAGGATATTCCGCGCGGCCGCATCATCCGCGATGAAACGTTGGCCGATCTCGCCAGCCATCCGCCCAAAAGCCAAGCCGAACTTGCCAAGGTGCGCGGCCTTTCCAACGCGTGGAAAGAGAATGACATCGGCAAGCGCCTGATGCGCGTGCTGGATAAGGCGGAACCGCTGGACAAGAGCGAGATGCCTGAAAAAGCCAAACGCGGCGCACCGCTGGGCAAGGAAGGTGCGCTGGTTGCCGACCTGCTCAAACTGCTGCTGAAAATCCGTTCGCGCGAGATCGACGTCGCTTCTCGTTTGCTGACCCGATCGGACGAGATGGAAGCGCTGGCAGCGGGTCTGCGTGACCTGCCCATCCTCGAAGGCTGGCGCTACGAGGTGTTCGGCAAGGATGCTCTGGATCTGGTGGAAGGCAAGCTGGCCTTCGCGGTCGAGAAAGGTCGTTTGAAAATGACCCACATCGATGATGTCGAGCCCAAAGTAGCTGAGGATGCAGAGGCCGAGTGAGCACTTATCTTCCCACTGTAAAGCAACTGCAATATCTGGTTGCTCTGCACGAGCAGCAGCATTTCGGAAGGGCGGCAGAGGCGAGCTTCGTCTCGCAGTCGACCCTTTCGGCAGGCATCCGCGAGCTAGAGTCTCTGCTGGGCGTAACGCTGGTGGAGCGTAGCCGCCGGGTCGTGCGCTTCACTCCTTTGGGCAACGCCGTAGTGGCCAAGGCACACCGCGTGTTGCGCGAGATAGAGGAACTGGCGGAGATCGTACAAGCCGCCGGGAAGCCGCTTTCTGGCGAACTGCGCATGAGTGTGATTCCTACCATCGCACCCTTCCTGCTGCCTCGTATCCTGCCGCGTCTGCGACAGGAGCGTCCGCAACTCAAACTGTTCCTGCGCGAGGAAACAAGCGACCAGGCCTTGGAATCGCTGCACCATGGCCGCGCCGATTGCGTGCTGCTGGCCCTGCCTTTCGCCACCGGCGAGGTGGAGAGTGCCAAGATCAGCGATGACGAATTGTTCGTAGCCTTCCCCAAGGACGATCCGCGCGATCCACCGGCAGAAATCTCTCCCGCGATGATCGACGAAGGTAGGTTGCTCATGCTGGAAGACGGGCACTGCCTGAAGGAACATGTGCTTGCCGCCTGCAACCGGCCGGAACTCCGCGCCAGCGCAACCATGATCGGAACCAGCCTGCACACACTGGTACAGATGGTGGACAACGGCCTTGGCCTGACAATGCTCCCCAAGATGGCGATCGATGCAGGTATTTTGCATGAGACGGATGTGGTTGCCCGTCCGTTGAAGGGCGAACAGACAAGCCGTGAGATTGCACTCGTCTGGCGTGCCAAAAGTCCGCGCGGTGATGAATTCCGACTGCTGGCAGAGGAACTGCGCGCAGGTTAGACAGAACGAAGTTCCGAGAAAGACTGCACAATTTTCACGGAAAGATCGGTGCTGTCAGCCGTTACGAAACCATGATCCGACCCTCAGCCGCGTTACTCACCTCCATCTTTTTCCTCGCCGCCTGCGGCTCCGCCGAAAACCCCCAGCCCCCCTATGGCGTGGAATGGGGCGATGAGATACGCGAGGCCGAGATTGAGGAGGCCGTGGTTGCCACCCCCACGCCAACCCCAACGCCGAACCCCCACGTGATAGAAGCGCGTACACGGCTGTCGGACACGCTGGAGACGATAGGCGAGGATTTCGGCGGGTCGCTTGGCATTGCCGTAGTCGACGTGGATACCGGGTGGAGCACGGGCTTCAACAAGAGCGCGCTTCTGCCGCAGCAAAGTGTCAGCAAGACCTGGGTCACGCTCACCGCGCTAGAGATGGCGGAAAAAGGTCTGCTGGATCTCGATATGCCCATCCGTGTCAGCCGCGAAGACCTGACGCTGTTCCATCAACCGATTCGCAATGAAATTCTGCGCAGCGGCGCGGTCGAGCTGACGGTGCGTGAACTAATAGAACGCGCCATTCAGCAAAGCGACAACACCGCCAATAACGCCCTGCTGCAGCGCGTCGGCGGGCCCAAGGCGGTGCGCGCCATGCTGGCCCGCAACGATCTGGGTGACATCCGCTTTGGCCCGGGGGAAAAGCCGATGCAAAGCGCGATTGCCGGGCTGGAGTGGCGCGATACCTATTCCTACGAAAGCAACTTTTTCGACGCGCGCAACCGCGTGACCGAGATAGAGCGCGAGCGCGCCTTCACGAATTACCTTGCCGACCCGGTGGACGGCGCCACCCCAATCGGCATCGCCCGTGCCCTTGCCGTGATAGAGCGCGGCGAAGTCCTATCAAAGAAAGGCGCGGTGGAATTTCTCAGCATCATGTCCAACACCCGTAGCGGGCCGCGCCGGCTTAAAGGCGGGAAGGTCGATGGCTGGGTGGTAAGTCACAAGACCGGCACTGGCCAGTTCTGGAAGGGCCAGCAGTCGGGTTACAATGATGTAGGCGTACTGTTCGCTCCCGATTCGTCGGCTTATGCCGTAGCCGTCATGATCGGGGTGACGGAACGTCCTACTATCCAGCGCATGGAAATGATGCAGTCGGTAACGCGCGCCGTGATCGCATTTCACGAGGCGTTGAAGGCGACGCGCGTGGAAGGTACGCCAACCGTGGAGCGCTAATGACCTCAAATACGGCGAACTCCGCCGGTGAACCAATGTCGAACTTGAGCATTGGTAAAATGTCCCCTTGCAGGTGAGGAGCGCACATTATGGAACATTCGAACCAACAGGAGAGACAAGATGTCTCTGGCCATGAGCTGATTCTTTCCAGCCGCGTGGTCGATACGCCGGTGTACAACACCGATGGCGAACGCCTCGGGCACATCGACGATTTGTCGATCGAGAAGGTTGGCGGGCGAACGGTTTACGCAATCATGTCTTTCGGCGGCTTCCTGGGCATTGGCGAAAGGTTTCATCCCGTGCCGTGGTCGCTCTTGGACTATGATGTCGAACAGGCCGGCTTTGTCGTGCCGATCGATCGAACTGCGCTCGAAGGTGCTCCTCATTACGAAGCGTCCGAAATTCGCGAGCTAGGAGGGCCCAAGCACCTTACCTACGGCGAATCGATTTACGGCTTTTATGGAACTTACGGCGCCGTTCCTTACTGGTGAGTATCACCATGTCTGCGGCCTTCGTCTGACAGGGATATGATGCCGGCGAGACCGGCAATCATTCCCTTCGGCGTTCTGCAATCAGTCCATGTGCTTCAGGCCGACGCGCAGGTAATCCCAGCCGGTTATCACCGTCAGGATCGCTGCGCCCCATAGCGTGATCAGCCCGACCGTGTGTGGAACGTTGGCCGCCACGTCGCCGATCTGCATCGTCCAGCCCGGCAGGCCTTGCCCAAGTATCAGCGAACCCAGTGCAACAAGCTGGAACGTGGTTTTCCATTTGGCCAGCTTCGAAACCGGCATACTGACCTGCAATCCGCCAAGGAACTCGCGCAGTCCCGATACCGCGATCTCGCGGATCAGGATAATAAGGCCCGCGATCACATGCGCATCGCCTACATAAGGGCCGCGGAGGATCCCTTGCGCGGCGAGCACAAGGATCACCGTGGCTACCATGATCTTGTCCGCGATCGGATCGAGGAAGATGCCCAGCTTGCTGACGGCACCACTGGACCGCGCCAGCATTCCGTCGAAATAGTCGGTGATACCCATCGCACAATAAAGCGCGAAAGCCAGCAGGAAGCCTAGCTCCCACCCCGGCCACCAGAGCAGGAAACCAAGGAGCGGCAGCGTCAGGATGCGGCTGAGAGTGAGTATGTTGGGCAAGGTCCACATGGTGCAACCGCCTCTAGCCGCTATTCGCTTCGGGAAAAAGTATCCTTGGTGCTGCTATTCCAAGTAAAAGTGGTTAAGCCCCTTCGCACCAGCCCACGTGGCGCCGTACGAAGGCCTTATGTTCACCTCCACTCACCTGCTCAGGCAACGCCGGTTCGTGCCCTTGTTCTGCACCCAGTTGCTCAACGCCTTCAACGACAATCTCTACAAGACGACGATGGTGCTGTTCGTCGTCTACAGCGTGTACAATTCTGCCGACACGGAGACGGTGTTCTCTGGCGCGGCATCGGCGGTGTTCATACTGCCTTTCTTCCTGCTGTCCGCCATCGCCGGGCAACTGGCCGATCTGCGCGACAAGGCCGCCATCATCCGCAAGGTGAAAGCGGCGGAAATCGGCATCATGACCGTGGGTGCGTTCGGCCTTTATCTTGCTTGGGAAGGTATCGCGGTGGAACTGGTGGCTATACCTCTGTTGATGCTGGCGCTGTTCGCCATGGGTGTGCACTCCACGTTCTTTGGCCCGATCAAGTACGCAATCCTGCCGCAGCACCTGAAAAAGGACGAGGTTCTGGCGGGCACCGGTCTCGTGGAGGCAGGCACTTATATCGCCATCATGACGGGCACAATCATCGCCGGTTTCCTGGCTGATCATATCCAGATCGCCGCAATCGCGATTCTGGGCTTCGCCATCATCGGCTATATCACCAGCAGGCAGGTGCCCCCTGCCCCGCCCACCGGCGCACCGGAAAAGATCGACTTCAACCCCTTTACTTCGTCCTGGAAAATGATCCGCGAATGCACTGCCAATCGCGAGGTTTTCTACGCCATCCTGGCCATCAGTTTCTTCTGGACGATCGGCAGCGTCCTTTTCATCCAGTTCCCACCGCTGGCCAAGAACGTGCTGCTCGCAGACCCGACGGTGGCCAGCCTGTTCCTGGTGTTCTTTTCTATCGGTGTGGCGGTGGGATCGGTGGCGGTGAACCTGCTGCTGAAAGGCGTGGTATCCGCGCGCTATTCACCGGTTTCGGTATTGCTGATGGCGGGCATGGTCGCGGTGTTCTATTTCGTGTGCAAGGCGTGGAACGCAGGGCTTCGCGACACGCAACTGATGGATGTGGCTACATTCCTGTCCTACCCGCTGGCGTGGGCGGTGCTGGGCAGCCTGCTGCTGATAGCGATTTTCGGCGGTATGTTCGTAGTGCCACTTTACGCGTTCCTTACCACCAAGGTAGCGCCCTCCCAGGCCAGCCGCGCGGTGGCGGCGAACAATATCGTGAACTCGGGCGCGATGGTGCTGGGATCGTTGCTGGCGCTGGGGCTAAGCGCGGTGGGCGTTCCGCTGGCAGAGCAGGTACTGCTGAGCGCGGGCATGTGCCTTGTATCGGTGTGGCTTGGCGCGCGTCTTTACCGGGCAGAGAAGGATGCCGCCGCGTTAGCGGGCAAACCCGTCGCCGCCAAATAATCAGGCGAAGAAGGTAATGGTGGCGACGAAACCTGCTGCATAGGTAGCTGCTACGGTTTCCAGGTCCTTCCGAGAGATACCCATCGCGATCCGCTTTCGCCAGGGGGCCATGGGCTCGATCTCGTTGGCACGGTGGAGCACGTGCGGCGGCAAGGAAGCCCGGAAAGGGTGGCGGGCCGACTCAGTGGTAAGAACAAGTGAGCGTCTCATGATGCCGGTTTAACGATTCGGTAACCATTTGGCTCCCCGGCCTGTGGACATGTGCAGGGCCGGGACAGTTGGTAACTCCAGCAACTGGTTGCGGCGAAAACGGGCCGGGGCTACCGCAGAAGGCATGACCAGAACCGCTGCACGCCTGCTTGTCGATTGCCTTGTCGAACAGGGCGCCAGCCGCGCCTTCACCGTTCCCGGCGAAAGTTTCCTTCCCGTCCTTGATGTGCTGTCCGATTGCGATGCAATCCAGACCATTACTTGCAGGCAGGAGGGCGGCGTCGCCTTCATGGCCTGTGCCGACGGTGCGATGACGGGCGAACCCGGTATCGCCTTCGTTACCCGTGGCCCCGGCGCCACCAACGCCAGTATCGGCGTGCATGTGGCAATGCAGGACAGCCAGCCGATGATTCTGTTCATCGGCGATGTCGATCGCTCCATGCGCGATCGGGAGGGTTTTCAGGAAATTGACTTCCCTGCCTTCTTCGCGCCTATAGCCAAGTGGTCTGCACGCATAGACGATGCGGCTCGCATTCCGGAATTCATCGCGCGCGCATGGTCTACGGCGGTATCCGGTCGCCCCGGTCCCGTGGTTCTCGCCCTGCCCGAGGATATGCTGCACGAAGATGGAATCGTATCTCCGGTACGTCCGGCAGTGGTACGGCCCGCGCAGGCACCCTGCCCCGATGTGATGGCCACCATGATGCAGATGATAGGTGATGCGGCCGCCCCGTTAGCCATCGTCGGCGGCGCTGGATGGAACGCGCGCACGCGCCACTATTTTACCGAATTCGCCGAACGCATCGGCCTTCCCGTTGCCACTGCTTTTAGGCGGCAGGATTCGATTTCACCTGCGTCGAAAGTCTATGCGGGCAATCTCGGCTACGGCCCCAATCCAAAGTTGAGCCAGCGAGTAAAGGATGCAGACCTGCTGCTAGTGGTAGGCGCGCGGCTTGGAGAAGCGACGACCGATGGCTACGCACTCGTCACGCCCGATCATCCGGACCAGCAACTGATCCACGTCCATCCTGATCCGGAAGAACTCAACAGCGTCTACCGCGCAGACCTGGCTATCTGCGCCGATACCGCCGAATTTGCCGAGAGCGCGGCCCTGTGGGACGATAGCGACGTGATCGATTTCGATTGCGGAGCGCAAGCGCGTGCCGAGTGGCTGGAATGGAACACACCTCGCGATCGGCCGCAGTTCGATTTTGATCTTGCACTGGCCATGGCGACCTGTCGCCGCCTGTTGCCCGCCGATGCGATCATCTGCAACGGCGCCGGTAATTTTGCAGGCTGGTGGCACCGTTACTGGCCCTATGCAGGCTTCCCATCGCAACTGGCGCCTACGGCCGGGGCGATGGGATATGGCGTGCCGGCGGGCGTGGCGGCTGCCTTGCGCTATCCGGACCGATGCGTCGTCGCAGCGGCGGGTGACGGCGATTTTCTGATGAACGGACAGGAACTGGCGACCGCCGCGCAGTACGGGTTGGACCTGCTGGTCATCGTGTTCGACAATTCCACATACGGCACCATTCGTATGCACCAGGAACGCGAATATCCGGGTCGTGAAGCGTCAACCCATCTTACCAACCCCGACTTCGCGATGATGGCGGCAAGTTTTGGCGGATGGGGTGTAAGGGTAGAGAACAATGCCGAGTTTGACAGCGCACTGGAACAGGCGATGGGCCGCAAGGGTATCCGCCTGCTTCACTGCATTACCGATATCGAGCAGTTAAGCGCGAGCGGAGCAAGCGTCAGCAGCCTGCGCGAAAGCTGACCCAAACGAAAAGGGCCGCCCCATCATGGAGCGGCCCTTTCGTGTTTGTATTGCTCGCGCAATCAGACGTCGTTGCCAAGCTTGCCTTCGACTTCGCCCTTCAACTGCTGGGCTTCGCCCTTCTTTTCTTGCTTGCGGCCTTCGGCGCGGGTTTCGGGATTGCCCGACTCCTGCTTCACATTGCCGATAGCTTCGTTGGTGTTGCCCTTAACTTTTTCGGTAAATTCACCCATGAGGTTTCTCCGTTGTCTGTGCGGGCGGCGCATCATCGCGTGCCCTTTGACTATACAACGGGGAGACAGCCGTTATCGTTCCGAATTAACGTTCTGACATAGCGATAATAATTTCCCACTCCTCTGGTCGTATCTCAGCCACTGACAGGCGAGAAAGACGGATCAATTCGATCCCTTCAAGCGTTGGTTCGGCCTTGATCGCTTTCAAGGTGACGAAGTTTTCGAGAGGGCGGACCGGTTTTACTTTCACCGTGGGCCATTTCCCTTCCGGGTCGGTGGGATCAATCAGCCCATCTTCGCTCACTTCGGCTATTCCGACGATCTCCAGCCCCTTGTTCGAATGATAGTAGAACAGGGGGTCGCCCACCTTCATCGCGCGAAGGTTGTTTGCAGCGCGATGGTTGCGCACGCCATCCCAGACGGTTTCGCCATCCTCTACCAGCTGGTCCCACGAATATTTGAACGGTTCGGACTTGATAAGCCAATGATTGGACAATCTTCTCTCCTTTGTCGCGAGGCGTGTCCTAGCGGGACAAAAGCCACGGAGCAATTAACCCGATATTGAATATGTCGCGCGATAAAGAAACCAGCGAAGAGAGGACCATCGCGGTTGAAAAAGGCGACAGACAGCGCGGCGACACCCGCCGAAAGGAAGATCCGCAGTGCGGAGCGCGACATGATCGCGCTTGGCATTGCGATTGCTGCCGCCTTCCTTTTCGTAGGCGCTGGTGGCACGCTGATGCCGCAAATCGTCAAGGCGTGGTTCTTTGGTGGTAACAAGCCAAACCTGCTGCTGGCCAACGCTCTTCTTCTCAATATTGCACTGCTTATCTTTGGATGGCGACGTTACAGGGATCTGCGCAAGGAGATTCAGGTGCGCAGGGATGCCGAGGAACGCGCTCGAAAGCTGGCCGAACGCGATGCGCTGACTGGCTGCCTCAATCGACGCAGCGGCCCTCCTGCCCTGGAGGCCCTGCGCACAGCCTTGGTCGATACTGACCGAAAAATAGCGGTGATGATGATCGACCTCGACAACTTCAAACAGATCAATGATCTGAATGGTCACCAGCTGGGCGACAGGGTTCTAACCACGATAGCGCGCCGGATAGAAGATACGTTGCCGCACGACGGCGTGATGGCGCGCATCGGGGGCGACGAGTTCGTTTGCGGCGTACCCTTCGACCACAATGCACGCGATACGGTGGACAATCTGGTAGCAATGATTGTCCGCAACACGTCGGCGCCCATTGAATCGAACCAGATGTCTGTAGAGGCCACGGTATCCATCGGCATTGCAGAATCGGGTGCAAAATACGCCACCGGCGATGAAATGAATGCCGAGGCGCTGATCCATCGTGCCGATATCGCCATGTATCACGCGAAGAAGCGCGGGCGTAATCGTTACTACTGGTTCGAATCCCAGATGGAAGACGAGCTGCGCTTCCGCAACGAACTGGAATCCGGCATTCGGCGCGGCATACCGGCTGGCGAATTCGTTCCCTATTACGAACAGCAGATTGACCTTGCGACAGGCACTCTGACAGGCTTCGAAATGCTGGCCCGGTGGAAGAGCCCGCGATATGGGCTGGTCAGCCCGGAAATATTCATCCCCATTGCCGAGGAAATAGACCTTATTGGCGCGTTGTCTGAACGCCTGGTCGCGCAGGCGCTGGAAGATGCGAAAGGCTGGGATTCTGTTCTTACCCTTTCGATAAACATCTCCCCGGTCCAGCTGCGCGATCCGTGGTTCGCACAAAAGCTGCTGCACCTTTTGCTGGAAAGCGGTTTTCCGCCTTCCCGTCTGGAAATCGAGATCACTGAAGGTTGTCTGCACGAAAACATGGGCGCGGTGCGCTCCATCGTCACCAGCCTGAAGAACCAGGGTATCTCGATCAGTCTTGATGACTATGGCACGGGTTATTCCAGCCTCTCACAACTGCGCTCCTTGCCGATCGACCGACTGAAGATCGATCGCAGCTTCATCTCCGAACTGGCGAACCAGCGCGAAGGCCGCGCCCTGGTGGAGGCCATGGTTTCTCTCGGCAAGGGTCTGTCGCTGCCCGTCACCGCCGAAGGCGTCGAAAACAGCGAAGTGCTGAGCCAGTTGCAAGGCATGGGCGACCTGCAAGGACAAGGCTATCATTATGGCCGGCCGGAAGATGCCGCCGCCACACGAAAGCGCCTCGCCTCTCTCGATATGCTGAGCAAGGACAATGTCGCCGCGATAGCAGGGCAAACAAGTTCGGCGGACGATCAGCGCCAGGCAAGCTGACACGCGCTTCGCGCCCATTGCGATCCGGGCCAAGCGGCCCTAGGTGGCGCTGATGCGCATCGCTTTCACCAAGATGCATGGCCTGGGCAATGATTTCGTCGTGATCGACACGCGCGAAACCGCCATGCCTGCAATCGGCGCCGACACCGTGCGTGCGCTGGCCGATCGCACACGGGGGATCGGATGCGACCAGTTGATCGTGCTGGAAAACGATCCGAACGCCACAGTTCGCATGCGAATTTACAATTCTGACGGCGGCGAAGTGGAAGCGTGCGGCAATGCCGCGCGGGCCATCGGCCTGCTGCTGAAGCAGAAGGCTACCATCGCTACCGCAGGCGGACTGATTGCCACCGTACCCGATGCAGATGGTATTGCCGTCGACATGGGTGAACCGCGTTTCGAATGGGACGCCATCCCCCTTGCCTATCCCATGGATACTGCTGCCTTGCCGGTGGGCTGGGACGTGCTGGAACAACCTGCCGCCGTGAATGTGGGCAATCCGCATGTCATCTTCTTCGTCGACAATACAGATGCCGTGCCGCTGGAAAACCTTGGCTCGCAGATAGAGACCGATCCGCTTTTCCCGGACCGGATCAATGTGAACGTGGCCCATGTTGCCGATCGAAAGACGTTGCACCTGCGCGTGTGGGAGCGCGGCGTAGGCCTTACGCGCGCTTGCGGTACAGGGGCCTGTGCCACAGCGATAGCTGCCATGCGGCGCGGGCTTACCGAGCGGCACGTTACCGTTCATCTGCCTGGTGGCGCGCTTTCCATCGCCTGGGGCGAGGACAATCGTATCACCATGACAGGCCCCGCGGCAGAAGCCTTTCGCGGCTCCTTCGACTGGGGCGACTACGCATGAGCGAGCCCGACGTCATGGCGCCAGAGGTTATATCCCTGGGCTGCCGCCTCAACATCGCCGAGAGCGAACGCATTCGTGACCTGATCGCTTATGAGGGTGATATCGTGGTAGTTAACAGCTGCGCGGTCACGATGGAAGCCGTGCGTCAGACCCGGCAGGCGATCCGCAAGGCGCGGCGTGCGCGTCCCGATGCCCGGCTGCTTGTCACCGGGTGCGCCGCCGATATCGAGCGCGAGCAGCTATCTGTAATGCCCGAAGTCGACGGACTGATTCCAAACACGCAAAAGCTGGACGCGCGTGCCTGGAACGTGCCCGAAGCAGCCCGCCCTGCACCGCCAAGCCATACGCGCGCCTTTATCGCGGTACAGAACGGGTGCGACCACGCCTGCACGTTCTGCGTCATCCCACAAGGGCGCGGGTCGAGCCGCTCACTAAGCGTGCCCCAGGTGCTGCGCGAAGTCGAACGGCACATGGAAAAGGGCGCGTCCGAAGCCGTGCTGACAGGCGTGGACGTTACAAGTTGGGGGCATGACCTTCCCAAACAGCCGCCGCTTGGCGAACTGGTGCTGGCGATCCTCGATACCTTTCCGCAACTGCAGCGACTTCGCATGTCCTCGCTGGATGGCGTGGAGATCGATTCGCTGTTGTTCGACCTATTCGCCAGCGAAGCGCGCGTAATGCCACACCTGCACCTCTCCCTTCAGCATGGCGCGGATCTTATTCTGAAACGTATGAAACGACGGCATCTGCGACGCGATGCTGTGGATCTGGTGCAGCGTCTGCAAGCGCGGCGTCCCGATCTCACCGTCGGGGCAGACTTGATTGCAGGCTTCCCGACGGAAAGCGCGGCGCACCATGCGGAAAATTGCTCCATCATAACGGACCTGCCCGTGGTTCACGGTCATATCTTTCCCTATTCGCCCCGGCCCAACACGCCCGCTGCGCGCATGCCGCAATTGGACAAACCGCTGATAAAGCAGCGCGCCGCCGAATTGCGCCATGCGGTTGCGAAGGTGCGCGATGCGTGGCTGGACAGCCTTGTGGGACAAACCCAGCACGTGCTTACCGAAAGCGATGGAACGGGCTATGCCGAAAACTTCGCGCGGGTGGCCGTGCCCGAAGGCACACTGCGCGGCACGATCATTCCCGTCACGCCGAAATCGCATGAGGAAGGCCTGCTAAAGTGAGCGAATCAAGCTGGTCCGAAAAACTCTTCGGGGGTTTCCGCAAGACATCGGATCGCCTCTCCGAAAACCTTACAGGCGTCGTGGGCACGGCGAAGCTGGACGATGCCACGCTGGATGATCTCGAAGACGCGCTGATCATGACGGACCTTGGCCCCAGCGCCGCCGCCCGCATCCGCGCCAAATTGGCGGAAAAGCGCTTTGGTCTTTCCATCACCGAGCGAGAATTGAAAGAAGCGGTGGCCGAAGAGATTACCGCCATCCTGCGTCCGGTCGCCGTGCCTTTGGAAGTCACCGCCTTCCCACGCCCCCAGGTGATCCTGGTGATCGGCGTAAACGGCAGCGGCAAGACAACTACCATCGCCAAGCTGGGCCATTGGTTGCAAGAGGACGATTACGAGGTGATGCTGGCCGCAGGCGACACCTTCCGCGCCGCCGCCATCGGCCAGCTGAAAGTGTGGGCAGATCGCATCGGCGCGCCCATCGTTACCGGGCCCGAAGGCGGCGACCCCGCCAGCATCGTGTTCGACGCGGTAAAAAAGGCGACCGATATCGGAACGGACGCACTGATCGTCGACACTGCGGGTCGGCTTCAGAACAAGCGCGAACTGATGGATGAGCTTGCCAAGATCCGCAAGGTTCTGGGCCGCCTCAATCCAGAAGCACCGCATGACGTGATCTTGGTGCTGGATGCCACCAACGGGCAGAATGCGCTGGGCCAGATAGAGATTTTCAAGGAAGTCGCAGGCGTGACCGGCCTCATCATGACAAAGCTGGACGGCACGGCGCGCGGCGGTGTGCTGGTGGCGGCGGCAGAACAGTACGGCCTGCCCATTCACGCTATCGGCGTGGGCGAAACGCTGGACGACCTGCGCCCCTTCGATCCCGACCTTGTGGCGCGCGTGATTGCAGGAGTGGCCTGATGACGACCGAAGCGCACAAGCAGGCAACAACGACCGCAAAACCGAAGTCCGGCTGGCTCAACGTTGCCGTCGATTACGGGCCGCTGCTGGTGTTTTTCCTCGTGTACAAGTTCTACTCTCCCGAAAGCACGGGAGACGACACATCGGGCGAGATCTTCGCCGTGATCCGGGGCACCGGGGCCTTCATCATTGCAGCCATAATTGCGCTGGCCGTCAGCAAGTGGAGGCTGGGCAAGGTCAGCCCGATGCTGTGGCTGTCCACCGCCATGATCGTGGGTTTCGGCGCGCTGACGATCTATTTTCAGGACGAACGCTTTATCCAGTGGAAGCCGACAAGCATCTACGTGCTGTTCGCCCTCGTGCTGCTGGTGGGATATGCCAGGGGCAAATCGCTGCTGAAGGTTCTGCTGGAAGCCGCGTTCGAAGGATTGAACGACGAAGGCTGGCTGAAGTTGTCGCGCAATTGGGGCGTGTTCTTCATCCTGCTTGCAATCGTGAACACCGCGCTGATGTTCACGGTCAGCTTCGAGACGTGGCTGGCGGCCAAGTTGTGGCTGTTCCTGCCCCTCACTTTCCTGTTCACCTTTACCCAGGTGCCCATGCTGATGCGCCACGGATTGAGCGTGGAGGACAGGGACGAGGTCGTGAAAGACCCGCCGCGCACCGAATAAGACCGCTGGTCGGCGATTTACGATCGAACCAATTGCTCGACGAATACGCCTACTCAACTTTTGCGGTCCGGTGACACCATCCATCCATTGATTGAGGGAGGTTGCGGCAGGCTGGGCTAAGCGCAACCAAGGAAGGCAGGTTCCTAGATCTCGACCTGGCTGCCCAGTTCCACCACGCGGTTCGTCGGCAGACGAAAGAACTCCATCGGCGTCGCTGCGTTCCGCATCATCCAGGCGAACAGCTTTTCGCGCCATACCATCATGCCGGGATTTTCCGCCGAAAGCAGCGTCTGCCGGCTAAGGAAGAAGCTGGTCTTCATCATGTCGAACGGACCGCCGCACATCTCGCGTCGACTAAGCGCGGCGGGCACATCGGTTTCCTGCATGAAGCCGTAGTTGAGGATAACGCGGAAAAACCCGTCGCCCAGTTCCTCGATACTGCATCGGTCCACCTCGCCCACGTAGGGCACGTCGGAGATGTTCACCGTCAGCACGATTACCCGTTCGTGCAGCACCTTGTTATGCTTGATATTGTGCAACAGCGCAGAAGGTGTGCCCTTGCTGCCGGAGTTCATGAAGATCGCTGTGCCGGACACGCGTGCCGTGCTGCCGCGCGCCGATTTCGCGAAGATATCCAGTGGCAGCCCAGCCTCCGTCATGCGTTGGCGCATCAGCTGGCGACCCTTGGCCCACGTCGTCAGCAAGGTGAAGGCGATGGCACCCACCAACAACGGGAACCAGCCGCCTTCGGGCACCTTCGTCAGGTTTGCAGCGAAATAGGCACCATCCACGATCAGGAACAGCATTACCACAGGTATCGCGATCCATTTCTTCCATTTCCACACCCCGATGAACAAGACGCCCATCAGCAACGTGTCGATCGTTACCGCCCCCGTCACTGCGATGCCGTATGCGCTGGCGAGGTTGGATGAATTCTGGAACGTCAGCACCAGCAGGATAACCGCGACCATCAGCGCCCAGTTGATGACTGGAATGTAGATCTGGCCGGAATGCTCGTCGCTTGTATGGCGGATGGACAGACGCGGAATGAAACCCAGCTGGATGGCCTGATGGGTGATGGAAAACGCGCCCGATATAACCGCCTGGCTGGCAATGAATGTGGCGCACGTGGCCAGGATCACCAGCGGCAGTCGATAGGCTTCGGGCGCGAGGAAGAAGAACGGGTTGAGGATCGCCTCCTCCGCCGCTGCGTCGGGCAGACCAATAATCATCGCGCCCTGGCCGAAATAGTTGAGCAGCAGGCACGGCATGACGAAACCGAACCACGACAGCTTCATCGGTCCGCGCCCGAAGTGCCCCATGTCCGAATAGAGCGCTTCTGCACCGGTCACGGCCAGAACGACCGAACCGAGTGCGAGGAAGGCGAACCACTTGTCGGTGATGAAGAACTGCACCGCGTACCATGGGTTCAGTGCCCATAGAACTTCCGGCGAACCGAAAATCTGCACTATGCCAAGAATGGCGATGGTGGTGAAATAGAGGATCATTACCGGAGCAAACAGAGCCCCTACCTTCTCCGTCCCGCGCTTCTGCAGGACGAAGAGGCCCACCAGCAGCACCAGCGCAATGGGAATGACGAAGCGATCCAGCCGTTGATCCACCACCGTCAGCCCCTCTACCGAGGAGAGTACGGAAATGGCGGGCGTAATCATGGAATCGCCGTAGAACAGCGCAGTAGCGAACACGCCCAATAGCACGATCAGCCAACTGTAACTGGTCTTGCCCGCCCTGCGCGAAAGCAGTGCCACCAGTGCCAAGCTACCGCCCTGCCCGTTGTTGTCGGCTCGCATCAAGATAGTGACGTACTGGATCGCCACCACCAGCGTCATCGACCAGAATATGAGGCTGACAACGCCCAGCACGTGCAGATCGTCAATCGGCAGGCTGTGCGCGCCACGAAACGTTTCGCGGAATGCGTAGAGCGGGGACGTGCCGATATCGCCGAAGACGATGCCTATGGCACCGGCGGCGAGCTTCAGCTTGGCAGAGTCCCGGTCTTGTCCGGTTGCGCTCATCTGGATTTTCAGCCCATCAGATCCGTAGCGAACGGCGAAGCGGGCGCGTTAGCAGCAGTGGGGGCAAGCCGCAACATGATGCGGCGCAACATCATCGTGCGTCTTCCGGTGGCACAGTACCTTGCGAAGGAGCCTGTGTTTGCGGAATGATTGGCTGCTGCCCGGCTCGCATTGCGGCCAGCATGTCATCGAGCCGCGCGAGGCGGTTCTCGAGGCCAGCCCTGCCCTCTGCACTGTCCGGTGCATTTTCCAGGGTGTCGTTCCACACCTGTCGCGCTTCTATCAGGCGTCCCTGCCGCACGAGCGAAACGCCGAGGAAATATCCGGGTGCAAGGTTATCGGGTTTCAGGTTGGATGCGCGTTGAAAGGCATAGAGCGACGCCTGCGTCAGGGAACCGCCTGCATGTTCGGTAAGCACGATCCCCTGCGCCAGCCATGCTTCGAAATCCTGCGGATTCTCTCGCGTGACACCGGCCAGCATCTGTGCAGCTTCGGCATAACGCCCGCGGC
>OJED01000075.1_pt1 | contig 26420 bp, 24 predicted proteins | sample 1593181 | NCBI WGS metagenome assembly OJED01 (sample SAMN05416772, study PRJEB24817) | seawater metagenome | isolation source: Sea water | place: Canada:Atlantic | collected 2013-07
ACGAGATTTCTGCCTGTCTCGTGGGCTCGGAGATGTGTATAAGAGACAGGCCCCTACATCGTGTTCTTCGATTGGGATGAGTCGAACATCACGCCGGAAGCAGCCACCGTGCTCAACTCGGCCGTCACCGCCTATGGCGATTGCGGCACCGCTGCGATCATGCTGGCCGGTCACACCGATACGTCGGGCACGCAGACCTACAACATGGGTCTGGCAGAACGTCGTAACGAGTCGGTGCAGTCCTACCTCACCGGTCGCGGTGTTCCGGCCTCGCGCATCTCCAGCGAAGCCTTCGGCGAGAACGACCTGCGCGTTCCCACTGCCGACGGCGTGCGTGAACTGCAGAACCGCCGCGTGGAAATCACTTACGGTCCGGGTTCGGGCATGTAAGCGACTACGCTTCAAGCATAACGAGAAGGGCCAGGAGCAATCCTGGCCCTTTTTGTTTGTGCTGTGGCTTGGCGCTTGCGCCTCATCGCCTGTTGAATTTGCACCCACCGGATGACAGTGCGCGTTCATCGTCGCTTGGCTATCGCCTCGCCCTAGCTGCACTTTCCGGAACCCTGCCCATTTACTCCGACGTCGATATTCCAGCCGACCAGAACGCATGGCGCAGGTTGGTGTCCGCACTCCCGGACGATGTTTCGCGCCGCAGCGCGGGCTTCGCGCTCGCGATCGGGATCGAGATCCTGATCATTCTGCTTTTGCTATCGCTGAGCTTAGGACGGAACGATGTGCTACCGACTGCGAGCAGTATCAGCACCTTCGACGTCTCCGAGCCGCAATCCGCGACGCCGCCGGAGACGAACGAGAGCGATGCAGCGTCGCCCGAAGAACCGACCCAACAGGACGAACCTTTAGAACCACAGCCAACCCCCATGGAACATACCGCGCCCGCGCTTTTGCCCGTGCCACGCCCTCCGGTTCAGGCAATACCGCAACCTGCGCCAAGGCCGGAACCGCAACCCGCGCCCAGCCCTACGTCGAGTATCGCGGCGGTCGTTCGTTCGGACCGCAATTTTGGCCCCGCGGACACCGGTTCCAGCCGCGGAGCGGATAGCGAGCGGGTGGGCACCGCGCCCGATGGTTCGCCGCTTTACGCAGCGCGCTGGTACCGCGAACCGACACCGGACCAGTTGTCAGGATATCTCTCCGCCGCTTCCGGCCCTGGCTGGGGGCTGATCGCCTGCAAGACTGCGCCGGGCTGGCGCGTTGAGGAATGCGCGATCATCGAAGAATATCCGCGCAATTCAGGAATAGCCCGCGCGGTTCAGGCCGCAGCGTGGCAGTTCATGGTCCGGCCGCCCCGGCTTGGCGGCGCGTATCAGGTGGGAAGCTGGGTGCGGATCAGGATAGATTACACGCGCGACCAGCGCCGACAGTCCGGTTACTGAAAGTTCTGTCTCCCACCATCGACGCGTAGAGCCCGCGTCGATCGCGGAGAAGACTTCGATCTGCGGGGCCATGCGCACAGTTATTGGTCACCGTCGCTTCTGCCGTATGCGTGCCCCTGCCTGCCTACCTGACGAAATAGCCTACGGTTTTCAGACCCTCGTCCTCGTCCTGCATGATGACGGTTTCGACAGACTCGGCTGCATTGGCAAACGCCGTTGTGAATTGCAGTACGACGTAATCGTCCTCCGGCACGCCGGGCAGCTTGGAAGTCTGCTGCACGGAAACAACCTCGCGCGATTGCACCGCGCCCAGCGGATCGCGAACAGGCCGGATGGCCTCTTCCCACTGTGCGGCTGTAACCTCGCTCCGGAAGAAAGCTCCAGCCTGTTGCCAGCTTTCTTCCCACTCCTCTGCATCGACAAGTGCCAGCCACTCCAGCGCGACCTCGGCGCGGCGCGCATCGTTGGCGGCAACTTCCTTATCGTCGTCGCTCTGTAACGACGCTTCTGTTGCCGGCACTTCGCTGATGGGACTGAGCGCCAGCATGGCGGCGGCAGTAATAAGGGCAATCATGGCAATTCCTCCTGCTAGCAAGGCCAGCGTTCTCGTGCTGAGCCGGGCCGGTTTCGACTGGCCTGACAATGGCGCAGCATCACCGCCTTCGCCCATCCCAGATTGTGGGGGTGCAGGAAATTGGGGTACTCCACCCTCGGCCTCACCCAGAATTCTTGCGGCCTCCCGGCTGCTGGTCACGCCCAGCTTGCGGCGGGCGGAGCGCAGGCGATCATTGATGGTATAAACCGAAAGGCCAAGCGTGCTGGCGGTGGACTTGGTATCGTGACCGGAAAGGAGAAGGCGCAAGGTCTCCTTCTCTTTTTCAGTCAGGTCGCCCACCCCTTCCTGCCCCAACCCGTCTTGCATGGTCAGCCTTTCACGCCCTTACACTCGCACCGCTGCATCGGTGGGACCGAACGCGCAGAGGAAGCAAGCCTTCTGCCCATGTTGCGATTAGTCCTCGTCCCTTGGCAGGATCGGCGACGGCCTGCCAAGGGACAGTTCAGCATCGGAAAAGCGGATCGGCGTGCGCAGGCCTTGCAGCCCATCCTCGTCCAGATCCACTACCATGCCGCGCGCCGCGATCTGCGGGTCGGTCAGCGCCTGCTTCACCGTGTTGATGGGCCCGGCGGGAATGCCCCTGTTCTCCATCTTCAGCAACACGTCCTCGCGCTTCATCTCCGCGATACGCTTGGCGATGGAGGCGGACAGCGATACGCGGTTTTTCACGCGCCGGGCGTTGGTGGTCCATTCCTCGCGCAGGGGCAGGTCTATCGCCTCGCAGAAGCGTTCGAACTGGCGATCATTGCCCACCGCCACGATCAGCGAACCGTCCTTCGCTTCGAACGCCTCATACGGGGCGATATTGGGATGGGAATTGCCCATGCGTTTCGGGCTGCGGCCAGATGCGAGATAATTCATGGCCTGGTTGCCCAAGGTGCCCACCATCACATCGAAAAGCGCCATGTCCACCATCTGCCCGCGCCCGGTGCGGGTCCGCTGGTGCAGCGCGGCCTGAATGGCGATTACGGCATAGAGCCCGGTCATGATGTCGGCATAGGCCACGCCGATCTTGTTGGGCGGGCCTTCCGGGGTACCGGTCAGATCCATGATCCCGCTCATGCCCTGCACGATAAAGTCATACCCTGCTCGCGCGGCATAGGGGCCGTCATGGCCAAACCCGGTGATGGAGCAATAGACAAGGGCCGGATTGGCCTCCTTCAGACTGTCGTAATCGAGGCCAAACCTGGCAAGGCTGCCGGGTTTGAAATTCTCGATCACCACGTCTGCCTCGGCGATCATGGCGTGGACCTTCTTCAGGTCCGCCGCACGTTTGAAATCGGCCACCATCGTGTCCTTGCCCCGATTGGCGGCGTGGAAGTAGGCAGCATCCTTGCTGCCATCGGGCCGATCGATGAAAGGCGGACCCCATTGCCGCGTATCGTCGCCATCCGGCCCTTCGACCTTGTGCACTTCTGCACCCAGATCGGCCAGAACCTGTCCAGCCCAGGGGCCTGCAAGAATGCGGGCGAGTTCGACGACCTTGACGCCGCTAAGAGGAGATTCGCTCATGGGCGCGCTCTACGCTGCGCGGCGCATCGGGTAAACGACTGCTTCATCATGCAGTCCCCACGGCGCCCGAGATTTCAAGCTGCAGCGACAGTAAATGCGCGCGATTGCCATAACAGAGGTTTGCGGGTTAATTCGCCCTATGAGTGCGCAACCGCTACCCTCTCCAGAAGAAAGTGATCTTGGAAATCGGACGTCAGTGCGTCTTGTCTGCGTGCAAACCATGCGCCGCCAAATCGGGGGCGCATGGTGAAATTTGCTATCGCCCTGTTCCTGCTCGCAGTAGTCGCGCTGGCTGTCTCCTACATGATCTCCCCGTTGCGGACGTTCAACACGCTGGTGCCCAAGGACAAGGGCAGCAGCAAGGTGGCAGAGGGACAGGCATACGGCAGCGACAGGCGGCAGATGCTGGATATCTACGCCCCCGCCGACACAAGCCAAGCCGCGCGCCCGGTGGTGGTATTTTTCTACGGTGGCAGTTGGAACAGCGGCACGCGCGCCGGATATAATTTTGCCGGACGCGCGTTGGCATCGCGCGGCTTCGTGGTGGCCGTGCCGGACTATCGCCTCGTACCGGAAATTCACTTCCCTGCATTCATCGAGGACGGCGCCGCTGCAGTTCGCTGGGTGCGGCAGAACATCGCAAACTACGGCGGCGATCCGGATCGCATCGTGCTGATGGGCCATTCCGCCGGAGCACACATCGCCGCCATGCTGGCAACCGATCCGCAATGGCTGGAGGGTGATCGCGGGTTCGTTCAGGGGCTGGTGGGTCTGGCTGGCCCCTACGATTTCTTTCCGTTCGACACTGCCGCCTCTGTGGAGGCATTTGGCGACTGGCCGCGCAGCGAAGAGACCCAGCCGATCACCTTTGCCGATGGAAGCGCCCCGCCAGCCCTACTGCTGACCGGCGCGGAGGATACGGTGGTAAAGCCGCGCAACAGCGAGGCATTGTCGACCACGCTTACAGATGCAGGCGTAGGGGCCGAGATGGTGACCTATCCCGGCGTCGATCATATCGACATTCTCGTTGCGCTGTCCCGCCCCCTGCGTGGCCGTGCCCCGGTGCTGGAGGATGCCAGCCGGTTCATCGCAAACGTCACCGGCGGCGAGGGAGCCGCGCGCCAATCCGAAGATACCGCGCCAGTTCGCACCAGAGGTTTGGCAGAACGTCCCGGCCTGCGCTAGGGCATCGGGCAAAGGAGATTCATCATGCAGCTAGGCCGTTTCAACCACATCGGTGTCGCCGTGCCCAACCTCGACGAAGCCATCGCATTCTACCGCGATGTGCTGGGCGCAACCAAGATCACCGAACCGTTCGACCTGCCCGAACAGGGCGTGAAGGTCTGCTTCGTCAACACTCCCGGCCACGCGGGCACCGAGGGGACTCAGGTGGAACTGCTGGCTCCGCTGAGCGAGGAATCGCCCGTCACCAATTTCATCGCCAAGAATCCCCTGGGCGGCCAGCATCACGTGTGCTTCGAAGTGTCCGATATCGAGGCGGCGCGCACCGAATTCGAAGCTGCGGGGAAGCGCATCCTCGGTCCCACGCGCATCGGTGCGCATGGCACGCCGATCTTCTTCCTCCATCCTAAGGACATGCTGGGCCAGCTGACAGAGATCATGGAAAGCCCGAAAGACGGCGTGTCTCATTGATCTCCAGACTCGGCTTCTCGGTCGAGGAACTGCTGCCAAAGGCGCGTGGTGGCGGTACGCTGAAAATGGTGCTGCTGGCGCTGAGTGAGGACGAATGGCTCCAGCCCGAACCCGACCTTGCAGCGCGCAATGCCGCCTTCGATGCGCATCCTGACAGCGTGCAGCTTACGCCGGACGCCGAGCCGGCAGGCACTGAACTTGCCACCATTCTGGGCACGAGCGGCGGCCTGGAAGGTGCAGCACGCGGCGCGCACGAGGATATGTGTCTGCTGGCGACACAAGGTTCAGGCGATGTCTACCGCCTGATCGGTGCGGCAGTGGCATGGCCTACGGACTGGCACCCGGCGGACAAGCTGGGCCTGCCGCTGGTGGCTCTGCATGCGCCGATTCACGGGTTCAGGCAGCAGCTTGGAAGCGCGGTCGATCATTTCATGGCAAAGCTGCGACCCGGCCGGATATTCGGCCGTTGCAACTGGTTCGTTACCCCGACGCCCGCGATGCGCTGGATCGATACCGCGCCATCGCACGAAGCCTTTGCCACCGTCACCCCCGACAACGCGGGCGAAACGCTGTACGTGCGGTGCGAACGGCAGACCCTGCGCCGACTTTCCGAAACAGGTGTCATCCTGTTCACCATCGGCGTATACGTGACATCGCTCGGCACGCTGTCGGATGAAAACGTGGCGCGGCTGGCGCATTCGCTGGCCACCATACCGCCCGAAGAGGCCGAGCGGCGCGGTGCGCGCTGGTTTGCGCCGCAACTCAGCGCATATTCAGCCGTGCGAGCGGAAAAGACCGTTGCAAAAGGATAACTCGTGAACCTTGCCTACCCCTTGCTGATGCTGCTCGCCACGCAACACGGTGTCGAGGCCGACGCTGGGGAAGTCGCGCGCGAAACGCGCGATTGTGCGGAGCCGATGACGCAGCAGGCCATGAACTATTGTGCAGCACTGGAATTCGACGAAGCGGACGCGGCGTTGAATGCGCAATGGCGCGAAACTGCAGCAGAGATGCGGCGGCTGGATGCCGCCAGCACCCCGGACGATGGGCGACCCGGCTATTTCGAACAACTGCTTGCCGCCCAGCGTGCTTGGCTCAGCTACCGTGACGCGCACTGCGCAAGCGAAGGCTATTACGCCCGCGGTGGATCGCTGGAGCCACTGCTGGTTGCCACTTGCAAGACGCAAGTTACCCGCGCCCGCACGCAGCAGTTGCACGAACTGAGCGACAATCCCCGCTAGCGCACGGCGAGGATCTGGCGCACCGCTTCCAGCGCTTCTGCATCATCCACATCGCAAAGGCTTTCGAGCGGCGCATCGAGCACTGTTAAGCCATCGAGGCTATAGAGTAGCTTCCCCACTCCGCTATCACCCGACAACTCGGTAAACCGTCCAACATCGCCTGGTGCGATGTGCACCGGAACACCGAGATGGCCATCGGGATAGCGTGTGGCGGCAGTGGTCGGACAAGAGGCTAACGTGTGCAATTGATCGGCATCGATCAGCGGCATATCGGCTAGCAACAGCAGGACGCCGCGCAATTGCCGGGCAGCTTCTCGGCAGGCCAGTGCGACGGAAGTGCCAAGCCCTCGCTCCGGTGTCGGATTGGTAATCATGTGCCATCCTTGCGCCGCGCTGGCAAAGGCGGGCGGTTGCGGCCCCACCAGGATGACACCAGGCTGCAAACCCGCCTGCGCTACTGCATCGATGGCCCACCGGCCCAGCGGACGGCCAGCACAGTCCGCGTCCAGCTTTCCCCCACCGAACCGGCTGGCAAGGCCGGCGGCAAGCACCGCAACCAGCGGCTCGCCCTCAGCGGCTCGCATGGTGGTGCGGGTGGCGAAGTTCGTATGCGCCTGAAATATCCGCCAGGGCCGAGAGCGCGAGGCCAAGCGGTTCGCGGCTGTGTTTCACCGTTCCGATGGGGCTGGCAATGCGCGCGACTTGCTCGGGCGCAAAGCCAAGCGAGACCATCTCTGCCTCCCGCGCCGCGCGGGCAGGTGCCCCACCCTGCGCGCCGATCAGGAAGGCAGGCGTGGTGAGCGCCCATTGCAGGATTGCACGCTCCCATTCATGATCGTGGAACAGCAGGATAATCGCGGTCCACCGGTCGGCGACGAGGTCATCGGGGATCGTTCCCAGCGACAATGTGCTGCTTTCACGATCGTGCGGTTCGGCGGCAATACCGCAAGCTGCCGCAACCTGCGCCATGGCCGCAAGTTCAGGCCCCTCCCCGAACAACAGAAGCCGCAGCTCCGGCACGTAGCGGCGCTGAGCTAGCGGACTGGGGTCCGGCAACCTTAGCCTTGCCTCCCTTCGCGCGTCGAGCGCCTCGATAGCGTTCTTGCAATCGGCGCGATCGGGATCGGGATCGATCAATATGTCCAGCCCACCGCCGCAGGGCAGGCGAAAATCGATTTGGGGTGAGCCCGCACCATAACGGATCACGCGCCTCTCGCCGCCCTTCTGAACTTCGTTGGCCAGTTCCTGTTCGAGGCAACCGTCTGCAAGGCTGCCGACGATACTGCCGCTGGGAAGCACTGCAAGTTGCGCTCCAAGGCGGCGTGAAAAGCTTCCCTCGATATGGGTGATGGTGCACAGGCCCACGCCCGGCTGGCAGGCCGCACGCAAGGCTGCATGATCGCCTGCGAGGGGAGCCATCATCATACTAATGTTTGCGGGCCGGCATTTCTACAGGATCGACGCCCATGCGCAGGCGCGCCTCTTCACCGCGCAATTCCCTGAATGCCACCATGGTGTCAATATAACCGCGCCCGCGAGATGTGCCATCAAATTCAGGAACGGGAAGCACTTCAACATGCGTGCAAATGGGGAAGCTGGTCATGAGAAGCTGCTGATTGGTTCCCGAACGGGAGAATGATCCGCCGTACCGTCTGCATCTTGATCTTACTGTATTGAGACGCTAACACACGTTCATCGAACAGGGTGGACGGTTCCTCGATCCCGGTTTCGTGGGCAAGCTCTATCGTGTGAATGCCCGGCAGCCCTTCGAGGGGTTTCTGGTTCGGTTCGATGCCGAAATAGTTGCAAGGGGCTGGGTGCAGTAACCAGTGGCGCAACTACTGGCATGGTCATGAAAAGACGGAGTTGCGGAAGTTACAAATGCTAGGTTGGAACATTTGAAACCATAGTTTAAACCGGTTGTGGGCGCATAGGGGAGTATCGGTAGGAATGGACGGGAATACGTGCAAGGCACGGGCACGGCGCATGACGGTGCTTGCAGTTCCGCTGTTTACGCTCGGGGCCTGCGCCACGCCGACGGTCGAGATTGCGCAGCCTGATATCGCTGTTCCCGCCCAGTGGCAGATCGCCGACCCTGCTCCGGTCAGTACCGACCTCACCGAATACTGGACGTTGCTGGGCGATCCATTGCTCAGCGACTTCGTGGAACAGGCCATCCTCGAAAACCGCGATCTGGCACAAAGTGCCGCACGTCTGGAACAGGCGCGTTTTTCGCTGGTGCAGGCGCGGGCAGGTTACCTGCCGTCCGTCTCGGCAACCGGCGGAGTCGATCGCGATGTCGGCGATCTTTCGCGCGACGGCGTGCAGTTCTCGCTTGGCGCGGATGCCGCTTGGGAGCTGGACCTGTTTGGCCAGATATCCGGCAGCGTTGCCGCCGCACGCGGAGAATTGGCCGCGCAAGGCTATTCTTTGGCAGACCTGCAGCGCCTGATTGTGGGGCAAGTCGCCATTGCCACAATCAACGCACGCGCCACGGCAGAGCAACTGGCTATCGCGCGCTCCACGCTGGAGTACCAGGATGACAACTTGCAGATCGCGCGCTGGCGCAACCAGGCCGGTCTGGTTTCCAGCCTTGATGTGGAACAGGCGCGCACGCAGCGCGCGCAGACCGCAGCCACTATTCCGCTGCTGGAAAGCAACCTTTACGCAACCGCCAATTCCATTTCGACGTTGATCGGCGAACCGCCGGGACGGGCGCTGAATGCCATCATCGCGACCGAGCCGGAGCCGGTCCCTGCCCCGCCCCTGCTGGCCGGGTTCGAAGCACCGGCAGAAGTGTTGCGACGGCGCCCGGATGTTCGCAGCGCAGAGGCCGCGTTGTTTGCCAGCACCGCGCGCATCGGCGTTGCCCGCGCGCAACTGCTGCCGCTGGTGCGCCTCTCGGGCAATATCGGCACCGGCCCCGTTACCGGCGGCAACCTGTTCGACATCGTAACCGGCGGCCTGTTCGCGGGGGTAAGCCAGTTGATCTTCGATGGCGGACGCACGGCTGCCCAGGTCGATATTGCACAGGCCGGGGCCGATGTTTCGCTGGCAGCGTGGGAGCAATCGATCCTGAACGCGCTGGAAGACGTGGAAACCGCTGCAGTAGATCAGCGCACCTCGGACGAGCGTGTCGCCATCAATGAGGAGGCGCTGGATGCTGCCGAAAACTCCGCCCTTCTGGCGCGCAGCCAGTACCAGGCGGGCCTCACCGATTTTCGCACCCTGCTGACGGCAGAGAACCAATTGCTCTCCGCGCGTAACCAGCTGGTTGCCGCCCAGGCCGACCGCGCCATCGCCTTTGTGCGCCTGACGCAGGCGCTGGGCGGCGGGTGGACCATCTCCGATTACGATCTCCCGCCAGTGGCCAGTAGCGCCCCGGCGAATAACGACAGGACCGCGCAATGAGCCAGACCGACTCCGAAACTGAACAGGACATCGGCGAGTATCTCGACACCGGCAAGCCGCGCAAATGGTACAAGCGCCGCTGGGTATGGGTAATCGCGGTGCTTGTGCTGGCGCTGATCCTGATTTCCACGGTGTTTTCGAATGACGAAGCAGGTCCGGATTACATCACCACCGAGGTGGAAGAGCGTTCGCTTGACCTCACCGTAACCGCGACGGGCAACTTGCGCCCTACCAACCAGGTGGAAGTCGGCTCCGAAGTTTCCGGCAGGATAGATGCCGTACTGGTTGACGTGAATGATGTCGTCTCGCGCGGGCAGATTCTTGCCCGGATCAACACCGATGTGATCCAGGATCAGATCACGCAGGGCCGCGCCAATCTCAACGCCGCGCGCGCCGCCGTGGTGCAGGCGCAAGCCACGCTGGATGCGGACACCGCCCAGCTTGAGCGATTGCGCGAAGTGCGGCGTCTGTCCGATGGCCGCGTACCCGCAAAGGCAGAGATGGAACAGGCCGAGGCTGCCGTGAACCGGGGCCGCGCGGCGGTTGCCAGCGCCCGCGCCAATGTTTCCAGTGCGCAGGCGCAACTTTCCAGCGCGCAGACCAACAGCGACCGCGCCGTGATACGCTCTCCCGTGTCGGGCGTGGTGCTGGCGCGGCAGGTGGAGCCGGGGCAGACCGTGGCCGCCAGTTTCAACACCCCGACCCTGTTCGTGCTGGCAGAAAACCTCGCCACCATGCAGCTGCGCGTGGATATTGACGAAGCCGACGTGGGCGAAGTGCAGCCCGGCCAGGAATCGACCTTTACCGTTGATGCCTATCCCGGCCGCCGCTTTCCTGCGGTCGTGGAGCGGGTGGATCTTGCCTCCAACAATATCGCACTCGCCAGCCAGCAGCAGCAGAGCAACCAGGTGGTCAGCTATGAAGCGCGGCTGATCGTGGGTAACGATGAAGGCCTGCTGCGCCCCGGCATGACGGCCACGGCCACCATCGCCACCACGAACACCGGCAATGCAATGCTGGTACCCAACGGTGCGCTTCGCTTCGACCCCAATGAGGAAGACGAAGAAGGAGGCATCTTCGGTGATCCGCAATTCGGGCTGGAAGGCGAGGACACTGCAACCATCGGCGTTGGCAGCCGCCAGACGGTTTACGTGGTGCAGGAAGACGGCACACTGCGCTCCATTGAGGTTGTAACGGGGCAAAGCGATGGACGCCAGACAGTCGTCACATCGAAAGAGTTGGAAGTTGGCATGGAAGTGGTCACCGGCATCAGGGCTATGCAGCAGTGACATCGCCTGCCGCCCTTGTCGCCGAAGCGGCTGCCGCCCACACAGGGCGCGATGCCCAGGCGCTGATCGAGATGGAAGGTATCACCAAGACCTTCGGCCAGGGGGCTGCGGCTTTTCAGGCGCTGAAGGGGGTGGATCTGTCCATCGATCGCGGTGATTTCGTGGCCATCATGGGGCCATCCGGTTCCGGCAAGTCAACCACCATGAACATTCTGGGTTGCCTAGACGTGCCGACCAGTGGCCGGTTCCGCTTTCGCGGCGTGGAGGTGCAGGATCTCTCGCGCGATCAGCGCTCACTGCTGCGGCGGCGCTATCTGGGCTTCGTGTTTCAGGGCTTCAACCTGCTCGCTCGCACCAGTGCGTTGGAAAACGTGGAATTGCCTTTGCTCTATCGCGGCGAAACCAAGAAGCAGCGACGCAAGGCTGCGGAACGTTCACTCGATCTTGTCGGCCTGCTGCCCTGGGCAGACCATACCCCGGCGGAACTGTCCGGCGGGCAACAGCAGCGCGTGGCCATCGCCCGCGCCCTGGTGACCGATCCCGACGTGCTCTTGGCAGACGAGCCGACCGGCAACCTCGACACCGAACGTTCGCTGGAAATCATGGAACTGCTGACCGATCTGAACAAGACCGGGATCACGATCCTAATGGTGACGCACGAGGAGGAGATGGCGCAGTTCGCCAAGACCATCGTGCATTTCCGCGATGGTTTGGTGGAGCGTATCGAGCGCGGCCTGAAAGCAGGGGCACCTGCCGCATCGCCGCATGGGGAGCACGCCTGATGTTGCGGATGACCTTCGCCACATTCCTGCTCGCCATACGAGAGATTCGCCGCCATCTGCTGCGCAGCTTCCTGACGACGCTGGGCATCATCATCGGCGTTGCCGCAGTCATCACGATGGTGACACTGGGCCGCGGATTGACGGCCAACGTGCAGGAAGAGGTTTCGGGCCTGGGTTCCGACGTCTTCATCGTGTTCCCCACCCGCGTCGATCCCAACACCGCCCCTCCGCCGTTCGACGATGCGGATATCCGCGCCGTGGAGAACCAGATTGCCGGGATAGAGAACGCCGCCGGATCGGTCAGCACCAACACCACCGCGTTTCACAACGGGCAGGACTGGGCCACCAGCGTGGAAGGTGCGGACATGGAGTTCTTCCGCGCCCAATCGATAGAGATCACCGAAGGGCGCGGCTTCAACGAACAGGACGAGGCGCGGGGCGAGAGCGTGTGCATCATCGGCCCCAAGGTGGTGGAAGAGATTTTCGTCGAAGATCAGGTGATCGGTGAAGAGATGCGGCTGGGCAATGTCTCCTGCCAGGTGATCGGCGTGATCGAGGAGCGCAGCAATTCCGTGGGCGGTGGCGATGCGAACGATGTCGTCTTCATGCCCCTGAAAACCGTGCAGCGCCGCTTTATCGGTAATGCCGACGACGTGCAGTTCTTCGTGGTAAAGTACGATCCCACCTATTCCACCGCCACCATCCAGCAGCAACTGATCGACCTGCTGCGCGAGCGGCGCGTGATCCAGGAAGGCGAGGAGAACAATTTCAACATCGTCGATACCGCCGAGATCAGCGATACCGTGAACAACATCACAGGCACCATGACTGCCGTCGTTACCATGATCGCTGCGATCAGCTTGCTGGTGGGCGGCATCGGCATCATGAACATCATGCTGGTGTCGGTTACGGAGCGTACGCGCGAGATCGGTATCCGGCTCGCCATCGGTGCACTGGCGCGAGAAGTGCGACTTCAGTTCCTCACGGAAGCGGTGGTGCTGTGTTGTTTCGGCGGATTGATTGGCATTGTTTTGGCGTTGGGTCTGTCGATCATGCTGGCTGGCGCGGCTGACTTGCCGTTCATCTTCGATCCCGTGGTGAACGCACTCAGCTTCGTGTTTTCGGCCATCATGGGTATCGTCTTTGGCTACTATCCCGCCCACCGCGCCAGCAAGCTGGACCCGATCGACGCGCTGCGGCACGAATAGACCAGGCTGGCGGCCATCGGTTCAGGCCGTGTCTACCAGCACCACCTCGCTGTCTTCGAGAGCCGTGATCCGCAAGATATCGAGATCGGCAATGGCGATGCCGTCACGAGCTTCGGCAATTTCGCCCTCTATCTCCAGCTTGCCGGTGGCCGGCACCAGATACCCTTTGCGGCCGCCAAGGTCGTAGATGACGGTTTCGCCTGCCGCGATGGTAGCGCCCAGCACGCGAGCGTCGGCCTGAATGCGCAGGGCATCGGTATCGTTCTCACGCCCGCTGGCCAGCACATCGAACCGGCCGGACCGGGCATCTTTCGGAAATCTCTTGCTACCCCAGCTGGGCTCGTGGCCCTGCCGGTCGGGCAGGATCCACAACTGGAAGGAATGGGTCTCCTCGTCATCGACGTTGTATTCGGCATGCTGGATACCCGTTCCCGCCGACATCACCTGCACATCGCCCGCTTCGGTACGACCTTCGTTGCCGAGGCTATCCTTGTGGGTGAGCGAGCCTTTGCGAACGTAGGTAATGATCTCCATGTTCTCATGCCCGTGCGGCGGAAAGCCCGAACGGGGCGCGATGATATCATCGTTCCAAACGCGCAACGCGCCCCAGTGCATACGGCGCTGGTCGAAATATTCTGCGAAAGAGAAGTGGAAATTGGCCTTGAGCCAACCGTGGTCGGCCTTGCCCAGCGTGTCGAACTTGCGGACTTCGATCATGCGTAACTCCTTTCTACAGGAGATGGGGCGCCCCCGATATTGCGCAATATTGCCATATCTTCAGCGCGCCCAAGCGCCGCTTCTTCGGTACGACAAAGCCAGGCTTTAGTACCGATGCGGGTGACCGTGGGGAGGCGGTGCAACCACAGCGCTCCCCGCCCCCGATAAATTCATTCAGCCGGTTATCACGGCCCTGCACTCGCCAAGCCCAATCCGCGCGAAACCGTCCTTTTCGGCGTAGGCCGTCATGATGACTTCGTCACCGTCTTCCAGGAAGGTGCGTGTCTCGCCGTTTGCCAGCGTAATCGGCTTTTTGCCGCCCTGTGTCAGTTCGATCAGGCTGCCTTCGCCGCCCTCTTCACCGCTGGTCAGCGTGCCAGTTCCCAACAGGTCACCCGGCATCATGTTGCAGCCACCAACCGAGTGGTGGGTAACAAGTTGCGCCGCAGTCCAATACATGGCGGTCATCGGCCCGGTGCTCAGCTGGTGCGGCGCGTCGCCGTCCTCGCGCATTTTCGCAGTGCTGATGAACACGTCCATCGTAACGCCGAAAGCCCCGGTCTTCTGGTCCTCGTCGTCCGACAGATATTCCAGTGGAGCCGGATCGCCCTTAGGGCGTGGCGGCTGCTCCGTGCGGAAAGGCGCAAGCGCATCCATCGTCACGATCCAAGGCGAGATGGTGGAGTGGAAGTTCTTCGCAAGGAAGGGGCCGAGCGGCTGATATTCCCACGCCTGGATATCGCGGGCCGACCAATCGTTAAGGATCGAGATACCGGCAATATGCTCTTCGGCCTTGTTGATCGGGATGGGTTGACCCAGTCCATTGCCCTTGCCGATCCAGATGCCCATTTCCATCTCGTAATCCAGCCGCGCGCTTGGTCCGAATGGCGGCTTCCCGCCTTCCTCCGCAGGCTTTTTCTGACCGCTTGGACGCTTCACATCCTTACCCGAAAGGCGAATGGAGGAGGAGCGGCCATGATAGCCGATAGGCACATATTTGTAGTTGGGCAGCAACGGATTGTCCGGGCGAAAGAGGCTCCCGATATTCTCGGCGTGATGAATGCCGGTGTAGAAATCGGTATAGTCCCCGACGGTTGCAGGCACGTAGAGATCGCAATCCTCGGCCTTGTACAACGCGGACTCCAGCGCCTTGCTGTGGTTGTCGTCGGTCAACATGGTGAAAAGAGCATGGCGCAGGGCACGCATGGTTTCCGGCCCGCGTTGCAGCAGATCGTTCAACTTGGGGCCGCTCGCCAACTGGGCAGCGGTGGCAGCATCCAGTTCCAGCGTATCGGCAATATCCGCAAGGTCCAGTATCATGTCACCTATGGCAACGCCCCCGCGCGGTTCGCCGCCCTTGGGTGGGGAGAACACACCCAACGGCAGGTTCTGCACCGGGAAATGCGGATGGCCATTCGCGCTCTCCACCCAACTGGTGGCGTCTGCGTCATGGGTGAAATCGGTTTCGATGGTCATGGTAGTTTCGCTTTCTCGAAGCCTTGCCAGCAGGCATCGTAGTCGGATTGGAGCAGGCCGCCGCTCATGGCGAACTGCGTTGTCTGGATAATCGCCCGGCTTTCGAACATGAAAGCCAGCGTATCCTCGATCTTTGTCGGTTTCAGCTCGGCCTCCATCGCCTTGCGCGTGGCTTTTGCATCAGGACCGTGGCCGTTGAACTGATTGTGCAGCGATGCGCCGCCCGGCGCAAAGCCATTACCTTCCTTTGCATCGTATACACCGTGGATCAGGCCCATGAATTCGCTCATCACATTGCGATGAAACCACGGCGGGCGAAAAGTATCCTCAGCCACCATCCAACGCGGCGGAAAGATCACGAAATCGCAATTGGCAGTGCCCGGCATGTCCGACGGGCTGGTGAGGACGGTGAAAATGGAAGGGTCGGGGTGATCGAAGCTGATCGTGCCGATGGTGTTGAAGCGCGCCAGATCATAACGGCAGGGCGCGGAATTACCGTGCCACGCCACCACATCGAATGGCGAGTGGTCGATCGTGGTGGTCCATAGCTTGCCATTGAATTTCTGGACGATCTCGAAGTTTTCGTCACGGTCCTCGAACCACGCGACGGGCACCTCGAAATCGCGCGGATTGGCAAGGCCGTTGGCGCCGATCGGGCCAAGGTCGGGAAGGCGAAAGGGCGCGCCAAAATTCTCGCAAACATAGCCGCGCGATGGCCCCTCCAGCTCGACGCGAAAGCGCATGCCGGCAGGGATCAGCGCGATGGAACCGGGCGACACGTCCATGCGACCAAGTTCGGTAACGATATGCAAGGCACCCTGCTGCGGCACGATCAGCATCTCGCCATCGCTATTCTGGAAGGTGCGCGTATCCATGCTGGCTGTGGCGGCGTAGAGATGGATGCCGATACCGCTGGTGGAGGGATCGCCATTACCGCCGTAGGTGATCAGGCCATCCACGAAATCCACCGCGCCTTCGGGCATGGACAGCGGATCCCAGCGCAAGCGATTGGGCGTGGTGTGACTGCCGTCAGGCGCGGCAAGACGCGCAGCGCCTTCGTAAGGTTGAAAAGCACCATGGGCGGTGGTGGGCCGCATACGGTAGAGCCAGCTGCGACGGTTCTCTACGCGCGGTACGGTGAAGGCCGTGGTGCTGAATTGTTCTGCATAAAGACCGAATGCCGGACGCTGCGGACTGTTTCGCCCCTTCGGCAGCGCGCCTTCCACAGCCTGCGTCGCGAAATGGTTGAGAAATCCGGTCTGGTAATGCATCCGTTTGGTCTCACCTGAAACTTCTTTTCAGGCCTCATGCCCCTCTTGGCCGTTATTGGCAATGGTCGTAGGGGTACAACGTGTCAAACCGCAGGAGGTGCCGATGAAGCTATATGGATACTGGCGTAGCTCTACCAGCTATCGTCTTCGCTGCGCACTGGAACTGAAGGGGCTGGCCTATGAACAGGATCCGGTGAACCTTCTGGAAAGCGCGCAGAAGGGAGAGGCTTTCGCCTCGCGCAATCCCTTCGCGACAGTGCCCATGCTGGAATATGATCGCCGCGATCGCGCACAAAGCATGGCCATTATCGAGTGGCTGGACGAGCGCTTCACCGAAGCTCCCTTGCTGCCGGTAAGCGTTGAGGAACGCTTTACCGTACGCGAACTCGCCTATGCCATCGCCACCGAACTGCATGCGCCGTTGAACCTGCCTGTGCTGAAATACCTCAAGAACGAACTAGGCCATTCGCAGGATGAAATAGACACCTGGTACCGCCACTGGCTTGCCAAGACACTGGTTCCGGTGGAGCAGCGGCTCGAGCAACTGCAGACGGGCGACTTCCTGTTCGACCGACCGGGCCTTTTCGAAACCGTCCTGATCCCGCAGCTCTATAACGCGCGCCGGTTCAAGTACGACCTTTCAGCCTCACCCCGCATGGTGCAGATCGAGCAGGCTTGCCTGGCGCTGCCCGCTTTCCAGCGCGCCCACCCTGACAGCCAGCCCGACGCAGGCTGAATTGCCAATTTGCCCGCGCTGGCTTGCCCCTTTAGCCATGTAGATTAGATAGGCAGGACAAGGAGAGGTAATTCATGAGCGATATCATCCGCAAACCCGGCAATTCCCCCGACACGCACTGCACGCCGGAGGAATACAAGGCTCTGTACCAGCGGTCTGTAGAGGATGCGGATGCCTTCTGGCTGGAACAGGCCCACGAGCGACTGGATTGGTATCAAAAACCTACCAAGGCCGGTGAATGGTCATTCGAGCCGGCCGATATCAAGTGGTTTGCCGATGGTTCGCTGAACCTCTGCCACAATTGCGTGGATCGCCACCTGCCCGAACACGCAGAACGTACCGCGCTGGTATTCGAGCCTGACGATCCCGCCACTGCGTCGCGCAGCCTCACTTACGCCGATCTGCACCGCGAGGTCATGCAGATGGCCAATGCGCTCAAAGCCATGGGGGTGAAGAAAGGCGACCGCGTCACGCTCTATATGCCGATGGTGATCGAAGGCGTGCTGGCCATGCTGGCCTGCGCGAGGATCGGAGCGATCCACTCGGTCGTGTTCGGCGGTTTTTCTCCCGAAGCATTGGCGGGCCGGCTGGAAGCTTGCGAAAGCCGCTTCGTCATTACCGCCGACGAGGGGCTGCGCGGCACCAAGACCATTCCCCTGAAAGCCAATGTCGATGCCGCATTGAACCTGCCAGGCGTCGCAGTGGATGGCGTGCTGGTAATCAGACACACCGGCGGCGAGATCGCGATGACGCAGGGGCGTGACCATTGGTATGCGGACCTTGCCAGCGACGATGATTGCCCGTGCGAGGAGATGAACGCCGAAGACCCGCTGTTCATTCTCTACACCTCCGGCTCCACCGGGAAGCCCAAGGGCGTGGTTCACACAACCGGCGGCTATGCGCTGTGGTGCGCCGCCACCTTCCATTACACCTTCGATTACCAACCGGGCGAGGTGTTCTGGTGCAGCGCCGATATCGGTTGGGTTACCGGCCACTCCTACGTCACCTACGGACCGCTGCTGAATGCAGGCACCAGCGTGGTATTCGAAGGCGTGCCGAACTATCCCGATCACGGCCGTTTCTGGGACGTGATTGCCAAGCACAAGGTCAACATCTTCTACACCGCCCCCACCGCTATCCGCGCGCTGATGCGCGAAGGTGACGACTGGGTTAAGCAACATGACCGATCCTCCTTGCGCATCCTTGGCACAGTGGGCGAACCCATCAATCCCGAGGCATGGCGCTGGTATTACGAGGTGGTGGGCGAGAGCCGCTGCCCGATTGTCGATACCTGGTGGCAGACCGAAACGGGCGGTCACATGATTACCACCCTACCCTATGCCCACGACATGAAACCCGGAAGCGCGGGCAAGCCGTTCTTTGGCGTGCAACCCCTGCTGGTCGACAACGATGGCCAGCCACTTGAAGGCGCGACCGAGGGCAACCTGTGCATCTCCGCAAGCTGGCCGGGGCAGGCGCGTACCGTTTACGGCGATCACGATCGCTTTATCGAGGCCTATTTTTCCACTTTTCCCGGCCGCTATTTCACCGGTGACGGATGCAAGCGCGATGTTGATGGCCATTACTGGATCACGGGCCGCGTGGACGATGTGATCAACGTGTCGGGTCATCGCATGGGTACCGCCGAAGTGGAAAGCGCGCTGGTGCTGCATCCCAAGGTGGCAGAGGCCGCCGTGGTGGGATATCCGCATGAAGTGAAGGGCCAGGGCATCTATTGCTACGTTACCACGATGGAAGGCGTGGAAGCGTCGGACGAACTCCACGCCGCATTGAGACAGCAGGTTCGCAAGGAAATCGGGCCTGTTGCATCGCCCGATCACATCCATTTCACCGACGGCTTGCCCAAGACACGCAGCGGCAAGATCATGCGCCGCATCCTGCGCAAGATCGCCGAGAACGACTACGGCGCGCTAGGCGATACTTCCACGCTGGCAGACCCTTCGCTGGTGGATCGGCTGATCGAGGGGCGGCAGAACCGCTAAGCGGCCCATTATATGTCCTAGTGCATGTGGGGCTTTTGCGCCCCGCGTGGCACACGAATATCGTCCACCAGTTTACGGATACTGGCCGGCGGCGCCTTGGTAAGCGCCGCCACAGTGGTCGCCACCGCGAAGTTGATGACCATGCCGACCACGCCGATCCCTTCTGGAGAGATGCCGAGTAGCCAGTTCGCTTCCACATTCGCGGCAGGCTCCAGCAGCTTGAACCAGGCGATATAGAGGAAGGTGAAGGCAAGGCCGCTCACCATGCCGGCAATTGCGCCTTCCCTGTTCATGCGCATGGAAAATATGCCCATGAAGATCGCCGGGAACAGGCTGGCGGCGGCGAGACCGAAAGCAAAGGCCACAACTTGCGCCACCCAGCCCGGTGGATAGACGCCCAGATAGCCCGCCACCACGATGGCCGCCGTCGCAGCAACGCGCGCGGCCAGCAATTCTCCCTTTTCCGATATTTCGGGCCGAAATGTCTTCTTCAGCAGGTCATGGCTGATGCTTGAAGATATCACCAGCAGCAACCCTGCGGCTGTCGACAGCGCGGCTGCAAGACCGCCCGCCGCCACCAGCGCGATGACCCATCCGGGAAGCCGCGCGATTTCCGGGTTGGCCAGCACCATGATGTCGCGATCGACATAGACTTCGTTCGCATTATCGGTTTCAGCGTTCTCCAGCAGCCGTTCGCCCGAAGCGCCCTGCCCGCTCTCGTTGAACACCGGCGCGCCCTCGAAAGGATCGCCGGGCCGGTATTGCATCCGCCCGTCGTCATTCTTGTCGCGCCAGGCGATCAGGTCGTTCGCTTCCCAGTTGGTGAACCATTCGGGAGCTTCGGAATAGCTTTGTTCGTTCACGGTATCGATGAAATTCAGGCGGGCAAAGGCGCCCACTGGCCCTGCGGTCACATAGAGCAGGGCGATAAACAGCAGCGCCCAGCCCGCAGATTTGCGCGCATCCGACGCCTTGGGAACGGTGAAGAAGCGCACGATTACGTGCGGCAGACCCGCCGTTCCCACCATCAGCGCCATGGTAATGCAGAAGATGTCGATAGTGGATTTCGAGCCATCGGTATAGGCGGCAAAGCCAAGGTCGGTCAGCACCAGGTCCAGCTTTTGCAGCACATACAGGCCGCTGCCATCGTTCACCTCGCTTCCCAGACCCAGCGCAGGCAACGGGTTGCCGGTAATCAGGAAGCTGATGAAGAACGCGGGCACCATATAGGCAAAGATCAGCACACAAAATTGTGCGACTTGCGTGTAGGTGATGCCCTTCATACCGCCGAGTACGGCATAGATGAAAACGATGCCCATCCCGATCACGACACCCCACAAAATTGGCACATCGAGAAAGCGGCTGAACACGATGCCCACGCCGCGCATCTGCCCGGCGATGTAGGTGAAGCTGATGAAGATCAGGCAGATAACCGCTACCACGCGCGCGGTCTTCGAGTAATACCGCGTGCCTATGAAGTCGGGCACGGTGAACTCGCCGAACTTGCGCAGGTACGGGGCCAGCAACAGCGCCAGCAGCACATAGCCGCCGGTCCACCCCATCAGGTAGACACTGCCATCGTAACCAAGAAAAGCGATCAGACCGGCCATGGAGATGAAGCTGGCCGCACTCATCCAGTCGGCAGCCGTCGCCATTCCGTTCACTACCGGGTTTACCCCGCCGCCTGCGACGTAGAATTCGCTGGTGGAGCCCGCGCGGCTCCAGATAGCGATGGTGATGTATAGCGCGAAGCTGAGGCCCACGAAAATGTAGATCAGTGTCTGCGTGTCCATGCTGCCCGCCTCAGCTATCGTCATCATCGACGTCGAACTTGCGCTCGATACGGTGCATGGCGACCACGTAGACAAGGATCAGTATGAGAAACACGTAAATCGCGCCTTGCTGCGCAAACCAGAACCCCAGCGGATATCCGCCAATGCTGAACTGATCGAGGAAGTCGCGAAACAGAATACCGGCTCCGAAAGAAGCCGCGAACCAGATACTCATCAAAACGACAAGCAGTCGGATGTTGGCTCGCCAATAGGCTTTTCGCATCGGGCTCTGTTCTTCCGAAAACGGCTCAGAGCCTCGTTTTTCCGGCCTATCCATCTCATACTCCCCCCGTGCCGATTTCCGGCAATTTGCCAAGCCTATAGCATGCAAGCGAGGACTGTCAGCAGTCGAATTGTCGTTCGGTTAGCGGTTATCGCCCTTACCCTTGCCCGCGCCCCTCAGGGCTACGCCGAATGTCTAGCCGGTCAGGGCTTCCAGCGCCTTTCGATCGACAATTTCAACCGTGCGGCGGGTTGGTAGATCGATCACACCACTGCGCTTGAAGAAGGTCATCTGGCGACTGACGGTTTCTATGGTCAGGCCAAGAACATCCGCCACCTGCTGCCGTGAGAATGGAAGGTCGAAACGCTGAAGGGGGGTATCGCAGGGCTGCTGGCATCCGCTTTCCACGAGCCTGTCCGACATTTCGAGCAGGAAGGTGGCGACTTTTTCCGTTGCGGTCTTGCGTGCCAGCAGCACCATCCATTTGCGCGTCCTGCCCAGCTCGCCCAGCGTACGCTCCAGCAGCTTGTGCTCCAGCCCGGGATGCTCGCTGGCAAAGCGATCGAAGTCGCCCCGCGCGAACACGCACACCTTCGCCTGGGTGAGTGCCGTTACCGAATGATCCGCTGCACCCGCGAAAGGCCGCCCGATGAAATCAGACGGATAGACCACCCCCACTATCTGCTCTCGCCCATCCTCAGTGGATGATGACAGCTTCAGCACGCCTTCGATCACGTTGGCGACCAGAACGGATTCGTCACCTTCCCAGATCAGCGGTTCACCCGCCTCCAGTATCCGGCGTCGCCCCATGCTGTTGAGCACGGCCAATTCTTCAGTACCAAGTCCGGCACAGATGGCGCGGTTCCGAACAACGCAGGTATCGCATGCAGCCATATCGATGCGCTACCACTTGCCGGCTATCGCCTCAATAATAGAGACGCAGGTCCTCAGCGAAAACCGGCCCTTCGCCGGGCGTGAATGATCGGCATTCAACGGGGAAGGCCGCACCGTAGGGCAGGCTTGGCGTTTATGGCGGCGTTCAACGTCTTGCCGAACGACAGCGGCGCAACCACCTGCCAGCCCCTCTCTAGCGCCAACTGCGTCATGATCTGATCGACACCTTCGGCCAGCAGATTGTGCAGTCGCACCGGCGCGAGAAGGTCTGTAAGTCGATGGCAGGCTGTTTGAACCGCGCGGCAGGCCAAGGCGTTTTGTATCAGATCGACATACCAGTCGCCGCTCCGGGTCGATTGTCGCGCATCAGGCTGAGACGATGCTGAACCTGCGGCGCTGCGAGAAGGTCTGATAGCGGCGCCTGCAGGCGCCTTCGCCAGTTGGGATGTTCGGCAACGGTGCCGGGAATATTGGGTTGCTCGATCAGTCCCAGCAAATCCTCCAGCGTGACGATTGCCAGCGCGCTTGGCGTGCCTGCAATGTGCGCGAGTGCGGCATCCACGAAAGCTTGCGGATCGGATGCGCTGGGACGCGGTGTATCCCCTGCCAGCGTGGACCACAGCAGGCCGCGATCCCATTCGCGAATGTGCTGGGCGTCGGCGAGGGTGACATCCGGTGGCAACCGACCGAGCCGGTCCGTCCATTCAAGATCACGACCGCTCCACCAACCCGCCAGCGTTTGCGTGTCATGCGTGCCGCTCATCGCTGCTGCCTGCGGATCGTAATCGCGCGCGCCGATGAAGCCGTGGTCCTCTGCCCGCTCGAACCACAGAACCCGCATCCCCAGCATCGCGCGCTGCGCTATGGTCTGGGAAAAACTGCGGGGTGCGGTGCCAAGATCCTCCGCAATCACGAAAGCGTTGGCCAGATGCGCTTCCAGCGTCAACAAGCGCAGCAAATCGTCGAACGGGTAGGCAAGGTAGGCGCCGTCCGCCGGACCTCCGCCCTCCGGGATGACCCACAGCCGGGCAAGACCAAAGGCATGATCGATCCGCAACCCGCCGCCATGTGCCAGCGCCGCGCGGATCATGGCGATCCACGGGGCATAGCCGCTGCGCCGCAACCCCTGGGGGGAGAAGCTGGTGATCGACCAGTTTTGCCCGTGCGGGCCGAGTGGGTCGGGCGGCGCGCCGATGGTAAGACCCCGCAGCATGGTATCCCCCATGGCCCAGCAATCGCTACCTCCGGGATCGACACCCACCGCAAGATCACCCACCAAACCGATGGTCATGCCAGAGGCCAATGCGCAGTCTTGTGCGGCAGCAAGACTCTGACGGGTCAGCGCTTGAACGAAAAGGTGGAACTCCACCTCGACGGCATTTTTTGCGGCAAAGCTGGCGACCGATCGGTTATTGGGATTCTGGAAGCGAGCGGGCCAGTCGCGCCAACCTTTCGCGCCGCCGGGGCGGAAATGGCAATCCAGCGCATCGAATATCGCATGGAGGCGGTGCGCCGCGTCAGGTTCGCCAATGACTTCCGCCCTTTTTACAGCGGAAAGACTTTCGAACAGACTTCGCAACCGGGAAAGCCGCGCAGGCAGGGCGTTGGGCCAGTCGATCAATTGATCGTCGTCCGTTTCATCGGCAAGGTGCGGCTGGCCTAGCGAGGCCGGATCGGCCATCGCACCGTTGAGGAAGATACGGCTGGATGGGGAATAAGGGCTGAACCCTTCGCCGTTGCCCGGAAACAGCGCGTGGACAGGGTTGATCGCCACTGCATCGACACCTGCCCTAGCCAGAGCCTCTACCGCCATGGCCAGATCACCGAAGTCGCCGAAATTGGAAGGATGCTCTCCGCGCAACGCAGGGATTTGCAGCGAGACGCCCCACGGCTTTCGATCCTCCATCGGAGGCTGCGGACATTCCAGGGGCGCGACCGCCAGCCGGGCTTGAACCCCGTCGACACGGCAATCGTAATATCCCGGCACGGCTGGTGCGATTGGCAGGCCATCGCGCAACTCCAACAATTCGTCTGGGCCGTTCGTCTCGACAATCTCGACGCTCTGGAAGCCATGCGGCACGTTGATCGGCCGACCGGCATCGGCAACCAATAGCGCTGGAATGCTTTCCCGCTCGCGTTGGAGAGCCTTCATGCTGCTGGCAATCTGCCAGGGAGAACCTGTCTTGTAACCAAGGGCAGTCAGGATCGCTGTCGACGTGGCGTCGGACACCACGTGTTCGCGCCCGTCCACATCGCGCCACTGACGTTGCAGCCCCGCAGCTTCGGCCAACGTGTGCAACGGCTCTAACTTGTCACTCATTGCTGTTCCTTAGCGTACCGGGCAGAACATTGACCGACACGGCGGAAACCGCAACAGGAATGCTGCGTTGCACAACTTTATCCCTCACCCCCGGTCTTGCCAATTGCGCAGTGCAAAAAAACCTGACTAGGTGCTTGGGGGAGAGGTGCAACCGAGCCGCCGCGATACCCGCATTCGCGGCGACCACGGGCCAGATCAAGGATTTCTATTCAAGTGAACACACCCTCGCACCCCGGCAATGATGAAATCGATGCCCTGATTATCGACGCCCTGCGCCATCGCGTAGGCAAGGACGAGCGGGCGGCCAGACCGCACGACTGGTATACCGCCACGGTCTATGCCTTGCGCGACAAGGTGATCGACCGCTGGATGGAAAGCACGCGGCGCACTTATGCCGATGGGGCGAAGAGGGTTTACTACCTCAGCCTTGAATTCCTTATCGGACGGCTGCTGCGCGACGCGGTGAACAACCTTGATCTGAGCGGCGCGCTGGAACGCGCCTTGAACAAGCATGGCTTCGATCTTGCTGAACTGGAAGAGCAGGAGCCTGACGCGGCGCTGGGCAATGGCGGGCTTGGCCGCCTTGCCGCCTGCTTCATGGAGAGCCTCGCCAGCCTCGATATTCCGGCCTACGGCTACGGCATCCGCTATGTGAACGGTATGTTCCGCCAGCGGATCGACGACGGCTGGCAGGTCGAACTGCCCGAAACCTGGCTTTCGCATGGCAATCCGTGGGAATTCGATCGCCGCGAAAGCGCCTACCGCATCGGCTTTGGCGGAGAGGTCGTCAGCTACGGCGATAACGATGGCGTGGGCGTGGAATGGCAACCGGCCGAAATGGTGGAAGCCTCTGCCGTCGATACGCCGGTGGTGGGCTGGCGCGGCAAGCGGGTGAACACGCTCCGCCTGTGGACCGCCAATGCGCTGGACCCGATCAAGCTCGATGCCTTCAACGCAGGCGATCACGTGGGCGCTCTGGAAGGCGAGGCGCGCGCTGCCAGCCTCGTGCGCGTGCTGTATCCGGCTGATTCGCACCGGGCCGGACAGGAACTGCGGCTGCGGCAGGAGTATTTCTTCTCCGCCGCCAGCATCCAGGACATCCTGCGCCGCCACATGCAGTTCCATGACGATATCCGCACCCTGCCTGAAAAAGCCGCGATCCAGTTGAACGACACGCACCCGGCGGTTGCCGTGGCCGAACTGATCCGCCTGCTGGTCGACGAGCACGGTCTGGAATTCGACGAGGCGCTGGACATAACCCGCCGCACCGTCGCCTACACCAACCACACCCTGCTGCCCGAGGCACTGGAAAGCTGGCCGCTGCCGCTGTTCGAGCGTTTGCTGCCGCGCCACATGCAGATCATCTACGCGCTCAACAGCCGGGTGATGCGCGATGCGCGCAAGGCGCAGATGGACGATCCCGCGGTGGCAGCCATCAGCCTGATCGAAGAGGGCGGCGACCGGCGCGTGCGCATGGCCAACCTTGCCTTCACAGGCGCACACAGCGTCAACGGTGTGGCCGCGCTGCATACCGAACTGATGAAGCAGACTGTCTTCCACGATCTGCACGCGCTCTATCCTGACAGGATCAACAACAAGACCAACGGCGTGACCCCGCGCCGCTGGTTGATGCAGTGCAATCCGGGACTGACCGGCGTGATCCGCGATGCCATCGGCGAGGGCTTTCTGGACGATACGGAGCAACTGGAGAAGCTGAACAAGCTGGCAGGCGATGGTGCGCTGGGAGAGCGTATTGCTGCGGTAAAACGCGACAACAAGGTGGCTCTTGCCGCGCATATCAAGGAATTGACCGGCATCCGCGTCGATCCGGACGCCTTGTTC
>OJED01000076.1_pt1 | contig 26372 bp, 25 predicted proteins | sample 1593181 | NCBI WGS metagenome assembly OJED01 (sample SAMN05416772, study PRJEB24817) | seawater metagenome | isolation source: Sea water | place: Canada:Atlantic | collected 2013-07
ACCGAGATCTACACTAGATCGCTCGTCGGCAGCGTCATATGTGTATAAGAGACAGGCGGGCGGATGGTCCAGCACTGCAACAACGCCTGCGATGATGTCGTCGATAAAGGTGAAATCGCGCCACATTTCGCCTTTGTTGAAGACCGGGATCGGCTCGCCCGCCAGGATCTTGCTGGTAAAGATCCACATGGCCATATCAGGACGCCCCCACGGCCCGTAAACCGTGAAAAAGCGCAGGCCCGTCTGCGGGATGCGGTAGAGATGGGCGTAACTCTCGCTCAGCATTTCGTCAGCACGCTTCGTGGCGGCATAGAGCGATACAGGGTGATCGGCTCGGTCATCCACGCTGAACGGCACCTTGTCATTGCCGCCGTACACGCTGGAGGAGCTGGCATAGACCAGATGCTCCACCCCGCGATGGCGCGCAATTTCCAGCATGTTGGCGTGGCCTACAAGGTTTGACTGGATATAGGCCGCCGGATTCACCAGCGAATAGCGCACGCCAGCCTGTGCGCCCAGATGGACAATACGATCCAGCTTGACGCCTTTCAGCGCGCCTTCCAGTGCAGCCATGTCGGCAAAGTCCAGCTCGGCAAAGGTGAAATCGCCGCCAAGCGCCTTCAACCGCGCAAGCCGCGCCCGCTTCAGAGAAGGGTCGTAATAGTCATTGAGATTGTCGATGCCCAGCACCGTATCGCCGCGCGCCAGCAGGCGTTCAGCCAGCGCCGCTCCGATAAATCCTGCTGCGCCTGTCACCAATACTCGCATTCGGGCCATTCCTTCTTCCAGATGCGTCGCTTGCGCGGACCAGTGACAGCGCGGCCCTAACTTCGCAACGTGTTACCCCTTCATGCCAAGCCCCCTCCCCATCTGCGCACAAAAAAGCCACTTTTTGGCGAAGCACGGTAGACTTGCCAGCACGAAACACTGTCCCTATAGGGCCGCCTCTGCCTCGCGGAGGGATGACCCTTCGCACGCACCGGTCGGGGAGTAGCTCAGCCTGGTAGAGCACTGTCTTCGGGAGGCAGGGGCCGGAGGTTCGAATCCTCTCTCCCCGACCATTTTAGCGCGCTAAGCCGCAGATTTCCGCCTTTTAGCATGTGCTCCCATTATGTGTGTTGGTTACACGACCAACACACATAACGGGAGCACATGCGGGAAGGTCGCTATCGATGAGCCGCATACCCTTCGCCATCCGGATCGAGGGCCGCTATTCGTTCCGTCGCCGGATTCATTTCCGAAATATTATCTCCACGCCGCTAACCTTGGCGTTACAAACTGCCGACCCGGCTGTTGCGCGTGAGCGTGTGGCGATCCTGGCGGCGCGTTTCGTAATTGTAAGGGCAGACGTGAAGACGATGCTGGAAGGCCAGCGCAACCTAACCGGCTCCGAAATCGAAGCCATTTTCTGCCGGGAGCTCGAGCAGCAGCTCGCCTCCCGGCTAACGGCGGCTTACGAAAACGCTCCTTGGTCGTCTTCGGTCCTGGAAGATGCCCTCCGGCACGGCGAAGCATACCGACAGCTTCGCCTTCCCGATCCGCGCCACGATATGGGTGCATTCGAGGTTGCCGAACTCGACGCCGCCAATCAGGAAACGACTGAAAGTGACGCGGTCCCGGAATGGGCGCGCCTGCTCGTCGATAAGATCCGCGATGCGCTTTCTGAGGAGTATGTAATCTCGGCCTTGAAAGCGATCGGTGCGACGCCCAGCGAAGCCAATGTTGCTGCTGCGCGAACCCACCTGATCCGGGCCGGCTCGTCGGCTTGCGCGCGGGCGCAACGCGTCTTCGACGACGACGTTCTCGATGCCGCTGATCCCATGCGGGCGATGACCGCCGATCTGGGCGAACTGCCTCCCGCTGTAGCGGCCTTGCTGGCGGGCGCCGGGGGCAATGCTGCGCCAATCGCACAAACGAACCTGTCCTAGCCTGCACCGCCTACGGAGTGCCCATTCGCGATCTACGATAGCCGCCGATTCAGCGAAATCATCGAGGACGTCCTAGTTGAGCTCAAGCAGGATAAAATATGGAAAGGTGACCTGAAACAGCAGCGGCGGATCATGCAGTCCTTTGCTTGGATTACCGGGGACCACGAGCTCGGATCGTACGACCATCGTGACGTTGCCCGGTTCAAAAACGGGCTGAAGCTCCTGCCGACGACATTTCGGTTCGGAAGTCCGGACAAGGGCGCCTTGTCCAGGCCGTTCGAGGAAGTTGTTAGCGAAATCGATCCCATCACTCCGGGCACGGCAAGAAACCTAAAGACGGTCAACCGCGATCTCAGCACGATGAGCACGGTCGCCAAGCACCTCGCCCTCACTTCGTGGAAGCCGCGGATCCACAACGCGTTGATCATGGATTTCGCCAGTGCGACGGTCGCAATACAACAAGACGAGAATGCCGAACTTCGCCCGCCTTGGAAGAAGGAAGAGCTCGAATGCCTTTTTCGCTCACCGCTCTATGTAGGTGGTGGGGCAGGCAAGAACCGCTTGAAATCAGAAAACCTCTGCCCGCGGGTGTGGCACGACGCGGCCTACTGGGCACCGTTGATCTGGTATTACACCCACGCTTGCCGGGAAGAAATTTATGGGCTGGAGGTGTGCGACGTTTTCGATGACCACCCCGTTGCCCATATCTTCATCCGCGAGAACCTGACCCGCGGAAGGGACGGTGAAAAGGCTGGCGAAAAGCGCATCGCGCGTCGTCGCAAAGTTCCGCTTCACGATGAAATTCTTCGTCTTGGGTTCCTCGAATACGTGGCCGCTGTCCGTGCAGAAGGTCACACTGCCCTTTTTCCTGAACTCTACTTATTCGACAGCAAGCGCGGCGGTGCCCAATTCTATGACCGCGCTTGGCGGTACATGATTCAGTGGATCATCGACCGGATGGAGGTCGAGGTGACTGACAAGGGCAAAGGTCCGGATATTCCTTCCATCCGCGCGCTCGGCTCGTCATTCTACGAGGTTGACGGTGTCAACGAGATCATGCGGGCCGACATCATGGGGCATGCGCGGTCCGGCACGAACGCCAAGCACTATTCGAAACGGATCAAGACCGAAGGACTTGAGGTCGTCCTGCGCGAACGCCTTGCGCTCATCGACAGGTACGTCCCCGAAATTACGAAGCACCTTGAGCCCGCCCCCATCCGCTTGCTGCCCATCGAGGCACGGTCGAGAGTCGGGTCGGGTCGTCATCGGCGCATCCAAAAAGAGTGGAGCTTAGGTCGAGCGGGTACGCGTGCAGCGGGCCGCGCTAACTATCTCGCGTCAATGGCAATATATGCTTTCGGATGCTCGGATATCATCAGTACGGCAGCTTTGCGTCCCATAGCAGTCACTCGTGCGCTTGCCGCTATGAACCGGAAGCTGCCGTTCGTTACGGTTCGGCCGGATGGACCGCGAACTCGGAGTTGATCGTTCATCGGCTTGATCCAGCCGTGCCTCGCTGGCAGACGCCGCCAATGCGGATCGCCATCTACGACCTTGATAACACGTTGACCCGGCGGGCAACCTTCACGCCATTCCTGGTCTTCGCAGCGCAGCGTATTGCGCCATGGAGATTGGCGCTGCTGCCAGTCTGGGTAGCGATGATGATTGGATATCGCGCAGGGCTTTACGATCGAACGGCGCTCAAGACGCGCGGGATGCGGCTGCTGCTTGGCGTGACAGACATTGCAACACTTGAAAAATTGGGCCGGCAGTTCGCTGACCGTCGTATGAAAAATGATGGGTTCATGCCTGCGGCCCTTGCCTTGCTTGAGGAAGATCGAGCCCAAGGCGCGCGTATCGTCGTCGCGACAGCAGCGTTCGAATTCTATGCGAGAGCTTTCGCCGACCATCTCAGGATCGACACGGTGATCGGGACACACTGGGACGATTGCTCGATCCCAGGCGGAAATTGTTGCGGCGAGACAAAGCTTGCGCGGGTTCGGCAGTGGGCCGAGCAGGAGGGCCAGTCACTGGAGGAAATGGATCTGCGCTTCGTGAGCGACAGCTTTGCCGATGCGCCGCTACTGGAACTGGCAGACGACCCGATCTTTATCACCGCAAGTTCTGGCAAGAGGGCAAGGGCGCAGGCACGCGGCTGGCGGGTGCTTAGCGCTGACTGAGCAGCTCTTCAAGCCGACGAATGATCACCGCCCCCGTTGCGTCGAATCTTTCCTGCGAGAACCTATCCAGCACCCGCGCGCGTGCTTTGTGCCCCATCGAAGCGAGGTCTTGCGGGGCATCCAGCAACTCGCCGAGCGCCCTGGCCAGCGAATGCGGGTCGGCGACCTCGACAACGCGTCCCGTAGCGGGCGCGTCGACAGTGAAGGGCATTTCCCCTGTGCGCGAGACGATGGCGGGAAGGCCCGCCTGCATTGCCTCGTGCGCGGCGATGCAGAATCCTTCGCGGCGCGATGGCTGCACATAAAGGTGAAGTTTCGCCAGGTAGCTTGCGGGGTCACTGGCAAACCCGATGAAGTCGATCGTATCCAGGTATAGGGCCTTGGCACGGGCCCGCAACGCTTTCTCGTCCCCGCCGGCACCCGCAATCGTAATTCGATAGGATGTGTTCGGCGTATTGGAGCCACCATGCAGGATGGTTAGGGCGTCGATAAGAATGTCGTACCCTTTGTTGGAGTGGAGCCTGCCGAGGCTGCCGATCTGCAGTGTCTCTCCCGGTTGCCAGGGCTGCGCCCGGGGAGCACCCGGTTCGGCGGCGAAGATGGGCCAGGTGATAAGCCGATCTGGCGGAATGCCCAATCGCGTGCCGGTCAGCGTGGCGACCTGTGAACTGTCTGCTACCCAGATGTCGGTCGCACCCGCACGCCAGCGCAGCAGCCGCTCATTCCATGGCTTGAGGAACGCATTGTGCTGCCAGCTCACGACCGGGATATTAAGTCTTCTGCCCGCAACCTGTCCGAGTAGCGTCGCGCGCGTTAGCGAGGTCCAGATTGCTTCCGCACCCCATTCACGCGACTGATCCCGAATCCAGCGGTAGGCGGCCAACTGGTCCTTTTCGCCGCCGTGGCGCACCACGGGTTCGATGCCCTCTGTCCGCAATCGTTCGATCGCGAGTCCGTTGCGCCTGGTGAGTGCCATGACGCGAACATCCGCGCCTGCCTTCTCCAATGCGCGGACAATCTTGGGAAGCGGCGTCTGCGCGCCCCCGCCCTCCATGGAGTTGATCACATAGGCTATCCGCATCGCGCTCCACCCTTCCGGCGTCCGATTGCGGCAGCGATCGCGTTAGCGGCTCGTTCGGAAGCCGGAGTGTCAGACAGCGCGAAGGTATGGGCAATCAGCCGTGTCTGGTCAGGGTGATAGCGCTCGCCGATTGCTTCCCACTGGGCAAGTGCGGAAACCAGGCCGGAAGTACTCTCCAGCCTCTCCCCGGTTCGCAGAAAGGGCAGCGCCGCCTCGCCCTGCGAGCCGAGAGCGCCGTTAGGGTCCAACAGGAATACGGGCCTCGGTCGCACAAGAAATTCGTAAATCTGGCTCGATGCATCGCCGATGTAGCCGTCCGCTCCGAGCATATACGACATGTCGAAGAGTCGCGAACCGTCGATGTCGATAAGGATGTTCGGTGCTGCCAGCGCCTCCTTGGGGATTTCGGGGCGCACTCTGCCGACTCTGTATTCGGGTGAGATGTGAACGGCCTTGCGGAACAGCATGACGTGTGGCGCGAAGATCAGATTGTAAGCCTGACCGGCCTCGCTCGCAAACCAACGGAGCAATTCGGGTCCTGTATCAAACCAGCTCGACAGGTGCGGGTCGAAGTGCGGGTTATAGACGAATGTCGGGCGACCGTTGCCGAAGAAGTCAGGTCGCGCATGAATGTCGATGCCCTCGAACTTGGCATAGCCTGTCACCTCGATCTTCGCTGGGTCGACGCCGTTGGCGACGAGCTGCTCCTTCATTTTCGTACCGGCTACGAGGCTGAGCTCGAAACGCCGGTGGTCGGGATGGAAGGTCACGCTGCGATCACCCGTCCCGTGAGGCACCCTGATGAACAGCGGTGCAGTGTGCGGATCGAGGCGTCGCTTGACCCTCAGACAAGTCCGCTCGGTTGAAACAACCGCGTCGCTAGCGGCGAGGAGAGACGAGTGCATGCGGAGGCGAGCGAGGCGGGTGGCGGGAGCGACCTTATCCAGCATCCAGGCCGCGCCCCCGACGAGGCGCGGCAGAGAGAGCTCCTGCCAGTTGATCCGCAACGCATCTTCCGGCCGAACGAGGTTCTCGATCTGCGCACGGACGGCGCCGCTGGCATAGGCCACCAAGGTCTCGACCCCCGGATGGAGCCGGGCCATTGCCCCGGCGACCGGAGCGAGATGACCCACCTGATGCGCCGCGTCGTGGTTGAACAGGAAAACCGCTCGGGACATGGGCCGAGCGGATAGGCCAATGGCGCCTCGGTGCAAAGAGAATTGCAGGGCGTGCGCCATTTGCCTAGATAGCAGCCAACAGCTACCGCGCGGTCGAGACTAGGGCCGTCCGCCGCATCGGGATTGATAATGAAACTTGCGGCAACGGAGACGGATCGGCCCGGCGAGCTCCGGCGCGGCGGCCTGCTCAATATCCTCAAGAATGTCGCCTGGCTGATGGGTGGCAAGGGCTTCGGGGCGATCTGCTCCATAGCGTATCTTGCCATCCTGTCGCGCTCGCTCGGCCTCAAGGACTTCGGTCACTTCTCGCTCATTTTTGCAACCGGCCTCGCGTTGGTCGCGTTGGCAAGCTTCCAGACCTGGCAGACAGTAGTGAAGTTCGGCGCCGAGCCCTCGCGCCGCAAGGATTGGTGCAATTTCGGACGTCTCTTGTGGCTGTGCGGGGCCATCGACGTTTCGGGCGCGGCGGTTGGAACTCTGGTAGCCTTCGTCGTGTACTACGGGTTCGGAGGTGCGCTCAGCCTCAATCCCGAATTCATCGACATGGCCTTCTGGTTCAACGTCGCATTGCTGTGGTCGCGGATGACCACACCCAACGGCATTGTTCGCGTTCTCGACCGCTTCGACCTTGGCACCTATGTCGAAGCGGTGGTCCCCGCGGGCCGATTGCTCGCCTCGTTGCTGATCATTCTTCTTGGGCCGACCGTGGGCCGCTTTCTCTTTGCCTGGGCCTTCTTCGACCTGCTGACCGGACTACTGTATTGGATCGTCGCTTGGCGTCTCGTGCCCAAGGCTCTTAGTCGCAAGACCTTCGGCCATTTCCGCGAGACGCTGACCGCCCATTCAGAGGTGCCCAAGTTCTTCGGCATCACTTATGCCAGTTCGACGCTCGATGCGATCTACAAGCAGGGGCCAGTCCTGGCCGTAGGCCTCCTCCTGGGCACCAGCGCGGCAGGTCTTTACCGCCTCGCCGACCAATTGGGTCAGGGGATCGGTAAGCTTTCGGGAATGCTGACGCGCGCGATCTTCCCCGAGTTCGCGGTGGCGCATACCACGCAGGCGATCGACCTGTTCCGCCGGCTGGTTCGACAGGTGACCCTGATCGCCGCGCTCGGCGGCGTTGGCGTAATTCTGGTCGCCATTTTCTTCGGGGGGCCGCTGCTCACATTGATCGGAGGCGAGGCCTATACGGCTGGCGCGGTTATCCTCATCCCACTGGCAGTCGCCGCGTCTTTCGAACTTGCGTCGGTGGCTTACGAGCCGATGCTCTATTCGACGGGACACGCGCAATATCCGCTGGTGATCCGGTTGATTGCGGTAGCTGTGCTGGGTTTCGGCATTTTCTTTCTTATGCCGATGGGGGCGATCGGCATGGGCATCGCTGTCGCCTGCGGCATGGCCGTGTCGTGGGTGCTGATGAGCGCGACCGTCTTGCGGGTAATGCGCAGCCTGGTTCTGGCGGAGAAATCGACGTGAATTCAGCGCTCGTATTGGCGGGAACCCGGCCGGGCGGCGATCCGCTTGCCGGGGTCGAGGGCAAGCCGCACAAGGCATTGATCGAGATCGAGGGCAGGACGCTCCTCGAACGAGTGGTCACAGCGCTGCGCGGTGCAGGAATGGACCGCATCGGCGTATCCTGCGACGATGGGTCTGTCGCCGAACTCGCCCGCTCGCTGGAATGCGAGGTGATGCGGACAGGAGCCGGGCCCGGTGAAAGCGCCAGCATCGCCTTCGCCTTGTTTGGAGCGCCGCTTCTCATTACGACCGCCGACCACGCGCTGTTGCGGCCAGAATGGGTGTGCGAACTTATAGAAGGTACGCCTACGGACGCCGATCTGGGCGTCGCGATGGCAAAGCAGGAAGATATCGAAATAGCGATGCCCGGCAGCAAGCGAACCTACCTGCGGTTTGCCGACGGTTCATGGTCGGGCTGCAATCTTTTCTACCTGCAAACCCGTCACGCCGAGGCCGCGCTGGCAACTTGGCGCAGCGTCGAGGCGGATCGCAAGCACCCTTGGCGAATAGTCCGCAGGCTGGGGCTGACCACGCTCGCCTCTTATGCCCTTGGTCGTCTCGGTCTAGGCGCTGGAATCGCACGGCTCGGGTGCCGCATCGGTATCAAGGCGTGCTTGGTCAGGGTGTCGGATGGTCTAGCGGCTGTCGATGTCGACAAGCCGCAGGACCTAGAAGATATCCGTCGCCGTCTTGCGCGAACTATGAGCTAGCGCTGATCCGCCAACTGCGCGCCGACGGTTAGCGGCCATGATACAGAGCAAGGGAAAAACACTCGGGTTCGAGATGGTCGGACAGCTGAACTGGATTGCCGTTTTCCGGTACCGCAGATTGGCAGATGAAGCGCCGTTATCGGAAGAGGAACCGGCCAGAGCTTAATCACGCGAAAGATCCCTTTCATTACATCCGCCATCCCGATCCGCAGCGGATCGGGTCTTTTCCGTTCTCAAGGAAGGGAACTTCACTCTTAAGGCTCCGTTGGATTTCGAAGGAGTAACCGATGGCAAAGGAGCGCACGCGGGCGCTGAGCGACGTGCTCGACCAGCTGGAGAGCGCAGCGCACGATGACAGCATCACCATAGAGGAGGTGGTCGAGAAGTTCGGCCAACGTTCCTTCGCGTCACTCATGCTCGTCTTTTCTCTGATCTCCACTTCGCCGGCCAGCGGAATCCCCGGGATCACTGCCACGGTCGCTTTGATTGTATTCATCCTGGTGGTGCAGATGATCCTCGGCCGCGAGTGCCTGTGGTTGCCTGGCTTTATTGCACAACGGAAAATCTCGACCAAGAAGCTGTGCAAGGGAATTGGATGGCTGCGGGGGCCGGTGCAGTTCGTAGAGAAGGCTATGCGGCCGCGCATGACCTACCTGCTTCATCGGCCGTGGCTCCTCCTGCCGCTTTTCCTTATCCTAGCGCTAACTATGGTCATGCCGCTGCTCGAAGCCATTCCGACCTCCGGCTCCATCGCATCGCCGATGATTGCCTTGTTTGCGGCTGGCCTGCTGACCCGCGATGGCGGGCTCGTCGTGGTCTCGGTGGCCTTGATGCTCTGCGCCCCCTTAGCGGTGTGGCAGCTCGGGTTCGCCGGCTGATCGGTGGAGGGAGACCGTCTTACAAGAGGGCTATTGGCTTTGATCCTCGCGGCATTGTGGCTGACTGCGCTGCTCGCCGGCGGGCCGACGTCCGAATGGGATACTGCCCTGTTCGCATCACTTCGGCCAACAGAGTGTGGCTGGATCGCAGAAGCGGCCTTTTCCGTCACATGGCTCGGAGATTGGCTGGTACTCGTTCCGCTGGCGCTCGCAGTTGCGGGTTATCTCTGGTGGCGGCGCCAGCGCCATCAAGTTTGGGCTTTGCTTGCAACAGTAGCGGCGGTTCGCACGCTAGTGGCAGCACAGAAGGAGTGGCTTTGGCGCGCAAGGCCTGAAGTCGAGCACTGGATGGTCGAATACACCGCCAGCTTTCCAAGCGCGCATGCGGCGAATTCGCTCGCAACATTGCTGGCGATAGCCATTCTGCTGCCACGGTCGCGCTCTGACAGTCGCCTGCTCATCGGCGTTGCGCTTGCCTGCTCCGCTGTGGTGGGAATGAGCCGTATCGTGCTCGGAGTCCATTGGCCGAGCGACGTCATCGCGGGATGGGCTTTTGCGTTGTTTGCGACAATCCCGCTCTGGTCGCTGCGAAGCGAGAAGCCAGTCTGACTGAAGACATTCGACTTGATTAGCATAGCGCGACCGCCGCCGTGGGTTGGCTCGAACTGCGGCCATCATAGAGGTCGGCTTACCCTCGATCAAGTTCTTAACCGGACGGACCGCTGTCGGCCCACTTCCGGTCGATCCTCTACAACTAAACCGCTTCAGGACTGCACCAGAAACGCGGCCTCGATCCACAACCCGGACACTGCCATACTAAGCCCGCTCGCGTTGCACCGTTGACGTGCCTAGCTCCACCAGCATTGGCGAGAAAGGGGTGCCCCGGCGGCTTAGGGCCCAAACGAAGGGCTGACGCACCAAGACCGACAGTCTCCCTCTCGTCCAATATCCCGCTCAGATGACAAGATTGCTCAGATAGCAGGTCGCCTTATACCCGACGTCACCCCGTCGCCCATCGTTCCCACATAGGGCTTCAAAGGATTGGCCGGAGGCAACGTCCGCATCAGCACGGGAGAGAATATCCCGACGTGGCCACCCCTGTCCGCGCTGCCGAAATCGGCGACGCCCGAGGCATCCACCACGAAGTCCGGACCATGAATGCCCTGAAAAAATCCGTCCCCGAACATCATGTCGAAACCCGCCTGATCGTGACGCGCCAGCAGCACGAAGATCCAGTAGCGGGCCAGATCTTCGGCCGCCTGCCCCCGACGTTCGGCACCGCCCTTCGCATCAGCGAGGAAATGTCCGGGCACCCTCTGAACCAGTTCCACAAGACGCAGACGGGCAACTCCCCGCATCGCGTCCGCCAGCATTCCCCCATCGCCCTTGGGCATCACCGTCTCCGGCTTTGCACGAGAACCGAACGCACCCAGACTGCGGATCTGCGTTTCACCCCAGCCCAGCGTTCTGCCATACCACCCGATCCTCGAATGCGGCGGAAGCATTAAGGGATGAGACTGCCCCAGCACACGTGAGGCACCCGTGAACGAAGCCGCCTTCTACTGGCCGTCACCGATCTCCAGACGACTCAGATCGACCGGTTCCGATGCAATTGTTGATCTTGTGCGCGCCGGTGTGGTTCAGCGCGTCGTCGATGCGGTCAACGACCCGACCTTTCTTCTCGCCCCGGCCGCGATCGTCACCAGCTTCACCCTCTACAACGTCAACCGGACGAAGCTGGAAGGGTTGCTCCACCGGTTCTTCGATCCGGTGGGCGCGGACGTCGCCATCACTGATCGGTTCGGTCGCGATGTCCGTCCGCGTGAATGGTTCTTTTGCGACGCCCGATCAGGTAACCGAAGCTGTCCGGCGCATTCAGGACGGCACGATCGTGCGATGTTTCCTCAACCGCGACGGCCAGATCGTCGACACGGTCACGGATGGCTAAGAGCCATCAGATATCACCCTCCGCTGATCGGCACCGACGGGTCGTTGGTGCAGCCGAATTTCAATGCAACGCCACGTTGGACAAGCAGTTCGTTCCAGCTGAAAGCGTCAACAACGCCTCAACCGTGCTATGGAAATTTTCAACAACCGCCTCGCAGATCGGTGGAGCCTGCCGGTCGTTGTGGACTATCCTGAGCGGACACTGGACACCCACACACAAGCCCTGCACAAGAAGCAGGCAATTCCGCAAAACCCGCGGAAATCTGCGGTTTCGGTTGAGAGCTATTCTGGGTTCGAATCCTCTCTCCCCGACCAATTCACGGATACGGAGAATCATTCGGGCAATGATTTTCTGTCGAATACTCCGGCAAGGTGAAAATCTGTCTGGCCGGTCTTGCCGGTTGTGTCCGTATTTCGTGCTGACGGTTGCCCGAAACCCATTGCTACACTTGTAATCGAACCGCAACATCGCCATTGGAGCAGCGCTGCAGATTACAAACGGAAATAGATGAACTTCACCCATCCCTTTTTGAACGGTGACGGTGACGACAAGCTGCGCGAAGAGTGCGGCGTGTTCGGCATCATTGGCGGGACTGATGCTGCGGCTGCTTGCGCGTTGGGTTTGCACGCCTTGCAACACCGCGGGCAGGAAGCTGTCGGCATTACCAGTTTCGACGGGACGGAATTCTACACCCGTCGCGGACTCGGCCATGTTGCCGACAACTTCTCATCAGAAGAATCGATTGCCGAACTGCCCGGTCACATGGCGGGCGGGCATGTGCGCTATTCTACCACCGGCGGTTCCGGCATGCGCAACATCCAGCCGCTGTATGCCGATCTTGCCAGTGGCGGATTTGCCGTGGCGCACAACGGCAATATCTCGAACGCCATGAAGCTGCGGCAGGAACTGGTCAGCAAGGGGGCGATCTTCCAGTCCACCTCCGATACCGAAGTCATCATCCATCTGGTCGCCACCAGTCGCTATCCCACTATGCGCGACAAGCTGGTGGATGCGCTTCGACTGGTCGAGGGTGCCTATGCGCTTGTCGTAATGACACCGCGCGGAATGGCCGCCTGCCGCGATCCGATGGGCATCCGCCCGCTGGTAATGGGCAAATTGGGCGATGCCGTGGTGTTCGCCAGCGAAACCGTGGCGCTGGACGTGGTGGGCGCCGAATTCACTCGTCAGGTCGATCCCGGCGAATTGGTGGAGGTGGATTTCGACGGCAATATACAGTCCCACCGCCCCTTTGGCGAAACCCGTCCGCGACCCTGCATTTTCGAGCATGTCTATTTCAGCAGGCCCGATTCCATTTTCAACAAGCGCAGCGTCTATGAAAGCCGCAAGAACATCGGTGCGGAATTGGCGCGCGAAATGCCCTGCGATGCCGACTTGGTGGTGCCCGTGCCCGATAGCGGTGTTCCTGCCGCCATCGGGTATGCGCAGGAGAGCGGAATACCGTTTGAACTTGGCATCATCCGCTCGCATTATGTCGGCCGCACCTTCATCCAGCCATCGGACGGAGCGCGCCATGCTGGCGTGAAGCGCAAGCATAATGCCAACCGGCTGCTGGTGGAAGGCAAACGTATCGTGCTGATTGACGATTCCATCGTCCGCGGTACCACCAGCCTCAAGATCGTGCAGATGATGCGCGATGCAGGCGCAGCGGAAGTGCACTTTCGTGTTGCCAGCCCGCCCACCGGTCACGGCTGCTATTACGGTGTGGACACGCCAGAACGCTCCAAACTGCTGGCCGGACGTATGGATCTGGCCGCGATGCAGGAATTCATCCAGGCAGACAGTCTGGCTTTCGTTTCCATCGATGGCCTCTACCGCGCTGTTGGCTTAGCTGGCCGTGACAGCGCCTGTCCCCAATATTGCGATGCCTGCTTTACGGGTGAATATCCAACTCCGCTGACTGATCTTTCCGGGAAGAAAGACGAGGACGCGCAGCTTTCCCTCCCTGTCAACAAGGTCGCCTGAATGACGCAAACTGCTGAACAAAAGCGACTTGCGGGGCAGGTTGCGCTTGTCACCGGGGCGAGCCGTGGAATCGGCGCGGCGACGGCAAAGGCGCTCGCCGCGAAGGGCGCCCACGTCGTCCTTGCTGCGCGCAAGGTGAAGGATCTGGAAGGCGTGGAAGACGACATTCACGCTTCTGGCGGCACCTCTACCATCGCACCGCTCGACCTGACCGATGGCGAGAGCATCGCCCGCCTGGCGCAGGCGATCGCAGAGCGCTGGGAAAAGCTCGATATACTGGTGATCTGTGCTGCCCAAATGCCCACGCTTACGCCTGTCACGCAGATCGATGGCAAGCAGTTCAACCAGGCCCTTACCCTCAACGTGCTTTCCACGCAGGCCCTGCTGGCGCATTTCGACGCGCTGCTGAAGCGGGCCGAGACGGGCCGGATCATTGGCGTGACAAGCTCCGTCGGTACCGAACCGCGCCCCTTCTGGGGTGCCTATGGGGCCAGCAAGGCGGCCTTCGAAAATCTATTGGAATCGCATGGCAAAGAAATCGAACGTATCTCCGAAATGCGAGTCGCCATCCTCGATCCGGGTGCGACCCGCACTGATATGCGCGCGCGTGCCTATCCGGGTGAAGATCCCGATTCGGTAAAGCCGCCAGAGGTGGTTGGCGAGCGGATCGCGCAGATACTGATCGAAGATTTCCCCAATCTGCACCGCGAAAGAGTGGAAACGCCCCGTTAACCACAAGTCTTAGCAGCCTGTTAGGCAGCTTCCGACATTCTGTGCAAAGCAAGGCCTGGGACGGGTCTGTCATATCAATCGCCAGATTACGGGAACTTTGTCGCGATGAGCTTGCAGAACACCATGGGCCGCTACGACGTTGCTGCGCAGGAAGATCGCAGCGCTCCGCGCACGAAAATCATGATCCCCGCACAACTGCGCGGATCGGGCATGCGCGCTTTTCAGACGGTGGTGAACGATCTTTCTCTGTCAGGATTTTCAGCAACGGCACTGAACCGGATGCACCCCGGCTCTGTCTGCTGGCTGACGCTTCCAGGCCTCGAATCGCTTCAGTCTGAGGTGGTCTGGTGGGAGAATGGCCAGTGTGGTTGCGCATTCATCAATCTGCTGTCACCCATTGTCCACGACAACATCCTAGCCCGCTATCGCGGTGATGGTACGTATCGGCGCTGACCTAGCCCAGCCAGTGTTTCCGGTTGGCGGCGTGGCGCAGTTTCATCAGCACGCTACCCAACACGAGCAGGCTTGCGGAAACTGTTGCGAAAGCAATAGCGGGCGATGTCTCACCGCCCGCCGAATAGATGGCCACCAGCGCCCATAGGAAAACCCCTGCGAAGACGGGATTACCCCGTCCCCGCCAAACGGCCAGCGCTGCGATAATCCCGCCAATGGCAACAACACCCGCTGCCAGCATGATATTATCACTATCGGCACCAACGTCATAATATCGCAGCGTTGCCGAGATATTGACGATCGTGGCCGCTGTCAGCCATGCGGCGAGCGCGCTGAGCGGAAGCATCACCAGCCATCGCTCAGCCGCAGTGAAATCGCGGTCTAGGTGATAGAGTATGCGGTAGATCGTCAGAACGCATACCAGGGCGATACTGATTATAAGTACCGAGGCGACGGTCAGCGCATAGAACTGCGTATAAAGAGCCCATAGGCCGTTCAGGACGAAGACGCCTGCAGCGGGCCACGCGATCCGATTGAGCAAGGCGCTGTATCTTTGCGATGGCAGCGCCTGATAGATCGCATACAGCGCCGATCCTGCAAACAGCGGCCCCCAGATGGCAAAGGCCCAACCGGCAGGCGTAACAAGTGTGCGAGTAGCATCGGATCGGCTGCCAATATCCTCCCCAATGCCGAAGTTGGGCAGGAAGGTGGAGCCGATCTGCAGTATGACTGCAAGTATCACAGCAAGGCGCTGAAGCCGATTGCGAGGATTGGGCGTGCGTCGCGGGGCGGAACCGATGGTCATGAGGAGGAGCGTTAGTGCCTGGGCCCCATGATCGCCAGACATATTCTTGCGCCGTCCCGCGTTATTGTTACCGCACCATGGGCTCTGCCGGACCGCCTACACGGATACCGTTTTCCCCCCGGTCGACGTCGATTGCAGCCTGTACCGCGGCGTAGAAGCGGTTGCGCTCCTCCCCTGTACCGTCGTTGCCGGTGGACTGCCGCCAGTTGGAATTCGTGGCGATCACCAGATCGCGCGCCGGGTCGATGAAGATGCCCTGCCCGTACAGACCGCTGGCAGCATAGGCGCCGCCGGGATAGGTCCACCACTGGTAGGCGTAGCCACGGTCGAAGCGTCCGGTTTCGAAAGCGGGGTCGGTCGCCTCGTCGAACCAACCTTCGGGCACCACGCGATCTCCGCCCGCCATGCCGCCGCCCAAGGCAAATAGACCGAAGCGCGCCATGTCGCGGGTGCTGGCCTGAATGCAGCAGCCAGATATCTCGCTACCACTGCCCGACAGGATCCAGGTGGCATCCTGCTCCATGCCGAAGGGCGCCCACACCTTTTCGGAGAGATAGTCTGCCAGATTCTTCCCCGTCGCTTCTCGCACCAGCACGCCGATCAGGTTCGTTTCACCCGTGTTGTATTGCCAGCGTGTACCCGGTTCGGCCTCGCGGGGGAGCTGACGCATGTAATCGACCAGCGCATCCACGCTGTCATCTTCCGGCACATGTTCGTCGAACAAGGCGACATCCGATTGCGGGTCGTAATAGTCCTCGCTCCATCGCACGCCGCTGCTCATCGTCAGCAACTGGCGAACAGTCACCTCGTCATAGGCAGAACCGCGCATATCCGGCAGATATTTGCTGACCGGATCGTCGAGGCTGTCGATATCGCCATCGGCAAGGGCCGCTCCTACCAGGGTGGAAGTAAGGCTTTTTGCAACCGAGAAACTGGTCCACTTGCCATCGGCACTGAAATCTAGGCCGTAACGCTCAAGGACGACCTCTCCATCGTAAACCACCACCACGGCTGCGGCATTCTGCCGTTCCATGAAGTCATCCATGTCGAAACCGTCCAGGTCCAGCGGCTCCCCGTCCGGCAAGGGATAGGTCGCGTCACCCGCCTCGATCACCCGTGCGTCTGCCAGTGCGGGGAAAGCATCGAGTGCGCGAAAAGCTGCGGTCCGCGTTTCCTCTGGCCAGAACAAGACGTCGCGGTCGGTCGGCATGTTCGCTATCAAGCCGCGCTGTTCGTCATCCAGCGACGACCAGAATAGACCTGCTGCCAGAACGACGACGGCGAGAATGCCCAGAATCCATTTTCTCATTACAGGTCCTTCACGAGGGTAACCTGATGCACGTTGATACCGCCGCCCCGAAAGCCGCCTTCGCAATACATCAGATAGAAGCGCCACAGGTCTCGGAAACGCTTGTCAAAATCAGCGGGCAGGAGGCTTTCGTGGTAGGCTTCGTCAAAGCGGTTGCGCCAGCATGCCAGCGTTTCGGCATAATCAGGGCCGAAGTCACGTTGATCGGTCCAGCGAAGGCCGCGCTGCTCTGCCAGACGTTTGAATTCGCTGGTGCGTATCAGCATTCCGCCGGGAAAAACGTAGGCCTGAATGAAATCGGCACTGGCGGCATAATCATCGAAAATCGGTTCGACGATGGAGATATACTGGAGCGCGGCGCGTCCGCCGGGCTTCAGGTTCCGGGCCAGGCAATCCATGAACGTGGGCCAGTATTCGCGCCCCAGTGCCTCGACCATCTCGACGCTGACGATGGCATCGTACTGACCTGCCATGTCGCGATAGTCGCATTTCCTGAAGTCTGGTCCCGGATTGTGGGTCCGCGCCCATTCCAGCTGTCGATTTGAAATACTGATAGCGGTAACATCGCGTCCCTGCCCCGCCAGGAGCGACGCCATCGAGCCCCAGCCGCAACCGATTTCCAGCACGCTTGCCGCATCGCCGATCCGGTTCGTCAGTGCACTCCACTTGCGTTGCTGCGCGACCGCCAGTCCATCGTCGGCGAAATCCAGCGCGCTGGAGTAGGCCATCGAGGAATCGAGCCAACTGGCGTAGAAGTCATTGCCGAGGTCATAGTGCGCATGAATGTTCTTCTCCGCACCTTCGCGGGTATTGCGCTTCAATGCGTGCATCGCCTTCGCCGCCCAGCGCCACGGCCCCTTGGCACGCGCGGCATCGCCCAGCGACACAGCGTTTGCCATGAACAGCGCAAACAGCGGCACCGGATCGGGGCTGGACCATTCGCCTGCTTCCCAGGCCTGATACCAACCAACAGATCCGCCCGTCGCAAGGCGCAGCAAAGCGCGCCAGTCGTGCAGGGTCACCTCGCATTCGAAACCCGGAGCGTTGCCGCCCAGCGTGCGCCGGGTACCATCGGGTAACGTGCCGTGTATCGTGCCGCTGGCAAGACCGGTATCGATGGAATCGAGAATTCGGGATACGGCGGGCACGAAAAGTCGCGCAAGCAGGCCGGGTTTAACCCCGAAACGCTCGCCACTGTTAAGCAGCACCCCTCCCCTTGCATGACCCGCATTCATGGCGCGCTTTATGGCGACGTTGCGCCGCCATCTCAAGCGGTTCTCAGCCCTTGTGCTCACGGTAATTGGCAAGCGCCCGCTCACGCGCTTCCCTGTGGCCGATTAGCTTGGCGGGATAGTTATCAGGCTTGCAGCCGGTGGCCTCGGGATCGTGAATGTAACCGTCGCGAAGATCGGACAGTTCGGGCACCCATTCGCGGATGTAGTCACCCGCATTGAATTTCTCACTCTGACTGAGCGGTGCCATGATGCGCACGAACATATTGCTGTCGACGCCCGTACCGCTGACCCACTGCCAGTTCGTTCCATTGCTGGCATAGTCGGCATCGACCAGCGTATCCCAGAACCATCGTTCCCCGTGCCGCCAATCGATCAGCAGGTGTTTGACGAGGAAGCTTGCAGTGATCATCCGCACCCGGTTGTGCATCCAGCCCGTGGCCCAAAGCTGACGCATCCCGGCATCGACGATCGGGTAGCCCGTCCGGCCCTGCTGCCAGGCCTCCAGTTCTTCCGCGATCACGTGCCCACGATTGGGGTTACGCCAGAAATTGTCAGTGTAGAGATCGCGATAAGGTTCTTCGCCGTAATCGGGGAACTGGCAAACAAGGTTTTGCGCAAAGTCGCGCCAAGTCAGCTCCGAGCGAAATACGCGCGCGCCATCACTGGTATGTCGGCTCATGGCATCCCACAGCATCCGCGGACTGACTTCACCGTGATGGAGATGCGGTGACATGCAACTGGTGGCATCCTCGCTCGGCAGGTTCCGATCGTCGGAGTAATCGCTGCAGACTTCAAGGAATTCATCGAAGCGTTCCATGGCCGCCGCGGTGCCGTGCTGCTCTTCCCAGAATTCGCGCATGCCTCCTGCCCAGTCGGGCCGGGTCGGCAGCAAATCCAGATCCTCAAGATCGATGCCTCGGGGCCAGCTATCGGGGCTGGTCAGACTGGGTTCGGGCAGTATGTCGAACCCGTCGATCGCGGCAAACATCGAATCTTTGAACGGGGTAAAAATCTTGTAAGGCGTGCCGCTACCGGTTGTCACTGTGCCGGGTGGCAGCAGGTAGTTGCCATCGTGTAATTCAAGGTTCAACTGGTCTTCCAACTTGCTCTGCGCGCACCGCCACCACGGTTCGTAATGGCGAATGGCGTGAATTGTTGTTGCCCCGGTTTCATCGGCCAATTGGGGCAAAATGTCACACACGCTGCCGCATCGCAGGATGAGTCTGGAGCCATGACGGCCCAGGTCTTTCGCCAGCGACTTCAACGCGTGGTGTAGCCACCAGCGACTGGCCCCGCCCAGCTTGCGCTCACCGGGTGTATCGTCATCGAGAATATAGACAGGTATCACCGGCCCTGCCTGCGAGGCGGCCGTGAACGCGGCGTGGTCACACAGGCGCAAATCGCGGCGCAGCCATACTATCTGTGGTTCGGACAAGTCTGTTCCCCTTCAACCGGGCAACGGTATCAACTTCCGCCCGGTTCCGAACACAGACCATCGGGCAGGGTGACGCTGAACCGGCCATCTTTCAAACCGTAATACCGCGCATCGCCAAGCAGGTGGGTGCCATTCTCCAACCGCGTAATGACGGGCGCCCGGCTCCAGAACAGGAAGGCGTCCACTTGTTCGCTTTGCTCACGAGCAGCAGCCAGATCGCAGGCAGAAAGCGGCGTGTTGCCGATACGCTCTCCATCGACAAAGAAACTTCCACTGCCGCTTACACCAATGGTTTCTCGCCGCCAGAACGCCAAGGGCGGGGGCGAGGAGATCGTCTCGACAAAGGCAGCATTGTCCGCACGGTCAAACTGCGAGATGGCAAAGTTGGCGACAAGGTAAATGCCGCACAGCCCCAGGGTCGCACGCGCCGCACCACGCCAATCGCCTCCGCCTTTCTCCCGCCGGCGCGAAAGCCACGTTCCGGCAATCAGCAGAGCCCATAACCATACGTCGATGATGAAGAGGACATCGCCATAGAACCAGCGGCTGGAGAACGGCTCCAGCAACCGGATGCCATAGACGTTCAGCCAGTCGAGCGCGGGATGGGTCAGACAGCCGATCAGCGCCACGCCCAGCAGCCAGCCAAAACGGACAGGAAGCCTGCCCGCAGGACGTTTTGCGCGCTTGTCCTGCCAGCGATCCCAGCCATACAGCAGGCCAGCCAGGATGAGCGGCAGCAGCACCAATGCGATTGGCCCGTGGGTAATGCCTCGACGGAAGGCGAGATGTTCGACCCCGTCCAGCCAGAAAAAGCATGCCGCATCGATATCGGGCAGGTTTGCCCCGATAATCAGCGCCGGCATGGCGAGGCCCGTCTTCTTCTTGAGTCCGGTCTGGCCGATCAGGGCGCCCGTCAAGGAGTGGGTGAGGTTATCCATCGAGCCGGGTTCGGCCTATTTGGCGCCGCGACCGGTAAACACCACCTGGGCGGTACGCATCAGGATCAGGAAATCCAGCCAGTAAGAGAAGTTCTTGATGTAGTAGAAATCGAACTGCAGTTTGTCGTCGATCTCGTGCAGTTCGGTTACGTGCCCCTGGTTCACCTGCGCCCAGCCGGTGATGCCGGGACGCACGATATGGCGGTAATCATAGAAGGGGATTTCCTGCTGGTACCAATTGCTCAAGTCCAGCGCCTCGGGACGCGGGCCGATCCAGCTCATGTGGCCAAGCAGGATGTTGAACATCTGCGGCAATTCGTCGATCCGCGTGCGGCGCAGGAACGCCCCAAGGCGGGTGATACGCGGATCGTTTTCGTTGGTCACAGCCCGCGCGCGCCGTTCCTCCTTGCAGTCGGACAAGGCCTCGACACGCATCGTGCGGAACTTGGTGACAGTAAACGGGCGACCGCGAAAGCCCACTCTATCCTGTCGGAACAGTATGGGCCCTGGCGAATCCAGTCTTACCAGTAGCGCGATCACCCCCAGTGGCACTACCAGCAGCGGCAACAGAAGCAGCACCATGGTCATGTCAAACAGACGTTTCAGCCGCATGAAGGTCATGTTGGGAAGCAGCGAACCGAAGCTGTTTTCGGAAAGATGTTCTACCCACACCTTGCCCGTTGCAGCTTCATAGACCTGCTTGAAGTGAAATACCGGCACGCCTTCCAGCGCGGCGTTCGCAAGCAGCCGTTCCCACGTCTCGTCAAGGTCGGCGTGCAGGTCCGCCACGATAATCGCGCCCTCATGCGAAGGCAGCGCAGGGGTGGGAAGCCTCTCCACTACAAGTCCGACGTTGGCGAGCCGATCGATACGACCGCCGGGGACCGCGTAGAAGGTGGAACGGCCGACCTTGGTCGCGAGGCTTATCACGCCGATATATGCCGCGACGGAGGCTACGAAATTCAGCAGCAGAACCTGGTTCGAATAATCGAAACGAAACGCCAGGATCGTAAGGGCCACAGCGCCGAAACTGGCGATGAAGGTGGGCAGCACTGCGCCCAATTGCTTCACGCCCGGATAGATATTCACACGGCGCGCGAAAAAGATGCCCGCCACCAAGGCAATGATGGAGCCGACAAGACTATGTTGGAGGGTCGCGCTTCGAAAAGCGGAAGCATCCCCGCCGAAGTAGAGGAACGGTGGCAGAAGCGTGCCCAACACCACGCAGGCGAGCACTTGTACGGCAAATGACCGAAAAATGCTTCGTCCGTCCTGGACCAGCTCTGAAGGAGCTGCCATCCGCATGATCATTACGCCCCTGTTGCCAGGATCGCAGCAAGGTACTGCAATCCTTACCCACGCGTCCGCGCGGGTAGAAACTTGCATTAAGCAAACGTCATGCCGTGCGCAAGTAAGTGCTAGACCGGGTCCCCGGCGGTTCCGCTAACCGTCCATGTCTGGCCGGTCGCCAGCAGCTTGGCCAGGCTTGCTTCCTTGCCCTTGCTGGCGCGCCGCTTCTCTTCGTGGACCACTGCCTCGTAGGTTTCCGCAGGATCATCGTAGATCACGCCAAGGGGCATGGGAAATTCACCGAAAGGCAATTCCACCAGCATATGCGCCAGCATCCGGTTTGTGGCATCGTGTACCAGCACGCCAGCCGCTTCGGCATTGCCATCGGGCACGTCGACCACTTCAAAGGACAATGTCTGGGTGTTGAGCTTCAGACCCTTTATGCCGCCTGTCTTCTCGCTGCCGAACAGCATGGGTTTGCCATGTTCCAGCCAAAGCTGCTGCTGGTCCGCACCCTTTGGCTTGGCGAAATCGTCGAACACATCCTTGTTGTAGACGATGCAGTTCTGGAAAATCTCGATGAAGGCGGCACCCTGGTGCGCATGGGCTGCTTTCAGCACGTCGGGCAGGTTCTTTGATACGTCGATACCGCGCCCGACGAAGCGCGCGCCGCTGCCCAGCGCAAAGGCGCAAGGATTTGCCGGGTGATCGACCGAGCCGAGCGGAGTTGAAGGCGAGCGCGTGTTTTCGCGGCTGGTGGGCGAATACTGGCCCTTGGTCAGGCCGTAGATCTCGTTGTTGAACAGCATTATCTGGATGTTCACATTGCGCCTAAGCACATGCATCAAGTGGTTGCCGCCGATGGAAAGACCATCGCCGTCCCCCGTCACCATCCAGACATCAAGGTCCGGATTGGCCAGCTTGATACCCGTGGCAAAGGCCGGTGCGCGTCCGTGGATCGTGTGGAAGCCGTAGGTTTCCATGTAATAGGGGAAGCGGCTGGAACAGCCGATGCCCGATACGAACACGGTATTCTTCGGATCACAACCCAGCTGCGGCAAGGTACGCTGCACGGCCTTGAGGATGGCATAGTCGCCGCAGCCCGGACACCAGCGCACTTCCTGGTCGGTTTCCCAATCCTTCAGCGTGGTTTCGATCTTGGTAAGCTCGTTCATATCCGTGTGCTCTTTCTAACCTCTCGACTGCGGCGAATGATCGTCGCGCAGCGAGCCATCGTCGTAGCCTTGCTCCAGACCGGGAAGCTGCTCGTTATTCACGTGCACTTTCCCGCCGCATTTCTGATCAAGGCAATTGCCGATGGCTTCCTCCAGCTCGGCAATCTGGAACGGCTGCCCGCTGGTCTTCGTCAGGCTTTCAACGTCGATCAGCAATTGGTCGCGTAGCAGGGTCTTGAACTGGCCGGTGTTCATTTCGGGCACCAGAACATGCTTGAAGCCGGACAGCAAATCACCAAGGTTCTTCGGCAAGGGCCAGATGTGGCGCACATGCACGTGGGAAACCTTCGCGCCCTTTTCGATCCAGCGGTTCACCGCCTGCTTGATCGGTCCATAGGTGCTGCCCCAACCAACTACCACCAGATCGCCGCTGTCCTCACCCCAGGAAACCCCTTGGTCGGGCACGTCGATACCCAGCACCTTATCCCGGCGAAGCTGCGTCATGCGCTGATGGTTGTCCGGCGAATAGTCGATATTCCCGGTGGTTTCATGCTTCTCGATCCCGCCCACCCGGTGCATCAGATCAGGCGTGCCGGGCTTCACCCACGGACGTGCACCCTTCGCATCACGTTTGTAGGGATGGAATTGCTCGCCGTCCGGAAGTTCGTCCGTGAACGTCACCGGGAACGGCTCGTAATTCGAAGGATCGGGTACCTTCCACGGCTCAGCCGCATTGGCGATATAACCATCGGTCAGCAGCATGACCGGCGTCATATACTGCGTGGCGATGCGGCATGATTCGATGGCGACATCGAATGCATCGGCCGGGCTACGCGCGGCGAGCACCGGCATGGGAGCATCTCCGTTGCGGCCATAAACGGCCTGGTAGAGATCGCTCTGCTCGGTCTTGGTCGGCAGACCCGTGGAAGGTCCGCCGCGCTGCGAATTCACGATCACCAGCGGCAGTTCCACCATGATACCAAGGCCCATGGCCTCGGTCTTCAAGGCAATGCCGGGGCCGGATGAACTGGTAACGCCCAACTGCCCTGCATAGCTTGCTCCGATGGCGGCACAGATCGCGGCGATCTCGTCTTCCGCCTGGAAGGTGGTGACGTCAAATTCCTTGAGCCGGACGAGATGATGGAGGATCGCGCTTGCAGGCGTGATCGGATAGCCGCCGAAGAACATCGGCAGGTCGGCCAGTTGCGCACCGGCCACAAGACCCAGCGAGACACTCTCCGCGCCGGTGATGGTGCGATAGAGACCGGGTTCGGCTGGAACAGGCGCCAGTGCCACCTGCTTCAGAGGGCCGGAAAGCTCCGCCGTCTCGCCATAGGCGTGACCCGCATTGAGCGCGGCGATGTTAGCGTCGGCGATATCCGGCTTGGATTTGAACTTCGCCCTCAACCAGTCATGGATCGGCTCACGCGGGCGATCGAACATCCACAGCGCTAGGCCCAGCGTCCACATGTTCTTGGACCGCAGCGCATCCTTGTTGCCAAGCCCGTAAGGCTTGACCGCCTCGATCGTAAGCTCTGAAATATCGAAGGCCAGAAGGTCATACTTCGCAAGACTACCGTCTTCCAACGGGTTGGCGTCATAGTGCGCCTTTTCCAGGTTGCGCTTGGTGAAGGCTCCACTGTCGGCAATGATCAGGCCGCCGGGGCTGAGCGAGGCGAGGTTTACCTTCAGCGCTGCCGGGTTCATCGCTACCAGCACATCAGGCGCGTCGCCTGCGGTGTTGATCTGACGGCTACCGAAATTGATCTGGAATGCCGAGACACCGAACAGCGTGCCTTGCGGCGCGCGGATCTCGGCGGGAAAATCGGGGAACGTGGCAAGATCATTGCCCGCCAGCGCGGTGGACAGGGTGAATTGGCCACCTGTCAACTGCATGCCGTCGCCGCTGTCGCCAGCAAAGCGGACCACCATGGAATCCAGTGCCTGTGTTTCGGGCTGGTTGTCAGCCGTCTGTGTCGCCATGTAAAACTCTTCCTGCACCACGCCGAATTGTAATCAGGGGTAATGCCCCAACGTTAATAGCGACCTAGGTTCCCCCCGCGGCAGAAACAATCAAGATTTTCTGTTTGGCCCGCAATGGCTGGAATTAAGGTGTCCACCGCATTAAGCCACCGGCATGACCAGATCAGACCATTTCGATTACCGTCCGTGCGTTGGCACGATGATGATCAACTCCGCCGGAGATGCCTTTGTAGGCAAGCGGATCGACAACAAGGAAGGCGACTGGTGGCAGATGCCGCAGGGCGGCGTGGACGATGGCGAGGACCTGGACGAGGCCATGTTCCGTGAACTGGGCGAAGAAACCGGGGTCACCACCCGCAACCTAGAGATCGTTCACCGGTTGGAGGAGGAGCTCTTCTACGACCTGCCCGAGGAATTGCAGGGCAAGCTTTGGGGCGGCAAGTACAAGGGGCAGCGGCAGGTGTGGTATCTGGTGCGCTTTACCGGGGAGGATAGCGATATCGACCTTGAGGCGTTCAAGCACCCTGAATTCTGCGAATGGAAATGGGTCGATCCCGATCTGCTGCCCGAACTGATCGTACCTTTCAAGCGTGAGATCTACGAGAAAATCGTCGCCGGATTCAAGGATAGGATCTGACCTCGCTCAGTTCTGTACGACCTCTTCTTCCACGGCAACAGCCTCCGCGGTAAGCATCGGCGGGCCGCGGTCGATGGCAGCGGCAAGTTGCACGGTTTGCACGCAAGTCGCGCCGCACAGGTTTTCCAGTCGGCTCAGGTTCTCGCGAGCGGCGGTCAACGCGCCCTTCTCTACCAGCGCTTCTCCCTCGCCCGTGATGGCGGCGAGATTCTCCGGATCGCGTTCCTGCGCCTCGCGATAATAATGGATCGCCTTGCCCTGCAGCCCTTCGACACGCGCAGCATCAGCCAGTTCGATGTAAACGCCGGTATAGCCGGGATCGACCGCCAACGCGGCCTCGAAAGCGTCGATAGCGGTTTGCGTATCGCCCATTTCCAGCGCTGCCTGCCCTTCGGCTACCAGCGCCTGTGCCCGCGGATCGACCTCGTATTCGCCTGCGATCCCGATGCTCGCCTGCAATGCCAGGGCGAGAGAAAGGGCGGCGGCGACAGGTCCGAAACGCATGGCGTACTCCTTGAGATTGGACGATAAAGATGGGTTGTAAGCGTCCATTTCACCCAGATGTTAACACGCCTTAGATATACGTGCGATGAAAAATCCGTCCGTTCCGTCGCGGGACGGGGTGAGGCGCATTCCCGCCCCTCTTGGGGTTCCCAGAGGCAGTTCGAGCGTTTCTGCCTGCCAATCCGCGTGATCGGATAGGAACGCGGCGACTTGCCCTGCCCCCTCCTCGTCCAGCAAAGAACAGGTGACATAGGTGATGGACCCGCCCGGTTTCACCAGTTGCGCGGCGATATCCAGCAAGCGCGCCTGAAGCTGCGTCAACCGCGACAACTCGGCTGCAGACAGGCGCCAGCGCGCTTCAGGATTGCGGCGCCAAGTGCCCGTGCCCGAGCATGGCGCATCGACCAGCACGCGATCCGCCGTGCCTGTCTCTTATACACATCTGACGCTGCCGACGAGCGATCTAGTGTAGATC
>OJED01000083.1_pt1 | contig 24783 bp, 24 predicted proteins | sample 1593181 | NCBI WGS metagenome assembly OJED01 (sample SAMN05416772, study PRJEB24817) | seawater metagenome | isolation source: Sea water | place: Canada:Atlantic | collected 2013-07
ACGAGATTTCTGCCTGTCTCGTGGGCTCGGAGATGTGTATAAGAGACAGGTGCATTGCTCTTCAACCATGACAGGATTCGGATCGTGTCGCGCGCCGATGCAAGGGTGAGCTCGGTGACGAGAGTCACCACGTTCACATCCGTCAGCAGGTGCGGGAAGTTGATCAGCATGTTGCGCGGCATATCCACCACTGTCATGTCGAATGCCTGGCGGAACTCTTCCTCCAGTTGCAGGAAGGCGGTGCCATCCGTCATCATCGGCGAATTTATCGGTGCCTCGGCAGACATGATCGCCAGGTTGTCGTTGGCGCGGATCATGGCGCGTTCGATAAACAGGCCGTCGATGCGGCTGGGGTTCTCGATCGCGTCGGTCAGGCCGCGGCCCGGCTCCAGGTCCAGCGCCAGCGCGCCGGTGCCAAAGTGGACATCCAGGTCCAGCAGAGCGGTGGAACGCTGGTGTTCGGTGGAAAAAAGCCACGCCAGCGAGGTTGCAAGCGTGGATGCGCCTACACCGCCACGCGTTCCTACAACCGCTGTCGCCACATGCTCGCGCTCGCCGTCACCTTCGGCATTGCGCGGCGAGGAGAACACGGCCTGTGCCTGTGTCAACGCGTCGCGCAACTGGCCGGCGGATAGCGGTTTCAGAAGATAATCATGGATTCCGCTGCCGAGCAGATCGCGGTAGAGGCGAACATCGTTCACCTGGCCCACCGCAATCACCACTGTGCCGGGCTCGCAAACCTCGGCCAGCGCGTTGATATCGTTCAGCGGATCACCGCTCTCCGACAGGTCGACCATAAGAATTGCCGGACTGGCTGCAATGGACAGCGACTGGATGGCGTTGCGCAGGCCACCCTTGTTGCACTTCTCGGGCTGCCAGCCCATTTCGATGACCACGGGACGCAGCACGTCGAGCGCGCTTTCGTCGCAGATGAAGGCGGAGAAGGGCTCGCGGTTACCCATTCCCCCGGTTTTGAAAGGCGAATTCATCAGTTACCTCCTTCGGACGACGAGATTGCAGGAAGCCCACCAGCACCGGTCGGTTCCAGCGCGCGGTATGTCTCAATAGCGCGGTTCGATGTCATGATGACGGTTTCGCCGGTACCCTTGGCACCTTCGAGAAGGTGTTCTGGATCGGCGACCATTGCGGCGATATTGCCATTCACCGCGCAGCCGAAACCATCGGAAGTCTGGTTGCCGCGGTGGAAGCCATATCCGTCCGACCAGTCCGGGCAGCCGGGTACATAAGCGGTGGAACGCGTCACCACCACGCGGACATTGCCCGGATCGACATAGCCTTGGGTAACAGGTGCGCTGTCCGCCAGAAGAATGCCGTAACGTCCGGCAATCGTGGCGATATCTTCCTGCACGGCAGGGTTTTCTACCGGGGTATCGATGGCAACACGGTCACCATAGCCAAGATCGAGCATCTCGAACCAGTCAGCCAGACGGGCTTCTTCGGTGGCATCGATTCCGGCAACACCTGTGCGCAGATCGAGCACGTAGTTGCTGCGTTCGACAACCGGTTGGTGGACGCTATTGAGCGAGAAGTTGTTGGTGGCATCCATCCCGCCGCAAGCGGCAAGGCCGAGGCCGAGCGAGAGTGCCAGGGCCGAACTGGCAGCGCGTTTGAAACTTATGGTCATGGCGATCACTCTCCGTTTGCGATGCTGAAGCCGGGTGCGGCGGCTGCGGCTGACTGTGCGCCTGCACCTTCGGGGCGCTGGCCTCCGGCAAGTGCTGCGCCGTTCTGGTTCCCCAGGCTGACCTCGGGGCCACCCGGTGCCGGGTTCGCGGCGCGCGGCATGGGCCGTTGTCCACCGCTGGTGCCGTCGGTTTCCTGTCCGAACAGGAACTGCGAGGCGGCGTTGGGGACTGCGAGGCCATCGGTCGGCAAGCGGATCTCACGATCGCTGACCGGTTCGACGAGGTATGGCGTCACCACGATCACCAGCTCGGTTTCGCCGCGACGGAAGTCTGTCGACCGGAACAGGTTGCCGAGGATCGGAATATCGCCGACACCGGGTGCCTGGTCGATCGTGTGTTGAGCGTTGTTCGACATCAGGCCGGCGATCATGAAGCTTTCGCCCGAACCCAGTTCCACCGATGTTTCCGCACGGCGGATGGTGAGGGCGGGGATCTGGAAGCCGTTAAGCGTGACAGCACCCTGGCTCGACAGCTCGGAAACTTCCGGACGAACGCGGATCGAGATGCGGCCATTGGCCAGCACGGTTGGCGTATAGGAAAGGCTGACACCGAATTTCTTGTATTCAACGGTGGTCGTGCCCAGGCCCTGCGACAGCGGGATCGGAAATTCGCCACCTGCCAGGAATTCGGCGGTTTCCCCGGAAAGGGCAGTCAGGTTGGGCTGCGACAGCGTGGTCACAAGGCCGCGCTGTTCCCCAAGATCAAGTGCGCCAGCAATATCGAGGCCCAGGAACTCGCCCACCGCGCCCAGCGTCGTTTGCGGGCTGTTGGGCACAATGTTGGTGCCGCTTATCGTGGTGCCGTCGGGCAGTGTAACGGTGGTTTCGGTGCCGATGCCCAGTACACCGGAACCAGGCGCAAAGGTATCTACAGCGGCGCGACCTCGGTTGAGGCCGAACAGGAAGCCGCCCGTACCATCGATGGTGGTGAGGTTGGCGCCGATGTTGCGCACCAGCGACCGGCTGACTTCGGCAAAGCGCACGCGCAGGTTCACCTGCAGGGGCGTTGCCATGCGCAGACGGGAGATGACATTGGCATCACCGCCGACGAAGGCCTGTACCAACCGCTCGGCCTCGGCAGCATCTTCGGGTGCGGCGACCGTGCCGGTCAGCAATACGGTGTTGGTGCCCATCGTGGCCACGCGAACGTCTGCTTCGGGCATGGCTAGGCTCAGCATCTGGTCGACGCTGTCCAGGTTGGATCCCACGCGAATATTGGCAGACCAGATGATATCGCCGGACGCGTTGCTGGCGTAAATCGTTGTCTCACCGCCGGAAAGGCCGAAGACATACAGCTGGCGTTGCGATTTGACCTGAACGTCGGCAACTTGGTCGTTCGACACAAAGATGTCGGCCATGTTGCCCGGAACCGTGATCAGTTCACCGCGACCAATGGACAATACGATGTCCTGTGCGGGCCGGACGGAGGTCTGGGCGGTTGCGGTGCCGGCAGGTATTGCTACGGCCAGCGGTGCAAGGGCGCATGCGGCGCTCAGCACAGTCTTGAAAAGGCGGCTTTTCATCGTCTTGCCTCTCGGTGCGTTTCCGTTGGAAATCGTGGAATTGATAGTGTTCATGGGTCTGGCCTTCACCGCAGGGTCGACATGCCGACCGAACCGATTTGGGCGCCTTCGCCCATTGCGCCGGCTTGGCGATCGAGAAGGGCACCCGCGCCGCGACCGACGGGAGTGACTACGGTGGCCTTGCCGCGGGTTACGCGGACGGTCGGGCCGGTGGGTGCAGCGTTGGCGGTGACACCCGGTGTCATCGGCGGAGCGGCCGCAGCCTGCTGACGGTTACCACCATCGGCAGAGCCCTGCGGCGGGATCGAGCGGCGCTGGAAGCGCGACACGTCGCCCCCGGTCTGGAAGGTGGTGGCACCTTCGCCAGGACGGGACATGGCGGCACGCAACAGACGCTCTTCTTCTTCCGGAGAAGCATCATTGGGCAGTTCCACCTCGCCAGAGGCAATCGCGCGCTCAAGCTCCGACTGGTTGTCGGCAATGGAGCGGAGCGACAGGCTCAGCGTACCGATGGTCTGGGCCACGGCGATCTTCTCGGCAATGCGCGGCGTTACCTCCATGGTAACCGTGCGGAATGCGCGAACAACGGTACGGCCATCCTCGTTGGTGGTGGATTCGGTGGACTGGTCAGTGGCGAGCACGCGCAGGTTCGTGAGGATCGTTTCGGAGGTACGCAGGGCCGCGCCCTCGTCACCGTTCACGGTCTGTGTCAGCACCATGTCCACGCGATCCCCCGGGAACACGAAGCCGGCGACACCGGTGCGCGCGGAAACAGGTACGGTCACGGCACGCATGCCAGGGCCAAGTGCAGCTGCAAGGAAACCGCGATCGCCGGGTGCAACGAGCGAGCCCTGGGTTACGGGTTCACCAGCAGTCATGGGGTGGCGGACAACCGTGCCAAGCAGGGCCTGCATGTCGGCCTCGCCATCGATGAAATAGGCGTCCTGCACCAGTTCCTGCGGCCACAGCTGGTAAGCCACGGCATCGGCAGTTACGATGGTGCCGACGGGCAAGCCACGTTTGGCGACCAGCACTTTCGGGCCGGTCGGTTCAACCTCTGAGGCGGCCTCGGCTTCGGGTGCCGCGGCACCGGCGAACATGCTGCGAGCGAGGAGGGCCGTACCGATCGCAACGATCAGCGCTCCTACCAGCAGAAAAACTTTCTTCTTGTCCATGGTGCGTCAAGCCCCCTCAGATGGTCCTTGCAAAATGCTTTGTGCCGAATACGGCGCGAATGGTTAAAATCAGGTTCACTGCGCAGCCGCCGCGATGGTGGAGGCAGGCATGTAGAAGGTGCCGATGACCCACAGGCCGGCGGCGGAAATGGCGACCCCGTAAGGAATGCCGATGCGGTTCTTCTGGCGGCGCATCACGTTCCAGGCGCCAAACACCAGCGTCAGAACGCCGCCCAGCAACGCCATCATGATGATCAGCTTGAGGAACAGCGAAGGCTCGATCCAGAGCGCCAGGGCCGTGAGCAATTTGACATCGCCGCCGCCCATCGCCTTCAATGCAAACAGTACGGAAAGCAGGGCGAAGGTAACGATGGCCACGCCGATCTGCGCGGCAATTTCCGGCCAGAAGGAAAGACCGCTGGCAATCCAGAACATCGGCGCGCCTATGGCTATTGCCAGGTTCAGCCAGTTCGCGATACGGCGGCTTTTCAGGTCCGTCACGGCGGCCACCACCAGCGCGATTGCCAATGCGGCAAGCAGTCCGTACTTGATTGGATCGTCTAACATTGAGGCCCCCAGGTGTCCCTTGAGCCTTGTTTTAGCGCGCATGGCTTACCAAAAAGTAACCAAAGGCAGGAGGTTGGAATTAGCCACGCTATCAGTCAGGTTCCTGCGGATTTCGACCGCAGAGCTATTCCCGAAGGTGCAAGCGAGCGTACATGGATCGCCGAGGACGGGCATGAACTCCGTATTATCGACTGGAGCGAACCACCTGCCGATATCCAGCCGCGCGGCTCGATACTGTTCATGGCGGGACGCGGCGATGCCTATGAGAAATATCTCGACAGTTTTGAACACTGGCGACTGAAAGGCTGGCGCGTATCCGCGGCAGACTGGCGTGGACAGGGCGGATCGGGGCGTCTTGGCAACGACGATTCCACTGGTCACATCGACGATTTTCTCCTGTGGGTTACCGATCTTGCACAGTTGTGGAGCCATTTTGCCGAAGGTCGCGAGGGTCCGCTGGTGCTGATGGGCCATTCGATGGGCGGTCATCTCGTGCTGCGCGCGGCTATCGAGAAGGTGCTCATACCGCAGCCTGACGCCATGGTGCTATCGGCGCCCATGCTGGACGTTTTTCCCGAGCATCTGCCGCTGTTCATCAGGCGCGGCCTTGCGCACGTGATGACGCGGATTGGTGATCCGCGCCGGCCGGCATGGGGCAGCGGCGAGAAGCCGATTGCCATGAACGAGTTGCGTCAGAACCTTCTGACCCACGATACGGACCGCTATGACGACGAGAAGTTCTGGCGCGCAACACGACCCGAACTGAAGCTGGGGGCGGGTAGTTGGGGCTGGGTGCGTGGCGCGATGGACTCGATCCGTGCCATACATGCACGCGGCGCGCCTGAAAGCGTGGAGATACCCATCCTGGTCGTGGCGACAGATGCAGACAGACTGGTGAGCCCGGCAGCAACTCGCCGCGTGATCGATCGCCTGCCCGATGTCGAGGCGCTGATATTCGGCAAGGAAGCGCGCCACGAAATCCTGCGCGAGCGCGATCCGGTGCGTGACAAGGCACTGGCAAGGATCGACGACTTCTTCGAACGTCGCCTGACCCACTGAGCGCTGACGTGATCGAATCTCTCGACATCGCCGTGATCGGTGCCGGTATGGCAGGCGCAAGTATTGCCGCCGAACTGGCCGTTGCGGCGGGGCCGGACGTGCGTATCGCGATGTTCGAGGCGGAGGATTACCCAGGCTATCACACGACCGGTCGATCCGCTGCCTTCCGTGAGGAATGCTACGGCGGCCCCGATGTCGTTCCGCTGACGCTGGCTTCCGGCGATTACCTGCGCGAAGGCGGATTTCTTACGCCGCGCGGTGGACTGTATATCGCGCGCGAAGGGCAGGATGCCGAGGTGGAAACCTTTCGCGAGCAGTTTGCCGGTACAGGTGTAAACCTGAACCGGTTGGACCGGACGGGGCTGGAAGCGAGACTTCCGGGCGTGCGTGCCGAATGGACACAGGCGCTATGCCAGCCCAATTGCGCGGATATCGACGTTGCGGCATTGCACCAGCATTACCTTCGCAGGGCCGCGGCCGCAGGGGTGACGTTGCTAGCGCGGCATCGCTTGCAAGACGCTACTCGCGAGGGAGAGCAGTGGCGGCTGGATTTCGGTGCGGCGGGCGAAGTGAAGGCGGCTATCGTGGTGGACGCCGCTGGTGCCTGGGCCGACCGTATTGCTGCCATGTGCGGGGCTCGTCCTGTCGGTATACAGCCCCTGCGGCGAACCGTGGCGCAGTTGCGAGTAGAGCCTTCGCCCCCAGCAGATCTGCCGCTGACGCTGGATATTTCGGGCGACTTCTATTTCCGTCCCGACACCGGCCGTATCTGGCTCAGCCCGCATGATGAAACACCCAGCGAGCCATGCGATGCCGCGCCGGAAGAGTACGATATAGCCTTGGCAATCGCCCGCTTCGAAGCGGTGGTGGACTGGCGGATTGCGGCGGTGGAGCGCAAATGGGCGGGGCTGCGCAGTTTCTCAGCTGACCGCCTGCCGGTCTATGGGTTCGATCCGCAGCGTGCCGGGTTCTTCTGGTTCGCGGGGCAAGGCGGCTATGGCATCCAGACCGCGCCTGCTGCCGCCCGTTTCGGCGCGCAATTATTGTTGGGCAACCCCCGCGATGCGATGACGCGAAATCTCGATCGGGGACTGTATTCGCCCGAGCGTTTCGGAGGCGAAAATCCGGTCTAGCCAAGCGATTGATCTTTGTTATTGTGCCGATCGATCACACCAAAGGAGACCATAAATTTGGCACATCATTTTCAGATCTACAAAGACAAGGCCGGCGAATTTCGTGTGCGCTTCAAGTACAATGACGAGATCATGTTCTCGACCGAAGGCTACTCATCCAAATCGGGCGCGAAGAACGCCATCGAATCCATTCAGAAAAATGGCCCTGGCGCCAAAATCGTAGATGAAAGCTGAGGTTTTCTAGCGAGCGCTGTCGGCCGCATCGCTGGCGAGGCGGTCGACACGCTCGTTCTCTTCATGGCCGGAATGGCCCTTCACCCACTGCCAATGGATCGTGTGTGGCGCGGCTGCCTCGATCAGATCATGCCACAGATCCTCGTTGCGCACGGGTTTCTTGCTGGCGTTGATCCAGCCGCGCTTTTTCCATCCTTCGACCCACTTGGTTATTCCGTCGATCACATAGCGGCTGTCCGTGTGCAGCGTTACGTCGCACGGTTCGATCAGTGCCTTGAGCGCGCGGATTGCCGCGGTCATTTCCATACGGTTGTTGGTGGTTTCGGGATCGGAGCCTGAAAGCTCCTTTTCGTGCGGTCCCATGCGCAGCAAGGCCCCCCAGCCGCCGGGGCCGGGGTTGCCCTTGCAGGCGCCATCGGTGAAGATATCAACGTGCTTCACGACCCGAACACAACCTTTCCTTCTCGGCGATAGAATTCCAGCCTGCGCACGAAATCCATCGGATCCTTTTTCGTTACCAGCGCATCGGCCGGCGTATCTATCCAGTCCTGCGTGCGGCTGGACACAAACCGCAGTGCCGCACCTTGCGCCAGCAAAGGCATGGCCTCGCGCTCTTTGTCTTCCAAAGAGCGCTCGCTTTCATAGCCCTCAACCAGCGCCTGTCCCACTTCGGGCCGATAATTGCGACCATCATCGCTGAAGCTCCATGCCGCATGGGTAACGGCCAGATCGTAGGCCATGGCGTCGTTACAGGCGAAATAGAAGTCTATGAATGCGCTCACGTTGTCCCCGCGCATCAGCACATTATCGGGGAAAAGGTCGGAATGTATGATGGAGCGCGGCAAGTCCGCCGGCCAGCGATTGGCAACGTCGCCGGCAATATCGGTCATGGCGCGAAGCCCGGGATCGATTGCGGCAAGTCTTTGTGTCGAGCATTCGGCCAGCACCTTGGCGGATACGTCAGGACCGAGGCTGTTCTGGCGATGACCGGGGAAATCCATCGCAGTGCGGTGCATTTCGGCAAGCACCCTGCCGACATTGCGCGCTTGTGCCGGCGTGGGCGCATTCACCGATACGCCGGGCAGAAATTCGATCAGCGCCACGGCCTTACCCTGCAACATGCGCGATGACGCGCCGGAACGATCATGGATCGTGCGTGGGACGGGGCAGTCATGCGCGGCGAGGTGATCCAGCAGATCGAGGAAGAACGGCAAGTCTTCCAGCTCTATCCGCCGTTCGTACATCGTCAGGATGAAGCGCTTGCCATTCGCCGCGCTTCCGCTGGTTTCAATCAGCCAGTTTGAGTTGGAAACCCCTTCTGCAATCCCCTTTGCAGAAATCAGTTCGCCGACATCGTATTGCCCGACCAGATCGGCCAGCGTCTCGGCCGAAAGCTGCGTGTAAACCGCCATGCTTGCCTAGTCCATCAGCTGGCGGGGCAACTTGAAAACCATCTTTTCCTCTGCCGTACGGATCTTTTCTTCGCTGACGTTTCGCCACTCGGCCAGACGCGACACGACTTCGCGCACCAGCACTTCAGGCGCGCTGGCCCCGGCGGTAACGCCCACCGTGCCCACGCCATCCAGCCAAGCAGGATCGATCTCCGAAGCCCGCTGTATCAAATAGGACGTTGTGCCCAGCCGTTCCGCCACTTCTACGAGTCGCAGGGAATTGGATGAATTGGGCGCGCCGATCACCAGCACCAGATCGCAGCCCGGCGCCATTGCCTTTACCGCTTCCTGCCGGTTGGAGGTGGCGTAGCAGATATCCTCCGCCTTGGGCGCGATGATCTGCGGATAACGCGCTTTGAGAGCGTTCACGATCTCGGCGGTATCATCCACCGAGAGCGTGGTCTGCGTCAGGAAGGAAAGGCTTTCTTCCTGCGAGAATTGCAGTCTCTCCACGTCATCCACGGTTTCCACCAGCGTCATCTGACCAGCGGGCACCTGGCCCATTGTCCCGATAACCTCGGGATGGCCTTCATGGCCGATGAAGATGATATGCTGACCTTTCGCGATCTGACGCTCTGCCTGGCGGTGAACCTTGGATACCAGCGGGCACGTGGCGTCGACGTAGATCATCTCGCGCCGCTGCGCCTCTGCCGGGACGGACTTGGGCACGCCATGGGCGCTGAACACCACCGGCATGTCGTCCGGAACCTCGTCCAGCTCTTCCACGAAAATCGCGCCCTTTTCCTTCAGACCATCCACCACGTAGCGATTATGGACGATCTCGTGCCGGACGTAGACGGGTGCGCCATATTTTTCGATCGCCTTCTCGACGATCTCTATGGCGCGATCCACACCCGCGCAAAAGCCGCGCGGGGCGGCAATCATTACGCTAAGCGGTAGTTTTTCGCCAGAAGGGCGGTTTTCCTGAAATGGGGCGTTCATGCAGGGCTCTCTAGCTGTTGTCGTTCAGTCGGGAAAGGGCTAGGGCCCTGCGAGCGAAATTTGGCGGACGAAACTTGCCGCATGCATGATACAAGGAATGGGAATGAAAGCTCGGATCGCAATACTTGCAGCTGCCGCAGGCCTGACGGTTTTGGGCGGCTGCCGCAGCGAAGGCGATATCGTGGTGGACACAGGCGTTGGCATCACCGCCCTTCGGTCTGTCTGCCCTGCGGTAGGCGTTCCCGATTATACCGGCGATATCACGCTGTTCTCGCCCGCCGACGCCCGCACGCTGGATGCGCTGGACGTGACGGCGGCGATTACCAACGTACGGTCCACCTGCGATGAAACGGGTGACCAGGTATATGCCAGCGCCACTTTCGACGTGATTGCCACCCGCAGCAACACTGCCAGCCCGCGCACCGTTAGCTTACCCTATTACTCCACCGTCATGCGGGGCGGTTCTTCCGTGGTGGCCAAGCGTATCGGCCAGGTCGAACTCAGTTTTGCTGCGGGTGAATCGCGCGCGCAGGCCAGCGGCACCGCCGGGGCTTATGTAAACCGCGCGGAGGCCACGCTTCCCGAGGATATTCGCGAGCGCATTACCCGCCGTCGCCGTGCTGGCGACCAGTCTGCCGCAGTCGATCCGCTGACCGAGCCGGATGTCCGCGCTGCAATTGCACGCGCCACGTTCGAATTGCTGATCGGTTTTCAACTGACCGAAGATCAACTGGCGTACAACGCTACGCGGTGAATTGGGGTTGCCCGGTAAATCGTATGCTTTGCGCAGACGGCCAAACAGGCTAACGGCGCGCACATGTCCGAGAACCAAACGATCTACGCAGCCTTTGCGGAAAAACTCGATGCCGTGCTTTCCGCGCTGGAGATGGAAGGCACGCTGCCGCCCGAAACGAACCGCGCGAATGTAAGCGTGGAGCCGCCGCGCGATCCATCGCATGGCGACCTTGCCACGAATGCCGCAATGGTGCTGGCAAAGCAGGCGAAAACCAATCCACGCGCCTTGGCAGAGCAGATTGTCGAGCATTTGCAGCGCGATCCCGCCATCACCTCTGCTGAAATCGCCGGACCGGGCTTCATCAACCTTCGCCTTGCTCCGCAAAGCTGGATTGAAGAGCTATCCGCGATCGCTGCGACGGGCGATGGCTATGGCAAGTCTGCCGTGGGTGCGGGCACCACGGTGAATATCGAATATGTCTCTGCCAACCCCACGGGGCCGATGCACATGGGCCATTGCCGCGGCGCGGTGGTGGGCGACGCGCTGGCAAGCCTGCTGGAACATGCAGGCCACGAGGTAACGCGCGAATACTACGTCAACGACGCTGGCGGGCAGGTGGATACGCTCGCCCGCAGTACGCACCTGCGTTACCGCGAGGCGCTGGGCGAGGATATCGGCCCTATCCCCGAAGGCATGTATCCCGGCGATTACCTCGTTCCTGTCGGTACGGCCGCTGCCGATGAATTCGGCGATCGTTTCGTATCCGAGTCTGAAGAGGAATGGCTGCCTATCTTCCGCGCCTTTGCGGTGGAGCGGATGATGGAGGTCATCAGGTCCGACCTCGCCTTGCTAGGCATCGAGCATGATATTTTCGCATCCGAAGCGGCGCTGCAGGCAGCGAAGAAGCCTGAGGCCGCCGAGGCATGGCTGCGCGAGCACGATCTTGTCTACGATGGCGTACTGGAAAAGCCCAAGGGCAAGACCATCGAGGACTGGGAAGCGGTGGAACTGCCGCTGTTCCGCTCGACAAAATTCGGAGACGATCAGGATCGTCCCATCCGGAAATCGGACGGCAAGTGGACCTACTTCGGTGCCGACCTTGCCTATCATATGCAGAAGGCGGAAGGCGCCGATGCGCTGATCGATATCTGGGGTGCGGATCATGCCGGTACGGTAAAACGGATCAAGGCCGCCGTGGCTGCATTGTCCGAGGGGCAGGGCACCGCCATCCCCTTCGACGTGAAGCTGGTGCAGATGGTGCAGCTGCTACGCGGCGGAGAGCCGGTAAAAATGTCCAAGCGGTCGGGCAATTTCGTGACCATCGCCGACATGGTGGAAGAAGTAGGCAGGGACGTTGTGCGTTTCACCATGCTGACCCGCAAGCCCGAAGCGCAGATGGATTTCGATTTCGCCAAGGTGATTGAGGCGAGCAAGGACAATCCCGTTTTCTACGTGCAGTACGCCCATGCCCGGATTTGCTCCATCCTGCGCAAGGCAGGCGCGGAGGATTTGGCGCCATCAGATACCAGGCTGGACCTGTTGGGGGAGGACGAACTCACCCTGATAAAGCAGGCCGCGCAATTCCCGCGCGAGGTGGAAGCCGCAGCCCGTGCGCGCGAACCGCACCGCATCGCCTTCTACCTTTACGATCTCGCGGCCGCTTTCCATGCCTTCTGGAACCTGGGCAACGATGATGCGGAAAAGCGCATCATCGTGGCACAATCGCCCGAACTGTCCGGCGCGAGGCTTTTCCTTGCTGCGCAAATCGGGCAGGTAATTCGCAATGGTCTCGGAATACTTGGTGTTGAGGCGGTTGAGGAGCTTTAGGACATGAGTCTGCCTGTGGGGGGAAGTGACGAAAACGGCATGGAAAACACCGGGTCCGAAGAGGTGTACGAAGCCGAGGAGCAGCTTGCTCTCACCGACGAGGACGCCGCGCTGCCATGGCTTGAAGACGATGGCGAATACGGTGAAGAAGGCGCTTTCGACGCGCGACTGATCTGGTTCACGCTCATCGGCCTGCTGGTTCTCGGTGCCATTCTGGCGGCGGCGTGGTGGCTGCTGCGCGACCGGGCCGATCCCGAACTGGTGGCCGACGGAACGGTTCTGCAAGCACCCGACGGCCCTTACAAGGAACGTCCCGAAGATCCCGGCGGTCGCCAGGTGGAGGGCACAGGCGATACTGCTTACCAGGTTGCCCAGGGCGAGTCCCGGCGCGGCCTGCTTGCCGAAGATGAGAGCGAAGCACCCCGGCCAAGTATCGACGTCTCTCAGGGCGAAAGTGATGATAGTGGCGAGGAAGAGGCGCATCCCGCCGGTTCCGTCTTCGTGCAAATCGGCGCCTACACCAGTCGCTCCGACGCCAGCCAGGCATGGGTCGATGCGCGCGGACGTTATTCGGCCCTTTCCGGCCTCGACAATCGCATTGTAGAGGCAGAAGTGAACGGTGCGAAAGTCTATCGCCTGCAGGCCATTGCCGCCAATCGAGAGGCTGGCGATGCCACCTGCCGGGCAATCCGCAACGCGGGCGGGGACTGCTATATTCGCCGATAGCTGGGGCGACAGGGGCGTTTTCCCCCGCACTGCCGCCTGAAAAGCTTGCACCTTGGCGCGGATTTGGGCCTAATCTGTGGCTATGACGCCTGCTATATTCAGTCTTTCCGGCCTCGAACTGACCAGGGAAGAGCGTGCCTTTTTTGCAGACGCGCAACCGGCGGGATATATCCTGTTCGGTCGCAACGTCGAAAACCGCGAGCAACTGCGCGCGCTGACGGACGGCTTGCGAGAACTGCACGGACGCGACGACCTGCTGATTTCCATCGATCAGGAAGGCGGGCGGGTCGTGCGGATGAAGCCGCCCGAGTGGGACGCCTACCCCGCGCCCGGCGCCTTTGCCGATCTTTACAGAATTGCTCCTGCCAGCGCCATTCAGGCCATCCGCGCCAACTCGCAGTTGCTTGCGCATGATCTGGCCGAAGTGGGCATCACGGTGGATTACCACCCTGTTCTCGATATCCCTGCAAAAGGCGCGCACGATGTTATCGGAGACCGTGCCCTGGGCCGCGATCCGATGCAGGTGGCAGCACTGGGGCGCGCCACGCTGGACGGACTGGCGCGCGGCGGCGTGATCGGCTGCATCAAGCACATGCCGGGCCACGGCCGCGCCACGGTGGACAGCCACAAGGACCTGCCCGTAGTGGAGGCGAGCGAGGCCGAACTCGAAACCGACATGGCGCCTTTTGCCAGGCTGGCCGATGCTCCCATCGCGATGACGGCGCATATCCGTTACACCGCATGGGACGCCGATAATCCTGCCACGCAGTCCAAATACGTAATATCGCAGATTATCCGCAAGCGGATCGGGTTCGATGGCCTGCTTATGTCCGACGATATCGACATGCAGGCTCTGGACGGCACCATTCCCGAGCGGTCGCAGCGTGCGATAGCGGCAGGCTGCGATCTGGTGCTGAATTGCTGGGGCAAGATGGATGACATGGTCGGCACGGCCAAGGTCCTGCTTGCGATGTCCGATGTCAGTCGCGAAAGGCTCGATCGCGCGATGGCAGGTGCGGGCAAGGTGTCCGACGATACCCCGCGCGCAGAATTGCTGGCTGCGCGGGATGCCTTCCTCGATTTGGCGAAACAGCAGGCGTGACCGGGATGGAAGACGGCCCCCTGATTGATGATATCGTTGCCGCTTCCGCTTCCGATGATGGTAGCGTGGACTGGCGCGGCGTAGCCGCTCCCGACCCGACCGATTCCAGCGCACTTTATATCGAGCTGGAGAACTGGGAAGGCCCGCTGGACTTGTTGCTGGACCTCGCCCGCCGGCAGAAGGTGGATCTGAAGTCGATTTCCATCCTCGCGCTGGTGGACCAGTATATCGACTTCATCGAACAGGCCGAGGCGCTAAAGCTGGAAATCGCCGCCGATTACCTGGTGATGGCGGCCTGGCTCGCTTACCTGAAATCTGCCCTGTTGCTGCCCAAGGAGGAGCAGGAAGACCCCTCGCCGGAGGAACTGGCACTCAGACTGCAACTGCGCATCGCCCGGTTGGGCGCAATGCGAGAGGCGGGCGCGCGGCTGATGGGGCGCGACCGGCTGGGCCGCGATGTTTTTGCACGCGGAGCGCCTGAGGGCCTGAGAACGCTCAGGAAAAACCACTGGCAGTGCAACTGGTATCAACTGGTGCACGCTTATGGGCAGGTGAAACTGCGGACAGAGCCCGTGGTGCATATGGTGGCGGAACGCCCGGTAATGACGCTGGATTCGGCGATCGACCGTGTTTCGGCAATGCTGGGCGTATCGCTGGACTGGATGGAATTGCGCACCTTCCTGCCGGTGGATGCAGAACCGCGCCTGCGCAAGTCGGCGCTGGCCAGCAGCTTCGTCGCCGCGCTGGAACTGGCCAAGCGGGGGCGCGCGGAAATTCGACAGGAAGAGGTTTTCGGCCCCCTTCATTTGCGACGGATAAAGGCCGATGCCTGAAGATCGGCAAAGCGATCCGGACGAATTGGCACGCGCAGTGGAGGCCTGTCTTTTCGCAGCGGAGGAACCGCTGACGCGCGAGCAGATTTCGGCGCATCTGGGTGACGCCGACGTGAAGGACGCGCTGGCAGCCTTGCAGGAGCAGTATGCAAAGCGCGGCGTACACTTGGTGGAACGCGGCAAGCGCTGGCAATTCCAGACCGCGCCCGATCTTGCGCATATCCTTCGCCGAGAGAAAGACCAGCTGCGTCGCCTGAGCCGGGCGGCAACCGAAGTGCTGGCGATCGTCGCCTATCACGAGCCTGTCAGTCGTGCCGAGATCGAGGCCATTCGCGGCGTGCAGACCAGCGGGGGCACGCTGGACGTGCTCATGGAAGCGGGCTGGGTGCGCGTGGCTGGCAGGCGTGAGGTGCCCGGACGGCCGGTAATATACGCCACGACACCGGAATTTCTCACCCATTTTGGCTTGGAGAGCCGAAAGGATTTGCCAGGGCTTGCCGAACTGAAAGCGTCCGGCCTGCTGGACCCCGTCGACGATGCCTACGAAGACCTGATGGAGCAGAAGGCCAGCGATGCCCGTGTCGAGGGTGAGGAACCCGCAGAAGATGGTCGCGATAGCGATCTTGATGTCCGTTCGGCGGATGGGGCGCAAGTCCACCGCGATGAGCCGGATGTAGAGACGCTGGAAAAGCCCGAAGAAAGCGCCTAGACTCCGGCCCTAAGAGATTTCGGAGAATATTCGTGGGTAGCATTGGACCATTCCAGATCCTGATTATCGCGCTGGTTATCCTGGTGCTGTTCGGGCGCGGACGTATCAGCGAGATGATGGGCGATTTCGGCAAGGGCGTTAAGAGCTTTCGTAAGGGCCTGACAGAGGAGGAGAAATCCACTTCCGACGATGCGCCTTCCGCGCGGATCGAAGGCCCCGCGTATGAGGCGAAACCTGTTGCGGAAACCGTCGATCCGGCACCGGCAGCCACCGGCGACAAGACGCCCTCTTAAGCCGATTGCTAGCGAGCGCCGCTGAGCCATGTTCGATATCGGCGCAACCGAACTGTTGCTTATCGTGGTCGTGGCGATCCTCGTCATCGGTCCCAAGGATCTGCCGCTCGCCATGCGCACGGCAGGTCGCTGGATCGGCAAGATCCGCAAGATTTCCGGCCATTTCCGCACCGGCCTCGATGCGATGGTGCGCGAGGCGGAGCTGGACGACATGGAGAAGAAGTGGAAGGCGCAGAACGAGAAGGTGATGCAAGAGCATCCCGATGGTGCGCCCACCCAGATTTCCGGCGAGATGGAGCCAACCGGCGCCTATCCTCCTGACAAGGCTGCCGAACTGAAGCGGCTGGCGAAGGACAAGAGCGCTGCCAACGAAGCTGCCGCTGCAGAGTCGAAAGCGGCACAGGGTGTAGCCAGCAAGGCAGAATCGACGGATGCTGCCGCAAAACCCGAAGAAAAACCGGCGAAGGATGCCGATTGATGGCGTTCAAGATTTCCGATCTGGACGATACGCAGGCTCCTTTGATGGAGCATCTGGTGGAACTGCGCGGCCGCCTCGTGCGCGCAGTGGCGGCACTGGGTATCGCTTTTGCCGTATGCCTGTATTTCGCCGACGATATTTTCGGCATCCTCGTGCGCCCGCTGACCGCCAGTTTCGGCGCGGGCGAGGGCCGACTGGTCTATACCCAGCTTTACGGCGCGTTCTTCGTAGAGATCAAGGTGGCGCTGTTCGCGGCCTTTTTCGTCAGCTTTCCGATCATCGCCAACCAGCTCTGGGCCTTCGTTGCGCCGGGTCTCTATGCGCGCGAGAAAAGGGCTTTCCTGCCCTTCCTGATCGCCACGCCGGTCTTGTTCACGTCGGGCGCTTGTCTTGCCTATTTCGTCGTAATGCCGCTGGCTTTTCCGTGGTTCCTCGGCTTTCAGGGCAATGTGGGCGGCATCGATGCCGAGGCACTGCCCGAAATGGGACAGTATCTCGATCTGGTGATGCGCTTCATCCTGGCCTTCGGGATCAGCTTTCTGCTGCCGGTGCTGCTCATGCTACTGAACCGTGCCGGGCTGGTGTCGCGCGATCAGCTTGTGGCCGCGCGCAAATACGTGATCGTGCTGGTGGTGGCCGTGGCGGCAATCATCACCCCGCCCGATATCATCTCGCAACTGGTGCTGGCCGTGCCGTTGCTGTTCCTCTTCGAAAGCTCGCTGGTTTTGATGAAGATCACCGAACGACGTGACGCCAAGCGCAAGGCAGAGGAAGCCGAAGAAGCGGACACGACGAAAAGCGACCCTTCAGTGTAAGGGCAGGCCGCCCTCCTTATTGTGTTTCAAGTTCGACATCATATACGCGCTGGCCCGCAATCCAGGTTTCCAGCACTTCTATCTCGCGCATTTCTGCCGCATTCGACATCAGTGGGTCGGCGCTGAGTATCACGAAATCGGCACGTTCGCCTTCTGCCAGCGCGCCGAACCGGCCTTCTGCAAATCCGGCATAGGCAGCGCCAGCGGTATAGGCCGCCAGCGCCTGTTCGCGGTTGATCGTCTCGCTTGCACGCCAGCCGCCGAAGGGTTCGCCATCGGCGTTGGTACGGCTGATCGCGACGGCCAGACCCGCCAGTGCATCGACGGGTTCCACCGGAGCATCGGTGCCGAAGGCAAGCGTGCCGCCCGCCTCGAGGATGGAACGCCATGCATAGGCTCCGCCCAGCCGCTCCTCACCCAGCCGCGCTTCGGCCATCATCATGTCGCTAGTCTGATGTACGGGCTGCATGGAAGCGATGATGTCGTTTTCGCCAAATCGCGAAAGGTCCGTCGGATCCACGATCTGCGCATGTTCGATCCGCCAGCGCCTGTCGCCCGCATAGTCGCGCGAGAGTTCTTCTATCGCGCTCAGTGCTTCGGCATTGGCGGCATCGCCGATGGCGTGCACGGCGACCTGGAAATTGTCGAGCGCGGCGCGGCTCATCAGGTTGCGCAGTTGCGTGCCGCTGAGCAGCGGCAGGCCGCGATTGCCGTGGTCGTCCGAATAATCCTCGTTCAGCAATGCCCCGCGCGAACCAAGCGCGCCATCGAGATAGAGCTTTACACCGTTCAGGCGCAGACGATCGTCATACAGCCATCGGGTAGGGGCCGGGCCACCGATCAGCAGCATGGAATCGACGCTATCGGCATAGGACATGATCCGCAACTGCAGCCGCCCGGCATCGCCGGCGCGGCGGAAGGTCATCCAGTCCTCGACGCTCGTACCCATATCGGCGACGGCTGTGATGCCGTGGCGCAGCAGCAGGCGCTGTGCGTTGTGCAGCGCAAGATCTCGATCTTCGGGCAGGGGCGGGGGAACGGCATCGTTTACCATTGCCATGGCCGCGTCCACCAGCACGCCCGAGGGCGCACGCGAATTCGCGATGCGTTCTATGCGGCCGCCGGTAGGGTTTGCGGTGGCCTCGGTGACATTGCCAGCGGCCAGTGCCAGCGAATTGCCCCAACCGGCGTGCCCATCCACGCGTTCAAGCCACACGGGCCGGTTCGGCACGATGGCATCGAGTTCGGCGGCAGTAGGGAAGCGGCCAAGGCCCCAGCGTTCCTGGTTCCAGCCGCGACCGATGATCCACGGGCGGTCGGGATAGGCTGCGGCATAGGCGGCGATGCGAGAGAGAGCTTCGTCCAGCGAATTTGTTTCGGAAAGGTCCAGCACCAGCGTGCCAAGACCGATACCCATCAGGTGCAGGTGACCGTCGACGAAGCCGGGCACCACGACGCGACCATCGCCATCAACGCGATAATCGATATCCCGTGTAGGGCGGTCGCCGAAGTCGAGAAGTTCGGAAATCCGCCCATCCTCGTCGATCACCATGCCGCCGAAACGGTCGATTGTGCCATCGCGGGTGACAGAAATGCCATCGATATTGTCGATAAGCGTATCGGCAAGGGCGGGTGCAGGAGCGCAGAGCAAGGCTGCGACAAGTGCGAGACGGGCAATCATTCGGATACCTCCGGCAGGTGGCGGATAAGGGCACTGGTATCCTGCCGGGCACCGCCCTGCGATTGCACCTGTGCGTAGAATTGATCGACAAGAGCAGTAACGGGAAGCGATATGCCCGACGATCTGGCCTCGCCAAGCGCGATAGCCAGGTCCTTGCGCATCCAGTCGATCGCGAAACCGAAGTCGAATTCGCCAGCGACCATCGTCTGCCAGCGATTCTCCATCTGCCAGCTTTGCGCCGCGCCGCCTGAAATAGCTTCCACCACTCTGTTCGGATCGACGCCGGTAGCCTGCGCCATGCGCACGCCTTCCGAAAGGCCCGCCAGCACGCCCGCGATACAGACCTGATTGATCGCCTTGCATGTCTGCCCCGCACCGGCGTCGCCGATATGCACGATACGCGCTGCGTAGGCTTCCATTACGGGAGTTGCGGCCGCCATGGCTTCGTCAGTGCCGCCGCACATGATGGCAAGCTTGCCGTTTTCGGCCCCTGCCTGTCCGCCTGAAACGGGCGCATCGACGCACAGAAGCCCATACTCTCTTGCCATTTCGGCAAGCTCCTTCGCCAGCGCGGGCGATACGGTAGTATGGTCGACCAGCGTTGCGCCGCGTTTCATCGCGGCCATTGCGCCGTTTTCTCCCAGCAGCACGCTGCGCACATCGTCGTCGTTGCCAAGGCATGCCAGCACCACGTCGCAATCTGCCACCGCTTCGGTAGGGGTGGAGGCGATGGAGCCATCCAGCCCATCGCCAGAAATCCGCTTTTCCCAATCGGAGGCCTTGGCTGGGGTGCGGTTGTAGCCGATGACGGAATGGCCAGCTTTGGCGAGGTGAAAGGCCATTGGCGCGCCCATCACGCCCAGGCCCAGAAATGCGAGTTTGCTCATGGGCGAGGGCGATGCCCAAAATGCTGCGCCAAGGCAATCTTTGTTGCGCAAAAGTCGGCGGCCTATTTGCACACGCGCGCCAGTCCGCTAGCGCGGGCAACTATGACCGGAACAGACAACAGCCTCACTCTCGAAGATGTGCAAGCCGCGGCAGAGCGGATCGCGGGTTCGGTGGTGCGCACCTCCACCATGTATTCGCAAACGCTCAGCAAGATTGTTGGTGCGGATATCTGGCTGAAGTTCGAGAACCACCAGTTCACTGCCGCCTACAAGGAGCGCGGTGCGCTCAACGCGCTCTTGCTGCTGACCGACGAACAACGCCAGCGCGGCGTGATCGCGGCGTCTGCCGGCAACCATTCGCAGGGGCTTTCCTATCACGGTACGCGGCTGAACGTGCCGGTCACCATCGTGATGCCGCGCACCACGCCAACCGTGAAAGTGATGCAGACCGAGAGCGTAGGCGGCAATGTAGTACTGGAAGGCGAAACGTTCGACGATGCCTACGCTCATGCACGCAAGCTGGAGACCGAGATGGGTCTTACCTTCGTCCATCCTTTCGACGATCCGCATGTTGCAGCAGGACAGGGCACCGTGGCACTTGAAATGTTTGCCGACGCGCCGGAGATCGAGACCATCGTCGTGCCAATCGGCGGTGGCGGGCTTATCAGCGGCATGGGTACCGTGGCCAAGGCACAGGACAGGCCGATCGAGGTTATTGGCGCAGAGGCGCGGCTTTTTCCCAGCAGCTACAACGCATGGTCAGGCGCCGACCTGCCATCGGGCGGCGATACGTTGGCAGAGGGCATCGCCGTCAAGGAACCGGGCAAGTTCACCAGCAAGGTTATCCGCAGGGTGGTCGACGATATCCTGCTGGTCGAGGAGCGTCATCTCGAAGAAGCAGTCTCCCTCTTGTTGCAGATCGAGAAGAGCGTGGTGGAAGGTGCGGGCGCAGCCGGACTTGCTGCCGTGCTGGCACACCGCGAACGTTTTGCCGGCAAGAAAATCGGTCTCGTGCTGTGCGGCGGCAACATCGACACCCGCCTGCTGGCCAATGTGCTGCTGCGCGACCTGGCGCGTTCAGGCCGTCTTGCGCGTCTGCAAATCACCTTGCAGGACAGGCCCGGCGCCTTGTTCAAGGTGATGCGTGAATTCGAGGCGCACAATGTGAACATTCTCGAAATTTACCATCAACGCATTTTTACCAATCTTCCGGCGAAGGGGCTGGTTACGGACATCGAATGCGAAGCGCGAGACAAGGAACAGCTGGATGCGCTGGTAAAGTCCTTGTCGGACAAAGGTTATTCGGTCAGCCAGGTGGACTTCAACTGACGCGGGACACTGCCCCATAACGGGCCGTTAACCGAGCCGGGTGAGCTATTTGTGGAAATTAATCCTGCGAATGGCGATTTAAATGGTTAACATGGTTCAACTCGCGATTCCCTGCGGCCATAACGGCCCGGAACCCGCGCAATTAGAACCGCGTCGTATCTTGAACGCCAGAAAGAGGATTGCCCAACCCCGTGACGGCACCCGTTCGCTTCCCCCGCTTCTTCGTGACCAGCCCCGCGCCGTGTCCGTACCTGTCGGGCCGGACGGAGCGAAAGGTGTTTACGGAGCTGAAAGGCCCCCATGCCGAACAGTTGAACGATGCATTGGGCCGCATCGGTTTTCGCCGTAGCCAGACGGTTGCCTATCGCCCGAGTTGCGAGGGGTGCAAGGCCTGCGTATCTGTGCGGGTCGCCGCGGAAGAGTTCAGGCCATCAAGTTCCCAAAAGCGCGCGATGAAGCACAATGGCGACCTTGTGGTCACAGAATGTCGCCCGTGGGCGACGGAAGAACAATTCGCTCTTTTGCAACGCTATCTGGAGAAACGCCATCCGGGTGGAGGCATGGCTGCGATGGACGAGGTCGACTATGCCGACATGGTCGAACACACCAGCGTTTCCAGCTTTGTCATTGAATACAGGGAACCTTCGGTTGACGGTGTTGCTGGACGATTGGTTGCAGCTTGCCTAACAGACAGGCAGGCAGACGGGTTGTCGATGATCTACAGCTTCTACGACCCTGACTTGGAGCATCGCAGCGGGCTTGGAAACTTCGTTATCCTCGAACACATCCGGCGGGCTGCGGAAGCAGGTCTGCCTTATGTCTATCTCGGCTACTGGGTCGAGGGTTCAGAGCGGATGCAATACAAGGTCCGTTTCCGCCCTCTCGAGGCTCTTGGACCCGATGGCTGGCGGCGAATGTCCGAAAACGAGCAGCGCAGCCTTATCGATGGCGTGGCCAAGGGTGACTGCGCTCGGGCTCCTGCCGCTGATGGCGGATCGAAAGATAATACGCCCGGCCTGCAAAAGGAATACAAGCTCACCTGAGCGTCATTCCATGCTTGTCCGCACGTCCACCGCCCTGGCTGCGGCGTTTGCCTTGCTCGCAAATCCACTGTTCCAGGCTGCTCATGCGCAGGAGCGGCAGGATACGCCGCGGCTGGAAGATCTGATACCCGATTCTGCCGTGGAAAACCCCGAGGACTGGGCCTCGCAGGGCGTGCCCGCTGACGATCAGGTCGATGCGCAGGCGCAAGAGCCGCTCGATGCGACGGCGCCGTTGGCCGAAATGCCGATGGTTACGATCCCATGGCCGGAAGAGATCGAGTTGCCGCAACTCGCCCCGCTGGAGCAAGCCGAAGAGCCGATCGAGTTTGTCCAGTTCGAAGATGAGATACCGCGCGTCATTACTGGCAGTGAAGAACGAATTTCCGACGAATTGGTGCTGGTGTTCCCCAACGAACGTTCGCTATTCCCCCAGCGCGAAGAATTTCTCGAACGTTTCGCCTCCTTGTCCACCATCGAGCAACTGGAAGACGACGAGAATATCGCACGTCTCGCCGCGCAGGCCCGCGAGGACGAGGCGCTGTTGCAGCAGCTGCTGGATGTTTACGGCTATTTCGATGCCCAGGTCATCCGTACGGTGGGCGAGATCGATCCTACGACCAATGTCGATCTGGACAGGCCCGCCGTGCGCTTCGACATCGTGCCGGGCGAACGCTATTCCGTCGGCACCATCGACCTTGGCAATCTTCGGGCGACGGGCAACCAGTATCAGCCGCTGCGGCGCACCTATGATATCGAAGTCGGCGATTTCATCTCGCTGGACGAAATCGAGACAGAGCAATTCGACCTCGACACGGCCCTCGGCGAAAGCGGCTTTCCCTTCGCCACAATCGATGCGCCGTCATTGCTGGTGGACCATGCCCGAGCGGAGGGCGATATCACAATGCCGGTGGAGCCGAACGGACGCTATCGCTTTGGCAGCGTAATCAGTTCCGATCCCGGGTTTCTTTCCAGCCAGCACCTTTCGCGCATCGCGCGCTGGGACGAAGGAGATATCTATCGCCGCAGTGACGAGATGGACCTGCGCCGCGCCATGCTGGCAACCGGACTGCTCGGTTCTGTCAAGCTGACACCCGTGGTGGTGGAGGAGCCGGGCAACGGTGAGCCCGGCGTGGTCGATATCGAGGCTGAATTGTCCAAGGCGCCGCTGCGTACGATCGCAGGCAGTGTCGGCTTCGGCACCGAGGAAGGCATTCGCCTGGAAGGAAGCTGGGAACATCGCAACCTCTTCCCACCTGAAGGAATGTTGCGGGTTCGCGGTATCGCCGGCACACAGGAACAGCTGGCAGGCATAACCTTCCGCAAGAACAATTTCTATGGTCGCGACCGAATTCTGACGGTGGATGCCTTTGCCTCCACTATCGATTACGATGCCTATGACGCACGCACCGCATCGCTGATCGGCACCTACGAACGGGTGAGCACGCTGTTGTTCCAGAAAGCATTCAGCTGGTCCGTCGGCCTGGAGCTGGTTGCCACGCAGGAAAGCGAGCGGACCGCCGATGGCAGGGAACTGGATCGCGAGACGTATTTCATCGCCGCGCTGCCACTCTACGCACAGCTAGACAGTTCGGACGATCTTCTCGACCCAACCGAGGGTTGGCGCCTTTCGGGTCGCCTCTCGCCGGAAATTTCCGAAAACGAGGGGGTGCAAAGCTTCTATCTGCGCAGCCAGGTGGATGCATCCTATTACCAGTCCGTGGGCGAGGACACCGTTCTGGCGGGCCGTGTGCGTGTCGCCACCATCCCCGGCGCCCCGCTGGAAGCAATCGCTCCCTCGCGCAGGCTTTACGCCGGCGGTGGCGGTTCAGTGCGCGGCTACGGCTATCGTGAAATCGGAGCGCTCACCAATTCGGGTGATCCGCTTGGCGGGCGCAGCCTTGTCGAAGTTTCGGCAGAGGCGCGCATCGGCACCGGCTATATGGACGGCGCGATCAGCATCGTACCTTTTGTAGATGCAGGCTCGGTCGGTCTCGATCCAACTCCTGATTTCGACACGGTCAAGTTCGGTGCAGGGGTGGGCGTACGTTACGATACCGGTTTCGGACCGTTGCGGCTCGATGTTGCTTTCCCGCTCAATCCGGGTCCGAATGATAGCTGGGTCGCCGTTTATGTGGCGCTTGGTCAGGCATTCTGATGGCTGACGATGCAGCCATGAATGAACACCGCACAACTGACGATGCGCGGTCGCGCGGCAAACGGCGAATTCCGATCCGTATCCTGAAGGGTATCGGATGGCTTCTGGCCGCGCTGCTGGCCATTATCGTGGTGGCAATCGCTTTCCTGCACACTCCGCCGGGACGTCAGTTCATCCTCGATCAGGTTAGCAAGTTCGCGCCTGCTTCGGGCCTTCGCGTCGAAGTGGGAGATATAGACGGTTCGGTCTTGTGGAGCAGCACGCTCTACGATGTGAAGCTTTACGATGCGAATGACACGCTGTTTCTCGAAGTTCCGACGATTGACCTGAACCTGTCTCTTATACACATCTCCGAGCCCACGAGACAGGCAGAAATCTCG
>OJED01000084.1_pt1 | contig 24636 bp, 18 predicted proteins | sample 1593181 | NCBI WGS metagenome assembly OJED01 (sample SAMN05416772, study PRJEB24817) | seawater metagenome | isolation source: Sea water | place: Canada:Atlantic | collected 2013-07
ATCTACACTAGATCGCTCGTCGGCAGCGTCAGATGTGTATAAGAGACAGCACCCGAACTGACCCCTTTCGAAGTGGAGCGCGCTGCGCTGCACGCCTTCCTGGAATTCGCGCGCGAGAAAAAAGAAGTCTATCGCATTATCGACGAAGCGGAATTCGTCGATCCTGCCAGCTTTCGCGAACACTACGAAACCACGGCAAAGCGCATCCTCGACCGTTTGAAAACGGGTGAGGCCGCCGGAGAATTTCGCAATGGCATGGATGAAGCGCATGCCTGGGCGCTCATGGGAATGAACGTGTTCCTGGGCCTGCGCTATTCTGTCTGGGATGAAGGAATGCAATCCGACCGGATCGCGGACCTTGCAAACACGATGCTTCGTAACGGCATCGGGCGGGACTAGACGCCCCGCCCTGCTATCGTCCTATTCCCACCAGTAAGGTGCGCGCTGGTTGTCGCCCGTGACGATTTCGTTCATCGTTTGCGCGTCATAGGCGCGGCCGCCAAGAACCACGGTGTCCACTCGTTCCGTATTGCGGATATTTTCCAGCGGGTCGCCCTCCAGAATCACCATGTCCGCAAGCTTGCCGACTTCGAGGGAGCCGATCTCGTGATCCATTCCCAGCGAACGGGCAGGCACGATGGTGGCCGCCCGCAAGGCTTCCAGCGGCGTCATCCCACCACGTACGAACGACCAGATTTCCCAGTGCGCATCGATGCCAGCCTGCTGGCCATGCGCGCCGATGGAAACCAGGACGCCGCGATCCGCCAGACGAATGGATTCACGCGCAATGTCGTCATCCACGAAATCGCCTTCTGGGGCGGTCGTACGGCGCGCGGTTTGGGCGCGCAGGATGGCAGGCGGCGTGTGTGCCATCAACAGCGGCTGTTCGAACACGTCGGTCGCCTGACGCCAGTAGGGGTCGCCAGCCAGCCCGCCGTATCCCACGACGAGTGTGGGAGTATAGTTGGTGTTCGACTGGCTGAAGAATTGCAGCACATCCTCGTAAAGCGTCATTACCGGAATATTGTGTTCCAGTGTGGAGTTGCCGTCGGCAATAAGGTTCAGGTCCATGCCGAATAATGATCCACCCTCGGCAACCACCAGCATGTTCTCCTGCCGCGCGGCCTCTACTACCATCTGCCGTTGATCGCGGCGCGGCTGGTTATAGTTCTTCACGCTGGGCGCGCCTTCGGCCCGCAACCGGCGAACATGGTCCAGCGCATCCTCCAGCGTATCGATCTGTGCGTAGGCGTATGGGTTGCGCGCTCCGTAGATGACGCGCCCTGTGGAGAACATGCGCGGCCCCACGATCATTCCGGCGCGCTGCATATCATCCGCCACGAAGAAGGGCGTGTCGTTTGACGGATCGTGGATCGTCGTGGTGCCCAGCGCCAGCATTTGCAGGAGGTTCCAGTTCTGCTGCGGCACCAGCTCGTCGACCGCATAGGAGCCATGCGCGTGAGCATCGACGAAACCGGGTACTATCGTGCGACCCGCCGCATCGATTGTCGGCGTTCCCGCAGGCACCGTGACACTGCCTGCAGCCCCGATGGCTGCGATCATGTCGTCCTCGATCAGGATGGTGGCGTTCTCGATGATGCCACCGTCTTCGCCAGCCATGGAAATCACTCGTGCACCGGTGATGGCAAGACTGCCTTCATGCCGGTCTGCCTCCACGGTGCGGAGCATGGAGACGCCGGTAGCTGGCGGTTCGAACTTCGCGACATCCTCCTTCTCGTCCTCGGCAGGAGGAGCATCGGCAAACAGTTCGTCCAGCGTGGCGGAATAGAGCGTCGGCCCGAGCGACCAGTTCAGCCGTTGGCCACCATCGGACCAGTGAATGTAACTTGCGCCCGAGTCCGAAACTTCGACAGTGGGCAGGCTTTTCGCCGAGGAGGAAATCGTTACCGTCTGGTCGCCCGGCATCAGGGGCGTGGCAAAAGCATCGTAATTTTCACTGAAGGCGAAGAACTTGCCGGTTGGAGAGACATGATAGCCTGTCACCAGCTCGCCGCTGGCATGGGTGCGCGGATCGTTGCCGTTGAGATCGGTGGAGACGAGCACGCAGTTGCCGTCATCCGACCCGGTCATGAAAATGCGCTCGTTGCTGGCACCGAAATGCGGGACCGACATATCGCGGCTGACCAGCACCGGATCTCCACCGCTAGCGGATATGCGGTAAACTCCCGAATTATCGGAGTATTCCGGCGCGGTCAGATAACCACCCTCGCCTTTTTCGAACACGATGGTTTGACCGTCGGGAGAGAAGTGCGGGCGTGCGTAGTGGCCGGGCGTGTCAGTAACGGTGCGCCCGCCCCTGCCATTGCGTCCAACGGTACGGATCTGCCCCAGCCCTTCGTCCGTCCAGCGAACGTAGACGATTGTATCGCCATCGCGTGACCAACTCGGGAAAAGCTCTAGCGCATCGTCGTCACCCGTCAGCGGGCGTGGTGTGCCGCCGCCTGCAGGCATGGTGTAAAGCTTGCCAAGGCTCTCGAACACCACGGTATCGCCGTCTGGTGAAACCTCGGCAAAGCGCGCCATGGTGACATCCACCGTATCGGTCGCCACGGGAATGACCGGATGCGGCGCGGGCAGCACGCCGCGGGTATCGGCAACGGTGAACGGAATTTCCATCGCGTTACTTCCGTCGGCATCGACGCGGCGTATCTTGCCGCCCGCCCAGAATACGATGGACCGGCTGTCGGGCGTCCAGTCCATGTTGGGATATACGCCGGTGACAGCCCATGTCTCCTGCACGTCCTGATCCAGATCGGCGTAGATCATCCGTTCTTCGCCAGTTTGCATGTTCTTGACGTAGAGCTGTGAGCGGGTGTTCTCGCGCCGCACGAAGGCGAGCATCTCGCCATCGGGCGAAGGCGTCGGGCGCACGGCCCCGCCCAGTCCACTGACCGCCGTGGTGATTTCGCCGGTTTCCAGATCGTAGCGTTCGATATTGAACAGGTCCGTGTTGGAATCCTGCGCGTAGATAAACGTGGCGCCGGGCGTAATGTTGCGCGTGTAGTAGATCGCGCTGCCGTCAGGTGCGTAGGTCGGCTCGCCCAGTTCTTTCTGGTGCTGTTCGTTAGGGCGCTCCACCAGTGCAACGCCGCTGCCGCCGCTGACGTGGTAAAGCCACACTTCCCCCGTGCCCAACGAACGGCCTGTGGTGAAATGCTTCTTCGCCGCAATATACTGCCCGTCGGGCGACCAGGTGGGCTGGTTCAGCAGGCGAAAGTTCTCGTCGGTCAACTGGCGCTTGTCGCCGCCATCGGCATTCATGATCCAGATATTGTCGCCGCCTCCGCGATCGGACGTGAAGGCTATCCGACTGCCATCGGGAGAGAAACGCGGATGTACTTCCCACGCCAACCCATCGGCAATGCGCGCAGGCGTGCCGCCTACAATCGGCATGGTGTAGATATCGCCCAGTAACGAGAAAGCCACTGTGCGTCCGTCAGGAGAGACATCCACGTCCATCCATGTGCCCTCGTTCACGTTAATGGGCACTTCGGTGATTTCGACACCAGGCGGATTATTGACGTCCCATGCGGAATCCTCGTCCTCCGCTTCAGGCATCGGCTCTGGCGCCTGTTCCGGTACCGGTTCGGCCATGGGCTCCGCGACCGGCGTAGGCATCGGTTCGGGCATCGGATCAGGCTGCTGCGCTGCGGCGGCAGTAGCCATGATCGCGGTGGTCGAGAGAAGGAGAATTTTGCCGAACATGGGGAACTTTCTAAACATCTTGGAAGGCGATACCTTTACGCAAAGCGGTAGCAACTGCAACCATTCGTAACGGCCCCTTCTGCCAGCGGCAGATCGAACCAGATTTTTGCCAGTCACAGATTTCAGGAACACCACGAGAATCCAGCTTTCGGGCCAATAGCAGGACACTTCGGCGGACCAGTGCGTTGCTAGGCGAAACTGGAGTCTGTCGTGCCAATAGCCATAAACAACACCCCACATGCCCTTCCCCACGATCCGCGCACCAGCCTGCTGGATTTCCTGCGACGCGATTGCGGACTTACAGGAACGAAGAAGGGATGCGATCACGGCCAATGCGGTGCATGCACCGTCATCGTGAATGGAGAGCGGATAAATTCCTGTCTTTCTCTTGCTGTCATGCATGACGGCGATAGCGTAACGACAATCGAGGGCCTTGGAACGCCCGATGCACCCTCCCCCTTGCAGCAGGCCTTTGTGAAGCACGATGGCTTCCAGTGCGGCTATTGCACGCCCGGCCAGATCTGCTCTGCCACGGCTATGTTGCAGGAAATCGCCGCTAACATGCCCAGCGATGTCAGCGAGAACCTGGAAGGGCCGATGAAGCCCAGTGCCGATGAAATTCGCGAACGCATGAGCGGCAACCTGTGTCGATGCGGTGCCTATGCCAATATCGTCGCCGCCATTGCCGAAGTCGCTGAAGGAGACGCAGCATGAGGCCGTTTCGATACGCTCGACCTGATAGCCTGGACCATGCAACGCAATTGACCGGGTCTGCCGAGGGCAAGGCGATTGCAGGTGGCACCAATCTTGTCGACCTGATGAAACTCCAGGTCGAAGCGCCGCAGGAACTGATCGACATCAATCGCCTGACCATGGGCAAAATCGCTGACACGGACGATGGGGGCCTGCGGATTGGTGCTCTTGCTACCAACACCGCAACGGCTGCCCATGATAGGGTTCGAAGCGATTATCCGGTCCTCGCCCGCGCCATTCTGGCCGGCGCTACCCAGCAGTTGCGCAACAAGGCGACCACCGGGGGAAACCTGTGCCAACGCACACGCTGCTATTATTTTACAAACATCGATCAGCCCTGCAACAAGCGCGATCCCGGATCGGGTTGCGGCGCGATCAAGGGCATTGCTCGCCTGCACGCCATTCTTGGCACCAGCCCGCAATGCATCGCCACCTATCCCGGCGACATGGCCGTGGCCATGGCTGCGCTGAATGCGACCGTCGAGATTACTGCAGAGGGAGACAGGCAACGCACCGTGCCCGTGCGCGATTTCCATCGCCTGCCCGGAGACAGGCCAGAAAAGGATAACGTTCTGGAGGCGGGCGAAATCATTACCGGCGTTACCCTTCCCGTGCCCGTCGAAGGCAAGCATATTTACCGTAAGGTCCGCGAACGTTCGTCCTATGCCTTTGCCCTCGTCTCGGTTGCCGCCGTTGTCGCGATGGAAGAAGGCCGAATTTCGCGAGCCGATCTGGCATTCGGCGGCCTGGCGCATAAACCCTGGTACGATCCTCGCCTGTCGGAATTGCTGGTAGACGAAGTGCCCTCGGCTGCCTTGTTCGACAAGGCGGCCGACCTGCTGCTGGAAGATGCGCAGGGCTATGGCGAGAACGATTTCAAGATACCGCTGGCGCGCCGCACACTTGCAGCAACGCTTGCCAATGCGACGGGAGTAGAACTGTGAGCACCCATATGGAACAGGACCAGCCCGCAACCGGTTGCAAGCTGGATCAGATGTCACAAGGTATAATCGGCAAACCGATTTCTCGCTCCGAAGGCCTCGCCAAAGTCACCGGCACCGCGCCCTATGCCGCGGAATATCCGATTGAGAACTGCCTGGAGGGCGTTCTTGTCACCGCGCCATTCGCGCGTGGAAAAGTGACCTCCATCGATGCTGAAGCCTGCCTGGCGATGGACGGTGTCGTTGCCGTCTTGGAAGACGAACGCATGATAGCGCGACCTGCGCAGGGCACGGCGGGCGAAGCACCGATACAGCAGCCGCGACAGGTCTGCTATTGGGGCCAACCCATAGCATTGGTAGTGGCCGAAACCTTCGAGCAGGCACGCGATGCTGCGAAGCATATCGGGATAACTTTCGAGGCCGATGATCTGGACGATGTTCCCCTCGATCCGCAGTTGGTCGAGCCGGAGAACCAGGAAAGCAGCAGCCAGGGCGATCTGGCAAAGGCGATGAACGAAGCGCCGCACAGCGTCGATGCGCGCATCACCACCGCCGGCCATGCCAGTGCCGCGATGGAGCCCCATGCCGCGATTGCCGAATGGGATGGCGAGAGACTGACCGTCCATAGCTCACTGCAGATGCTCAATTACAACATCTCCGAATTGGCAGATTCGCTGGATATGGAGGAGGATGAAATCCGCCTCGTCTCCCGCTATGTGGGCGGCGGTTTCGGCTCCAAGCTGGGCGTGTCCGAAGAAACAGTGGCAGCGTCCATCGCGGCCATGAAGCTGAACCGCCCCGTGCGCGTGGTCATGAGCCGCCAGCAGGTGTTCCAGTGCATCATGCGTCGGTCCGAAACCTCGCAACGTTTGCGGCTGGCTGCGGGCAACGATGGCGCGCTCACAGGTTTTGGCCATCAAGCGCTGGTGTCGAACCTGCCGGGCGAAAGTTTTGCAGAGCCTGTACTGCAAAGCTCGCACTTCCTTTATGGCGGCGAACATCGCCTTCTGGAACTGGACGTGGCGCGCATACACCGGATGACGGCGGGCTCAGTCCGCGCGCCGGGAGAAGCCGTGGGCATGCCTGCGCTGGAAGTCGCGATGGACATGCTGGCACAGGAAAGCGGCGTCGATCCGGTTGAACTGCGGCTGCGCAATATACCCGAAAGCCATCCGATCGAGGGAACGCCGTTCTCCTCCCACAGGCTGGCAGAATGCCTCAGGCAGGGTGCCCAGCAGTTTGGCTGGGATGGCGGTACTCGTCAGCCCCGGCACACGCGCGAAGGCGAATGGTGGATCGGAACCGGCATGGCCAGTGCCGCGCGTGTGCACAATATCTCCGAGGCCAAGGCCCGCGTCACGATCAAGGCGGACGGCACCGCCATCGTGGAAACCGATATGACCGATATTGGAACGGGAACCTACACTATTCTCGGCCAGATAGCGGGCGAGATGCTGGGCTTGCCGCGTGACAAGGTGCTGGTGGAACTGGGTGACACGCAGTTTCCACGTGGGTCCGGTTCTGGCGGTAGCTGGGGCGCTTCTTCGGTGGGCTCCGCCGTATTCGTTGCCTGTGAGGCTCTGCGCAAATCTCTGGCAAAACGCGCGGGCGTTGCAGAGGATCAGCTGAAACTGAAGGATGGCGCGATCCAGAACGGTCCATCGCTGGTTAATCTGCTGGACGGGAACGACCTTAGCAAGGAAGGCCATTACGAACCAGGCGACATCGACGACGATTTCGTCGCCGCGAGTTTTGGAGCTTACTTCACGCAGGTTCGCGTAAATCACTTTACCGGCGAAACCCGCGTCGAACGTATGACCGGGGCATTCGGCTTTGGCCGCGTGCTGAACGAAACGACTGCGCGCTCCCAATGCATCGGCGGGATGACATGGAGTATCGGCGCCGCCCTTACAGAAGCGCTGCATTTCGATCCGGTAGACGGCCATCTGGTGAATTGCGACCTTGCCGAATATCATGTGCCAGTTCACCGCGACGTGCCGGACCTGCAGGTGATCATGGTGGAAGAACGCGACCCGGCGGCTAGCCCGATACAAGCCAAAGGGGTTGGCGAACTGGGCGTTTGCGGCGGCGCAGGGGCGATCGCCAATGCAATCTACAATGCCTGCGGTGCAAGGGTCATGGAATTCCCCATGACTCCAGACAAGGTCTTGGCACAAATGCCGCACGACTGACCGAGCCTTGGCACCAGCACCTTGCCCGATCCCTTCATAAGCGGCCTTTTATTCGCACCGATTTCTTGGTTTCTAACAAACGACAAGGGCGAACCGCGTTCCCGTTGAGTTTGCGGGAGCCAGCGTGCCTTCGGTCGAAACCGCCCGCATAATAGTTTCAAATTGAAATGCACCGATAGACGAATCGCTATATTCGCGTGGAATATCGCTCGTCTAACATCCCCGAATGGAGATTTAAAAGCTGAAGCAGCAGTCCATTTGCGCAAAAAGCCTTCCTTTTTTGACTGCTGGCTGGAAGAGAATTCGTGGGCTTTTCGTGCATTTAACACGTTAGATTATTTCAAAATCCCGATTTGAGACACCCTCTGCGCAATGGAGCGATGCTACTGGCCTGAAGGGCTATTTCGGGTTAATTATAGTTTAACGAATCGAACCACTCGACAAGTCACCTGCCGATACGGCCGACGCACATGATCGATGTTAGTTTCGCGTCCGGGGGGACAAGTAAAAGTAATCACATTGTGCTGCTCCCACGTACGAAAGTTAGGTGGGAAGCACAATTTCAGCAACCGGGGGTGCGTATCATGCGCGGGTTATCAACAAGTGTTTCGCTTATTTGCTCGAATTCGATCGTGAGTGAGGGGCTTAAGTCCATCCTCCTTGAGGAAGAGTTCACGATCGTCGGTCAGCACAAAGGCTATCGGGCGATGATAAACGCCAAGGCGGAAGGCGCAGGCGACGTGGGAATGATCGTTGTCGATTCCGATAGTTCGCGCAATGTCGCAAAAGAAGTGGCTGCATTGCGAGAAGCCTTCTTCGAAGCGCGGATTGTCATCCTGCACGAAGATCTCGATATCGAATGCCTTATCGATGTCTTCGAGGCTGGGGCGGACGGCTATGTTCTCAAGGACATCTCCTGTCCGTCGTTGGTCAACAGCCTGCATCTGGCAGCATGCGGTGAAAAGGTCGTTCCCGGTGAACTGGTAAAACAATTGCCGCATTTCGCACATGCAACCGCCGATCAGGTGAAGGCCGAGGGCGAACTCTCAGAATTGCTTTCCGAACGCGAAATCGCAACGTTGCGCTGCCTTGTCATGGGATATCCAAACAAGGTTATCGCTCGCCGTCTCGATATCGGCGAAGCGACTGTGAAGGTGCATGTGAAGGCCATTCTGCGCAAGCTGAACGTCCAGAACCGTACCCAGGCCGCCATCTGCGGGGTCAACCACGGCGTACAGGCCGCTCTGCCCGAGATCAGCCTGCGCGGACAGGACGCGAAAGCCGACGAGACGAGGGAAGATCATGACGCTTCCGAAAGCAGCGGCACAAGCCCCTTCATGCTGGCAGACAAGCACGTGGAGGCCCATACGGTCGACGCCTGAGCGAAGCTTACGCCGTTCAGGGCAAGTGGATGCTGCATGGCGCTAAACCTTCGACAGCCCATTTCATCGAACGATACTGTGGCCATTCCAACAAGAAATGGCTTCACTACAAGCTCGTTCAGTCCACCCAAACTGCCATTCCTGGCGATTCGGCGGCTTGCGCCGGAGTTAGTCATTCGCGGTGCTAGTGCCGCAGCAATCAAGATGGAAATGCCATGAAGATCACGATGATCGGTTCCGGTTATGTCGGCCTTGTTTCCGGAGCATGCTTTGCCGATTTCGGCCACGAAATTGTCTGCGTCGACCTCGATCAATCCAAGATCGACGCGCTGCAAAACGGCAAGGTGCCAATCTACGAGCCCGGCCTTGCCGAGCTGATTGAGCGGAATGCCAAGGCTGGCCGGATTTCCTTCACAACCGACCTGGCCCCGGCCGTGGCGCGTGCCGACATCGTATTCATCGCGGTGGGCACGCCTTCACGTCGTGGAGACGGTCATGCCGACCTGAGCTTCGTTGCCGCAGCGGCTGAGGCAATTGGCCGCGCCATGGACGGTTTCACCGTGGTCGTCACCAAGTCGACCGTACCGGTGGGCACTGGAGACGAGGTCGAGCGGATTATCGCAACCACCCGGCCCGACGGCGAATTCGCGGTCGTTTCCAATCCCGAATTTCTTCGTGAAGGCGCTGCGATCGAGGACTTCAAGCGACCCGACCGCGTCGTTGTCGGCAGCGAGGATGAGCGTGCGCTAGCCGTAATGCGCGAAGCTTACCGCCCGCTCAGCCTCAACAAGTCACCGATCCTCGAAATGGATCGCCGCTCTGCCGAACTTACCAAATATGCGGGCAACGCCTTCCTGGCGACCAAGATTACCTTCATCAATGAAATCGCCGACCTGTGCGAGAAGACCGGCGCGGATGTGCAGCATGTCTCGCGCGGCATCGGTCTCGACAACCGTATAGGCAGCAAATTCCTTCACGCCGGTCCCGGCTATGGTGGCAGCTGCTTCCCGAAAGATACGCTGGCGTTGCTCAAGACATCGCAGGACTACGAAGCACCGCAGGCCGTTGTCGAAGCCGTGGTGCGCAGCAACGAAAACCGCAAGAGGGCGATGGGCCGCAAGGTCATCCAGGCGATCGGCGAGGATGTACGCGGCAAGATCGTTACCGTCCTTGGCCTTACCTTCAAACCAAATACCGATGACATGCGCGACAGTCCAGCAATAGGCATTGTCCAGACCTTGCAGGATGCCGGCGCCTTGGTGCACGCCTATGATCCGGCAGGCATCGAAAACGCCCGCCAGGTGCTTGAAGACGTGGTTTATTTCGACGATCCCTACGCCGCGATGGAGGACTCCGAAGCGTTGGCCATCGTGACCGAATGGGACGAATTCAGGGCGCTGGACCTTGCCAAGGTAAAGGCCAAGCTGAAGGGAATGGTCGTGGTAGACCTGAGGAATATCTATGATCGCGAAGAAGTCGAACTACTTGGTATCAAATATGTAGCTGTGGGACGGTAAGGGTCGGCCGTTACTGCCGACGGTGGATGCCAATGGCTGATTGTCTCAACGCCAAGCTATCGGACCGAACCTTCGGGCCAGACAATCGGGGAGCGCCGCACGCCGTGACCATGACAAGCAACACAGAGCCCAAGCCGATAGCGAAGGTGACGTTCGTCATTTCGGGGCTCGGCGCGGGTGGCGCGGAACGGGTCATCTCGCAGATCGCGGCCCATTGGAACGATCGCGGCATTACCGTGGAAATCGCCAGTTTCGACGCGCCGGGCGATCCGGAATTTCATCATTTCAGGCCCGGCATCGTGCGCCATCGGCTTGGGGCGAACACGACCGGCAAAGCACGGGGCCGACTGGCGAAACTGGACAACCTGCGCAATCTGCGGCGGTTGCTGAAACGCTCCCGGCCGGACGTGGTGGTATCTTTCCTCACCAAGAATAACCTGCTTGCTCTGATAGCCACCACTGGTCTTACGATTCCGGTCATTTGTTGCGAACGGAACAACCCAGAACGGCAGGAAAAACATCCCGCCTGGAACCGTTTGCTGGCCATCGCTTATCGCCGCGCGCGACTGATCATCTGCCAGACAGACGCGGTCAAGCGCTGCTTTTCACCTTCGGTCCAGGATCGCCTGCGCGTCATTCCGAACCCGATCAGCGCTTGGCCGCAGGAACGTGGACCGTCCCTTCCACCTCGTATCGTTGCCGTAGGACGGCTGACAGAGCAGAAGGGCTTTGACGTACTGCTCGATGCATTCGCCGCGATCGAACCGGCGGCAGCTGGCTGGCGGCTGGATATCTATGGAGAAGGGCCGAAGCGATGCGATCTGGAGGCGCAGGCTATCCGTCTCGGGATCGCTGACAGCGTCCGACTGATGGGCAACAGCGAAACGCCCGGCGGCTGGATCGAACATGCTGACCTGTTTGTCCTTTCATCGCGCTACGAAGGTTTCCCCAACGTACTGGGAGAGGCAATGGCGGCGGGTCTGCCGGTGATTGCGACCCGGTGCGCTTTTGGTCCTGCGGAAATGATCGAAAACGGTCGTTCGGGTCTCCTCGTCGATCCCGAAGATCCGAATAGCCTAGCGAAGGCCCTGCACCGATGCATCGAGGATACTGGGCTGCGCGAACAGTTAGGAAAGCAGGCAAGACAGGCTATTGGCGCCTTCTCCCCGGCGCGAGTGATGCGTGAGTGGGACGCAGTTCTGGTAGAGGCGCTTTCACCGTCACCAATAATTTCGCGAGACGCCGCACGCAAAATCGAGGAACCTGCCGGATGAACACTCGCGAACTGAAAATGCTGGTGACTTCCGCAGGCCGCCGGGTGGGCCTCCTTGAAAGTTTTCGCACATCTGCAGAGCGTATGGGCATCGTACTGGAAATCCACGCCTGCGACCTCAACCCCGAACTGAGCGCAGCCTGTGCTCTGGCGGATGCGCGCTTCGCCGCGCCGCGCTGCACCGATGCGGACTACATCCCCACTTTGCGTCGCTATGCTCGTGAGATGGGGATCGGCCTGATCGTGCCGACGATCGACACCGAGTTGCACGCGCTTGCCGCGGCTCGACCGGACTTTGCCGCGATGGGCACCTATGTGCATGTTTCTTCAGAAGAAGTGATCGACATCGTTCGCGACAAGAAGCGGACGATGGACGTGCTGGCGAAGGCAAGCGTACCGGTCCCCCGGACAGTGAGGCTCGAGGATTTTCGCCGCGACCCGGATGGGTGGGACTGGCCTCTTTTCGTGAAGCCGGTATCAGGAAGTGCAAGCCGGGGTATCGTTCTGGCACAGCATGTTGACGAGCTTAACCGCGAATTCGATGAACCGATGCTGGTGCAGGAAATGCTGCGCGGCGACGAGTACACGATCAACCTGTTCTGCGACGAAGAAGGGGTCATGCGCGCCGCAATTCCGCATCTGCGGATATCGGTGCGCGCGGGCGAGGTCGAGAAGGGCCGCACTGTGCGTCGCAGCGACTTCGATACCATCGCCCGCAATCTCGCCGCCGCCTTGCCTGGCGCGCGCGGAGTGCTGTGCTTCCAGCTCTTCGACGATCCGCAGCTTGGCCCCCGCGTGATCGAGATCAACGCCCGTTTCGGCGGCGGCTACCCTCTGGCAGACCGCGCCGGCGGTCATTTTGCTGAAAACGTCTTGCGAAATGCCGCAGGCCTGCCGCTCGTCGATTGCGATGACTGGAAGGATGGGCTGACGATGCTGCGCTATGACAATGCCGTCTTCGTCTAGCAGCACGGAACCTAGCGTCCTCGTTTTCGACCTGGACGATACGCTTTACCTTGAAAGGGATTTCGCCTTCAGCGGGTTTGTCGCGGTAGAAGCGCATTTGCGCGCCCTGCACGGCGATGGAATCGAACTGGGCACTTGTCGCAACCTTTTTGAACAGGGCGTTCGCGGGGAAATCTTCAATCGTGCGCTCGAACAATTCGGGCTGCCGGACGATGCAGCCACGATCGCAACGCTGGTAGAGGTCTATCGTGGTCACGTACCGCAGATCGCCCTTTGTCCGGATACAGCGCGCTTTCTTTCTGCCGACAATCGCCGCCGCGCCATCATCACCGATGGTCCGGCAGCAATGCAACGCACCAAGATTGCCGCCTTGGAGATCGACGATCATTTCGATCTGGTCATTCCCACCGGAGATTTGCCGCGAGGGATGGGCAAACCCCATCCGCGCGCCTTTGAAAGGGTGATGGCATGGTCGGGCGAAGCGGGCGCGAGCCACGTTTACATAGCCGACAATCCGGCAAAGGATTTCATTGCCCCGCGCGCGCTTGGCTGGCGCACGGTGCAGATTGATCGCGATGGCAGGGTCCATTCGCCGGACCCCATATCGCCCGATCACATGGCTGAAAGGCGGATTGGTTCGCTCGACGAACTGGCTTCAACACTAAACTCGCTGGGCTAGCTGCTCGTCTTACCTGCCGCCGCAACTGTGCGGCGTTCGCCCCCCACCATTACCAACAGCGTGCGCAGGATTATCTGTAGATCGAGCCAGACACTGTTATTGTCGATATACCACAGGTCGAGCGCGATTTTTTCGTCGAGGGAAAGCAGCGTGTTCCCGTTGACCTGTGCCCAGCCGGTAAGCCCGGGGCTGACTTCACCGCGCCGACGCCCGGCCTCACCTTTTTCGGCAATAGTTATTGGCAACAGCGGGCGCGGTCCGACGAAATTCATCTCTCCGCGCACGACATTCAACAGGCCAGGCAGCTCGTCCAACCTCGAACGACGCAGCAGACTGCCGACCAGCGTTGTGCGATCATCATCAGGCAATAGCGCGCCCGTCACATCGCGGGCATTGTTCATGCTGCGGAACTTAACGAGGACGAAGTCCTTACCGTGCTTGCCCGATCGAATCTGGCGGAAAATCACTGGCCGCCCCATCGACAGGCCAACCAGCAGAGCCAGCAAGATCAGCAGCGGAAAGGCAAGGATCAGCAGGAACAGGGCAACAAGGCGCGAGAGCATCTTCACACGCAAACGTCAGGAAACGAATTCATCCTGCTCCGCCCGCTTTCTGCGGAACACGTTCATGATCCGGTCCTTGATCGACGGCTTGCTGTAGTCATCCGAGTAGTAGTCCGACGCATCGACATAGAACTGGATGGAGTCACCATACTGGCGGCGCGCATGTTCGGCATAATCGACATGGTCGAACACGACCCCGTCGGCGCGGCCGGAGAGCGTCTCCAGCGTGGCGCTCATCTGTTCGATGGTTGTGCGCCCCCAGCGCGAGATCACGAGCGTGTGATCGGTAAAGTCGCACATGGCGCGCGCATCGCGCACCGCGAGTGCAGCTGGTGCGTTAATGATCAGCAGGTCGAAGTGGTCCTTCAACTCGGCGAGCAGGCGCCGCAGGTTCTGGGCATTGAGAAGCGCCGCAGGATTTTCCACCGGCTGCTTGGCACTGAGGATTACGATACGTCCGTCATCCTGTGCAAAGGCATCGCCGATCTGTTCGGAATCCAGGCCTTCAGGCGTATCCAGCATCGGCCTCACATCCGGATCGTGAAGTAGGTCTTCAACACCCGCACGCCCTGTCAACACATCGACGATATCCGGCGTATCGAGGTTGTTCTGTACATCCTTGAGCAGCCCCTTGACGCGCAAGTCCAGGTCAACCAGCACGACCTTCTGCCCCATCACCTTCGCCGCTGCCGCCAGTGTCAGCGATACGGTGGACTTGCCGTCATTTGGCAGCGGACTGGTGATCAGCACCGACTGCGGACCGCCGGTTGTGCGCAGAGCGCGCATTTCCGAATAGGTGGACCGTGCGGCCTCGGCGAACAGCGAATGCGGGTCCGTCAGCACGGGGCTCTCGTTAATCTTGTCAGACAATCCAGACTTGATGCGCGGCAGCATGCCCAGTGTGGGCAGACCGAAATTCCGAGCCACCTGTGCAGATGTCCGCAGGCGACCGTCGGCCAGGTCGAGGCCCAGGGCCATCATGACCGCCAGCACAGCCGAACCGAGCATGGCAATGAGCGTCATTTTCGCCGGTGCGGGTGCGACACGGTCGTAATTCGCCACCGCAGGCGATACGACGGTGGTGTTTACGCCTTCCAGCTGCATCTGCGCGCGCACCTGTTCGATACGCTCTACAATGGATGCAAAAGCCATGTTGGCGAGCGCGTCGTTACGCTCAAGCTCTGCCAGCTGCACCGAATTCTCGTTGTTCTGGAAGGCCTGTGACCGCACGGTAGCCAGCGTGCCCTGAAGGCGGCTGGCGCGTGCTGCGTCCTGTGCCGCCTGGCTGCGTGCCATTTCGCGCATCTGCGCCGCTTCCGCATTCGCAACAGCCTGCGCAGCTGTCCGCGCATCGGCGCGCTGCTGGGCCAGAGCCGTTTCCACCGACGCCAGTTCACTGGTCACCCGCACCATGTCCGGGTGGTTGGAGCCAAGCGTGGCGCCCTGTCGGGCCCTCTCGGCAAGCAGGGTGGCCTGCTGCCGTTCAAGCTGCTGAACCGCAGCCGATGTCGCCTGCGCGGTGCTGCGCAGACCCGCTGCGTTCGAAATGACCGCGCTGCGCGAGGAAGAACCTGCACTGTTGGCGCTGGCCGATGCCGCTTCGGCGGCAATCTGGTTCATGTGCGAAAGGTTTTCGGTCGTTCCCAGACCAAAAGGCATGCGAGCGTCACGGCGGAACTCGGCCAGCTCATTCGAAGCGCTGCGCGCTGCGTCTTCGCGTTCGGCCCGTTCGGCCAGCAACGATGTCAGCAATTCCTCTCGCCGTTCGGTGCTTTCGCTCTTGCGCACCTTGCTTACCGAATCCGGGTACTGGTTGGCGATCCGGGCGGAAAGTTCGGGCGATTCCGAGGTGATAGTTACTTCGATAAGGTCGGAATTGGCCTCGCTGGTAACGGTCAGCATGCCGAGCAGAGTATTGATTGCCTGGTGCATCTGCGTGGCTTCGTCCCCCGCGATTTCGCCCATTTCATCGCGAAACTCTGGATCGCTGAGAAGATCGAGATCCTGTGTCACCGCTTCTGCAGACGACCGCGAGCGATTAAGGCGCACGGCATTGCTTACCCGCACTTCGTTGCGGTTGCTTACGTCGGCCTGGTTGGTGCCCACCTCGTCGATCAGCTGCACCTGCACATGCGCAGACGAGCTGTAGAGATTGGGAGAAAGCAACTGGTAAGCGAGAACCGGTAGGGTAATTGCGGCAATGACCAGCAGTATCATGCGCTTGTGCCGCTCCAGCAAGCGCACGAAATCGCGCAGCGAAAGCGTGTGGTGCGAAACAGCCTCGGGCCGATAGTTCCACGAAAGCCGCTGTTGCGTCGGCAGATTGCTACCGAATTGGTTGACTTCTACCAGATTTGTCATCGTTTTTCAGCCCGTTGCCGCTCGCCGTCAGGACGAGTGCCCTTGAGAGGTTCGTGCTACGGACAATGCGCAGAACCTGTACGCATTGCCACCTTATCATCGGTATCGCGGGCTACTTATATAGGTTAGCCCATTTTGATATGTCCGATGGCCAATTGCGCCCACGGCGTGCATGTCTGCTACACCGGCTGCAAGGCGGCTCTGAAAGTAGAACCTTCAGAAACGCGCCCTTACGCCTACACCGGCGCGGAAACGGCTGTATTCATCCAGCGGTCCATCACTGCCGCGATTGCTATAGCTGACCTGGCCGAAAACTGACAGCCGAGGGTTCAGTAGATATTCCACCCCGGCATTGCCACGCCAGCGCTGCTGGTCGTCGGAAACGGTGTCAGCGAAGCTGTACCGTTCCCACTCTACGCCGACAGAACCCAGGAGATTGTGCCGGATTTCCTGCTCCACCGTAACACCGACGTTCGTTTCAATTCGCGTCGAACCGCCAGTTCTAAAGGAGGTGACATCCCCGTTGAAAAGGTTGAGCCTGACGGCAGTTCGCCTGGTGGGACGATAGGCAAGCTGGCCCTGCAGGGAGAAACCCGTGCGACCGTCGCGCAGGGGATCGTCGACAGAGAGTGAGAAAATACCTGCACCGACCCTGCCTTCGATCAGACCGCCGTCGTCGAAGCGGATACCCAGCAAGGCTCCGGTGGTAGACACATCGCGGTCGATACCGGTTACTGGTTCGGGAAGGCGAAAATTGCGCCGGGTATAATAGCCGGTGCCGGTGAAATAGAACGGACCACCGGAGCGGTAACCCACGGTTACCCGTCCCGAATAGGTGTCGTAATCGCGATCGGCGTCTATCAGGGCCCGCGCGTCGACATTCTGAATGTCGCCCTCTACTTCGAACAGGAAGCGCGAGCCGCGGCGGCTATAGCCTGCCGTGCCGCCCAATATGCGATAGACGCGGGGGCCGATCCCCTGGATGTCGCGTGCTTCGGGATCACCGCGATCCTCGATAGCGCGATTTGCCAGGGCGCTGACATATAGCGATTCGCCCTCTTGCGGGCTCCACACGCTGGTCAGTTGCGCCGAAACAGCATTCGAATTCTCGCTGTCGAAATCCGCGTAACGTTGAAGGTCCGCCCTCGTCGCTAACGTGGTAACCAGCGCGCCGGTTGAATACTGTAGTTCGGCAAAGGGCCTGATGCGCGCAATTGCGTCGCCTTCGGCATCGTTGGGGGCAGCGAAGATATTGCTGTCGTATTCGACCTGGGCTTCGCCGCCGACATCCACGGTAAACGGCCCGACCCTGACCGGGATCTGCCGGTATTCGGAATCATCTCCAAGGACGCCGCCAGCCGTCGAACCGATTTCCTGCGCCGTAACGGGAAGCGAGAATCCGACGACGGCGCAAACTGCCGCTGTGACCAGACGGTAAGGCCGAGCGCGCATCAGAACCATCGCTCGTAAACGCGGATACGATCACCCGGAAGGATAGGGGTATCCTCGCTGGCCCGCGCACGCACTTCACGGCCATCGACATTGCGGACCACCTCGACCTCGCCCTCATGCGCGCGATAGGTGTATCCACCGGCCGCTGAAATCGCCGACAGCACCGTCATGCCTTGGCGGTAGGTGATTTCGCCCGGCGATTTGACCTCGCCAATAACGTAGAACGGGCGCAGCGTTCCCATTTGCACCGAGACGATCGGATTGGTGAGCAGTTCGCGCGAACGATAGCCGTCGGCGATGCGGCGTTCGATTTCTCGCATGCCCAGTCCCGCAACCTCGACTTCCTGGAGGAGAGGCAGCGAAATCATCCCGCCGCTGTCGATGGTATAGGACGGGTTGGCCTGTTCGACACCCTGAACCGTCACCAGCAATTCATCGCCCGGCTGCATGCTATATTCTGCCGTATTGGCAGATGCCAACGTAGGCAGGTCGGCGAGCGAAGAGGAGCATGCGGCAAGCAGTGCAACCCCCATCAGGCAGGCCAAGGCCCGTATCAGGTTTCTTGTCCATCTAATCATGTCGAACCCCTTTCCATTCTTTCAAACTGCCGGATCGCTAAAGCCGGATAACTCCGACCCTTTGTCTCCGGCTTTGACATGCGGCGTGCCCAGTGATGATGCTGAACCCCCGCAACTCCCCTCTGCAGGGGAAACTTACTCTCGATCGATGTCAAGTACATCGCGTCCAGATACCGCTCAAAGCAAACCGTGATCGACTGAGGCTCACTCGATCAACTCCCATAGAGCCTGAGCCATTTGAGCCATGTCATCCCGGTCAAGCGTGTGATCGACCAGCAGCATAAGAGTACGCCGCCCCAGCGCATGGGCATTGGCGAGCGCGCCGTCGCGTTCGCAGTCGACATCCTTCAGGCCAGCCTCAAGGCTCATATCCGGACAGGAGCCAGTGCCGCAGGGAATGCCGCTTGCCATCAGCTGCGCGATCATTTTGCTGCGCCGTGTTTCGGGGTCGGTCAGCTCGGGACGCAGCAGCAGGTAGAACTTGTAGAAGGCGTGCGTAATATCCGCAGGCACTTCGGGCACCATCAGCAACGGGTGCCCTGCCAGCATTTCGGACAGCGCCTGCGCGTTGGCCCTGCGCGCGGCGAGCCACCCCGGCAGCTTGCGAAGTTGCACACGGCCAATTGCGGCCTGCATCTCCGTCATCCGGGCATTGCTGCCCATACTATCGTGAATATAGCGGAACTGCCCCGGAACTCCCTTGCCATCGCTGAGCTTTCGCGGATTCTTGCCGTGATCCTTCAAAGACCATGCGCGCGTGTGCATCCCAGGGTCGCGCATGACCAGCAGCCCCCCTTCCCCGCCGGTCGACATGATCTTGTCGGTACAAAAAGAGAAAGACGCGGCATCCCCGAAAGTACCTGTCTTGCGCCCCTCGATCGCAGCGCCGTGCGCCTGTGCACAATCCTCGACAAGGAACAGCCCGTGACGTTCGCAAAGTTCGCCAAGCGCTGCCATGTCGCACGGCCAGCCGGCCAGGTGCACGCAAATGACAGCTCGGGTGCGCGGGGTGATCATGCGCTCGACCGATGCGGGGTCTATGTTCTGTGAAGGCGTAAGCACGTCGGCAAAAACCGGCTTCGCGCCCACTGCTGCGACACAGCTGGCAGTGGCGAAAAAGCTGCGCGCGGGCACGATCACCTCGTCGCCAGGCCCAATGCCGAGCGCGCGCAATGCAATTTCGAGCGTAACCGTGCCATTGGCCATGCACAGGGCCTGTTCGACACCCAGGAATTCGGCAAATTCTGCAGCAAAAGCATCGCACTCGCCGCCGTGAACGAGCGCATTGACCCTGCCCGAGACGAGGACATTCGCCACCGCCTCGCGCTCGTCCGCCTCGAACCGAGGCCACGCCGAGCGGACCTGTCGCTGCAATTGCGTCACCGTAGCCGGATTAACGTTCATTGGCTGCCTCCACCCGGTAGGCTTTCTCGAACAGCGTCGTCAGTTCCGCGGCGGAGGAATAGAGCAGCAGATCCTGGTCGTTGCCATTGGCCGGATAGCGCGCAAGCCCGTGTACCAGTCTGACGATACCTTCGTCCTCCCCTGCTTCGGCGCGCTGGGCGATCAGATTGATAGCCATGGTGATGAAGGGTAGCGGTATCGGGCGGGAATGTGCCTCGAAGATACCGTCGATGCCCGATTCCACCTGCTCTTCACAGATGTCGAACAGCTCTTCGTAAAGCTTTTCACCCGGCCGCAAGCCGACAAATTCGATCGGAACGTCTTCTTCCGGTTCCAGGCCGTAAAGCGAGATCATGCGCCGCGCGAGGTCGACGATCCGCACCGGTTTGCCCATGTCGAGAACGAAGATCGAACCGCGCTGCGTATCGGTTTCCAGTGCGCTCGAACTGCTTTGCAGGATCAGTTGCACTGCTTCGCGCACGGTCATGAAAAAGCGTTCGATATCGGGGTGAGTCACGGTAAGCGGCTTGCCGTCGCGCAGCTGTCGTTCGAACAGCGGGACGATCGATCCGCTCGATCCCAGCACGTTGCCGAACCGTACTGTCATGAAGCGCGGAGCGTCCTCATCATCCACCCCGCACATGTCGAGAGCCTGGCAGTACAGTTCGCCCACGCGTTTCGTGGCACCCATCACCCCGATGGGATTGACTGCCTTGTCGGTGGAAATCTGAACCATTGCCCTGGCACCATAGAGGCACACGGCATTCGATATGATGCGCGTTCCGATGATGTTGGTCATCGCTCCGGCGCAAGGGTTGGCTTCCACGATCGGCACGTGCTTCAGTGCTGCAGCGTGAAAAACGATGGAAGGCCGGTTGGCCTCGAAAATGCGATTGACCGCCGCTGCATCGCAGATGCTGGCAATTTCGGTAACGATATTGAGATCGGGATAGAGCTCCCGCAGGCTCATATCGATCTGGTAAAGGTTGTATTCGCTCGCATCCAGCAGAACCAGTCTGGATGGCTTTATGCGCGCGATCTGGCGGCACAGTTCCGATCCGATCGTTCCGCCCGCTCCTGTCACCAGAATGCTACGCCCGGCGATCTGGCGCAGCACGCTCTGGTTATCGCTTTTGTATTCGCTTCGGCCCAGCAATTCCTCGATCGGCAGGCGCGGTGCGTTGGGGTAGGATGACTGCTGCAGCAACTGCGCCCAGGGGTCGCGCACGCGGCATACCTCGACTTTGCGTTCCCGACAGGTGTGGATGATGCGTGTCACGTCGCGATTGCTGAGGAAAGTCCCGTCGTCGCAAACGATCACGTAGTCGGGCAGGTTATCATCGAATTCCAGTTGTCGCAGAACCTCTGCAAGATCGTATTGGCTGCCCATTACCGGGATCTCGTCCACGCGAACCAGCGAATCTTCGTGGCGTGGAAGCAGCACGCCCATTATTTCCATCGACGAACTGCGATCGGTTTGCGCGATGTCTATCGACACGCGAGCCCACTGCCATGACCCAACGAGAAGCGCCTTTTTCCGGACAGTCGTTCGGGGCTTCGCGCGGACGACCAGGCGGCGCCGCTCGAAAAACTGCCGCTCGACCCGCCGCATCATCCGCACGCTGAGCATGCCAAGGGTTGCGAATGCCCACTGGATCGCGGCCACCGGAACCAGCGCGGCCGCCTGCGCCCGAGGTTCGGGGAAGGCGAATGTGATCAGCCATGCCAGCACCAATCCGCCCAGGATCACCATGCCAAGGAAGCTGGAATGGGTAAAATTCACGAACCTCCAACTGCGCTTGTAAAGACCTGACAGGGTGAAGACCGCCGTTGCCACGATCGCGAAGCTCAACGAGAAGGTTGCGAAGCCGGACCAGGGTCCGAACTGCTGCACGGGAAACAGGTGTAGCGCGGCAAGGAGCGTGACGAAGACAACCGAAAAGTCGATAGCCATGACGGCGACGTCACGTGTCAAGCGGCGCAGCTTACGCCTGATACCGAGCGTCGTTTTGCCGGCTTGCTCTACGTCCAGTCGCGTATCCGCGCTCTGGATCTTGCTCTCGGGCTTATTCATCTGCTTTGGCTCACCCCTCTTGTTGCCATACAGACCGCCCAGTGGACGAACGTGGCAACTCCATCATGGGCGTTACCCTAGCGGCTCCGGCCAACAAGGAGGCATGAGCAAGCAGGCAATAGCCGGATTAGTCGCCACGGCAGCGAGGCGATAATTCGGCTAGGCCGTTCTATCCTCAGCGGCCCGAATGTTCTCAAATGGCGCTCCGCGACATCTCGAAAGGATAGTAACCGTCTGCCGTGGTTGCCCGGATCGAGCTTTTGCTTTCATATCGAGGGCGTGACTTTTGAAACCGATCACCGATTGCAAAGCGCTCGACGTTTGCGCCATTGTACCGTCATTGCCGGCGCGCTGCCTGCGAAGGATCGGGATCGGTGAAAATACTCGTCCTCTCCAGCCTCGCCTATTCGCTCGTCAATTTTCGCGGCGACCTGCTGAAGGCGATGATCGACAACGGGCATTCGGTAACGGCCTGCGCGCCCGATCGCGATGTGGAAACCGAGGAAAAGCTGGCTGCAATGGGCGTAGAGTTCCGGCGCACTCCAATGCAGCGCACCGGGACAAATGTCCTTTCCGATCTTGGCCTGATGCTCGATTACGTTCGCCTGGTGCGAAGGGAGAAGCCGGACATCGTCCTTGCCTACACGCAAAAGCCGATCATCTACGGCGGGATAGCCACCCGGATTGCATCGTTTGCCGGCAAGAAACCGAAATTCTTCGCGCTGATGTCGGGCCTTGGTCAGGTATTCAGCATGGATGGGGGCTATTCCAGCGGGCTTCGCACGGCCGTGACAAGGCTCTACCGCGCCGCGCTGGCAAGGGCGCAGGCCACGTTCGTCTTCAACGCCGACGATCGCAAGGACATGATCGATCTCGGGATCGTCGATCGCCAGCACACAGTGATCCAGGTGCCCGGATCGGGTGTATCGTTGACCCGTTTCCCTGCCAGTGATCCCATAACCCGCCCGATACGCTTCCTGATGATCGGACGGTTGATGCGCAACAAGGGGATCATGGAATTTCTCGAAGCGTCCCGGATCGTGCGCAAGCAATATCCTGCGTGCCAGTTTCAGATCGTGGGTCGCAGCGAGGACGAGAATCCTGCGGGTATCTCCCGCGAAGAAAGCGAGAGACTAGCCGTCGAATACGAGGTCGAATTCGTTCCCGGCACCAACGACGTGCGGCCCTACCTGGCCGAAAGCTCAATATTCGTGCTGCCGTCCTTTTATCGCGAAGGCCTGCCACGCACGATACTGGAGGCGCTGGCTAGCGCGCGCCCGGTGATCACGACGGATCTGCCGGGCTGCCGCGATGCGATCGAAAACGGCGTCAACGGCTTCCTCGTAAAGCCACGCGATGCAGAGGATCTGGCAAGGGCCATGGTGCAGTTCGCCAATAAGCCGGAGCTGGTGGAAGCCATGGGCGCAGCATCCCTGGAACTTGCCCGAAAGACCTACGACGTGAACCTCGTCAATCGCCAGTTGCTCGATGAAATGGGTCTCTTGCGCTATGGCGACAAGCGCGGTGCTGCGAAACGGGCAACCGATGCGAACGATATCGCCGCGGGGCCAGGGTCGCCGAGCCACCTGCATGCCAGCACGGGGGCCTGACCGGCCATGCAAAAGGCAGTGCTTGTGGGATGTGTAGGCAGCACGGAGCTCGCCGCCGAAATTTTCATCCGCTCGAAAGATTGGTCGCTCGAACTGATCGTGACGCTGAAGCTTTCGGCTGCAAAACGCCATTCCGATTTCGTCGACCTTGCCGGACTGGCCGGAGAAGCCGGCGCGAGGCTCTTTCGCACGCTCAATTCCAACAGTGCCGAATGCCTCCAGGCGATAACCGACGCCGACGTCGATTACATTTTCGTGATTGGTTGGTCGCAGCTTTGCCGCGAGGAGTTCATGCAACTGAAACCCGACCGGATCATCGGCTATCACCCCGCCGCCCTTCCGCGTCTGCGGGGCCGCGCTGCCTTGCCATGGACGATTCTGCTTGAGGAGCCGATCACGGCTGGCTCACTGATGTGGCTTGGCAACGATGTGGACGATGGTGATCTTATCGACCAGCAGTTCTTTCATGTTGCGCCGGACGAATACGCGGAAACCCTGTACGCGAAACACCAGGCGGCGCTTGAGGTCATGCTTGAAAGGTCGCTTGCAAAGATCGCCAGCGGGCAGTTGCCAAGCCAGCCGCAGGATCCACGTTACGCCACCTATGCGGCGAAAAGGACACTTGCCGACGGCCTGATTGACTGGAACGACAGCGCCATTGCGATAGATCGTCTGGTGCGCGCCGTGGGCAAACCCTACCCTGGCGCCTTCACTTTTGTCGGCGAGGATCGGCTGACGATCTGGCGCAGCAGCCCGCTGCCCGATAGCGGCATTTACCACGCCATGACGGGCCAGATCGTCGAGAGAACGCAGGAGCAGCTCACGATAATGACCGGCGAGGGCTTGCTGAGAGTGGAAGAATGGGAAACAGCCTCGGACAAGACACCGCGGCAACATGCAGTGCTGGGAAATGAGCGGTCATGAAACTGTCCACCAGGTTTGGGCGCGTGCTTGCCATAGCTCCGCATCCCGACGATGAAATCCTCGGCTGCGGGGGAACACTCGCACGTCTGGTGGATGAGGGAGCCGACGTTACCATCGCCGTTGCTACCACGGGCCAGCAGCCGACGTTTCCCGCCGAGCAGGTCGAGCAGGTTCAGGAAGAAATGCGGCGCGCGCATGCCATTATCGGCGTCAAGGATACGCGCTGTCTCTTATACACATC
>OJED01000087.1_pt1 | contig 24366 bp, 23 predicted proteins | sample 1593181 | NCBI WGS metagenome assembly OJED01 (sample SAMN05416772, study PRJEB24817) | seawater metagenome | isolation source: Sea water | place: Canada:Atlantic | collected 2013-07
GCTCTTCACAAGATAGTCGATGACGTATTCTTTGCAGTCGCAGTTTATGTCGAGCGTCGCAGCCGGAGGCGCGGGATTGCGTCGGTTCGTCATGATTTTACTCCAGATAATTGTGCGGTTGGGGCAGCGTGGCCGAAGGCTATGCCCGCTTGCGGACGTCGTTGAGCATGGCGATCAGAGTGTCTGACGGCGGCTTGAAGCGTCCAGGGCTGATTTCCGGCCCGCCATGCGCAGCCAAAATCCGCAGCTTCTCCTCTGAATCGGCGCGCAGATATGTTTCGGTGCTCTGGATGCTGGCATGTCCAAGCCATAGTGCGACCTTGCGAATATCGCCTGTCGCTGCGAGCGTGTGCATCGCGCAGGAATGACGCAATACATGCGGCGTGACTCGTTTGCGCAGCAACGACGGCTGCTTCTTTGCTGCCGCGTTGACATGTTCGGCGAGACGGAATGCGAAGCCATCGCGGGTGATGGGCTGCCCGTTCGCGTTGAGAAATACCTCGGCGACCTCAGTCTCAGGACGGATGACAAGCCATGCGCGGAGTGCGGACTGGGTCTCTTTCCATAGCGGCAAGACCCGCTCGCGACGGCCTTTACCCATGATGTGGACCGTCGAGAGCGATCGATCCGGGAAATCGCGCAGTTGCAGCGACACGAGTTCCGATACCCGAAGCCCCGCTGCATAGGTCAAGTGCAGCATAGCGCGATCGCGCGTACCGAGCCGTGTCCGAGGATCGGGCGCGTCGAGTAATGCCTTGATCTCGGCCCGGTCGAGATAATCGATCAGCGTCTTGTCTGCCTTCTTGCTGGGGATCGATCGAACCCGAAGCGCCTGGTCAAGACACGCCGGAACCCGATACTCGATGTACCGGAAGAAGGATCTGATCGCAGCGAGCCTGCCATTGCGGGTCCGCACACAGCTGCCGCGCTCGACCTCGACATGGCCGAGAAAGGCCATGATCATGTCGGTGCCGAAATCCTCGATCTCGAGATCGGTCGGTCGACGCTTCAGCCGATCGGATGCGAACCGGACCAGCAGGACGAAGCAGTTGGCATAGGTCTTCACCGTATGCGGGCTTACGGCGCGTTCCCGCGGCAGATGTTCGCGCAGGAAGGCTGTGAGATGGGGAGCAAGCGCCGTCATGCCGCTTCTCCCAGATACAGATCCTCGCTCGCGGCAGCGATGTCGCGCAGCAGCACTGGCGTGGCTTCGAGATACCAGTAGGTGTTGGCGACCGAGGTGTGACCGAGATAGACACTGAGCGCGGCCATGTGATGCGTCACGGCGTCCCGGTCCGGCGAGCAGGACTCGAGCGAGCGTACGGCGAAGGTATGCCGCAAATCGTGAAGCCGCATACCTGCAGTCCCGGTTGGTCCACGATATCCGAGCTGTCGCGCCAGCCTGACGAACACGACGTGGGCGCGGACCTTATGGGGTGCTCTTCCCCGGATCGTCACGAACAGATCGTTGCCCGTGGCACCGAGCCTTGCCCGGGTTGCGAGATAGGCCTCGAGAGCCTGACGGATTGATGGCTGCAAGGCGATTAGGCGCTGCTTGCCGAACTTGCCGTCGCGGACGATCAGACCGTCTTCGACCAGATCGTCGCACTGTAGTGCTAGAGCTTCGGAAATCCTCAGACCGGTCGCCGCCAGCAGACCGAACAGGTAATGATAGGTGAAGGGACTGATCATGCCCTTGGGCGGAAGATCGAGCGCCGCCTTCATGATCGCCCGGACCTGTTCCGGTTGGATGATGTGCGGCGTTGGTCGCGGACGCTTCCCCCGGCCAAACACACCGGCGGGCGGAACCTGGTTGGCTGGATCCTCGGCATGGGCAAACAAGCAGAAGTTGCGCACGAAAGTGAAGCCGGTCCGCGCGGTGTTCTGCGAAGTCGTCGCTCGGCACCAGTCGTAGATGCGGTCGATACGGGTGTGGCTGTCTCCGAAGCCAGTCGCGTAGGTGCCGAACTTGCGAAGCAGGCGCTCCTGCTCGAAAAATTTGCGACCGAGGCTGCGATGCAAAGCGACGTACCGCGAAATCTGTGCGTTTATCATGACAGGTCTCCGGGCCAGGGTTGTGCGATCTTCAAGAGCATCGGCAGATCGGTCTTGGCGTAAATGGCGGTGGTCTCGGTCGAGCTGTGGCGCAGGATGGTCCCGATGGACTCCAGGCCTGCACCAGAGCGCAGCATGTTGGTTGCAAGCGAATGCCGGAATATGTGCGATCCGGTCGGCAGACCTTCGATCCCGCCGCGCTCGAGTGTGCGTGCAACGATGCCGGCGATCTCGGCTGACGAACTGAATGGCCGGAACGGGGCTTGCGAACGCAAGAACAGGTGCGCTTCGATGGCCGTCGGGCGGGCCGCAGCAAGATATGCCAGGATCGCGTCGCCAACACCCTGTGGCAATGGCAAACGATCCGGTCGACGCGTCTTGCCCTTGACCTTCAGATGGCCGGATCGCCAATCGATATCGTCGAGACGCATATCCCGAATATCTCCTGCTCGCAGGCCAAGTCTGGCAAGCAGGAGAATGATCGCCTTATCCCGAACTTCCACCGGCCGACCTGTCGGGCAGGCTGCAATGATCCTCTCGATCGTTGCCGGGTCGATGTAGCGCGGCAATGCCGAAAGCCGGTATCTCCGTACGGAAGGCATTGCGTGCAGCAGCGCTGGGCGGCATTGGCCTCGGCCAATAAGAAACCGAAGATAGCTCCTCATGATCGTGGCGAGCAGCGAAGCCGATCCCGGGATCTCCTTGCTGCGACGCTCGAACGCATCTCGCAGAGTGGCAGCATCCCATTGTGCCGGCGCGCCGAGCATGGGCATCAGCCGCTCAATCTCTGCCCGGTATCGCCGGATCGTCTCGTCGGTCACGCCTCGATCCTGCCTGAGCCAACCGACATATGCCGCGACCTGCGGATCTTCGACCACCTTCACCGCGACCGGAGCGATGGCGCGCCGATCACGAAGAAACTCAACGAAGTGCCGTGTGCAACGCCGCCGTCGCTTCCTGCCGGAAGTGGTCAGCTTGCCGCGCTTGCGGAAAACCGGGCACCGACAATCGTGATCGGCATACTGTTTGGTGACCGTGTCATCGACATCGGTCCATGGACATCGCGATACCCGCAGCCAGGCCGCGAAGTGCTCCGCCTCTGAACGGTAGGCTTGCGCCACCCCCTTCGCGAGTTGGAGGCCATCGATCATATGCGAATAGTCAGCAAGATGACGCCCGAGATCGTAAATCCCATCGGCTACGTCGATGTAACCCTGGTCTTCGAGAAACCGGACAAAGCGCCTGACACGCGCCGCAAGATCGGCCTTGTAGGCTGTCGCTTGCGCTGAATACCTTGGGCACCGGCATCGATGCTGCTCAAAACGGCGCACGATGCGATCATCAACCGTCCCGAGCGCAATCCCGCGTAGTCCCAGCCAACACAGAAAATGGCGGATCGCTGCGCTGTACAGGACCGCACAGGCTGTTCCCTCTTCAACCGACAGAGAGGAGAGGAATGCACTGAATAGGGCGTTAGTACTGGGCGGCTCTCCAACCCTGCTTGGTGCAGGCTGAAACGACACAAATGATCTTGTTGGCATGGTGGTTCCTTCGACATGTTGAGGTCGAAGGACCGGTAATTATCTGGAGTAAAATCATGACGAACCGACGCAATCCCGCGCCTCCGACTGCGACGCTCGACATAAACTGCGACTGCAAAGAATATGTCTAATGTTGAGCTCAGCATTAGACGTATTCACGCGGAGACAGATCGATATCGAGCGCTTCGCTTTCCTCGTCGGAGAGGTCGGCGAGGCGCCGGTCGAGCATAGCCTCGGCGGTCGAGACCAGCTGCACGACAACCGAATGGTCTTCGCCAAGCGCCGCGTCCATCGCGGGGATCAGGCTAGGTAGTTTCATCGAGAGCAGAAGCTGGGCAAAGAAGCGCTGCTTGGTGCCTTCGAATATCGAGAGCGCCGCAGCCTTGGCATTGCGATTGAGCGTATCACCGCTGTCTTCGTCGACCACGCGGGTTGCTTCGAGCGCAGCTTCGAGATTGTGGTGAATGATCGCCCAGGCCTCGGCATAGGCATCGTAGATTCGCACCTGTGCTTCGCTCAGGCTGTGTTCGAGGATCTCGTACTCGACCCCGGCGAAGGACAGCGCGCGAGCGAGATAGAGTCCCTGCGCCTTGAGGTCGCGGGCGACGAGCTCCATCGCCGCGACGCCGCCAGCGCGGATCTCGGTCATGAATGCCTCGTGGGTGGGAAAGGCGGTCTCGGGTCCCCACAGGCCAAGCCGGGAGGTGTAACCGAGGTTGGCGATATCCGAAGCACCGGTGGCGGATGCATAAAGCACCCGGGCGCGCGGAAGGTGGTTCTGCAGCCGAAGGCCGCCCATACCCTGTTCGGAGCCCTTGACCTTACCGCGGGCTGAAGAGCCCCCGAGGGCATTGGCCATGGCGTGGGCTTCGTCGAAAGCGATCACGCCGTCGAAATCCTCGCCCGCCCAGGCAAGGATCTGGTCGAGCCGCGTATCCTCCGCGCGCCCCGAGCGCAGCGTCGGATAGGTGACGAAGAGGATGCCTTCGGGCATCTTTACGGGCTGGCCGAGTTTCCAGCGCGAGAGCGGCTGGAGATCGAGCGGCAGCCCGCCAAGCGCTTCCCAGTCGCGGCGTGCATCTTCGAGCAGCGCCTCGTTCTTGGTGATCCAGACATGCCGGCGCTCACCTGCGAGCCAGCGATCCATGATGACCGCGGCGATCTGCCGTCCCTTGCCCGCTCCGGTTCCGTCGCCGAGGAAGAAGCCCTGGCGGTATACGTGACCATCCTCGGACAGTTCCAGCGCAGTGCCTTCCTGGCTGAGCTCGAAGCGACCCGGAAGATCGCGCGCAAATGCCTGGGCAGCGTAGACCAGTGTCTCGCACTGCGCTTCGGACAGCAGGCCATCGGCCTGCCAGTTGGTGGGGAGACGTGGCCGCAATTCCGGCTGCGGAGCCGCGACCGAACCCATGGCAACGGATTCCACGAGCGGGGTGGGATGAACCGGCGCATTCTCGAATTCGATACGGCTGGGCCGGTAAGGGAGATAGATGCCGGTCTGTTCGTGTACCGGCGCGGGGTCGGCCAAGACCGAATAGGTCAGGTCGATCGCATTCGCTGTGGCTGCTGGTGTCGCGGCGAACGGCGCCAACGGCCGAACCGGCGCGCTTTGGGCCGAAGTCTTGCCAACGAGGCGCACTGGCTTGCCGAGCGGCAGACAATGGATGTTGGCCGAGGTCTGTAAGCGTGGCGGAAGCGCAGTGATAAGCTCGTGGAGCGAGATGAGGTCGGCAGTATCTCCGGTGATCGCAGGCGAGGACGCAGTCGGCGTCTTGTCGAACACAACCAGGCGAACAGCGATCCCCGTCCCTGTCCGGCGGAACATCTGCTGCAGGCGAACATCGAGGAGCAGCGATGCTTCGTCCTGTTCCTTGGCGAAGGTGGAGGCGTCGAAGCCTTCAGGCATAATGGCGACGATCCTCGCCCGATTAGCAGCGGCCCAGATTGCACCGCGTAGGTGACGCATAGCGGTCTCACCGTCCTTGCCGCGTTCCAGGCTGTGAGCGAACGGCGGGTTCATCAGCACGGCAGACGGAACAGGGCCGCGAAGCAAGTCGGCGATCAGTTCCCCGTCATGCGCAGTGATGGTGGCCGTGGGGAAGACGCGGGCCAGACCGTCTCGTCTTGCCGGATCGATCTCGTTGAGGAGCAGCGAAGCGTTCTGGAGGCAACCCCAGAGAGCAAGGGCACCATTGCCTGCGGACGGTTCGAGCAGCGTGTCTTGCGCGCAGACAGCTGCGGCCTTCGCCATCAGCCAGGCCAGCATTGGCGGGGTCGAGAACTGCTGGAGCTCGACCTGTGCTTCGCTGCGAACGTGCCGCGGCGGCAAGGCTGCTTCGAGCCAGTCGAACCGCGCTTCGGCTTCGTGTACATTCGTCGCCAGATCGATCCGTGAGGACTCTCGAAGCCAGAGTAGTGCGCCGATCTCGACCGCGTTGTTGTAGTCGTCGATCGTCCAGGCACCTCCCCAATCCAGAACACCGGTCTCTTCGGCGAACAGCCCGGAAATGTCGGTACGGGTAAGATGACGTCCGGAAGCAAGAAGCGCGGCAACTCGGGTGCCAATGGCATAGGCCAAGGGCATGGACGGCAACTGCTCGCCGGCGGGAAACAGGTCTGATTGAAACATGGCAATTCGTCCTCCTGATGGGGGCATCGGGACACGCCCTCTGCCGGATCAGGAATTCGAGAAGCTCTCTCTCCTCTACCGTGCCGCTTTGCGGCGCAGCCATGCTGTAAGTTCATCGTTCCAGTCGGTGTCGCGTGAGGATGGTTTGCGAACGTGGATCGTCCGCCCTTCGCGGGCATAAGCGGCCAGGCCACGCGACGCGGCCAGCTCGCCGCCAGCATCGTGATCGACGAAGAGGTGAAGCTCGGTCACGCTCTCGGGCACGCTCACGAGACCGAAGCGCTCATTGCCCAGGGTCGCCCAGACGGGAATGCCGGTGAGAGCATAGGCCGACATCGCGCTCTCGACCCCCTCGGCAAGGCCAAGCTTGCCGGAAACTGGAGCGAAGAGACGAACAGCAGCTTCACTGAGCGCGCCGAGCGCGCGTTTCGGCTTTTCGAAAGCGGCCTTGCCTGAAGCCTCGGTAGACAGGAACGTGCGGTGGATGGCGATCGGGCCCTCGTCGAGGCTGACTGCCGCGATCATGGCGGGCAGAAAGCGGGCCCGTCCTTTCGGGCCAAGCGGCGTTCGTGGATGGAAGCGGAGCGCCGGAGATGCGGCGAGGATGCCGCGGCTTTCAAGATATGCCTTTGCCGGACTGGCACGCAGTGGCTGTGCATCGCGCCAGATCCTCAGCGCTACCGCCGAGGGTTTGCGGGTGCTGGTCGATTCGGGTTCGTTGGTGGTCGCAGAACCTGAAAAAAGCGCCGGTGCCTCGAAACCTTCACGCGCCAGAGCAGCCAGCACGCTCTGCTGATCGCATCCCGCGAAACAGTGAAAGAGGATGGCCTGTCGGCCGAGCGACACACCGAGTGACGGCGTGCGGTCATCATGCGCGGGGCAACAGGTCATTCCCTTTGTGCCGGACCATTTGCCCCGTCGCGATTCGCAAATGCGACGGGCGGTCTCGGCAAGCGACCGGTTGGGATGAGTTTGGACAGACAGGGACATGCGAGCTCCTCAGCATGCAAATTGGCCCCCTCAACAGCGTTCCTTTCCTCTCCCAAACGCAGGCATTCGCGGCTTTCCTACAGGCACGTGTTCTTTTTATGTTCTCTTTCGATTCGAATCAATGGAGCACAAGTTGAGATGAACTGCCTCAATTGTATGATCGCGCTAGCGGTCGCCTGTCTGGGGATGATCGCGACCTCCTCACACCAAGTTCGCGCCCAGGATTTCACCTTGTTCGAGCACGCGATCGTTCCGCCGAAGACGGACCAGCAGCCGGCAAGGGAATATCTTCCTGCAATCTACCAGGCCGAGCCAGCAAACGTATCCTACCGGGAAGGCTTGTATATGGCGGCGATAGCCGAGGCTGAGCGCCGTTACATGCTTCCGACCAACCTGCTTCGGGCTCTTATCTGGGCTGAGTCCCGCTTCAATCCGATGGCTGTGAGTCCAGCGGGTGCTGCCGGGCTGGCTCAGCTTATGCCGGCCACGGCGCGAGAACTGGGCGTCCGTAACCGTCATGACCCTCTTGCATCGATCGACGGTGGCGCCAGGTACCTTCGCGATATGTTGGACCGGTTCGACGCGGTCCACCTAGCCTTGGCAGCTTACAATGCTGGCCCAGGTGCCGTCTCCCGATCACGCGGCATTCCCAACAATGGTGAAACGCCGCAATATGTCCGGACTGTGTTGGGACGTTGGCAAGCAATTGGTACGTACAATTGACGAAACTACCTGATTTCCGGCTATTGTCTGAAATCATGTGCCGGAATGAAGACGGACAACGCTAGTGAGTGAGACCCCCGGTGAGCCGTTCGACTTTCGCAAGGCGTTGAAGGCACAAAAGCGCCGGAAGCTGAGAAAGGAGATCGCATTGGGTTTGGGAGCATTCGCGATCGTATTTGCTGGAGGGATGCTGGCACTCGCCTGGCCAGTCCATGATGCCAGCCTTGCTAACGAGGATCAGCAGCCTCAGGCTTTATTCCAGCAAGCGAGCTCCCCACAATTCGACATCTGCGGATCCACCCGGCGCACATGCGTCGTTGATGGAGATACTTTCTGGCTTGATGGCGTGAAGATCCGGATTGCCGACATCGACACTCCCGAGATCAGCGAGCCTCGTTGCGACTATGAATACCAGCTCGGCATGCGCGCGACGCACCGCCTTGTCGAATTGCTGAATGGCGGGCCCTTTGAACTGAGGACCATCGGTAGCAGAGACGAGGATCAGTACGGTCGCAAATTGCGGGTTGTAACGCGCGGCGGCCGCTCGCTTGGCGATCAGCTGGTCAGCGAAGGCCTGGCGCGAACCTGGACCGGGAGACGTGAACCATGGTGCTGAATCGCGACCAGGAATTGTGGGCCGTCGCGCTCTGGGTCGAAAAGAACCATGGCGAAGAGGGACCCGCGTATATCGCGCAGCAAATCCAGCGGCTATCCAACGAAGGGGACGAGGCAGGCATAGCAACGTGGAAGACTGTTGCTGAGCGCTTCGATCAGCTTAGTTGCCAAAGCTCTACGAACTGAGGCTCGGCACGATGCGGAAGTGGCTTAAGGTCTGGGGCATCAGAATTGAGTTCGCCTTGCTCGCGTCAGTGTCCCTGATAGGGCTGGTCCTGACTCTTCAATCCTGCACTGGCTGAGAAGAAATTCGTTCTTCCGATCAACCATTCGCAAACTTTCCCATGATGACCTTCCCTCCTGTCCGGAGCTCATCGAGGTAGTCGCTCCACCATTGAGCCATGCGCACGCGCTCGTCCCAATGCTTGCCGCGATGGTAGATGCCACGCACGACATTGCTGTCGCCATGCGCCAGGGCACGCTCGATCGCATCGGGATTCCAAAGGCCCGACTCGTTCAGGAATGTCGATGCTGTCGCCCGGAGTCCATGCGCGGTGACTTCTTCCTTCGAATATCCCATGCGACGAAATGCGGCATTGAGCGTGTTTTCACTCATGGGACGCTTGGCGCTGCGCGCAGATGGGAAAACATATCCTTCGCGGCCGAGCATCTCGGCCAGATCAGTGAGATAGCCTCTAACCTGCTTGGAAAGCGGGACTGCATGCGCTCGGCGCGCTTTCATTTTACCGGCAGGGATCTTCCAGACCCCATCGACAAGGTCGATCTCGTGCCATTCAGCGTGCCGGAGTTCGCCGGGGCGCACGAACACATGCGGCGCTATCTGCAAAGCAAACTTGGTCACCATGTAGCCAGTGAAGTCGTCGATTGCGCGTAGCAGCCCGCCTAGCTCGGTGGGCTCGAGGATTGCTGCATAATGCGTGGCTCTCGGCGTTACGAGAGCGCCCTTCAGCATACTGGTCGGATCGGATTTGCAACGGGTGGTAGCAACACCGTAGCGAAACACGCGGCCTGCGAACGAGCGGCATTTCTTGGCAGTCTCGTGCTTACCGGTTGCTTCCAGCCGCTTGAGCGGAGCGAGCACCTCGAATGGCTCGATCTCGTTGATGGGACGGTTCCCGATGGCAGGCGCAAGCTTGTCGAGGAAATAATTGGCCTTGACGATCGTGCCATCGGCGCGGCCATTCTGGACCATCATCTGTTCAATATACTCACTTGCGACTGCCTCGAACGTCTGTGCAGAAAGAAACTCTGCGCGGATTTTCCGCTTCCGCTTCTCAAAGGCCGGGTCGCCCCCAGAAGCAACAGCTCGACGCGCCTCGTAGGCCGCGTCTCGCGCTTGCTTGAGGCTGATGTCGGGATAGCTGCCGATGCAGAGCTTCTTTTGCGCGCCGCCGATCCGGTATCGGAATCGCCAAAGTTTGCCACCGGTCGGCGTGACCTCAACATATAGGCCGCGCTCATCGGTTACCTTGTACGGCTTGTCCTTGGGCTTGAGTGCGCGGAGGCGAGTATCTGTCAGCGGCATGTGGGGGCCTTTTCATCTGGGCCTTTGCGAAACGGCCTCAAAAGGCCCACAAAAGTGTCTGGAACCCCCGAGAACAGGCGGGACGATCCGGAACGATCCAAGGGCCAAATCCCTAGGATTTCTGCGGGTTTTATAGATTATTTGGGAGAACGTGAGAAGAACAAATGGTGCCCAGAAGAGGACTCGAACCTCCACACCCTTGCGAGTACTAGCACCTGAAGCTAGCGCGTCTACCAATTCCGCCATCTGGGCACCTTGGCGTATGCGGCCTGTGCCGCTGTCGCCGGGTAGGTGCGCGCCGATAAGGCAGGTGGGGCATGGTGTCAACGAGTCGTATCGCATCGCTAAAGAAAATCTCCCGGCCATCGGCGCATCCGGCAGGTCCGGCCCTAAGCAGGCATTGAAGGGCACGGCCCTTTCGGGCAAAGGGCAAGCCAGACGAAACAACCCTTCGCGAAGGATCCAACGCGCACATGGCACGCAATTCACCGCTCGACGGCAAGCTGGTTACTCTTATCGGCGGAAATGGCTTTATCGGCAGCCACGTGGCGCAGGATCTGCTGGAGCGTGGGGCGCGGGTGCGGATCGCTGCGCGTGAGCCGGAGAAAGCCTTTAAGCTCAAGCCACTTGCCAACCTGGGCCAGCTGCAATTCGCTCGCTGCAACGCCATGGACAAGCGCAGCATCGAAGCCTGTGTGAAGGGGGCAGACGCTGTGGTCTATCTGATCGGCGCTTTCGATGGCAACCAGCAGGCGCTACAGGCCGATGGTGCTGGACACGCTGCGCTCGCGGCGGCGCAAGGCGGAGCGAGCAGCTTCGTCTACATCTCTGCAATCGGCGCCGACCCGGAAGCCGAAACGGGCTATTACCGAACGAAGGCTGATGGCGAGCGACAGGTGCTGGCAGCGTTCCCCAGTGCGACCATCATCCGCCCCTCCGTCGTGTTTGGCGAGGAAGACGGACTGGTGCCGATGTTTGCGGACCTGGTGAAGATGTTGCCGATCATGCCTGTGTTCGGCGCGGACAGCGAATTTCAGGTCGTGTGGGTGGATGATGTGGCCGCAGGCGTTACCGCCGCCCTTGAAGATCCCGATGCACACGGCGGAAAGGTTTACGAAGCTGCCGGGCCCGAAAAGCTGACCATGATGCAGATCCACAAGATGATCGCCGATGGACAGGGGCGCGATCGTACGTTGTTCCCCATGCCCACGCCGCTGGCGAAGATATTCGCTTCCGTCCCCCTCTCCCCTATCAATGCAGACCAGCTGGCCATGCTTGAAGAAGGAAGCGTATCCAGCAAGGGAACGCCGGGTCTGGCGAAACTGGGCGTAAACCCGAAACCGCTCTCGCTGTTCCTCGATCGCTGGATGGTGCGCTATCGCAAACACGGCCGGTTCACCGAGAAACGCGTCTAGGCTGCCAGCGTTCGGCACAGTCGATACAGGCAAGACCTGCCACGAGAATTGGCCCGCCATTAGGCTACAGTGGCGAAGATACCGCTGATATTTGACTAGGCCCGCCCGCCGGTGCGAAGGGCCTTGCTATGAGACCGGAGAAATTCCATGACCAAACACGTTCTTGAAAAACTAGCCGAAACCAATTCAGACGCCGAAATCTGGTGGGACAGTTCTCCGCTTGTTTATCCGAGCTGGAAGCAAGAGACCCTGGCCGCCGCGCCTGACGGCATGGCCGGTGAATGGGATGAGCAGCTTACCCGGCTGTACGATCCCGATGAGCCTGCGGAAATGGGCTTTCGCGGGGTCACCACCAATCCGCCTTTATCCTTGCAGGCCGTGCAGCTTGACCCGGAGGGGTGGCGCAAGCTGGTAAAAGATATCGCGACCGACAATCCTTCGCTCGATGTGGAAGGCGTGTACTGGAAGATGTACCTCCACCTTGTGAAGGTGGGTGCCGATACGATCCGTCCGTTGTTCGAAAATTCCGGCTACAAATACGGCATGCTTTCAGGCCAGGTCGATCCACGTTTTGTGACCGATGGGGACGCGATGCTGGAGCAGGGCCTGTCGATTGCCGCAATGGGCGACAACGTGATGGTGAAGCTGCCCGGCTCCAAGGAAGGTTACGAAGTGCTGGAGGAACTGACCGCGCGCGGCATCTCCACCAACAACACGACAGCCTTTACCGTGGCACAGTATGTGCGTTGCCGGGCTGCCGTGTCTGCCGGCCTTTTGCGCGCAAGGGCTGCGGGCGTGGATCTGAGCAAATGGCGCAGCGTCATTACCCACATGGCCAGCCGCCTTGGCGAAAAGAGCGATTGGAAAAAGCAGGCTGAGCAGCGCGGGATCGATCTGTCGATGGACGAAATCCGCGACGGTGAGGAAGCGGTGCTGAAACGCGCTTACTGGCACGGCAAGGAGATCAATCACCCCTCCAAGATGCTGCAATGTTCGTTGCGCATAGAAAAGGACAAGGAGGGCCGCACGGTAACGCGCCAGCTTCAGGATTTTGCAGGTTCGGACATGGTTTACACCTGTCCGCCGGGATACATCAAACAGTTGATGGAAGTAGAGGACGAACTGGCGCCTTTCGATCCCAAGGCGATCGAACGCGAGCCGGACACGGCCAGCATCGAGAAGCTGATGAAATTGCCGGCATTCCGGCAGGCGTACGAATACGAAGGCATGAAGCCCGAAGAATTCACGCAGTTCGGCAGCTTCCAGATCACGGCGATGGAATTTGCTGCAGCCACGCGCCAGACGGTCGACTTCGTGCGCATGGTGTTGGACGATTGATCCCTCAGCGCGCGCCAATCCAGTCGCGCGTTCCATGGTAGCGGCAACTATGTGCGGCCACATCGGCGGCATGAGCCAGAACGTCCGGCACGCGATTGCCCTTCGCCAAGAAGTGGCAATATGCGCCGTGGAAGATATCGCCCGCGCCAAGCGTGTCGATGGCATCGACCTGTGGCGGGGTAATCTCGCCGCGGCGCACGCCATCACTCCATGCTATCGGCCCCGGCCCGCGGGTGATCGCGGCGACCAACGGGCCAAGCGCATGGACGGCATCAATGATATTGACATCGTCATGACCGGGCGGATGGAAACGCTCCGACACCACGGCGTGATCAGCGTGCGCGATCAGACTGCCTGTCCACGGTTTCCACGATCCGCCATCGAGCACTACCGGGATTTCGCGCTGGCGCGCCGCAGCCGCAAGTGGCACGGCGATTACAGGCAGGAAGCCGTCGCAGTAAAGCACGCTGACATCATCGAGACATGAGGTATCGGGCAGATCGCAAACCGGCACCTGTTCCGGTTTCTGATCGATAATCGTGCGCGTTCCGCCTTCGGGCACCACGATGATGCTGGACACGGGCAGCACCTGAGCACCCGGTGCGGCGAAGTCTAGTGCCGGTACATCGAAACCCTTCAGCTCGGCACGAACGCTGTCGGCAAAACTGCCTGTGCCCAGCAAGGTGAACAATCGCACATCGCTGCCCAGTGCGCGGGCCGTGACAGCTCCGTTCAAGGCAGAGCCCCCCGCCCCAGCCCAGAAATGCGTGGCCGAAATCTTGCCATCTTCATCCGGGAAGGATCGGCAAGCATAGCCCAGATCGAAAGTGGCGCGGCCGACGCAGAGGATTGTCATGCGGTTTGCATAGCCGCAGAAGGGGCCCGGCGCGCAAGACCGGGAGGTTCAATCAACTGTGCAGAGCGTTCTGGAATTCCTCGTTCATTTCCTGATGGCAATCACGGGCGCGCTGGGCCTGGCGATTGCCTGGGTCGGCGCGCTGGCGCTGCTGGGCGCTTTTGGATTGGTGGGAGGCGGTGCATTGTGGCGCAGTCGCCGCCGTGCCAAAGGCAAACCGCCCGGACACTAGGTCGCCCGGAGACAAGGCCACTCGCGAACTGTTTGCACAAGGGCCAGCCCTACCTAGCCTGAATTTTCCGCAACCCACTTGTCCCGCAGTTTGAATTTGCGGATCTTGCCCGATCCCGTCAGCGGCCATTCGTCGACCTTTTGCCAGTGCGCGGGGCATTTCTGCGGACTGATCTGCGAACGGCAATGCGCTCGCAGCGCCTCTGCATCGAACTTCGCCCCGTCTTCCAGACGTACGAAGGCAGCAACAGCTTCTCCCAGCACATCATCGGGCACGCCCACGATGGCGCATTCGGCTACGTCGGGGTGTTCGAGCAGCACGTTCTCGATTTCGGTGGGAAACAGGTTTTCGCCGCCGCGGATAATCATTTCCTTCACCCGCCCGGTGATCTTCACATAACCCTGATCGTCCATCGTACCCAGATCGCCGGTGCGAAGCCAGCCTTGCGCGTCTACCGTCGCGGCGGTGGCTTCGGGATCGTCGTTGTAACCAAGCATGGTGGACGCAGATCGTGAACGGATTTCGCCCACTTCGCCGCAATCGACTACCTCGTCCGTCTCGGGGTCGAAGATGCCCACCTCGCAGCCAAGCGTAGGCTGACCTATTGTCGTAATGACCTTTTCGAACGGGTCGTCGGGCCTGCCGCTGGTGATGAGCGGACTGCTCTCGGTCTGACCATAGGCAACCAGCGTGTCGGCCCCCAGCACATTGTGCACCGCCCGCGCCAGTTCGGGCGCGACCGACGCGCCGCCGATCCCGAAGCGCTGGAGCGAGGAGAGATCGCGAGGCTGCGCCTTTTGTGCCGCCACCATGGCCACGGCCATCGTCGGCACGCAGATCGTCCAGCTCAACTTCTCGTTCTGCACCAGATCGAGCGCAGCGCCCGGCTCGAAGGCCGGCAGGGGGCAATAGGCGCCGGCCGATTGGAGAGCGCCCAGCACACCCATTGAACAACCCATGGTATGAAACAGCGGCGTAAGCCCCAGCGCACCCAGCTTCCGTGGCATTTCGCCCACTTCGACGAACAGACGGGCATTGTTGGTCAGGTTGCGATGCGAGAGAACCACGCCTTTTGGAAAGCCCGTCGTGCCGCTGGTGTACTGGATCTGTGCCGCATCGTTCGTATTGACCTGGGGCAAAGTGCCCGAAGGATCTGTGAACATTTGCGCCGCGTCTGCCATGTCGATGACCTCGCGCAGGGCCGGTAAGTCTTCCGCAACTTCGGCGGCGATCTTGCCCATTGGATTGCCGCGAAACTCGTCAATCATCAACAGGCCGACAGACGTGCTTTGCTGTAATACGTAATGCAGTTCCCGCTTCTGGTAAGATGGGTTGACCGTTACAAGGGTGAGGCCAGCCAACGCGGCGGCATATTCCACCAGCACCCATTCAGGGATATTGGGTGCCCACACGGCAATCCGCTCTCCTGGCTGGAACCGCGTGGCCAGCCCCTTGGCCAGCCGTTCAGCATCGTTCAACAGTTCAGCATAGGTCCAGCGCCGCCCGACGCTGCCATCGGGCAGGCCCTCCAGCAGCGCGTCGCCCGCGCCATTGGTGGCCGCCTGATCACGCAACAGCCCCCCAATCGTGCTGTCGAGGATTTCGCTATCGGCGAACCAGTCGCACAGCGCCTTGTCGAGCCGGAGTTCGGCCATGTCTCTCTCCCAATGCAACCGGTTATCTGCCGATTCACTCTACGCAATAGACACACAAATGCCGGGCACCAATAGGCAAGCCAAGTTACGCCATGCTGAAGCGACCGAGACAGAACGTAGAGCCTGAGCAAGGCAGATTGCCGGTGGCAGCAGCTTTCAGTCCGATTTTTGAGAAACACGGCACCCGCCACTGGCGATTCTCGTCTCGATATGCTTTTGCCCCAGCGAAACCACCGCCTGCCCTTGAAGTGAACCGACACCGGGGCGCAGGATGACAATGAACGCACATCCGTAAGCGAAAACTTACAACCGATAGGAGGCCTTGCCGATAGCCATGTCTACGCAGGAAACCAAAACCACGACGCCCAAAGTGGCACTGATCGGCTTCGGGGAAGCCGGGGAAACCTTCATGCGCGCTGCGCAATGGCAAGGCGCGAAAGGGTGGGACATGCTGGCCGAACGCCGTGCCGCCATGGCCAAGTGCGGCGTTGGCCTGGGCGAGGATTGCGGAGAGGTGCTGGCCACCTGCGACGTAATTCTCTCTCTCGTAACTGCCGACCAGGCGCTGGACGCCGCGCGCGAGTATGCGCCTTACCTTCCGCAGGAAGCCATGTGGCTGGATATGAATTCTGTCGCACCGCAGACCAAGGCTATGGCTGCGGAGGCGATCGAGGCGGTCAACGTGCGCTATGTCGACGTTGCGATCATGGCCCCTGTCGACGAGGGGTTGGACGTCCCGTTGCTGGTAGCCGGGAACAAGGCCGACAAGGCCGTTGAAATCCTCGAAACGCTGGGATTCACCGATGCCCGCGCGGTAGGCAAGACCGTAGGCCGCGCAAGCGCGATAAAGCTGTGCCGTTCCATCATGGTGAAAGGCGTCGAAGCGCTGACCGCCGAAATGGTACTGGCAGCTAGCCAGGCCGGCGTTCTGGACGAAGTGTTCGATTCGCTCGACGCCAGCGAGAAACAGGTGAGTTGGGCAGAACGCGCCAACTACAACCTCCATCGCATTCTGATCCATGGCGGTCGTCGCTCGGCGGAGATGATCGAAGCAGCCGAAATGTTGCGCTCGATGGGTGCCATGGCCGCGATGAGCGATCAGACCGTTGCCTGGCATGCGAACCTGGGCAATCTGCACCTGGCACCGCCACCCAAATCGCTTTCTGCCAAGATCAAGGCGATCCGTGCAACACCGGAGTTCAAGAGCGACTGACGGGTTACGTCGACAAGTACCGATGAACATGAATGGTCGAGGCCGCATCGCGCGTTCGGCAAACCGTTGGCCCCAACCTACCCGGTGCCGCATATAGGCCTGAAGAAGCGTGCGGCGGCTTACTGTAATGCCGAACAAAAAAATGGCCTCGCCATCAAAAGGATAACGAGGCCAGATGTAGCGTTTCCGAACGCTACCAGCAGTTCGTATCAGGTGTCGCCGTTCTCGTTCATCGCTGAAATGGCTAGTTGGACACGCTGGGCTACAATCGGATCGCTTTGTGCAGCGACGCCGATGGCATTGTAGGTTTCGGGATCGATACCGTGTTCTGTCAGGATGGCTTCTGCCTGCGACTGGCGTGCGTCATCGGCCAGCGTTTCGTTATCGCCCATCCCGCGAATTGCCACGGTCGCACCTACGAAGGCCGCGATCTCTTCATCGGAAAAATTAGCTTTTACGGCTGGCTCCGCCGTGTCCGTCATCGTGTCAGTTTCTGCGGGCGCAGCGTCCTCGGCGGGCATTGTTCCTTCGACTGGCGGGGCCTCGGTATCCATGTGTGCGGGGTCAAGCGTATCGGGTGCGTCCTGCGCGGATACACCCGCTGCGGCCAGCAGCAGTGCGCCAGAGGCGAGGGTCTTGAGGGTTTTCATGCAATTGGTCCTTCCAAACATTCAACACGCCCCCGCCAAAGCGCTGCGCCAAGCGCCCGGCGCCTGCAATTGCCCCAGCGCTGGGCCGCATTTGGGGCTCGACGGAAGGAAAGAAATGTGCGTCCATCGCGATGAGTCGACCAGCGCCGCCTTACCAGAAGCGAACGCCGCTTTGCAGCCTGCCCCTACGGCGCGCCGTTTCATCTCTGCCCGCCATGGCGAATCACCTTCTTGACGAGGGGTCTGTTCGCCATAGCGGCTTGCTGGTCGTTACCCGTTCCCGCGAACGCGCCATTCACAGCGCCTCGGAATACATCTCCAGCAACCGTGCCCATGCGCGTTCGGCTTCAGGCTCGTTGTAGACAGGACTGTCGAGCACGGTCCAGCCGTGATCTCCTGCATAGACTTCAACGTCGATATCGGCCGCTGCATCCTCGGCTGCAGCGCGAAGCGCTATCTTGGCATCGGGCTTCTCGGCGTCATCATCCTGGGCGATGGCGATCAGCGCATGCGCATCGACAGCCATGTCGTCCAGCAGGTTCACAGGAGACAGTGGATCTGTCCCCACCAGACCACCGCCATGGAAACTGCCTGCAGCCTTCACGCGCGAAGGCACGGCCGCGGCTGCAAGAATTGTCCAGGAGCCGGTCATGCAATAGCCCTGGTTGCCAATGCCGCGCGCAGTATCCACCGCATCCTGCGCATCCAGCCACGCCACCACAGCGCGCGCGGTTTCCTGCACGGCTTCAGGCCTGTTCGCTTCCCTCCACGGCGTTACCCTGTTCCAGCCATCATTGCTCCGCCAGTCGTCGAAATCCTCGAACTGCTGGCCCGACACGCTGCGGTAATAGGGATTGGCGACGAGGACGGCGTAGCCGGCTTCTGCCAGTCGACGCCCCATTTGCACCTTGGCAGGTCGCAAGCCCGCGATATCGGGCCACAGGATTACGGCAGGATGCGCACCACCGGCGGGATGGATGAATACGCCATCGAAAGTGCCACCGGGCGCTGCAAAGGTGACGGCGTTCTCCACGATCCCGCCAGCCGTTGCGGTATCACCCGCCATCGGTGCGCAGGCTGCAACGGCCCCTACCCCTGCCATCACGCCAAACTGGCGACGGTTTACACGGCCCATGCCGGCGAGTTGTTCCTGATTGCACATCGCGTCTCTCCTGCTGAAAACAGGCGTATAGCATTGACGCTGCGTTGAACGAAAGCCTCGCAACTGGCTGTCGAAATGACTGCAATTTTAACATGGCATATGAAAATCGCAGGTGTGTTGGGCACGGGTGACCAACCATCGCGGTATGGCAAGATCGCAATGGCCTTCCCAAACCTTGCAGCAACGCCCCGCCCATCGTTTCGCCCCCGCGTTCCGAAGGCATAGCAGGTGCGCGATGTCTAGCGCATCGGCGGCTAGGCGACCCCGGCGAGTCCCCGCACCACGGCGGGATGCAATTCTCCGAAGAAATGGACCCATGCTCGGCGACCATCCAGCGACGTGACCTTGCCATTGATCTCGATCCGCTCGTCAATGGTGAGATGGAGAAAGTCGTAAGCCTCTTCCCAGTCGCCGGCACCCTCGACCCAGCACCCCTCGCAACTGATCTCGGAAACTTCGATGGGGAACGCACGGTACCCGCATTCGCACTGGCCGCCGAGTGGCAGGAACGCAGAACGGGTAACTTGCTTTGCCATGACAATGCTCCTGCAATGGATATTGCGACCATAGGCGACCATGGTTAACCGATCATTGAAAGGCCATTCATCATACGGCCACCAGTTTACCAGCGCTGCGGCAAGAAGCTCGTCATGGTGACGCGCTATGCGCGTGTGAATCCAAGCCGCAAATGCTTGCTTGCTTGGGCGAACGGGCCGAAGATATCACCTTCCTCTTGTCCGATGGCGCCAGCCATGGGACTGGAAAGGGCTGGGCTGGACTGAACCGGGCAATCGATGGCGGTAAGCTGCAGGCGCTCGGAGTTTAAGGTTGGGAGAGATAATCATGCGCGCATGGATGCTGCCGGAAGGCTCCGATAATTTTGAAAAGCTCTATCTGGATGAACTGCCCGATCCCGAACCCGGCCCCGATGAAATCCTCGTCGCACCCACCGCATGGTCGCTGAACTATCGGGATTTCCTGGTCGCGTCGGGTCACTATTTCGGTGGGCCCATCGCGGAACCTTCGATCCCGCTTTCGGACGGCGCAGGCAAGGTGGTGGCTATCGGCGAAGGGGTGACGTCGCGGCGCGTGGGAGACGAGGTGCAATCGACTTTCTTCCAGGGTTGGTTCAACGGGCCGCCCAAACTCGTACCCGCGCTGGGAGATGGCAGGGCGCCGGGCATGCTGGCGGAAAAGGTGGTACTGAACCAGCACGGCGTGATCTCCATCGCCCGTAGCCTGGAAATGGACCAGGCTGCCTGCCTGCCTTGCGCCGGAGTCACCGCGTGGAACGCCCTGTTCGAGGGGGGCAATCCCCTGCAAGCCGGCCAGAAGGTGCTGGTGCTGGGCACGGGCGGCGTTTCGCTGATCGCGCTGAAGCTGGCAAAGGCCGCAGATGCGGAAGTGATCGCCACCAGTTCGTCTGACGAAAAGCTGGAGCGGGTGAAGGCGCTAGGCGCAGATCACGTGATCAATTACAAGGATACGCCCGACTGGGGCACTTATGTGAAGGAAAAGTTCGGCGGCGCGAACAAGATCGTGGAGGTCGGCGGCACCGGCACGCTGGAGCAGAGCATGAACGCCTGTGCTCCACTTGCCGAAATCGCCCTGATCGGCGTGCTGGCCGGCGGCAACCCGCCCGAGCCCCGCGGCCTGATGTTCACCGGCTCTTCCATGCGTGGCATCTTCGTCGGCTCCACCACCATGGCAAGCGAACTGAATGCCTTTGTAGACAAGCATCATCTGGAGTTTCCCGTCGGCAGGACATTCGCATTTGAAGATGCTGACCAGGCCTATGCCCACGGATGGGGTTCGGACAGCTTCGGCAAGACGGTAATCTCGCTCGGATAGCGGAGACCCTTACGGGTGAGCATCAGTCAAGCGTTCCTCCCGAATTGGCTGCAGCTTCGTAGCATCACCCATTGGAGCGGGCGCTCTGGACACGACTCCGTCTGTGGGCGGCGTCATCTACGAACCGTTCCCTTCCGTCGTTGGATGATGCCAACCAGTTTGCCGCCATCTCTCAGCCGAATTCAGTAGCGCGAGCGTCGTAAATTCTTCGCGGTTCATCGCGTTTTCAAAACCGCTCGTCGCTCAAACACCTCTGAGGGGCAATTCGGTTGGGAAGGAAATATCGCGGGAAACCCGTTTGATTTCATCGCCGATTCTGGTGAATAAGCTATGGTAAACGAATAGTGTTAACGTTTCTGCCAAGCGGCCACCGTGACGCTACAAATCGAGAAACCCCGGGACTGCGGCAGAAACCTGGGACTCGACTTCACAAGCCAGATGACGTAATGTTCTCACACTGAACGGAACCGAGGTCGCAACTTGGTCGCAACTTTCTGGCTCAAGAGTTTTCGAAAGTTCGTTCCGGTATATAAGGTAGTTTCTTCAGGCTGAAGCATTCTAACTTAAACAGGGGGGTTAATCGCGTGATTGCCCATAACATCTCCGCGTCACTCGTTTGTGGCAATTCGTTGGCGCGGGAAGGTCTGAAGCGTATTCTGGGTGAGGACGGATTCTCCCTCGGGCGAACTTTCTCGCATTGCGATGATCTGCTCGAAACGCCGAACGAGGTAACAGCTGAAGATCGAACGAAGTCCGGCAGTGATCTGCTGTTGATTGACATCAGCGCAACCGGCGACATCGAAACCGATATCGCCGCACTTCGCGCAAGGCAGCCTGCCACGCGGATCGTCCTGCTGGCCGACACATTCGATTTCGATACGATGGTCTCTGCATTCCGCGCCGGGGCAGACGGTTACATCATCAAGGAAATCGATTTCGAGCCATTTCTGGAATCACTACGGCTTGTCGCACTTGGCGAGAAAGTTCTTCCGGGGGCCGTGATTCAGCATCTGCCAGATTTCGGCAAGGCCCCGCGAAGGGCCGAGCCCGACAGATCGAAAATTTTCTGCTCCCTGTCGGAAAGAGAAGTGGAAACGCTACGCTGCCTCATCATGGGGTATCCGAACAAGGTCATCGCGCAGCGACTGGATATCAGCGAAGCTACGGTAAAGGTCCATGTAAAGGCGATCCTTCGCAAGCTGTCCGTACAAAATCGCACACAGGCAGCGATCTGGGCCGTGAACCATGGGGTCGACCCGGATGCAGGTCTGGAACCACAGGGGACGGGCTCCGCGTTCTCCTTCGGCTCCTCTTTGCGTTCGGAAGCGCAATCCAACGCCAACCGGCATCTTTTACTGGAATCGGCCTGATCGGCGCACGCCGCATCCTCTGCTGGCGTTGTGGCGCTCCAGATCGCTTGATGCGGCGCGACCTTCATTCGCCGAAGAAGTTCAGTTTCAGAAGGATATTGTTGGGGTCTGCCGTGAATAGTTGCCGCAGGCTGATCGCCTCGACGCCGTTTCGTCTATAGTCGCGCCCGCGCGCGTCCAATCGGGCTCTGAAGAATACGGCGGCACCGAAAAGACCAACGTAGAGCCGCACAGGCAGATCAAGGTGAAAGCGATCGTCGCGGCCGCCCCTGCCCGAATTAAGCCGGAAGACCTGACACGTCATCCTCTTCGGTGCGTCAGATACGGTTGCGTCTTGTCAGCGCCTCTTCGCTTTCGGCCATCAACGTCTCGATGATCTCGGTCACCGGCTCCTCTGCCTTGACCATGCCGACGCTTTGCCCCGCCATCAGCGAGCCGTTTTCCACGTCCCCATCGATCACCGCACGGCGCAGCGCACCTGCCCAGTAATGCTCGATCTGCAACTGCGCCTCGGCCATGGCGATTTCCTCGCGATCCAGCACGGCCGCGACTTCGCGCTGCTTGCTGGTGAATTCCTCGGTGCCCTTGTTCTTCAGGGCGCGCACCGGGATCACCGGCAGGCGCGGATCGACCTGGACGCTGGCCACCGCGTCGCGAGCGCTGGCGCGGAAATAGGCCTTCTTGAAATTGGGGTGAGCGATACTTTCCGTCGCGCAGGCAAAGCGGGTGCCCAGTTGCACGCCTGCGGCGCCCATTTCCAGGTAGCCTGCAATCATGTCTCCCTTACCGATGCCGCCAGCCACGAACACCACGTTTTCGGCGGCAAGTTCGGGCAGGATTTCCTGCGCCAGAACGCTGGTGGAGACAGGGCCGATGTGCCCCCCTGCCTCCATCCCCTCGATCACCAGCGCATCCGCACCCGACCGCAGCAGTTTCTTGCCCAGCGCCAGCATCGGAGCAAAGCAGATCAGCTTGGCGCCTTTCTGCTTGATCGCATCGACGCTACCCTTGGGCGGCAAGCCACCCGCCAGCACGACATGCGTAACCTCATGTTTCGCGCAAACATCAATGAGGTCGAACAGGTCGGGGTGCATGGTGATGAGGTTCACGCCGAACGGCTTGTCCGTCATCGCCCTGGTCGCAGCAATTTCTGCATCCAGCAGTTCGGGCGTCATCGCCCCGCAGGCAATCACGCCGAATCCGCCCGCATTGCTGATGGCAGACACGAGTTTGCGTTCGGAAACCCAGCTCATCGCGCCGCACATGATGGCGTGCTGCGAACCGAGGAATTCGTTGCCGCGCGCCATCAGCGCCGACGTTCTGGAATAGCTTGTCATGCGGGTGGCCTTAGTCGGCCCCATACCCGTTGTCATCAGGCCCGATATCATCGGGTGCATCGAGGCCGTATGCAGTGTGCAGCACGCGCACGGCCAGTTCTGTCTCGTCTTCGTCGATCAGTACGGAAACCTTGATTTCCGAAGTCGAGATCGCCTGCACGTTGATGCCGCGATCGGCCAGCGACTTGAACATGGTGGCAGCCACGCCGGTGTGGCTTTTCATGCCCATCCCGACGACCGAGATCTTGGCCACTTTCACATCGGTAATGATGCGATTGAAACCCAGGCTGGCCTGCTTGTCCTCCAGCAAGGCCTGCGCACGCGCCAGTTCGGCCTGAGGCACGGTGAAGGTCACGTCGGTCTCGCCCTTGTCGCGGCCCACGTTCTGGATGATCATGTCGACATTGATGCCGGCTTCACCCAGCGGGGTGAAGATGTCGGCCACTGCACCCGGCTTGTCGGGCACGCGGGTGAGGACGACTCGGGCCTCGTTCTTGTCATGGGCGATGCCTGTTACGGATTGGCGTTCCATATTCGTATCCTCAAGAATATTCTGCATCTCCGTTTCGGAGACTATCATCGTGCCGGGCAGCGTATCGGCAGGGGGGGAGCCTTCATCCACGAAGGACGAGAGAACCTGCACCGGCACGTTGTGTTTCATGGCCAGGCTGACAGAGCGCGTCTGCAATACCTTGGCGCCGACAGAAGCCAGTTCCAGCATCTCTTCGTAAGAGACATATTTGATCTTGCGCGCGCGCGCCACGATCCGCGGATCGGTGGTATAGACCCCGTCAACGTCGGTATAGATATCGCAGCGATCGGCACTTACCGCCGCCGCTATGGCAACGGCAGACGTGTCCGATCCGCCGCGGCCCATGGTGGTAATGCGCTCCAGATCGGATACACCCTGAAAACCCGGAATGACGGCGATCTCGCCGCCTGCTATTGCATCGCCCAGCCGCTCCGCATGAATTTCCCCCACGCGCGCATTGGCGTGGGCGGAGAAGGTCTTTACCGGCAATTGCCAGCCCAGCCAGCTGCGCGCCTTGCAGCCCATCGCCTGCAATGTCAGCGCCAGCAAACCTGCCGTAACCTGTTCCCCGCTGGAGACGACTACGTCATATTCCGCTGGGTCATACCTGTCTCTTATACACATCTGACGCTGCCGACGAGCGATCTAGTGTAGAT
>OJED01000090.1_pt1 | contig 24049 bp, 22 predicted proteins | sample 1593181 | NCBI WGS metagenome assembly OJED01 (sample SAMN05416772, study PRJEB24817) | seawater metagenome | isolation source: Sea water | place: Canada:Atlantic | collected 2013-07
CGAGATTTCTGCCTGTCTCGTGGGCTCGGAGATGTGTATAAGAGACAGATGAAAAAGGCTCCCGGAGGTCGCCCCTGCACACTACAAGAACTACTCTTGGAACCTATACCTTTGCTACCCTACCCCCAAGGGCTTCGCCCTATCCCCCAAGGTTTACTTAAAGAGATACAGAGTGTATACTAACCCCCATACCTACAAGTATATTATACACCACTTTACCATTTCTGTCAAGTAAAATCGTATCTCTTGTCCACAAAATTATAATAAGTCTTGACAACCCATAGAGATTGTGGTATAATATGGGTGAAAGGATATGATGGTGGCAATTAAGAACACAAAATTCAGGAATGACAACAATCAGCGATACACCAAGCAACTCTTCTGGGACATGCAAAGAGAGATGCCGATTGCTGACAGACTCATTGACCCCATGTACAGCCTACACGATGATGTAGAGGGTGTGATCAACTTCCGTCGTTGTTACGTAGAAGACATGGACACCACAGGGTACAAGACCGCTAATCGCCTTTTAGAGAATTACGACCACTGGAACCTTCTCATGCGAGGGAAGTGGTTCAAAGAAGCTAAGGCTGAATGGGACAAAGAGATTGCAGCTCGTATGGAGCAAGAGGCCACAGACACACTGATGGCTATTATTCGTCTCAAGAACGAGGACGTTAAAGTCAGCGAACAGATCAGTGCGGCAGCAAAGGTCTTCAGTCGAGTGGATAAGATGAACAACCCCAACAGTGCAGCGATGAGAGGTCGTCCTTCCAAGGAAGAAGTCAAGGGCAAGCTTAAAGAAGAAGCCCGACTCTCGAAGGAAGAACAAGAAGACGCTGACCGCATTATGAAAGTTGTAAAGAAATAACTATGGCTAAGAAGAAGACTACTCAGAAGAACACCAAGGCTAGGCAGAAGGCTCAGAAGAAGTACAACGCCAAGCCCGCCCAGAAGAAGCGTCGAGCGGCTCGTAATGCTGCCCGGCGCAAAATGATTAAAGCTGGTAAGGCCCGGAAGGGTGACGGCAAGGATGTGGCCCACAAGAACGGTAATCCCAAAGATAACCGCAAGTCCAATCTAAAAGTCCAATCGAAATCTAAGAACAGGTCTTACGCCAGAACGAAAAGCGCGCGTAAGAAGAATAAACGGAGCTAATAAACTATGGGCACTAAAGTCACTCCCGATGACATCACAAACGTTGAAATCAATTCGGGTGTCCCCACTATCAATGAGAACTTCGATACAGTAGCAGATGAGTTCGACAAAGTCCTTTATCGTGACGGAAGCCTCTCGGCTACTGGCGATCTGGACATGGACAGCAACCGGATAATCAATCTTCCTGCCCCGATCAACGCTAACGAAGCAGCTCGTTACGGTGACTTGGCTATTGCCCTCGCTACCCTCGAAGCTGCCACTGGCCCGACGTATGCCTCAACGGCTGCTGGTCTTGCCGCTACGGTAGACGGAGAGAGCTTCGCTGTTGACAACGGTGACGGTTCGGTGTCCATCTACCTTAACGACGATGGCGTTGCAGACCTCCAGAGAGACCTTCTCTCGGGGGCCGCCTTTGCATCTACTGAAGCGGGCAAGGGTGCTTCGCTCGTAGGACTAGAAGGTGGCTTTACTGTCCAAGACTACTTCGACACAATCGACCTCCTCCCGGATGCTTCGGGTGACGGCACGTCTAACGACAGAGAACATTTCGATGCTATCACTAAACCGCTTGTGGCTCTCATGCCCGGCAAGACGTATTACATCGCCAGTGACGTTACTGTTAACGCCAAGGTTATCTACCTAGGCGGGAAGATTAAAAGAGCTAGCGGTGCAACGGTTACGTTCGCTGGTGGCCTCGACGCGCCCCCCGGCTTTCAGATTTTTGACCTGTCCAACCTTACGCCCACGCAGGGCTCCACGATTAGAGATAGTGGCGCACAGACGCGTTACGCCTATCGTCTCGGCTCGGGCTCCTTCCAGATCACTGGCCGTACTTACCTGTCTTGGTTTATGACTAGCGCCATGCTCGCAGGAGCTGACGCCTCGTACGCTATTACGGAACAGGCTTACAGCGGCGACTCGGAAAAGATTATCGACGTTGACTGTAGGTACTCTACTGCTTGGCTTGGTAACAAGACGAGTATTTGGAAAGAGATGAAGTGCGTTGATCTTACTAGCTCGGTTCGACTTGCTAGTGGACAGAACAACATCTGGGGTGAAAGCGGTGTTTTCAACCTCATGCCTATCGAAGGCCTCGACGTTTGTGAAATTGGTTGTTACGGTGACGGTGTCATCGACGGCAACTTCGCAAGCTCTTATGACGTAACCGACGAGTTCAGTGAATGGGGTGGATACCCTAGCATCATTACTCATGCAGAAACTTCGAGCAACGGTCTTGCGATTGGTGCTTTGACCGGCGGCGCTTATGAAGCTCCGGCCCACACTATCCTCCACAACATGTACGTGCGCAACGTAGCAAGAAACTGCATCATCCTCCCCCACGATGGCAAAGTTACGATGCTTGGGGATACTCGTGTTGAAGACGCAATGCTTGACCACCTCATCTACGGGGATCAGCTTGTTGACCTGTACGTCGAGAGAGTCGGCATCGGGGGTTACGCAAGGTCTAACTACATCAACCCGTCGAGCGGCGTTATTAACTCGCTCTACCTGCACTCGGCTCTAACTGAAAATCCTGCCGCTGCCTTGGGCGTGGCGGATGAAGCTTCTGCTATTATTCAGGTACGGTCCGACATTGCTGGTCGAGTTAAGGTTGCTTTCGATCTGGCTGCTGACCTTACTCACATGGATGACGGTTCGAGCAACAGGTTCCTTGTGACCACTCTTGGCAACTCTGCCTCTGTAGAAGTTTCCGGTTTGTTCCAAGACACCAGCACCTCGGGCGTAGACTTTGCAATCTTCGGGATTGGAAATGGACCAGCTCTGAACTTCACTGTCCGCAACTTTGCAGCATTCGATGTACTAACCTGCCGTATTCTAAACGGTGTCTCAGGTGAAGTTGTCAACGTCCTTAACGTAGACTCGGTGGAGCTTTCTTATCGAAGTGCCTCCACGACTACCGCAGGGGCTTTGATTGAGAACGACGACAATGTTGCCGCTATTATGATCCGGGGCCTTGTGTCGTCTGGTGGTCAGGCAAAAGGGTACAACTCGCTAATCGACATTACAGGCGATCTGTCCATGTTGGATGCTACAGGTATTAACTACGCTGCATTCGCAACGGCTGGTGCCGCTATTACTGTTAGCGGGACGATCATAGTTGCAGGTTTTGCTAATTGCAGAATGCGAGTAGGCGTTCCCTCGTCCGGCGTTCTAGCAGACGTGTCCTTTAAGAATTGTGCAGTGGGCTCTGCGATGACTAACGTGATCCATCCGACCCCTACTCAAACCACTATTGCAGACCCCACCGGTGGCGCTACAGTTGACGCTGAAGCACGGGCTGCGATCAACTCCATTCTAGATACCCTCCAAACTATAGGCTCACTCGCATAAGATGACTAAAGATGAAATCAGAGAGGCGGCGGAAGCGGATTTCGAAACGTTTATCCGTCTCGTCGCCCCTTGGCAGGTTATCGGAGGTATTCATAGTGAATGGTGTAGGTGGACTACTTCGGAAGAGGCAGGCACCCACCAGCTCACTTTGCTCCCCCGAGATCATGGCAAGTCCAGATATGTAGCGTTTAAAGCGGCTTGGTATGTTGTCAAGCGGCCCGACATTCGTATCCTCTATATTTCCTCGACGAGTAACCTTGCCGAGAAACAGTTGTATTTCATCAAGCAAATCTTAACTAGTCCTATCGTACGCAGGTATTGGCCGGACCTTATTGAGAAGGAAGAAGGCAAGCGTGAAAAGTGGACGAATACTGAAATCTCTGTGGATCACCCCATCCGGAAAGAAGAAGGTATTCGTGACCCTACCGTGTTTACCGGCGGACTTACTACTTCCCTTACCGGTCTACACTGTGATATTGCTATTCTGGACGATGTTGTTGTTCAGGAGAATGCATACACTCAAGAAGGCCGGGACAAAGTCCGTACCCAATACTCGCTGCTCTCGTCTATTGAAGGTGGTGAAGCAGAAGAGTGGGTTGTAGGAACCCGGTATCACCCGAAGGACCTGTATAATGACATGCAGGAAATGGAAGAGGAAATCTTCGACGCCAACGGTGAGCTGATCGACAAGAAGCCTGTTTACAAAATCTTTGAGAAGCAGGTGGAAGACTCGGGCATGGGCGTAGGTGAATTCCTGTGGCCCCGCCAGCAGAGATCAGATGGTAAGTGGTTCGGCTTTGATATTAGTATCCTTGCTAAGAAGAGAGCCAAGTATCTCGATAAGAGGCAGTTCCGGGCACAGTATTACAACGATCCTAACGATCCCGGCGATCAACGTATTAGCCGAGACAAGTTCCAGTATTACGATCAGGAACATCTCAAAAGGATTGAAGGGCACTGGTACTTTAAGAAGACTCGCCTTAACATCTTTGCTTCGGTCGATTTCGCCTACACCGTTAACAAAAGATCGGACTACACCGCAATCGTAGTGGTAGGGGTGGACAGAGATAACAACGTCTACGTCCTAGACATCGACAGGTTTAAGACTGAAAAGGTCAGTGAAATCTTTGACAGCATTCGGAGCCTACACGCTAAGTGGCAGTTCAAGAAGCTCGGGGCAGAAACCACCGCAGCTCAGAGAATGGTTGTGAAGGAGCTTAAGGAAGGCTACATCAAGCCCTATGGTTTGAGTCTCTCCATTGAAGAGCTGAAACACTCTGCCCGTCAGGGGTCTAAGGAAGAGCGTATTGCTGCTGTCCTTGAGCCTCGCTACGAAAACATGGCTATGTGGCACTATCGCGCAGGTAACTGTCAGGTGCTTGAGGATGAGCTCGTTGCTCAGTATCCTCCTCACGATGACGTTAGTGACGCCCTTGCCGCTGCCGTATCAATCTCTGTCCCGCCGGTTGGGAATTTCAACAGAGACTATAGAAGTAACGTAACTGTTCTTCCACACCCTAAATTTGGAGGCCTTGGATGACCGAAGAGATACTTTATGAACCAGACGATAATGAGGAAGCGATAAACAGTATCCCTACTGACAACCTCGGCGACTCAGGCCTCGTAGTTTATAAGTATGAAGAATGGAAGCCCGGTGACCCTCACAAACCTAACAACGTTGTGATTAGTTGTATTGACAGACTGTCGAACGTAGCTATTGTTGGGGTTGATAAGGATACTGGAGAACTATACTGTGCCTCGTCCGAAGAAGACCCTGACACAGTCCTCGCCATGCTCTCGGCATTTGCTGGCATAGTAGAAGAACATAAGGAAGAAGAACTTGGCTAGAACTATTGATCTAAGGGACTTCATTGACCCTGAAAGCACAGCCGCAGAAATCGCTACTAGGTGGACCGAATGGGACACTATGCGCGAGAATTGGATGATGCAGAAAAAGGAAGTTCAGGAGTACGTATTCGCTACTACTACTGAGAAGACGGCTAACGCGTCGCTTCCTTGGAAAAACAAAGTACACATCCCTAAGCTGTGCCAAATTCGCGACAACCTTCACGCCAACTATATGGCAACCCTGTTCCCCAACGACAAGAGTATTGTTTGGGAAGGGGCTGACGCTAATTCGGCTACGAAGGAAAAACGTAAGACTATTCAGGCATACATGCAGAATAAGCTGCGGCAGACCAAGTTTAGAACAGAAGTCAGTCGACTTATCCTAGACTACATCGACTGCGGCAACTGCTTTGCTATGCCTGTCTTTGAAGCCTCTTACCACCCTGACCCGGACACCGGAGAAGAGACTCCTTCGTACGTAGGCCCGCGTCTCGTTCGCATTGCCCCAGAGGACATTGTTTTCAATCCCACGGCGGCTGTGTTCGAGAACGCTCCTAAGATTATCAGAAGTCTGAAGACTCTTGGTACGCTCAAGAAGGAAATCCAGACCCGTCCCGAGTTGGGATACATGGAAGAGGTTTTCTCTAAATCAATGGAGCTTCGGCAGAAGTTCTCTCCTTACTCGTCTGGCGACTTTAAGAAGAACTCTCAGTTCCAGTATGACGGTTTCACCGGCTTCTGGCAGTATTTCAACAGCGACTACATTGAAATCCTCGACTTCTACGGGGACTATTATGATGTCGAAGAAGATAAGCTGTACGAGAACTACCTGATAACTGTTGTTGATCGGGCTTACGTAATCCGTAAAAAGCCTCTCGATAACTGGATGGGTCACGCAGCTATCCGCCATTGTGGGTGGAGACAGCGTCAAGATAACCTTTACGCGATGGGTCCGCTGGATAACCTCCTCGGTCTTCAGTACCGTATTGACCATCTTGAGAACTGTAAGAGCGATGCGTGGGATATGTACGTCCACCCGATGCCCCTCATTAAGGGTGAGGTTTCAGACTTTAAGTTTGGCCCGGAACAGCGTATCTATGCAGACATTGACGGCGGAGTAGAGTTTATTCGGCCTGATGCTTCCTTCCTTAACGCAGACACTCAAATTGAGATGTATGAGCGTAAGATGGAAGAAATGGCTGGGGCCCCTAAAGAGGCTGTCGGTTTCCGTACTCCGGGCGAAAAGACTGCCTTCGAGGTTCAGGTCCTTGAGAACGGGGCCAACAAGGTCTTTATTAACAAGGTCTCTTACTTTGAAGAGATGTTCCTTGAACCTCTGTTGAACGACATGCTTATGACTTCGCGTCGTAATCTTAGCGAGTCCGACCTCATTCGCGTCCTTGATGACGAAACGCAGGCACAGACTTTCAAGAAGATCACGAAGGAAGACCTTACCGCCACTGGTAAGCTGCGTCCGATGGGTGCAAGGCACTTTGCCCAGAACGCGACCATCATGCAGAACATCGTCCAGTTTGCGAACAGTCCGCTGGCACAAGACCCAACCATTAACAGTCACATCTCTGGTAAAAAGCTTGCGGGTATTATCACTACGCTGCTTGGCCTTGATGACTACAATTTGGTTCAGGACAATGTCCGGCTGTACGAATTGGCTGAATTGCAGGATGTCCAAGGTTCTCTGGAACAGGCAATGCTCGAAAAGAACACTGCCGGTATGCCTCCGGAACAGGCGGCTGCTACAGTCCAAAGCTACCAAGAAAGTAAAGCCGGGGCCAAGCCTCAGCAACAGGGAGGTCAGCCGTAATGAATTTCGACCAATACAAATTTGATACACGTTGGTTTAAGGATATGACGCCTGAAGAGGTAGACTCTTTTAAAGCTCAACTAGTTAATCAAAAGAATATACTTGACAAGTTATGCAAAATAGTGTATAATATAGTTAGAAGTGATGGGGATGTGAGAATTTCAGATTACGAAACACCTAGCTGGTCACACAAACAAGCGCACAGAAATGGGCGTAAAGACGCTTTTGAAAGTGTTCTGTCTCTCGCAAACATCTCAAAGACTTCTGACGACTATGAGTAGGCGTAATTTAACATCTAATAAGAGATCGTTTCGGAGAAATCCTAAGTCTTTTATTGATAAAGTTACAGACCAACCTATAGTAGTGGCTGTCGATGACGGGGTTAATCCTGAATATGAAATCAAGATTGATCCTCGAACCGCTAAAGTCACAACCTCTTCCGCACCCGGAGGAGTTAATATCGGTATCCGCAGAGACCCCGTTGCGGGCCGTGATTATGACTAATAACAGGAGCCCATACCAATGGCTGATAACATTTTCTCGAAAGAACCCATCGTAGAAAATAACAACAACGAAGAAATTAAACTTTCGTTTGAGGACCTCGTTGGAGAAGGCAAAAAGTACGCCGACGCTGATGAACTCGCCAAAGCTTATGCTAACGCTGATGGCTTTATCCAGAGTTCGAAGGCAGAAAAGGCGCGACTTGAAGCCGAAAATAAAGTCCTAAAAGACCTTGCGGAAGCCCGCAAACAGTCTAATAATGAGGAACAGCCGAAGGGCAAAGAACCCAACCCTGCTGGCGAACGACCGAATGAAGACGAACCTAAGAACCAAGAGGACTTGACCGCTAAAATTGCAGAGATGCTGGAAGAGCGTGACACTCAAAAGGCCTTTACCGACAACGTAAATGCCGTGTCAGAAAAGCTTGCCAACTTCTATGGCGGTGGTGACAAAGCCCAGAAAGCAATTCAGGCCAAAGCTGCTGAACTGAAAGTCGACCCTAGTTGGCTTATGGATATGGCAGGCAGAAGCCCTGAAGCGTTCTATCGAACGGTTGGTGTAGACAGCAAGTCTTTCTCTACGCCGAATGCGAACACTGGTAGCGATGTCAATACTGCTGCTATGGGAAATCAGGCTAATCGCCGTAATTTCAAGTATTATGAGGAAATCCGTAAAACGAATTCCAAGCTTTACTACTCTCCGCAACTTCAGAAAGAACTTATGAAAGATGCCCGCGCACAGGGCGATAAGTTCTATCAATAACCTCTCACCCTAATACGGAGAACTAAACTATGAGTGGTATGACTACCGCAAATAGCGATCTTCTTATTCGTTCTGAAATCTGGTCGAACCAGCTTAAGGAAACGTTGAAAGATACGCTTGATGCAACCAAGTACGTCAACTGGATTGATTTCCCGGATGGCGACACTCTGACTATTCCGAGCATTGGTGATCTGGACGCCTACGATTATATCGAAGACACGGCTATCGAATACACGCCGATGGCCACTGGTGAATTCCAGTTCCAGATCAACGAATACCTTGCTTCGGGTACTTACATCACCAACAAGGCCCGTCAGGACCTGCACTATGCAGCTCGTCTCGAAGCCTCGTTCCTGCCCGCTCAGATGCGTGCAATCATGGTTGATGTGGAAAGCCATATTCTTAAGACCGGTCAGCCGGGCTTCTCGAATGGCAACACCCAAACTGCTGCTGATCTCAACCTTATTAACGGCGGCGCACACCGCTGGGTTGGTTCGGACACGGTTGGCTCGGATCGCGTTATCGGTATTACCGACTTCGCCAAAGCTCGTCACTCGCTTCAGAAGGCAAACGTCCCTCTGACTAATCTTATTGCCATCGTTGACCCGGCGTTTGAATACTACTTCAATACGCAGGCTGGCTTCTTGGATGTTACCTACAACCCGCAGTGGGAAGGTATCGTCGCAGAGGGTGTCGGCACGGGTATGCGCTTTACGCGTAACATCTACGGCTTCGACGTTTATGAGTCGAACTATCTGCCTAGCGGCTTCTCGGAAACCATCGACTCGGTGGCTTCGGGCGCAGACGCAACCGCAGCTCTGTTCTTCTCGGTCCAGCCCGGCGCAGATATTGCTCCGTGGATTGGTGCATGGCGTCAGATGCCTAAGGTTGATGCTGAGTACAATAAGGATCGCCAGCGCGAAGAGTATGTAACGACTGCTCGTTATGACACTGCTCTTTACCGCCCTGAGAACCTTATTACCGTTCTTGGCCAGACCGACATCGTCTGGTAATAGCTAAGAAAGGATAAGAACTATGGCTAACACTTGGGTAAACGACGACGGGCTGCTGGTGCGTTACGGTACCGAACAGGGCAAACGCACTGTTAACGGCGTGACTCGTCCCGGCTCGACCCAGAGCAACTCGAAAGAACAGGAATTGATTGTAACGTTCGACCTTGAAGGTGCGGCACGTACAACCTTTACCACTGATCTTGACAATGACGGCACGCCCGATGGTTTCACGGACCTCGATGCTGCTCTCCCCGCTGGCGTAATGGTCACCGGCGTAGAGTGGTTCGAACTGGAAACCCCTGCTGGTGGTACTAACTACGAAGTTGGTACTTACGAGAAGGACGGCACGATTATTGACATCGACGGTATTATCAACGAAAACACGGGCCCTGAAGCCGGTGATGACGTGAATACCAACGCTGTTACGACTCAGCGCCAGTTCATTGCAGCCAAGACGACCGGCACTTATACGGCTGGTATCGTTAAGGTTATCATTCGCTACGTCACTCAGTAATAGAGTGATTAACAAGTAGTAATCTCCGGGGAGGCCTCTTTACAATGCACACTTCCCCGGATTTTACTTATCGGAGTAACACATGACTATTCAGCATAGCGCCTTGACTGGAACAGAGTTGCATGAGCCAAAAGGTGTAGCAAATGCGGGCTCCGGTGAGGTTTACGTAGCAGATGGTGCAGGCAGCGGCGATTGGACCAATCCTCTCGATAATGTGACTAACCTTAACAGCTACGAACTAAATGGAGTCATCGACGATGTGTCGACCTCCAACTCAGATTTTTATATAAGAGTCGTTAGAGATTGTATCCTAACTGACATCTATTTCGTCCTCGATGGGACTCTTTCCGGCTCGGACGCAGAGCTAACGCTTTACCGCGATGGAGTATCTCTCGGACAAACTGTTGCAGTCCCTGTAGCAGGCAGTGGTGACGGCATTAAGCTCACCACTAATCTTTCGCCTACGTACACCTTCACAGAAGGTCAAGTGTTAAAGGTAGAAACCAACGGGGCTTCGACCAACGCCGTTTCTATGTATTTCACTTGCAAGTTCAATGTCGAGTAATCAGGACATGGAACAGGCTGACCGCGATCAAATCGCAGCAAACAGTAGGGCTGAAATTTTATATATCTTGGGAATGATTGAAGCTAAATTGGAACATAACAGCAACGCTTGGATTGAACCTCTAAAGAAAATCGAACACACCCTTGATAAACTAGACAACAAGATTGACAGGGATATTGTCACTGTCAAAGTAGATGTAATTCAAAATAGAGAGAAGATCGAAGACCTCGACAACAAGCTCTCTACTCTTCAAACCACTTTCCGGACTTCCATTGCAGCTATTGTAGTTGTGTGGGCAGTTTTTGGCAATACTGTCAGTAGTTGGTTGGATAAGGTAATTCTTTAATGGCTAAAATGACTTTGCTAGATATGACGCAGAACATCCTGTCTGCTATGGACAGCGATGAAGTCAACAGCATTAACGACACAATCGAGTCTCAACAGGTGGCAGAGATCATCAAAGAGACCTACTACTTCCTATTCTCAACGATTGAGCTGCCTGAAAAGGTAGGTCTTGTTAAACTCTCCGGGCTTGGCGATCTTACCCAGCCCAATTACCTTGAGATGCCCAGCAATCTTGTTTCGATTGTATGGCTTAAGTATCTGGACAGTGGGTCGGATCGGTATTACGACCTGACTTTCATGCCGCAGATGGAGTTTATGGACAGAGTCCTGAACAACACTTCGACCTCTTCGGATGTCACTGCTGTAACGGACGGTCAATCGGGCGTAACCTATTACGTCAAGAATAACCAGCGTCCTCGCTACTACACTATCCTTAACGACAAGTATGTAGTTACCGACGGATACGACTCCACTTACGACACTACGCTTCAGGCGTCTAAGACCCTAGGATGGGGTGAGCTTGAAGAAACGTGGGTAGAGTCCGACAGCTTTATCCCTAACATCGACACAGACCTGTTCCCGCTTCTGCTTTCGGAAGCTAAAAGCACTTGCTTTATAACGCTTAAGCAAATCGCTAACCCGAAAGAAGACCAAAAGGCTCGTAAGGGCCGCGTGCATCTGCAATACCGCAAATGGCGCGATAAGAGGGAACGTGGTAACGTATTTTCTGGAGTAAACTATGCAAAACCTTGAGAACCCTCAGTTGGCCGAAATTTACGAGTCCCCTAAGGGAAGTAAGTTTCAAATTAGAGTGGTTAACGGCAGGTTGTTCGAAATCGTAATGTTGAACGGTGGGGTGGCCCCATCTATTTGTACTTGTAAGTTCACTACGCTAAGAAAAGCTAAAGAGAGCCTTACTAGGTACTTCAACAACAATCCGAAGCCTGTCCCTCGCGAAAAGAGCAAGACTGTAGCTAAAGAGGACTAAGTAAATGGCGAGAGCCTCTACAAACAAACTTTATAGGACTTTTGTAAAGGGGCTAGTTACTGAAGCTAGCCCTTTAACTTATCCTGAAGACACTTCTTACGACGAGCTGAATACGGTCCTTTCTCGGAAGGGGAGCCGTACCCGTCGTCTTGGTCTCGATTACCTACAGAATACTGTCATTGAGGATTTCTACACGGATAGCCCGAGAGATTTCCAACACGAGTTTGTTTGGCAAGCTGTGGCAGAACAGCCGGACACCAACTTTCTAGTCCTCCAGAAGGGGCTGTCCATTAAGTTCTTCGACATGACGACTACGGTAGCAACCGAGTCTGAGAAGTCTTTCGAGATTGATATGTCGGATTATAAGGTTTCGGGAGTTACTCTCACCTCTGCTGGTAGACAGATTTTCTCCTATGCCTTTGGTAAGGGGTTCCTGTTCATTGTCAGCCGTTTTACAGAGCCCGTAGTTGTAGAATACGATCCAGACACTGACGACATTACTGTCAACAGTTTGAGCATCCTCATTCGAGACTTTGATGGCCTCAACGATAATCTGGCAAATGACGAAGAGCCTAAGAACCTCTCCAAAGAGCATCACTACAACCTTCTCAACCAAGGGTGGCTCTACGGCACTGAAAGCCAGCAGACCTTTGCTGAAACTTCCTACGGTGGCTACACGCTCAACCCTAGGCAGTATTTCCAGCATCCCTTTGAAGTAAGAGAAGCGTTTAACTCGGCATCGCCTTCTAACAGTCCGATCACCCTGTTTAAGTCTGAAACGGGCAGATACCCCGGCAACAACAAGCAGTGGTGGGTCGCTAGAGCTGAAGCAGACAATCCTGACGAGAACATCAAAGCTGGTGACTTTATGCCGGAAGTTCTCAACAAGCTGTACAGCGGTAACAACAGGGCTCCCAACGGGCACTTTATTCTAAACGCTTTTAAAATTGACCGTTCAGGTGTGTCTGGTATTTCCAGCATCTCCACCGAACACAAAAGGTCTCGCCCTGAAGCCGTATCGTTCTTCTCCGGGAGAGCTTGGTACGGAGAGGGTAGTACAGTGTACTTCAGCCAAATCCTCGACAGCACTGGCATTAAAAAGGCCGCTATGTGTTATCAGGAAGCTGACCCTACCTCGGAAGACATTAGTGACCTGATCGCCTCGGATGGCGGTGTGGTTCCTATCCCAGAGGCTAGTCGCATCCGCAAGCTCTTGCCAATGGCAGACGGGATGCTGGTCTTCGCACAGAATGGCGTATGGTTCATCTCTGGCGGCGATCAAGGTTTCTCTGGCGTCTCTATCGCTGTTAGTAAAATCTCGTCTCTTGGTACTCGGTCGCCGATGGCTGCCGTAGAAGTAGACGGGACTCTCTTCTGGTGGAGTGAGATCGGGATTGATGCCCTTCAACAGGCAAGCGGCCAGTTTGGCCCTATCCCCGGTAAATTCGGTAACACCAGCGTCAGTGAACAGACTATTCAGTCTCTCATTAACGAAATTGGAGAGGACGAGAAGAGATACGTAAAGGCAGAGCTAGATACTCGAAATAACCGCATCTTGTGGCTGTTTAACGACCATTACGCCGACAGATACCGATACAACAAGGTTCTCCTGTACGATCTGACGCTACAAGCGTTCTTCCTGTGGAGATTTACTGAAATCGAAGATGGTCCGTCGGTTATAGGCATCTACAACAATGTCGGAGAGACTTTCTCCACTATTGAAGACTCTGTTGTGGACTCTAACAGTGAAGTGGTTACTACGAGCGTCGGTATTTCTGTTGTCTCTACTGAGGTAACGGAAACATACGATCCCTCGACTATCCAATTCGTAGTAGATATTCCTGAAACCGGAACTGCGCTGGCTACTCCAAACAACACTAACTTCGTTGATTGGGCCGCGTATGATGGAACTGGAGTTACTTACGAGTCTTTCGTAGAGACCGGATATGAGCTCATGGGCGATGCAATGAGAAAGAAGCAGCCCGTGTACGTCTTCGCCCACTTCAGACAAGCATCGAATAGCTCGTGTAAAATGAGAGCTAAATGGGATTGGGCTAACTCTCTATCGTCTAACCGCTGGTCAACAGAGGTAGAGGCTTACAGAGAAAGAACTCGTCCTAACAATTCAACAGCAGATAACGAAGCATTTGAAGTCGTTACTACTAAAAATAAGGTAAGAGGTAGTGGTAAATCAATCCAATTCCGATACGGAACAGATGAGGCAGGGAAGAATTTCGAACTCCTTGGTTGGTCAGTTGCTTATGTCGGGAATACCCAACCTTAACATGCTATACGAAGACAAAACAGGTATCGTAGCCTGTCACGTCTGGGATGGTAAATGTGTCATCCATAGCGAACTCTACAATAAAGAGCCAACTATGGATGACCTTAAGGTTGCTAAGGAAATCAGCGACGGTATTGACCAAGCTTTCAAGGAAAAGGGTATCACCAAGCTTTATACTTGGGCGGAAACCCCTATCCAAGACCGGTACAACAAGTTCCTTGGATACAAGGCTACCGGAAAGCTTGTAAACTCTACTTTTAATGACGCTGATTACCCGAACGAAGTAAGAGAATATGAAAAGGAGCTAGTGTAATATGCCCGCTGTGCCTGTTATAGCTGCTGTAGGCGCCGTTGTAGCTGCTGGGGCGACTGTCGCTTCAGCGGTCCAAGCCGGTAAGGCTCGCAAGGCACAGGCAGAACAGTATCGCTTTGAAAGACAGCTTTCTAATAACAAGGCTGCCCGAGAAAGAGTTAACGCTATTCGTCAGGCGCGTATTGCGCAGGGGGCTTTGCTTCAGACATCCGCCAATTCAGGAGCGGAGGGAAGCTCGGTTGCCCTAGGCGCTCTTGGGTCAATTCAAAGCCAGCTCAACAGGAACCTTTCGTTCCTTGACACAAACCAGAAACTTGTTAACCTCGCAGGATACGCAGCAAGCCAAGCCAACATCGCGCAAAGCAAGGCGCAGACTTGGAGCTCGATCAGTTCGCTAGGTATGCAAGTCTTCTCGGCAGCGGGCGGATTTAACGCCTTTGAAGGAAAATCAGACAATGGTTGATGAGACCTTGATTAATAGTGATCTCGTAGCAAATCCGGGGACCAACGTGCCTCAAGAAGGCGACGTAGAAACTATTGATGTCCCGCAGAGCAATGTTCCCGAATGGAACCCTTTCCCCGATGAAGCCCCTGATGAGGAGGCTACTGGAGAGTCTAAGTTCGGCACTGACATCTTTGAAGATAAGTACAGAGCTAGGGTTAGTGGGGAACGCCGTCCAATTGCGGCCTCTTTGCTAGCCATTGCTTTGGCCGATCCTGCGGTTGACAATGAAATCACCATGCTGAATGAACAGAGCCTGTCTGCTGCTAAGCAGATTTTGGACGATCAGCAGGAGTACAGCGCAAGACTTCGAGTAGCGGCTAACCGTTCGCTCGACGCTTTGTCGTATCTTAACGTACTTCGTGAAGACATGCAGGTCGACGCGAGAACTCCTGAAGTCAACACTGATGTTGCACAGTTTATTGATGAAGTGTACAACGATGTTGTTCAGAAGGACAATGAAGAGGCTGCTCAGCTTGCTGTAGAGTTCGAAGCCATTGACAAGATCAGAACCTACCTGACTAACGATGACCCCCACGAGGCTCTGCTGGTCGCCGATCAGTTCTTCGCCCGTGACGGTGAACAGAGTCCGCAGGGTGGTGCAGAAAAGCGTATTGCTGACCACATGGCTAAGATCATGGTGGCTTCGCAGCGTCTAGAAGAACTTGAGGCCGAATACGAAGACAGTGGCTGGGTCCGTGGCTTCTTTAACGGAGTTATGAGAGCTATCCCGTCGTGGGACCTCTTCTCCGCTTCCGGTATCGCCAATGATGCAGGAATTGACGGTGACAGCCCGAGCCTCCTGAAATTCATTATGGCTGGTAACAACCTTAAGGATCAGAGAGAAACTCTGTGGGACTTGAGTCCTGAAGAATTCGCAAAGGTTCTCGAAAGAGACGGCCCGTTCATGCAGGCCCTTAGAGATAACGCCGATTGGCTTATGGATGACCCCACCCGTAGAATGGAGCTGGGCCAAATCCTTCTGCCCGCTGTAGATAACGACATGGGTGTCGCTGTCAACAACGCTATGGGTCTCTTTGACGTCGGTTTGACTTCGGCTGGCGCTGTGGGTCGAGTAGGTAAATCCCTGTCTCGCCTAGGGGCGCGTAGAGCAGCCACTAATCAGGTTGCTGCGGCAGTAGAGCAGTCCATTAAGAATGGCCCTGACGCTGCTAAGAAGGCCACCGGTGTAACCGAAGCTGAAATGATGGAAGAGCTTTCCACTAAGTTCTTTGACGAAACAGGCGCAGGGGTAAGCCTTGGTCCTGACGTAGCCGCTAAGTTGCAGGCTGCTAAAGAGCTTCGTGAAATCATGCCAGAGATCATTCAGGCAAACCAGTTCGATAACGCTGACGACATTCTCGCAGCCTTTCAGGTAATGGAAAAGGAACTGCTGAACGACGCCTACGGTAAGCACATCAAAGACATTCGGTACGTCGAAAAGAACATTAACACCGGTCAGAACCGCAAGTTCGGCAAGGGCTCGGAAGTTAACGAAGATGGTGCCAATGTCTACACGCTGGAAGTGACAGTCGGTAAGAAAGAAGGCGGAGGCTACGCTCGTGAGAGCTACGCAAACGGTCTTCTCGACAAGTTCGCTCGTCAGGGCGAGACTTTCCGTGATCCAGAGAGCGGCCAGTGGTTTGCTAAGATGGAAGTGACGGTCCCTGTAGATGGGTTTGTCACCAGTGAACTGAAGACCCCTAAGGCTTGGTTCCCGTGGATCAGGTCTTCGGCCCGCATTGCAGATCGTGCAGCGGTCGCTAAGGGCGTGGTGGCTGGTAACTCGGCTAACCGCTTCCTCAAGCAGTCGGAGCAGATCATCAAGGACAAGGTAAAAGGTATCCCTCGCGCTGACCGTAACGTAATGACGCAAGTTATTATGAAGGGCCAGAACGAGACTAAGTGGTATTCTCCCGAAGAATTCACTGAACTGTACCAGAGAGCCCATCCTAAGGGCCACCTCCCTAGCAATCAGATGCAGGAAGCTTACTCAACGTATCGTCTTATGTCTGACATGATTTGGTCGGTTCGTAACGATGCCGTGTATCTTCGCAAGGCTAACCAAGGCTTCGAGTCTCACAACATGAGGCTTGGCAGTCGCGATGTAGATATTGACGGTGTAATCAACCGCAATCCCCAGAAGTGGCCTATTGGTCACAAGAACAACATCTGGGACGCATCAAGCCAGAGATGGATAGACCCTAAGGGTGTCGAACTCAAAGACCTCGTAGATGAGGGCTATGTAATGGTTCGTCTCGACCGGTCTTTCCGGATGCCTGATGGTCGCACCGCTATGTATGCTATGGCTAAGAGTACCGACATGACTAGTCGGCCCCTCCGTCGTATGCAGCTCAACTACAGCCAAGGCGGTTCGAGGGCTTATGACGCCTCGCACTTCATTAAGCAGCCTCTCAAGGATGTAGAAGGAAATCTACTGTCCCCGAGAACTCACATTGCAGGGTCTAACCTCAATGAGATGAAGCTGTGGGCTAGTGACATGAACAGAGCCCTTGACCTGTACAAGAGTGGTGAAAAGAACCCTCTGGCGTTTGAAGACATCTTCAGAAATCGTGACGGCTTCCCTACTGGCGAAGACTTCCTTGAACTTATCGACAATGGTTCGATTAGTAAGGACTTCCCCTTTGAAGTTGTCGAGAGTGGTAAAAGCCCTTCGGCTTACTTCGGTAAGGATGCAGAGGCTCTTCGTTTCGTGGACATGGACGAACTTGAGATCGACTCGTATTACAAGACCACTGGTCAGATGTACTACGCTTCCAAGGGCGACCACCTTAAGGACACCACTGGCTCGTTTGCTAGCACAATTGACCCGTGGGAAACGCTGAACTCTACGATCAACGAAGCCGCCCGTGTGTACGGGTTTAGAGGCTACAAGGAAAACGTGGCTGCTAGGTTCAAAAACACCTACGCTCCGTATCTTGATCTAGATTTCATTGGTCAGACTGACTCTCTGTACGGCCTTGCTAAGGCACAGGTCCGCAGGGACGTTCCTGAAGACGTGGCTGCTAAGATCAATCAAGAACAGCAGGCCATCATGCGTCTGATGAACTTTGAAACGGAATTCGAGAAGAAAGCTCGTATTCGCTGGGGTATGGCCGCTGAAACGGTCCTCGGCGATGCCGCTGACGATAGCCTTAGAGCCGCAGCTAGAAGAGGGATGCTCCACTTACAGGAGAAGAACCCGATCCAGTTCATGCGTACTCTGGCCTTCGATGCCAACCTCGGTATCTTCAACATCGGTCAGCTCTTCATTCAGACCTCTACTATGGTCTCCGCTATGGCGATGAGTCCTAAGTATGGTCGAAGAGGCTTCCGTCTGGTTACACCGCTCAAGACTTACGCTATGAGTGGTTACGACGATACGGTTCTCGACTCTCTTTCTAAGAACAAATATCTGGCAGGCGGCTTTGACAGTCCGGCAGAGTTTAAAGAGTACATGCGTTACGTGCGTGACACCGGCCTTTACGAAGTGTCGGGGCACAACCTCGCTATGATTAAGGAGTTCGGAGCTAACAAGGTCTTTGGTGCGTCGTCGCTTTATGACGCTGCTTCTGAGAAGGGCCGTATGTTCTTCTACCTTGCTGAACAACTTAACCGTACAGTCTCTTCGCGTATCGCTTGGGGTGAACTCAAGGAACGCGGTCTTAAGGTAGGGTCGTCTAAGTTCAAGGAAGAGTTCGCTCTGCTGACTGACGATTACTCGTTCAACATGATGAGCCAGACCTCGGCAGGGTTCCAGCACGGTCTTCCGTCTGTTCCTACTCAGTTCTGGGCCTACTCGTTCCGTATGATGGACGCTCTTCTGGGCAAACGGTTTACTACTCAACAGAAGGCTAACCTGTTCGCAGCTAACCTTCTGATGGGTGGCTCGGCTGCTGTCCCCGGCGGAATGTTGATTAAAGAGTTGTACGAGAAGCAGAAAGGCTCTCCGGTCGAGATGGATGAAGTCGACGGCTGGCTTGCTAGAGGCTTCTATGACGGTCTTACCTATCTTGCTACTGGAGCAGACGTAAAGATCGGCGAACGTATCGCTACTGGTGACCTCATCGTAAACATTGTTCGAGACATCTTCGGACAGGGTGAATATGGTGAGAAATCGGTTGCAGAGATGTTCCTCGGTGCCACCGGTGGTAAACTTGGTTCAGCCTTCCCGTCGCTTTATAACGCCCTTGAATATTCGGCTTACGAGATACTCGGGGCTGAAGCAGGGCCTCTTGCAAAGGACGCATGGATCAAACTTGGTGATGAAGTCGCTTCGTTCCGTGGTGCCCACAGGGCCTACCTTGCTCACCGCTACAATGAGTATTACTCTCGTAGTGGGTCTCTAGTAGACAGTGATCTGCCAGAGGCTTCGGCATTCTTCCTTGCTCTGACTTTTACTCCGGGCACAGAAGATAAGCTGTCGTTCTACTTTAATGGTCAGGACGATACCGAAATGATCAAGGAAGCAGCTAACCAGCTCTCCAACTGGCGTCAGCAGGCGTTCACTCGCCCAGACACTAGAGAAGAGAACATGCAGAAGGCCGCAGCCCTTATGTCTCTTTACCCTCCTCACATTCAGGTGAAGATCAGGCAGAGAGCTCGTTCGGTAGAGAACGTCGATATGTACAACGCCCTTAAAAGAAATTGGGAAGAAGATGTCCGTAGATCGGGCTTCATTGATGAAATGGTTCCTCTAATTGAGGAAGAAGCTGAAAAGGAAACTGAATAATCATGGCAAACTTTAGTGTACAGTTGCCGGATGCAAATGGTCTTGTCCCCGCTCCCGTCTTGGAAGTGGGGCCGAGCCCTCTTGTACCTATTCTAAATACGATCTCTCAAGGTGTCTCGCAATTTGGCCAAGACATGAAAGAGAGGGCCGCTAAGAAGAAGGAAGACGCGAAAGCCAAGAAGGAGGCCCGTGAACAGGATGCCGGTGGCTTTATTGTCGACAAACTTCTTCAGGCCAACGCCGTAGAAGGAAATGAGCAGGCCGTTGATCCGTTCCTTGACTTCGCTACAGGCACTCCTCCGGCAGGGAACCTTTCCCCCGGTGGCGGCAATGAAGCAGGTCCTGTAGGAACTCTTGATCCAGCGGGCGCGGTTGTAGAAAGTGCGCTTGCATCTGGTTCTATAGATCAGGCCACTGTTTCTGAACTTGCCGAGTCCGTTAAAGGTGACGCAGAAGCTTACCAGAACACGCAGACTTCGGTAGAGCAGGGAACACTCCCTTCGACTGCCCAAAGAGCCCACGTAGACCGCATCGTGCAGGAAACTCGTGCAAGGTTCCCTGATGTAGACGCTACGGTTATTCTTGCTGTCCTTGAAAAGGCAGGCGTCAAGAGCCATCTGTTCCGTTACCTCGGTAAGGACATTGACGACTTTAACGCTCGTGAAAAGGGCCGCAGAGACTTCATGGCTAAGGCACAGGAAAAGGGGATGGAAGTCCTCGGCTCCAAGGCCGCTGGTCTGGAAGACTCGCAAGTCATCGCAGCCGGTTGGGAAGCTCTGCGCCTAGAAGGTGAGCTGGAAGCTACTAAGACCTCGCTTGAAATTGCAAAGTCGCAGGCTGATCTGTCTGAAAAGCAGATGGAACAGGCTAACAGAGAAGCTGCGGATGGAATGCGCTCGGTTATGACCCAGCAGTTCTACCACAAGATGACTCCGTTTATCAAATCGGTAAACGAAATTATCGGGATGATGCCTGAAGCAGGTGCCAACCCGGCTCTTGAAGAACGCTTCCAGATTGCAATGGACGAGATGAACACTCACATGCAGATTGTCAAAGAGCAAATGCGTGCTGAAGTTCTTGCTCATCCGGCAGGCAGTCCTGAACTTGCTGACAAGATCGTTGGTCAGTTCGAAGAGTCGTATAAGAACACTGTTCTGGCCCCTATCGAAAACAGGGACAAGAGAACGGCTAATCTGCTTAAGAAGCTGGAAGACCGTGTTGGTCTGAACATGACACAGGCTTATCCGTTTATCTCGGCTATGAAGCAGCTCGGCATCTCAATGCAGCTAACTGACGTTCTTATTGAAACCGCTGACGGCCCCACTAGAGACCGTATCGCCCGAGAAATCGGCAAGCTCAGTGGCTTTAATATGTATGACCTGATCGAACGCAACAGCGGTATGCTGCAAGTTGCTGAAATCTCTAGCATCCTTATGGGGAACAAAACGCTTAAGCAGTTGGACATCTCTCCACAGCAGGCTTCGCAAATCTTCCAGCACGTCAACAAGACGGTGAAGGAACTGCGGAACCAGCTTGACGGGGGCGATTACTCGGAAGCTCCGGCCTACCTGAACGGTATGGCAGAAGTTGCTGTTGCTGCTGGTGAGCTTAGTCCTACGGCTAACTGGAAAGCTCTGGTAAATGCTTCGTCTTCGCTAGGCGGTGCTTCGGCGAGAGTCCTTGTAAACCTTGCTAACGGTAAGGGAGGGGACTCGGTAGATCAAGAGTACGCTCAAGCTATCGCTCTTGGCTCTCGTGCCGGTATGGCTAACGTCCTTAACGGTCTTAAGATGAAGAACCGTAAGTTTGGTTTCCACAGTGTTGACTACAACGAGAAGAGCCTTAAGTGGGAAATCTCGTTCAACCGTAAGGCTTGGGAAGCTAGTCCCGGTGCCCGTGGCGCTGTAGGCGATCCTATGGACAGGAAGCTTGGTATTCGTCCGCCTCTTGGCAGACCTCCTGAAGTTCCTGCGGAAGCTAGGGCAATGAGTACGGCTTTGAACAACGCTCAAAGTTTCCTTGTCCAGACTGCTTCCCTTGATGAGGCAACCCCGCAGGGTCTCAATGAGAAAGAGCTGTCGATGTGGTATTCGGCCAATAAAATCCCGAAGAAAGTTCAGGAAGAAATGGCACAGCAGGAGAAGCAGAGTAAAGCTACCCCTGCGAATATCCTCAAGGGTATCGAAAGTTTCCGGAACAATATCCGAGAGCTTGGGTTCGACTTCGACATTCCGGCTATTATGAATGCAGAAGGAACTCCTGTCGATGCAACTGGTAACGCCTCTATGACTGGAGCGTCTAGCGCCTTTGCTGAAGCAGCGCAGGCAGAAGGGTTTAGTCCTCATGTAGTTGCAGGTATTCTCGCTAACGTCCAGCACGAGTCCTCGTTTGACCCGGCTAGATCAGGCGACAATGGCACGGCTCATGGCTACTTCCAGCACAGGCTGGACCGAGTAGACAACTTTGTTGAGGTTACTGGAACGCATCCTTCGCAGGCCACTCCTCAACAGGCTGTACAGTTCTTCAAGTGGGAACTCGACAATCCGTCTAAGGCAGGGATGACTGCGGCGCAAGCCAATGAAATCAAGAACGCTAAGGACGCTAAGGAGGCAGCAATGCTTATTCAGAAGTATTACGAACGTCCTCTGAAGGTCGACCCGGCTAGAGGCAAGACCGCTGGTCTTTACTACAACACTTTGTTTGGAAGCTAAATGGATACTACTAGAGCCGAAGTTCGGCGACTGCTAAGAAAAGGGATGTGGTGTCCCAACCAAATATTCAAGGAGATTTATCCTACGTATATGGGACACTACAACACTCTAAGAACCATTATCGCGGAGGAGAAACACCGTGGAGTTAACTGACGAACAGATGGAAGTTCTTATTGAGCTTCTGGAACTGCTCACTGAAATTAGGAAAGAGACGGGGGACCTTCCTGAGGCCCCTGTCAACGTGGACAACAGCGGGGAGCATCCTTCCCTAAAATATCCGTCTATCTTTTTCGATGAGATTAGGTCGATGTTTGCAGGAAACAAGCTCACTGCCAAACAGGTAAGCGGCATTGAGACCAAGCTGGAAGTGTTTGTTCGCTCTGACAATCCTCTAAGCCACTCGGCCTACAAACTTGCCACGTCTTTTCACGAGACAGCTCAACGGATGCAGCCTGTAAGAGAAGGCCTTAGTGCTAGTGACAACTGGCGCAAGAAGAACCTTCGGTATTACCCTTGGTATGGCAGGGGCGACGTTCAGCTTACGTGGGAAACTAACTACCGAAAGGTAGACGAAGAGTTTGGCCTCGGCGGGGCGTTGATCCTTAATCCTGACAAGGCTCTTGAAACAGAGCTGTCGGCAAAGGTTCTCGACAGGGGATTGGAGAAAGGTTGGTTCGGGCCTAAGCCCCTTAATAACTACCTGCCCCGTCCCGTAGCTTCTCACGAAGAATTCCGTCAAGCTAGGCGGACTGTAAACATTATGGATAAGGCAGAACTAATCGCTAGTTACGCTGATAAATTCCAGAGTGCCCTGTTGAAGGGCGGATATAAAGGAAAGGTAGTATAATGGCAATTCCCATCATCGGAGACATCATTGATACTGTTGGTGGTCTAGTCGGCAAAGCTGTTGTCGACAAAGACAAAAAGAGGGAGCTAGAGTTTAAGCTTGAAGAACTTAGAGACAAGGCGAATGACCGCTTCCACGAAGCCAACATGGGTCAAATTGAAGTTAACAAAATTGAAGCTAAACATTCAAGTGTTTTTGTTGCAGGTTGGCGTCCTGCTGTTGGTTGGACTGGCGCTGCGGGCTTTGCTTACGCTTCTGTCGTTCAGCCCGTTGGCAATTGGCTGGCCCGCGTAGTTGGGGGCTATCAAGGAGAGCTGCCGGTACTTGACACTACGATGTTAATGACCATCTTGCTCGGCATCCTTGGCCTAGGCGCTGCTAGAACCTATGAGAGGGTTCAGAATGTAGAACGTAACAAACTTTGATAAAAGAAAACCCCGGAGTACCAATTAAGGCGCTCCGGGGTTCTTAGTATGTTACTTAGTCCAGAAAGCCATCTGAACCTGTCGGTTCGGGAATAGAAATCTGAACTTGTAATGAGGGGCGGGTACAAACTCGTCCCCCTTTTCGTATGGAATTACATCGAGCTTAACGGGCTGCCCAATGTTGTTGATGTTGAACTTATTAACTCGTTCAATCATCCTTTCCGTCTCCTTAGCGTCCTTTGAGAAAAGGCCGGTCTGAAGAATTTTCTGTTGGTCAGCCATTGCTGCCTCCAAGTATGTCGGTTACCTCACAAGAGTCTGTCTCTTATACACATCTCCGAGCCCACGAGACAGGCAGAAATCTCGT
>OJED01000092.1_pt1 | contig 23837 bp, 33 predicted proteins | sample 1593181 | NCBI WGS metagenome assembly OJED01 (sample SAMN05416772, study PRJEB24817) | seawater metagenome | isolation source: Sea water | place: Canada:Atlantic | collected 2013-07
ACGAGATTTCTGCCTGTCTCGTGGGCTCGGAGATGTGTATAAGAGACAGGCCGCCAGCTCGTCCGTCTGACTGATCGCCACATCATCGGTTGAAACGAGTTGCGCCATTTTCTTGCGCGCTTGTTCGGCGGCGGCAGGCTTTGCGAGGAAGCCAAACGACTGCGATAGGATGCACTCGAAATCACCGCCGAGAAGGCCGTTCAACATGCCCGGAAAGGTTACGGCTGCATGTTCACGCACGCCGAGGATGCCGGCAAATCGTGAGCCGCCCGCTTCGCGCAGCTCGATAACCTCGCTGCCGAAAATGATCCGGTCAGAAAACAGCGCCCCCGAAAGGTGCCCGCGAACGAGCGGAAGCGCACGATCGCGCCCCGTCAGAACCTTGTTCAGGAACTCCAAAACTTCGGAGAACTGCAAGCCGTCGCGCTCATAAAGCGACAATAGGCGCGGCTCGCCAGCGCCTAGCAGCTTAGCCAGGTCGCGTAGCGTTCCGTTGAAATCGTCTATCCGGTCCGAAAGATCGCCATCGTCTTCGCGCTGTTTGGAAAACAGCGCGGTCAGCCGATCGCTCGCCTTACCGGCACTACCGACCGCGCGGCGCTGGACCACCGCAAGATACAGCTCATTGCTATACATGCGCTTGCCAGCAAGCGATTCCCGATAGGCATCGTTCAGCTCACGCTCGAACCCTTCGGGAAACTCGCCGCCTGGATATTCGCTGCGGGCGCGGCGGACCATGTAGGAATGAACCGCAAGTCGCTCATTGCCGACCGAGCGAAGCGCAATGTTGAGCTTGTTATGCCAGTCGTTGACCTCCCAAATATCCATCGTCTGGAAGGAGCGCCCTTCAAGGCGCATCACCGCAACCAACTCGCCGCGATCGCAAAGAATGACGTTCTCCGTGACATGCCCCTTGAAGGGCAGCAATTTGCGCGGATTGGCGTCGCGTTGGGCTTCCTTAACTTTCGGGAACATTGGCAAAGCCCTTTCGCTTCAACAGTGGTGAGGCCAGCGGCCCGTAACTTGAGCCCTTCCAGATGCGACCATTCGCCGGCAGGCCCTTGGTCCGCATCCACAGCGACAGCACCCGGAACTGGTTGTAATCTTGCTTGGCGACGAGGCGCGCGGCGAAGAACAGGCCACCGCCAAGGCCAAGGCCGTAAAGCGGGTTTCCGGTCGCCAAGAGCCCGAAGATCCCGATCAGGATGATGTAAACCGCGCCTTCGAGCGGCACGCCCCAAAGCATCGCGGGCCGCGTCAGCGCCAAGAACAGCGTATCATCGACTAGCGGTTCGTCTTCCGGCCTCATTTGCGCCCTTCCCTATTCCGCGTCATCGCTCAAAACCCCGCCAGCTCGGCAATTGCGCTTGCCGAGAACACCAGAATGAGCCCGGCGAGGACCGGGATTAAAATCTGGAAAGACCCGCGCCCGGTCATGTATGAATAGCCCGCCAGAACGAGCACCAAGGGGAAGGCAGCGGCGGCCACCCCAACCAGTCCCGCGCGGAAGACCGATGCAACAGCGGTTGCATCGCCACCCGTAATCGCGCTGACTATCGCTCCGTAGGCACTAAGGCAGGCGATGGCGCAAATGCCTGTCACCGCCATTTGGCTGGCCCCGCGACCGGCCCAAAACATGAGGCCGACGACGATGATCGCCAGCGTCACGAAGACGGTCATTCCGCCAAGAAGATAATCTTTGATCGCGTTCGCAACCGCCGCCGCGTCATTCGCGAAGGCCGGTGCAGGGAGCGCGGCCAGCAGTGCCACGCCCCCCAACCCAAGCAGCGGAGGAAACCGCTTAGGCAATGATTTGGTCCACGATCCACGCGCTCGAAAAGACGAGCACGATACCAATAAGGACACTCCAAATCATCGTTGAGCCGCGCCCGAACGCAATGAGGAAGCCGCAGAAGATCAGCGCAATAATGGCAATTGCGCGGGCGATGCCCCCTGTCAGGAGGTCGACAAGCCCGTTCAACAGATTTTCGACGTTCGAGAGCCCGCCGCCCGTCGCGGCCGCGAAAGCCGGCGAGGTGGCAAACGATGCAATCAGCGCGGCGGCTACGCCGCGCGCAACAAACTTATTCATACGAAATTTCCTTCCCTACTTGATTGGCGTCCGCATATTCCCGCTCCCACGCGGCTTTCCCGAACACATCCCATGCGGGAGGGCGTGCGGGCACTTCTTCGACCTGTGGAGCGCTCGCCAGCGCGATTGTCTCGCTGGCCTCCAAGGGAGCGTTGTCCCCCTGGATGAGAACGGGAGCGGTCGGCGCGAGCGTCAAAACCCCCTGCCCGCCATTGCGCATGACCTTGGCAACATATCCGTTGCGCAGGCCGCGCGTGAAACTGCCCGTGTTGTAAGCTGAAAGGGCCGCGTGCAGCGGCCGCTCAATGCCGGTGCTGACAGCCCGGCGATAATTGTCGGTCAGGATATAAGCGCCCGCTCGCAAATTGGTGCACGGATCGAATACCTGTTCCACGCTGAGCTTGAGCCAAGACAGATTGGCGCTGTTTATCTGCGCCAGCCCCATATCGATGTTCCGGCCACGCGCGATCAGATCACGCGCCACCCGTATCGCTTCATCCTGGGAGCTAGGTTGTCTGACGCCTGCCGCGCCATTCACGCCTATCGCCCACGGATTACCTTCGCTCTCCGTCTGGACGATAGCCGCCATGGTATCAGGCGATACTTGGGGGGCGCACTGCGCGAGTAACGCCGCCAAGGAAACAGATGCTATAATCACGAAGGCCCCCTAAGTGAAATATGATAGAAATCACGTTACACCTTCGAGAGTCAGGGCGCAACCAGCAATGCGATTGCCCGGTTCGACCCAAATGCTTGCTACGTCTGAAAAGCTATGAAGGGCACGCCTTACAGCGCCGAGCATCGTCGGATATGTTCGGGCCTTCGGCGCGTCCGCACATGCCAGAATATAAAGGGTTTCCGCGATTTTTACCGTAAGGGTCCAGGCTCCGTTTTCGCACGGAACGATCTCCAACCGAGCCTTTCCCTGCACCTGCGCCAAGCGCGCGTGCAACGCATTAGCTTTCAGCAATTGGATACCCACGGCGTAATCCCTTCGACCCGGAGACGTGAATTACCACCGGAATCACATGGGGGGGGAGGCCGTCAACCTTTAGCAGTCAAACGCGGCGGCAGTTTGCCGCTCTAAATAACCGTTTGAGCGTGCCTGCCTTCGACTGGAATTATTTGAATGGAGCCACCGTAATCGAGACTTTCGAGGACTGTTGAAAGGCAAGTTCCAAGCCGCTTAAACAGCCTTACTCGCATCCGATCATACAGGGCCAAGCTCATTTCCTGCCCATCGGTCCAATCGCCAATCACGTTGATGAACCAAGAGCCGTTGTCATGTTGCACGATCCGCGCAAAGATAACTTTGCCGCCCTCTTCCAGCGCTTTTTCAACGTCGCGCCCCAACAATCCTGATCGCTGATACTTTGCCATGGTTCAGCTATACCGCTGAGGCTATCCGATCAACATTCATCGAGCGAACAGCGCTCGCAGCGCTTGCCTCCGCAATATTACACCAGCCTACACCAGCCTACACCATTACATTGCAGTGCAGGCCGGTGCAGTATGCGCAGCAGCAGGCTTGCGCATTGCGCCGCATGGCGGTATGCAATGCCCTTGGCAACAATGCTATGCTACGCTGCGGAGGATGAAATGCCGGTAATCGTGATGATGAACCCGAAGGGCGGGACAGGCAAAACGACAAGCGCGCTTTTGCTCGCGCAAGCTCTGTCGAAGCATAGCCAGGTCGCAATCGTCGATTGCGACCGCAACGAAAATATCCTGCGCTGGCAGGAAAACCGCAAATCGCTCGATCGGCCGATGCCGTTTGCTGTTCTATCGGCTCCGGCAGATGACGCAGAAAAGGTCATGGACATCATAATCGAGGCCGAGGACGGCCACGATTATGTCATCGTGGACCTTGAAGGCGTCAAAACCCAAACGGCCACTTTTGCGCTCGGGCGAGCGCATTTCGTGCTCGTCCCCATAAAACCATCCTCCATGGAAATCTCGCTTGCCGGCGTTGCGGTCCAGCACATCAAAGGCACGTCGAAAGTCTTTCAGCGCGAAATCCCGTTCGCAATTCTCCTGAACCGCACCAACGCTGCGTTCGCGACACATCGTGAGCGCGAATTGAGAAGCCAACTGGATGAGGCAGGCGTGCCGATGGTGCCAGTCACGATCATGCAACGCGAAGCCTACGCCAATATGTTCGAGGACGGAGAAGTGATCGAGGATATGGACTTGAACGATGCCGCGCGAACGAAAGCCTTGGATAACCGGGACGCCTACGCAGACGCGGTAATCGCTATGATCCAGCAGATTGAAGGGAAATAAGTCATGGGACGAAACGCGTTTATGGATGACAGGCCGGACCGTGAGACAATCCGTAAAGCCGCGCAGGAAGGCGCAGAAAGTCGCGGATTCGGTGCGCCGCGCGAAGTTCCCGATAATGTCGAGCGCGCTAGGATGACGATCGACGGGCCAAAGGAAATTATCGAGGAATACAAGCGACTTTGTAAGCGCAAGCGGTTCGCGCAATGGGAAGGATTGCTGGCGTTCATCGAGCAAGAAACGGGTAGGGTGCCCGAAATAGGCCAGGAAAGGCCGTAGCAGCCTCGTGAGAGGCGTTTGAGATATGCAGGGCAAAACGTGCCAGAATTGAAAAAGGGCGCTCCAGCGGCCTTCTAGGCCGCTGTCAGGCTCTATCGGCTTTGCCGACCGAACCCGCTTACAGCGGTTTCGTCCCATTCGGGTAACGATCCTTAGCGCGGATCGCCGCCGCGCGGCGGCTCCGAAAGCATCGCCCAAGGCGATTCAATGTTCATCGCGGGAAGGGGCAGGGCGCCGCCCTTTCCCCTTCCTCCCAAGCCAAAACGACATGACCGTGTTGATCGCCAAGCGCGGCTAGACCGGCGAAGATCCGCATAGCGGATTCTCGCCGGCAAGCCTTCCTACGGCTCCGGCCCGCACCACTCACATCGTTTTGGCTTGGCCCATCCCCAATCCCGCCTTCGCCAGGGGGCAGAAGGCCATGAGCGCATGGCCTTCGGCAGCGATTGGAAAAGGAAAGGGCAAGACGATGAGCAACACCAAGCAGACCATTCACGAGCGCGTTACCGAAACGATTATTGCCGCCATCGAGCAAGGGGCAGGGACGTTTCAAATGCCGTGGCACCAACAGGCCATCGGCTTGCGGAACATCGCCAGCGGCAACGCCTATCGCGGCGTAAATGTGCTGACCCTTTGGGCTGTGTCGATGAATCGCGGCTATAACGGCGGCGCATGGGGCACGTTCAAGCAATGGAAAGAACGCGGCCAATTCGTGCGCAAGGGCGAGAAGGGCGCGCCCATCGTGTTCTATAAGATCATCGAGGGCACCGACAAAGAAACAGGCGAGGAAACGAAACAGGTTTTCGCGCGCGGTTCGACCGTTTTCCATTCAAGCCAGATCGACGGTTACGAGGAAGAAGCCCCGCAGGCAGCGCCCACCACCGAAATCGAACGGATCGAGCGGGCCGAAGCCTTCGCGGCCGCGACCGGCGCGCGCATCGAGGAAGGCGGACAGCGCGCTTGCTATCAACCCGCAACTGACCTTGTGCGGATGCCCGAAATCGGCCTTTTCACCGGCACCGATACCATGCCCGCGCAGGAAGCCTACTATGCCACGCTTTTGCATGAGCTGACCCACTGGACCGGCCACAAGAGCCGCTGCAATCGCGAAATCGGAACGGGCAGGGCGTCCTATGCTTTCGAGGAACTTGTTGCCGAGCTAGGCAGCGCATTCCTTTGCGCCGAGCTGGGCCTTTCCCCGGCAGTCCGCGAAGATCATGCCGCCTATATGGAAAGCTGGCTGAAATGCTTGAAGGAAGATAGCCGCGCTATCTTCCGCGCATCCTCGCTGGCGACAAAGGCGGTCGATTATCTCAACGACCTGCAACCCACCGAAATGAGGAAGGCGGCATGATCCGCCACGTCTATAACGATGGAGGTCGCGCCGCCGCAGGGCGGCGCGGCGATGCTAGAGATTGTGCCGCACGAGCAATCAGCATCGCCACCGGAATCGGCTATAATCAAGCCTATGCGCTGATAAACGAAATCGCCAAGACCGAACGCGGATCGAGGCGAAGGGGAGGGCGCAGCAGCGCGCGCAATGGCGTTCACGGCGCGACCATGCGCCGCATCATGGACGCCCTGGGCTGGCAGTGGACACCGACGATGAAGATAGGGGAGGGGTGCCGCGTCCACCTTTCGGCTGACGAGCTGCCCGCAGGCCGGATCATCGTCAGCCTGTCCCGGCATTATGCCGCCGTCATCGAGGGCGAGCTGCACGACACCCACGATTGCAGCCGAGACGGAACACGCTGCGTCTATGGCTACTGGCGCGCGCCTAGCGACAATGCAGATTGAGCGCCCCGCGAATGCGGGTCGCGCCCTGTCAAAAATTCGCCTAACGTGATTTCTTGCATAAATCACGTTAGGCTTGGATGAGGCCCCAATGGATTACCGCCTGCCCCTTTTCGGTGTTGCCTTTGTCGTCGCGCTTGGTGCGCTGGTCATGCCCGAAAAGTTCATGACCGTATCAGGCCCCGCCTATGCCATCGACGGCGATACTCTCGCTTTCAAAGACGACCGCGTGCGGATTGTCGGGATCGACGCGCCCGACGCGCCCGAAGCCTCCAAAGAGGTCAGCGGGCGCGTTCTGCAGGGCCTCGTCAACGACAATGGCCCGATCACCTGCACCAAAGCCAAATTCAAGGCGTGTCGCAATCCTGCCCGCAGCTACAGCCGGCACAATCTGGAATGCAGATTTGCCAATGGTGACAGCGTGGGCCTCACCATGATCGCCGCTGGCTACGCCGTGGATTACCGCATGTTTTCAGGCGGGCGCTATCAAGAGGCCATGAAAGAGGCCGCAAGGGCGCATCGTGGCCTTTGGCGCACCGATTGGGAACATATGGTCGCGCTTGCCAAGCAGCGTTCGCAACTGGATAAAGGGTGCTAGAATGGGACTGGCGCTAGTCACTCGTCGGGCGGAGATTGAATCAAGTTCCGCCCCCGGCTATCCCTGCGCGATGAACGGGGAATATTACTATCTTAAGGATGGCCTAACGCTCCAAAATAAGCTGCGCATCACCGATCGCGCGGAGCTGGACGCTGCCGTTCAGAAGGCCGAAGACGCCGCGCGCCAACGCGTGCTTGCGCACGGCGATTACCCCGGCCTCAAAGGTTTGCTGGCCATTCATAAGCAGACTTATGACAAGCTGTTCCGCTGGGCCGGGAAGTATCGCACCGCCGACATAACCGCCCCGCATCCCTATTACGATCCCGCCGCCTTCGTTCAGGCCAACCTCGAATATATCTTCGAGCGCTACGACCAGGCCAAAGCGACCAACTCACTGGATCGCGGCTTGCTCGGTGAGCTGTTATTCTATCTCGCCACCGCGCATCCCTTCTGGAATGGCAGTCGCTTCACCGAAAATCTCTGGCTCGAAGTCAATCATCCTACCGTGCTCGAACGTCCGCGCGCCTTCGAAACCGCGCGCGACAAGGCTTTGCTGGATCGCACAAGCGACCCGCTTTGCGAGTATCTGACCAAAACCACGATCTAGCGGCTCCGCCGCCGAGGTTCGGGGTTTCAGATACCGCGACCCGCTGCGGACATTAGATACCGAGGTGCTGCGGACATTAGATACCGGGGGCGTGAAAGGCCGGAAACCCTAGGGTTTTCCGGCCTTTTGCGACCTGATCGAGGATTCGGACATTAGATACCGGGATAGGGCAGGGCAGGGGAAACCCACGGTTTTCCGCCACTTTTCGAGCTATTAAAGGGCAGCGGTCTTTCTTGCCGCGCCGCCTTTCCTGCCGCCCGGAGGATTCGGACATTAGATACCCACGCAGCTTATGGCCAAAAAACCTACGGTTTTCCGCCATTTTCCCCGCTACCGAGGATTCGGACATTAGATACCGCCCCCCTCCTAGGGGCGCCCCATCTTTGAAAAGCGAGCTTTGCAAAACCCTACAAAAGCCGCATCAACACTCTTTACGCATTCGCCCCTGTCGGCCGCATACACGCGCCATTCGTTCTCGAGCGCGTAAACGTCCCAACCTGGTGCCGCCTTGCGAGCCTTCTCATAAGTCGATTGTTGAAGCATCGGCAGGACGCCGGCAGCAGGAGAGCCCGCACCCTCCTTATGGTCGCGATCGAGGGGCATCGTCTCTCTGTTCATGAAAACGACCTGATCGCCCGCCGCGCGAAATTCCAGCTCATAATCGGGCATATTGTTGATCTTGCAGATTTCCTTCACCCTGGAACGAAACAGCTTGAGCGAACCCGTCGAACCCGACTTTTCAAACAGCGTTTTCATGTATGGCGACCAGCTCGCTTGCTGCCCGCAATGTCGCCGCGCCAGCTCGTAGATTCGCCGTTCCAACGGCTTGGCGAGGCGAAAATAATCGGGGTGCAGTGTCAAAACTTCGTGATGCCGAATGGCATTGAACACGAAGTCCGACAGCTTGATTTCAACCCACAATATGCGCCCGTTAAGGCCATCCTTGCGGCGCACTGTGCCGCCGTCGATCAGTCCGAAAGCATCGAACTGTTCTTCGTCGCCCGTTTTGATATTCGTGGTAATTCGCGTGCCGTCCAAGCGCTCTATCGCATCGCAGATCGCTTGATAGTCCTTGCCGCCTTGCCCGCGATTGGCAAACATCAGGAAATCACGGCAGTTGATACGAACTCGCTGTTTTGGCTCCGCTCCATCGCGGATCGCGGCAACGAGCTGCGAAACCGCGTAGATCAGAAGATCCTTGTCGTAGATCGTCGCCATGCCCTTGGCGCTGGGGCTGACTTTGAGCCAGTTGTCACCGCGCCGATATATTCTCTCGGCCATCATCGGCTTCTTCGAGAGCGAATAAAACGGATGCTCTAACGTGGGCATCAAGTCTTTCAGCACCGCGTCGGCAACGTCGCAGGTAAAAAGGTCAGTCGGCCCGCGCTTGTCAGCCGTCAGATTCGAAGGATGCAGCACATCATCCCGTGATTTTTCCGTTTTTGACGCCATGCCAACCACTATTCGGGGTTTCAGATACCAATGCAAGCATTTTCGGGGTATCAGATACCGGCGCGTGACCCAATTCAGATTCGGACAACAGATACCAAGATTCGGACATTAGATACCGAGATTCGGACATTAGATACCGGGAGCGCGAAAATCGTTCTTTTTTTTGCCTACTTTCAATGGCCTACAAAATCACTGATTCGCTTAACACCCTTCTTAACACCTCTATTAACACCACGGTGCCCTGTGGATAACTTCGCACTCGAATTGAAAGTTACGAAAGCGAGCGCCCTTGCGGGCGCAATAATGACCGGCCCTGAACGGGCCGGGCTCATAATCTGGAGCCAGTCGAAAGGGCTGGATATGAACTGTGATTTACCGCATAAATCACGGCATAGTCATATGACGTGGAAGGAATAAGCACTTGTCGATGGACGCCGAACAACGCGCGCGTCAGATCGTGGCCGACATGGGGGGGCGTTGGCACGGCTCCTATGGGATGGTCTGTTGCCCCGCCCATGATGATCGCAATCCGTCGCTGCAAATCTCGCCTGGCAAGAAAGCCGTGCTCGTCAAATGCTGGGCCGGATGCGATCGCAAAGACGTTCTTGCCGCCATGCGCCAGCAGCGCATCGACGGCCGCACCAACGGGCAGATTCATGAGCCACAGCCGCGCCGGTCAAACCGCCAGCTCGCGCTTTCGATATGGAATGAAGGAAAGCCAATCGCCGGCACCCCTGCCGAAACCTATCTGCGTTCGCGTGCCATCGACCCGGCAGGCCATAAGCTGCGCTATACTGACCACTGCGTTGTCGGCAGCGCCGAGGAACGCGAAATCCATCATGCCTTGCTCATTCCCTTCGAAACCGACGAAGGAATAATCTCGCTGCAACGCATCCTGATTGACCCACGCACCGGCCAAAAGGTTCAACACGGCGGCAGCGGCGAATCCAAGCTGGCGCTGGGCCTGATCCGCAATGCTGCGATGCGCATTGGCGGACTACCGCGTGACGGAGTGCTGCGCTTGGCCGAGGGCTTCGAGGAAGCGGTTTCGGTCATGCAGCTATCGGGTGGCCGCTTCAAAGTGTGGGGCGCTGGCGGCATTGAGCGCTATGGCCTTATCAGCATCCCCGAAAGCGTGCGCAAAGTCGTCATCTATTCACAGCATGGCGAGGAAGCCGCCAGCGCGATCGACCGCGCCCACGATCATCTGACCGAGAACAATCGCGAGCTGAAAATCATTCCGCCGCCCGGCAGGCCCGATCAGGATTGGAACGATATTTTGCATGAAAAAGCCGCCGCTTGAGCGCGCGCCTAGCGCTCCCGGCGCTGCCATGCGCACCTGTTACGTTCCTTGTCTGTTCCGGTATAGCGTCGGGCATGGCCGCCAACTACAACCGCCCAAAGCCGATTGACCCTATCTGGTATCGGCGGAGCTGCGTCTTGCGCATCACATGTCCATGCGGGCGGCATGAGAAGATCCAGCTAGGCGAGTTCGCGCGGATGCGCGGCATTCCCGAAAAGACCCTGCTTTATGAAATGATCGCGCGGTTGCGCTGCCGCCAGTGCCGCCAGCGTCCTTATGCCGATGTGGTGCGCGGTCCCTACTAAGGCTAAGCTGCCTTAGCGCGGCCAAGGGCCGCAATCGTAATCTGCGCGGCATTCGCCGCGCGAGCGGAAACACCAAGGGCGCCGCCCTTTCGTTTCCCCGAAGCAAAATCGACAGGACCGTGTTGCTCGCCAAGTTCGGCCGAGCGCGCGCATTCGCGCGCGGGCCTCTCTAGGCGCGCTGCCCGCACCACTCCCATCGATTTGGCTTCACCCTTCCCCATCCCGCCTTCGCCAGGGGGCAGAGCCGCAGGCCGTAGGCAGCGGCTTCGCCTTAGAAATTGAAGGAGTGAAAAACGATGACGATCCAGACCATTAAACTGTCGAAACTGGCCCTTTCCCCGCTGAATGTCCGCACGGTCGAGCCGAGCAAGATCGAGGCGATGGCAAGCGACATAGAAGCGCATGGCCTTTTGCAAAATCTGATCGGCCACGAGAAGGGCGGCAAGGTGCTGATTTGCGCCGGAGGCCGCCGCTATCGGGCTTTGAAGCTGTTGCAGAAGAACAAGACCATTACCGGCAGCTATGAGGTGCCCGTTGATATTCGCGACGAGGCCGAGGCCATCGAGCTTTCTCTATCCGAGAACGCGCAGCGCGAGGACATGCACCCGGCAGATGCGATCATGGCTTATCGGGCGCTGATCGACGGCGGGAAGGAAGCCGACGACGTGGCGGCTGTCTATGGCGTCTCCCCGGCCCATGTGCGCCGCATTCTCAAACTGTCCGCGCTCCATCCCGAAATCATGAAAGCATTTCAGAAGGACGAAATCGGCATGGCGGCAGCGCAGGCGTTCGCCATATGCGACGATGAAGCCCGCCAGCTTGAGGTTTTCGAGGCCGCAGGCGACAATGCGCGCCAGATCAAAGCGATGCTGACCCAAGAGAAAATGACCGTCAGCCACCAATATTTCCGCGTCGTGGGCGAAGACGCCTACACCGAGGCAGGCGGCACCATCACCGCCGACTTGTTCGGAGAGGAACGCTTTGCCGATAATCCCGAACTTGTCGCTACGCTGCTGGACGAAGTGCTTGCCAAGATCGAGCAGGAAGCGCGCGCCGAGGGCTGGAAGGACGTGGAGATTCATCACCATCGGCCCGATTGCTTCTATATGAAACCGCACCTTGACCCGGCAGGCGAGCGCGAGCCGACCGACGAAGAAAAGGAGCAACTGGACGCACTGGCCGACAAAATCGCAGTGAGAGCGGCAGAATGCGAAGCCGAAGGCGACCAGCCCCATTGGGATAGCGCCTATCGCGCCTTGGAGCGCGAGCAGGACGCGATTGCCGCAGGATTGCGGTTTTTCACCGACGAACAGAAGGCAGGCCACACGCTGACCCTTTTTGTCGACCATGAGGGCCTTAGCCGCGTGGTATTCACCAGCGCGAAGCGCAGCGCGGACAGCGATGGACCGAAGCCGCCGCGGCCCGACTATTCGCAAAAGGTCATGGACCAGCTTGGAGCAATCCGCACGATGGCCGTTCGCGAAGCGGTCGCGACCAATCCCGACCTGGCCCTTGATGTGCTGCTAGATACGCTGATCGGCCAGCTCGCACACCGCGAATATAGCTGGACGCTTCCCACCGAAATCGAAGCGAGCGGGCGCGAGGTTCGCGTGATCGAGGAAACAATGACCCATGCGCAGATCGAGCCTATCGAGCAGATCGCAGCGAAAGACCTTGAGCGCGTTCCGAGCGAGGACCGGCTTGCAGCGCTGCGCAATCTCGACACCGAAACCAAGATGCGCTTGCTCGCCTATTGCACGGCGGCGCAGATCACCAGCCACGACACCAGCGGCGAGAAGGCCGAGCGGATCGACCAGATCGGCACGATGGCCGGGATCGACATGCGCGAGAAATGGGAACCCAACCAGTTCTTTTATGACCAGCTTTCCAAACCGACGCTGTTCAAGCTGTTGGAGGCCGGGAACGGCAAGGATGCGGTTGAGAATTGCGGCAAGATGAAGCGCAGCGAGCTTGCCGTGACCGTGAACGAACGCAATGCGGGGCGTGGCATTTTGCCGCCAGCATTGAACCTGTCTGCCACCCCGGAAAGCCGCGACGATCGCGAAGCGGCTTGATGGGGCCGGGGAGCGTCATTCACTCCGGCGCTCCCCGGTTTTCTCTCTTGCGCGATATGGAAAATCGCGCGCGCATGAAGGGCGCGCGATCATGTTGGAACCGCCTAAACAGTGGTCGACTTAATCAACCACGTTGAGGTCCGCCGCCGTGTTCATCTCGGCCGCAAAGGTGCATTGTCCGATTGTCGGATAGTTGAAGGTGAAGACCGACGGCGCATCGCCATTGTTGGTGACGGTGAACGGCACATTTGCGTTGGTGAAGCAGAAGGTCGAGAGTCCTTCCTTAAATCGCAGTCCGTGAAACCGCCCTTCCCCTCCATCGGAGTCGGCCGAAGTGATCTCCCAGGTTGTCGGCGAGATCGTCAGGTCGGAGCAGGCTGATGGCGCTGGCGCAGTTCCACCGGTCATCGTTCCGCTCGATGCGTTTGGCGGATTGGTGCCGGTTGCCGGACCACTCTCCATTTTGAAGTTCCAAGCACAAGCCCAACTCTCTTGCCCGCCATTTTTAATGAGATTGCCCGGCCCCTAGATGCTGAAGCTGTAGTTGGGCGGCGCGATCCCATCAGCGAATGAAGAGCCGGCTAGCGCGAGTGTCAGGCACGCGCCAAGGCACGCCGTTAAGGCCATTTTCATGGCATCCTCCTATTTTCGTTGAGTTGGAGGGCCGCTTTACGCGTCCTCGCCTGTCTCGCTATCGAGCAGGCACTGCGATTGAACACCGCGCCAGGCCGCAAGGAAAATCACGTTATCGTGACTACGAAACCCGCCTTGATGATTGCCTTCGCCGCCGCTTGCGTAGCGGCGACGGGCGCGCCTTCGCTCGCCCAAGGCGGCTCGGGCGATGCAGTGACGACCGAATTGGACGGTCGCTGCGACTATCGGCGCGCAGCGGCCAAGGTCGGTTCCGGCACCGGCTTTGCGCCGTGCAATTCGGTTGTCATCACCCGTTCGGGATCGAACAGCGTGATCGACTATCGCCGCTCGCTTGGCGGTTCCGAATTTCGCTATGCAGGAACGCTGTCAGGCAACACCATGACGATCGCGCGGCTGACGATCCAAAACCGCGAGCCGATGGCAGCCAGCGGCGAATGCACGATCTTCCATAAAGGCCAGCAAATCTCCACCGTCACTTGCGCGCCAAGGCCGGTTGGAAGACCTTTGCCGCCAACTTCGTGATTTCGCGCATCAACCCATAATTTGAGCGCCCTTCGGGCGCTCTCTATTCGAGGCGATGGCACGTGCCACCGCCTGTATGGCGCATCCGTTGGGGGCGGAGAGGGGTTTCTTCTCTCTATCGTCTTCCTATGGTGGCATGGGTGCACGAAAGCCGTAAAGCCCATCGACCGCGACACGCGCCGCGCCCCGCCCCGTCCCGCCTATTGGCGGCGTGGCGGCAAACCGTTGGCGGGATCGATCACACAGGTATTCTTTCCGACCAATGGGAGGGCGGTGGAATCGTCGGCTCGTTCCGCAACGGCAAGGGCACTTTTGTTCAGCCGCCCGATGATGAGTCGGAAGCGGGGAAAAAATCCGATAACCACAGTTGACACATGCGCCAACTGTCAGCTATAGTTATCATATGATCGAGATTATCAAATCGAGCGATTTTGACGAATGGTTCCGGGGGTTACGCGACCGCCGAGCCGTTCAGCGGATCGCGGCGAGGATTGATCGGCTCGCAGCAGGGAACCCCGGCGACGTGAAGCCGATAGGCGAGGGCTTATCGGAAATGCGCGTCGATTATGGTCCCGGCTATCGCGTGTATTTCATGCGCCGGGGTGCGGTCATCATCGTTTTGTTGTGCGGCGGCGAGAAAAGCGGCCAGCAGCGGGACATAAAAAGGGCGAAGACGATTGCCGCCGAGTGGAAGGATTGAGCCATGACCGAACAGAAATTCAGCCGTTACAATTCCGCCGACTATCTGGAAACCGAGGACGATATTGCAGGCTATCTTGAGGCTGTCATAAGCGAAGGCGAAGACGATCCGGCTTATATCACCCGCGCGCTTGGCGTCGTCGCGCGTGCGCGCAACATCAGTCAGTTGGCCCGCGATACCGGCATGAGCCGGGAAGGAATTTACAAAGCGCTATCGGAGGACGGCAATCCTAGCTTTGCAACCGTGGCCAAGATCGCCCGCGCGCTAGGTCTTCGGATCGCGGTCGCGCCGGAGCGCACAGCAGCTTGAATCGTGCTGTCAACAAGACGGTCCGTTAGCGGCGTTTAGAAGCGTTTCACGCTGGAGCGTCTCTCGCCCGCGTCGCACAACAACGTACAAGATACAGGTGTCCATATAGAAGCAGTCCATGATACAGATGGGCTATGCCCAAGGCTCCCTTAATCCGCCCTGCCGAATGGCTGCTGCTGATCCACCAACTTCCCGCCAAGCCCGCCTATCTCAGAGTGAAGGTATGGCGCCGACTGCAGGCAATCGGAGCGGTGCCGATCAAGAATGCAGTATATGCCCTACCAGCGTCCGACAGGTCTGCTTCCGAAATGTGCGAACTGCTGAGCGAGATCACGACCGGCGGTGGTGAGGCGCTGATCTGTCGGACGAGGCTGGTGGCAGGCCTCACCGACACCGACCTGCGCGCGATGTTCGATGCCGCGCGCGACGCGGATTACGAGGAGTTGGCCCAAGAGGCGAGGATACTGCTCGCCGACGATGAAGTCGGCCAGGTGCAGGTGGCAAAGCTGCACGCGCGGTGTAGCGATATCGGTGCCATCGATTTTTTCGGTGCCCACGCTGGCCAGGACGTTGATGTCATGCTGGCCGAGCTCGAGAAGCGGGTTCGCCGTCATCCGGACGTGAGCCGGTCGAAGACGGCGCCTTCGTTCGCAATTGCCGACTTGAAGGGCCGAACATGGGTGACGCGTCGGGGCGTTCATGTCGATCGCATCGCTTCAGCTTGGCTTATCCGTCGGTTCATCGATCCGACTGGTTCCTTCAAGTTCGTCGACGGCAAGGCATATGTGCCGCAGAAAGGCGAACTCCGCTTCGATATGGCCGATGCCGAATTTACGCACGAGGGGGACCGCTGCACTTTTGAAACGCTGGTCCTGCGCGCGGGGCTCGAAGACGACGCCGCGCTGCGCTCGATCGCGGAGATCGTTCACGAGCTCGACATAGCCGACGGCAAGTTCTGTCGGCCCGAAGCCGCTGGTGTTGCCGCATTGATTGCGGGTTTGTGCGCGGCGACTGACGATGATGACGAGCGGCTATTTCGGGGCACGGTGAGCTTGGAGGGCCTCTATGCTCATTTCCGGAAGAGCCGAGGCTCCTGACGAGCCGTGGCGGGGCAGGTGCTTGTAATCCGCAAGGTCGGCCGGCTCGGGATCACCGCATCGCTCGAGCTTCGTCAGGGTGAATGCGTTGTTCTGCAGGGCCCCTCCGGTGCGGGAAAGACCGTGCTGCTGCGCGCAATTGCCGACCTTGATCCCAGCGGCGGGACAGCCACGCTGAACGGTGTTGATCGGGATGTATTGTCGGGGCCAGCTTGGCGTAAGTGCGTGACCTTTGTCGCCGCCGAGGCCGGATGGTGGGCCGAGACGGTTGGAGAGCATTACGAGGACTGGAGCAGCGCTTTACCGCTTGTCGTCCGGCTCGGGCTGCCGCCCGACTGCGGCGCGTGGCCGGTTACCCGCTTATCGAGCGGAGAGCGGCAACGCCTCGCGCTGGTGCGCGCATTGATGATCGAGCCCCACGTCCTGCTCCTTGATGAACCAACGGCCGCTCTTGATCCGATTGCCACGTCGATAGTCGAGCAGATCATCGCGGAGCGCGTTGCCGGAGGCACCGCAGCGCTTTGGGTTACGCACGATCGCGAGCAAGTCCGACGGATCGCCACTCGACGTCTTGTGATCGCACAGGGTCGCGTCATTGAGGCGGCGCTGTGACCTACATCTCGCTTGACTATGGCGACCTCGTCTTGCCGGCACTGCTGGTTCTGCTCAACGGAGCGCTATCGCTGATGCTGGAGCTTCGCATCGAGCGTCAGCTTATCATCGCTGCGGTTCGAATGGTCGTTCAGCTGCTTCTGGTCGGCTATGTGTTGACCGTCCTCTTTGCGATCGCGTCGCCGCTGTGGACAGGCACGGCCGCACTGGCGATGGTCCTGTTCGCCGGGCGAGAAATCATCGCGCGCCAGAAGCAGCGGCTCGCAGGCGGGTGGGCATTCGGACTTGGCGCTGGTTGCATGCTGGTCGCGGCAGGCACAGTGACCGCGCTCGCGCTGCTGACGCAGCTTCGGCCGGACCCGTGGTATGATCCGCGCTACGCGCTTCCGCTCCTGGGCATGGTGCTCGGCAACACGATGACCGGGATCAGTCTCGGCCTTGATGTGCTCACAACCAGTATTGTCCGTGATCGGGCAAGCGTCGAGGCGCGCCTTGCGCTTGGTGCCACTCGGCGAGAAGCCCTCATCCCGGTCACACGGGACGCCCTTCGCAGCGGCTTTATGCCGATCATCAACTCGATGGCCGCGGTCGGTTTGGTGTCTCTTCCGGGGATGATGACGGGACAGATCCTTGCCGGAGCAGCGCCAGCGGAGGCCGTGAAATACCAGATCCTGGTCATGTTCCTGATTGCCGGCGGGACAGGCATCGGGACGCTCCTTGCTGTAATCGGCGGCGGCTACCGACTAACAGACCAGCGCCATCGCCTGCGCCTCGATCGGCTGCGCGTCTAATCTTGCAATCCAAGAGACATGTGATACAGGAGTTATACAGACATCTGTCTATTGATACATCCGCAGCTATCAGCTGCTCATGGGAGCGGAGCAGACGGCTATGGAAGCCCCTTCGGATCGACACGACCATCATGGCGTCTCCTTCGGAGAGGCTGTGAAGGTATGGGCGCGCGTCGCCGCGCTCAGTTTCGGCGGCCCCGCCGGACAAATCGCGGTGATGCACCGTATCCTGGTGGAAGAGAAGCGCTGGGTCGGCGAGAACCGGTTCCTGCATGCCCTCAACTATTGCATGCTCCTGCCGGGACCCGAGGCGATGCAGCTGGCAACCTATATTGGCTGGCTCTTGCATGGCGTTCGCGGTGGTCTGGTGGCCGGATGTCTGTTCGTCTTGCCCGGGTTCGTCGCCATTCTGGCGCTCAGCATCCTCTACGCCAGCTTTCAGGATTTGAGTTGGGTCCAGGCCGTGTTTTTCGGCATCAAGGCGGCGGTGCTGGCGGTTGTCATCGAGGCGCTCCTGCGGATCGGCAAGCGCGCGCTCAAGACCTGGCCGATGTATCTCATAGCCGGTGTGGCGTTTGTTGCCATCTTCGCCTTCAACGTGCCTTTCCCGTTGATTATCGCGGCGGCAGCGCTTGTCGGGTTTTTCGGCGGGCGCTTCGATCCGGACCGCTTCCTCGTAATCCGGGCCCGCGAAGTTTCAGATGAAGACGGCGCGCCTTCATCTGAAGCATTTCTCCACGGGGCCAGTCCAGAGCGGCAGCGGCCGAGCTGGAGTGCGTTTGCCCGTACGGCGCTGACTTGGCTCGGCCTTTGGGCCGCGCCGATCCTGGCGTTAATCGTTGTGGTTGGGCCGGATCATGTTTTCACCGAACTCGCCTTCTTCTTTTCCAAACTCGCTGTGGTCACTTTCGGCGGGGCTTACGCGGTGCTCGCCTATATGGCGCAGGAGGCCGTGCAGACTCACGGTTGGCTCGCCCCCGGAGAGATGCTGGACGGCCTCGGCATGGCGGAAACCACCCCCGGTCCGCTGATCCAGGTCGTTCAATTCGTCGGCTATATGGGCGGCTTCCGCGAGACCGGCGGTCTGAGCCCGGTGCTTTCGGGCGTCATAGCCTCGATCATCGTCACCTGGGTCACGTTTGTTCCCTGCTTTCTATGGATATTCTTGGGCGCGCCCTTCATTGAGAAGCTTCGCGGGGCAAAGCTGCTGACGGCAGCCCTTTCGGCGGTCACTGCCGCTGTCGTGGGGGTAATTCTTAATCTCGCCATCTGGTTCGCGCTGCACGTCGCATTTTCCGAACTGACCGAATATCGAGGCTTCGGGATGAAGCTGCTCGTTCCCGATCTGACCAGTATCGATATTGCCTCGGTCGTCATCGCCGCCGCAGCGCTCGTCGCTATGGTAAGGTTCAAGATCGGAATGTTGCCCGTGCTGGCAGCAAGCGCGCTCACCGGGGCGGCCTATTATCTCGCGGTGCTTCCGGTTTGAAGTTCGAACCCAAAGAGGAGAATCATAATGTTACGCTTTCGCACTTTCCTTCTCGCCGCCGGGTTGTCTCTCGCCGCCCAATCCATACCGGTGCTCGCCGAGGACAATGAGGCCAATCTGGCTGCCCTGATTTTCGAAGCCTCGCATGCCGAAGTGACCTTGACCGAGGACGGTGTCGCGCGGATCGGCTGGGTACGTGACGACGTGCCGGTCACTGTGGATGGCATGCGCCTCGATCCCCCCGCCGGTCTTGGCTCCTGGGCGGCATTTAAGCCGGTGGATGGAGGCGTGATGGTGATGGGCGACACGGTCGTGTTCGAGGACGAGATCACACCCGCAATGGACGCTGCGATTGCAAGCGGATTGAATGTAACCGCGTTGCACAATCACTTTATCTTCGACGATCCGCCAGTTTATTTCATGCATATCGGTGGGCATGGCGATACCGCCAAAATGGCCGCCGGTGTGAAGGCGGTCTGGGATGCCATCAAAGTCGTTCGGGCGAGGACGCCCATGCCACAGCGTAGCTTTGGCGGACCGACACCGGATGCAGACGGTGTGATCGATATTGCCCCGCTCGTGGGGATTTTGAATGCGGAACCAACCGTTAAGGATGGTGTCGTGAAGTTCACCTTTGGTCGTCAGGGCCGGATGCATGGCGTGGAAATCGGCGGCTCGATGGGGTTGTCTACCTGGGCGGCGTTCTCCGGAACGGACGATCTTGCGGCTGTCGACGGCGACTTCATCATGTCCGAGAGCGAGGTGCAGCCCGTTCTTCGCGCCTTACGCGCGAGGGGCATTCACATCGTAGCTTTGCACAATCACATGATCGGCGGTGAACCCGCCTTCTACTTCCTGCACTATTGGGGTGTCGGTCCGGCAACCGAGCTCGCCAGCGCAGTGCAAGCGGCGCGCGATGTGCAGATGAAGATGGAATGAAGCGTGAGTAAGCAGCATCGATAGGGTGATTAGTGCCTAACGGCCAGCCCGCGCGGAATCAGCGGGAGGTACTTGTCGCATCAAGATCTACCTTCGATGTTATGAAGACTAGGCCACTTTCCCCCCATTCCAGACATGGCCGGTGTCAACCAAACGGTCCTTTTCGACCCGTCAACCGCGTCCGCTCTGATTGGCGGAATTGCGTGCCGTCATCGAGCAGAAATCAGAGCTGTCAACTTAATACGCAAAAATTCGAATTAAGTTGACATTTTACGTCGCAGTGATAGCATTTTCTCAAAATGCTATCACATGGAGGCGCATCATGCCAGCTTTGACAGTTCGCAACCTTCCCGAGGACGTTCACCGCGCGCTGAAAGCGCTCGCTGCGAAGAACGGCAACAGCACCGAAGCCCAAGTTCGTGAAATCCTCGCCGCCGCCGTGAAGCCGAAAGAGGGGCAGCGCGTCGGGGAGGCGCTATGGAATCTCGGGCGTGCAATCGGCTTGACCGACGCCGAGACGGTCGAGCTTGAGGCGAACCGCGACCGAAGCCCCGCCACGCCGATGAGCTTCGATCAATGATCCTTCTCGATACCAATGTTGTTTCCGAGCCAATGAAGCCCGCACCCGCCGAGAGCGTGCGGCGGTGGCTGGATAGGCAGGCGAACGATACGCTTTTCGTTTCGGCCGTCACCTTGGCCGAAATGCAGTTCGGCCTTGCCTGTCTGCCGACCGGCAGCAGGCGCGACCGCCTGACTGCCCTTTATCTGGGGATCGAGAAAATTTTTGCCGGGCGCATCCTGTCTTTCGATGCCGAGGCCGCCCGTCATTACGCCGAGCTGGCCGTTGCTGCCCGCGCCGCTGGCAAGGGCCTGCCTCTGCCCGATGGTTACATTGCCGCTATAGCAGCCGCGCACGGCTTCGCCGTGGCGACACGCGACAGCGCACCGTTCGAGGCCGCAGGGATCGAGGTCATCAATCCGTGGGATGAGGCAGCCCTATGAAAATCGGTTATGCCCGCGTCTCCACCGATGAGCAGAATTTGCGGATGCAGATCGACGCGCTCAAAGCCGCTGGCGCGGAAAAGATTTTCGAAGATCGAGGAATCAGCGGAAGCGCCGTCATCAAGCCCGCGCTCCGCGAATGCTTGGAGTTCGCGCGCAACGGTGACGAGCTGGTGGTGTGGCGGCTTGACCGCCTTTCCCGATCGCTGAAAGAGCTTATCGAGCTGGCCGATGCCCTGGGCCAGCGCAACCTCGCCTTTCGCTCGCTGCATGAGCAGATCGAAACCGTATCGCCAGCGGGCAGGCTGTTTTTCCATATCGTCGGGGCCTTGGCTGAGTTCGAGCGTGAAATCATCCGCGCGCGAACGCGCGACGGCATGAATGCGGCGCGCCGCGCCGGAAAGCGGCTTGGACGGCCACCGACCATATCGGATGAGCAATGGACCGAAGCCAAAGCCCTAATGAGCGGTTCCGATCCGAAAAAACCCGCCGAAGTCGCGCGCCTGCTAGGTGTATCGCGGCAGGCCGTCTCCAAGCGGCTCAAAGCCGACCGAGAGGCGCAGGGCGGCGATGTTGCCAGCACCGGGCGGGGGTAATCTTCTCTCTGTGTGATGGGGTATTTTGGCATGGGTGCGCGCCGGCCCTCAAGGATGAGCGGTTCCCCCAATTTGCTGCGCAAATCGGCTCCCCCACTCCCCGCTATCGCGGCCGCTTTGCGGTCCTTGACCGCCGACGCCGGAGCCCATGCCGGTTGGTCCCTTCCCACAAACGAGAAGGAGAACCAGATGCACATCAAATTGTTTAGAGCGTTGAAAGCGGCTAACGTGTCAGACGACGCGGCGGCGGAAGTAGTGGAGGCAATCGAGGAGTATATAGCGGTGAAGGTGCAGGAAGCGAACAAAGGACTGGAAAGCAAACTTACGGCACAGACGTGGGTAATCGGCTCTGTCGGTTTCGTCTTGGCCGTCATCGGTCTCGCACCGGCTTTCATCAAGCTCTTTCAGTAAGCAACGAGGGAGAGGCTTCGGCCTCTCCCTTTTTTTGCGTCGATCAGGCGTTCACAGAACCCGCCCCGATTTGCGGCGACCGGCGCAAAGGATCTTCACGCCGCGAGCATCGAGCGCGCCAACACCGCATAGCCGCGCAGTCAGCATCGGCCCTGTGATTGGCAACAGGAAGCCCGACAAGCGGGCGTTGGACCGTCGCTGTCATCCTGGCAGGCACACCACCCCGAACGGCCTCACGAAGCGATAGCCAGGTCCGCGAACAATTCAGCGCCCCGAGCATCCCTGCCTTCTGCCAAGGTCATTCCCTTCTCGATAATCACTTAGCCGGAGCGCCGACGCGGGCAAGCGAAAAACCAGCCTATCGGCCTGCGGTTTCCACGCCTGCGGCGCGGAGCCTCCCCTTTTTCGCTTGCCCGCGTCGGCACTCCGGCACGCTTCAAGATTATCGGGAATGACCCCGGCAGAAGGAGAATCGAAATGCAGAATGTAGCTGAATTTGAAGTTCGCGGCCGCGTCGGCAAGACCACCATTCGCGAGAAAGTCGCTTACGTCACGGTGGCGGTCAATAAGAACCGGAAGGATGACAGCGGCGATTTTCAGCAAACGACCACCTGGGTCGAGCTGACCATGTTCGGCACCAACATCGCTTGGGCCGAGAAGCTGACCAAGGGCGACCTCATCAACGCGAAGGGCGATATTCAGACCTCGAAGCGTGAGCAGGATGGCCAGACCACCTACACCACCGACCTGATCGTTGATCGCCGCGCAGTGCTCGCCAAGGCCGACCGCAACGGCGGGCAGTCGGATGACTGACCGCCGATCCGGGCCGGTTTTCACCGGCCCGGATTTTGCCCCCAATATCACGATGGGGTTTCGCACCGTCCCGCGCCTTGTTCGGTAGGAGCTTGCGGCTTAAACTCATCGGCCAGAAAGAAGGTTAGGCCGCCGATGATGTTGAGCGCTTTGTTCCCGTCAGGATCAAGTCAGCCCGCACCCCGACTTGAGGGAAAGGCAGCGCGATCGTCTGCCCTAACGGCTCGCTTCGCACCGCCAGCGCGGCGGTTGTCACGACCCACACAACATGCAGAACCGCCCGTCCGTTCGATCACCGGCCCGCAAGCCCGCGCTCTTCCCGACGCGGGCTTTTGCGAGCTGCGTTCCGATGACAAGCCCGACCGGCCAAGCTGGAACGATTGCAGAACAACGACCGTTAGTCTATCGTGAAATATGCCCCCTTTTACGTGAGCCTTTGGCGTGGCGTCCTTGGGCTCATTGGGAGGTGAAACCCAAGGAGCTGACGCCATGGACAACCCGTTCGAGTATATCGCTGACCCTCTCGGAATCCATTGGGGCTTTGTCGCGTTCGGCGCTTGGCTGACGGTCTATCTGTTGGTCCGCAATTTCATCGGGTGGATCATGGTTGCCTTCATCATCGTTGGCCTCGTTACGTCGATCGGTGCCTATCTGTTCGACCCTTCGGTTGCCACCATTGGCGAAGGGCTGGGAGCCTGGGCGCGCCTGTTCGCCACCATCCTGATCGCGGCCTATCTGCCTCACTTGCTTCTGGCACTGTTGGGCCTTGCTGGTGATGGCGTCCGCGCTGGCGACTATGACGGCGACGGTCACTAGGCCCCGCTGATTTCGAGCCAGCCTTTCCATTGAGAGCATCGACGGATTTCCATCTTCCGCGTCATCCTGGGTAGCATTTCGGGCGCGCCGCTTTGCCGGTTTGCGTCTGATCGGCCCACCCGATTTCCCGCTTCTGCGTCCTGTATGGGAAAGGTTGCTGATCGAAGGAAAATGAGGTAGTGAAAAGGAATGTCAAGGGATGGCAGGATAAGCGAAATGGCACCGTTTTAATAAACGGCCATTTCGCAGTCTGTCTCTTATACACATCTGACGCTGCCGACGAGCGATCTAGTGTAGATCT
>OJED01000100.1_pt1 | contig 22892 bp, 15 predicted proteins | sample 1593181 | NCBI WGS metagenome assembly OJED01 (sample SAMN05416772, study PRJEB24817) | seawater metagenome | isolation source: Sea water | place: Canada:Atlantic | collected 2013-07
CGTCAGATGTGTATAAGAGACAGTGTTCGACGTGCAGATCAAACGCATCCACGAATACAAGCGCCAGCTGTTGAACCTGATCGAGACGGTGGCCCTGTACGACCAGATCCGCAGCCATCCGGAAAAGGACTGGGTGCCACGGGTCAAGATTTTTGGCGGCAAGGCTGCGCCCAGCTATCACAACGCCAAGCTGATCATCAAACTGACCAATGACATTGCCCGGCGGGTCAACTCCGATCCATCGGTATCCGGCCTGCTGAAAGTGGTGTTCGTGCCCAACTACAACGTGTCGCTTGCCGAACGCATCATTCCCGCTGCCGATCTATCCGAACAGATCAGCACCGCCGGCATGGAAGCGAGCGGTACCGGCAACATGAAGTTCGCCCTGAACGGCGCGCTGACCATCGGCACCCTGGACGGCGCCAATATCGAGATCAAGGACCGGGTGGGCGACGAGAATATCGTCATCTTTGGAATGACTGCCGATGAAGTCGCCGAGAAGCGCGCCAATAGCTACAATCCGCGCGAAGTGATCGAGGGTTCGGCCGAACTGCACCAAGCGGTGGATGCGATTGCGGGCGGCGTGTTCTCTCCCGACGACAAGGACCGTTACAAGGACTTGATGGACGGGCTTTACGATAACGACTGGTTCATGGTGGCCGCAGATTTCGATGCCTATGCCGAGGCGCAGCGCGATGTAGATGCCCGTTGGCGCGATTCCGCCGGATGGCGGACGGCGGCCATTCGCAACATCGCCAACGTCGGCTGGTTTTCTTCCGACAGGACGATTGGCGAATATGCGCGAGACATCTGGGACGTGTTGTAAAACCGGCAGAAACCTTGGGCCAAAATCGAGCGCGAAGCGTTTAGGTATTTATAAACGTCGCGTCGTGTTGCACAGTGCGACACGCAAGGGGGAAGCTGTTGAAACCGCCGCCGGAAGCAATAGACGCCTTATTTGCCGGTAAGCACGCCGACCCCTTCTCATTGCTTGGTCCGCACGATGGCCCCGAAGGGACGTTCACCCGTGCCATGCTGCCGGGCGCCGAGAAGGTTGAGACGTTCTCGCTGCGCGGCGGCAAGCTAGGCACTTTGAAGCGTGTCGATGATCGCGGACTGTTCGAGGGCAAGCTGCGCGGCCAGCCTAAACCGGTGAAGTACCGCTGTCAGGGCGGCGGCGCAGAGTGGTGGATTACCGATCCCTACAGTTTCGGCTCCGTCCTCGGCCCGGTGGACGATTTGCTGATCGCGCAAGGCAGTCATTTCCGCCTGTTCGACAAGCTTGGCGCGCACCTTGTCGAGCACGAAGGCTGCACAGGCGTGCATTTTGCGGTGTGGGCGCCCAATGCGCGCAACGTCAGCCTGGTGGGCGATTTCAACGATTGGAATGCCACCCGCCATCCCATGCGGCACCGTGTCGATATCGGTGTCTGGGAACTGTTTCTGCCCGACATTGGCGAGGGCCGCGCCTACAAGTACCGGATCGTGGGGCCGGATGGCGAAGAGCAACCTCTGAAGGCCGATCCCTTCGCCTTCACCAGCGAACTGCGCCCCAGCACCGCCTCGATCACCGCAAGGCCAGCAAAAACCGATTGGGGCGATGACGCCCATCGCAAGCATTGGTCCAGCGTCGATCCCCGGCGCGAGGCGATCTCGATTTACGAGGTCCACCCCGGATCGTGGCAGCGTGACGAGAGCGACTGGTTTTTAAGCTGGGACACGATTGCGGAGCGGCTAATTCCCTATGTTGCCGACATGGGCTTCACCCACATCGAATTTCTTCCGGTATCCGAACACCCGTACGATCCCAGCTGGGGCTATCAAACCACCGGGCTTTACGCGCCCACTGCGCGCTTTGGCGGGCCGGACGGGTTTGCCCGCTTCGTGGATGGCGCGCACCGGGCCGGCATTTCTGTCCTGCTGGACTGGGTGCCTGCGCACTTCCCGATCGACGACCATGGCCTAGCAAACTTCGATGGCACTGCGCTGTACGAACACGCCGACCCCAGGCTGGGCTTTCACCCCGACTGGAACACCGCGATCTACAATTTTGGACGGCGAGAGGTCAGCAGTTTCCTCGTCAACAACGCGCTGTTCTGGGCGGAGCGTTACCACATCGACGGTCTGCGCGTGGATGCTGTCGCATCGATGCTGTATCGGGATTATTCACGCGAAGATGGCGAGTGGATACCCAATGCAGAGGGTGGCCGCGAGAACTGGGAAGCGGTGGATTTCCTGCGTTCCATGAACCGCGCGGTTCACGCCAGTCATCCCGGCATCCTTACGATTGCAGAAGAATCGACGAGCTGGCCCGGCGTCTCGCAACCTGCGTTCGAAGAAGGTCCGCGCACCAGCCTTGGTTTCGGCTTCAAATGGAACATGGGCTTCATGCACGATACCCTGCAGTACATGGCGCGAGACCCGGTGCACCGGAAACATCATCACGATGAAATCACTTTTGGTCTGGTCTATGCCTTCAGCGAGAATTTCGTCCTTCCGCTGAGCCACGACGAGGTCGTTCACGGCAAAGGCAGTCTGCTTGCGAAAATGAGTGGTGACGACTGGCAGCAGTTCGCCAATCTGCGTGCCTATTACGGGCTGATGTGGGGGTATCCCGGCAAGAAGCTGCTGTTCATGGGGCAAGAGTTCGCTCAGCGCCGCGAATGGAGCGAGGCGCGTGCGCTGGACTGGCACCTGCTGGATGCCCCCGCGCACAAGGGTGTGCAGAGCCTCGTGCGCGATCTTAACAATCTGTACAAGGCCAAGCCGGCACTGCACGCGCGCGATTGCGAGGGCGAAGGTTTCGAATGGCTGGTGGCCGATGACGCGAATGCATCCGTGTTTGCCTGGCTGCGCAAATGTGCGGGAGAGCCGCCGGTCGCCGTCATCTGCAACATGACGCCGATGCTGCATGAAAGTTATGGCCTGAGCCTGCCGATGGACGGCACTTGGACCGAAGTGCTTAACACCGACGCCAGCGAATATGGCGGCAGCGGCAAGGGCAATATGGGCGAGGTAACTGTGGAAGGCGGAAGAATCAGCGTGGTCCTGCCGCCGCTGTCAACGATCATGCTGGAATACAAGGCTTAGGCAATCGGGAGAAGAGGCCGATGACAGAAAGACATTCGCAACCCCTGGCACGAGATGCCATGGCCTATGTGCTGGCAGGCGGACGGGGCAGTCGCCTGCTGGAACTGACAGATCGCCGCGCCAAGCCTGCGGTCTATTTCGGCGGTGTGTCCCGGATCGTCGATTTCGCCCTTTCCAATGCGATCAACTCGGGCATCCGGCGCATTGGTGTGGCCACGCAGTACAAGGCGCATTCGCTGATCCGCCATATGCAGCGGGCCTGGAATTTCATGCGTCCGGAACGCAACGAAAGTTTCGACATCCTGCCCGCCAGCCAGCGCGTCTCCGAAAGCCAGTGGTACGAAGGCACGGCCGATGCCGTGTTCCAGAATATCGACATCATCCAGGCGCACGCGCCCAAGTACATGATCATCCTTGCAGGCGACCATGTGTACAAGATGGATTACGAACTGATGCTGCGCCAGCACGTGGAAAGCGGCGCGGATGTAACCGTGGGCTGCCTGGTGGTGCCGCGCATGGAAGCAACAGGCTTTGGCGTGATGCACGTCGACAAGGCCGATCGCATTACCGACTTTATCGAGAAACCCGCAGATCCGCCGGGAATTCCCGGACAGGAGGACATGGCATTGGCCAGCATGGGCATCTATGTCTTCGAAACGCAGCTGCTGTTCGACCAGTTGCGCCGCGACGCGGATGATCCGCAATCCAAACGTGATTTTGGCGGGGACATCATTCCCTGGCTGGTAAAGAACGGCAAGGCGCAGGCGCACCGCTTCACCCATTCCTGCATCCGCGCAGCCGACGAGATCGAGGAATACTGGCGCGATGTCGGCACGCTGGATGCCTATTTCGAGGCCAATCTGGACCTGACCGATACGGTTCCCAAACTGAATCTCTACGACCGCGACTGGCCGATCTGGACAGATCAGGTCATCGCAGCGCCCGCCAAGTTCGTGCACGACGAGGATGGGCGCCGCGGAACCGCGATCAGCTCGCTTATCAGCCAGGACTGCATCGTCTCTGGTGCGATGGCAAAGCATAGTCTGCTGTTTACCGGCGTGAAAATGGGCAGCTATTCCAAGGTCGAGCGCGGCGTAATCCTGCCCTATTGCAATATCGGAAGAAACGCGCGTCTGAAAAACGTGATCCTCGATTCCGGCGTTCGCATTCCCGAAGGGCTGGTTGTCGGCGAGGACCCTGAACTTGATGACAGGCGCTTTCGGCGCAGTGAGAAGGGCATATGCCTAATAACCCAACCGATGATCGAGAAGATCACGGGCTGATGCCGCTCAAGGTCTTGTCGGTCGCATCCGAAGCGGTACCGCTGGTGAAAACCGGTGGGCTGGCAGATGTGGCAGGAGCCCTGCCTGCCGCTGTTGCGCCGCATGACGTTGCCATGACAACGCTGCTGCCGGGCTATCCTTCGGTGGGAAAGGTACTGGGCAAGGGAAAGCTGGTGCACAAATGGGCATCACTGCTGGGCCAGCCTGCCCGGCTGCTTTCGGGAACAATCGGCAAGCACAAGCTGCTGGTGCTGGACTGCCCTGCCTATTTCGCGCGTGAAGGTGGGCCTTATGGCGATGCCAACGGACAGGACTGGACTGACAACTGGCAACGCTTCGCCGCTTTCGGACGGGCTGCCGCCGATATCGCATCGGGCAAGGTCAAGGGCTACAGCTTCGATCTGGTACATGCGCATGACTGGCAGGCTGCCATGACGCTCGCTTACCTGAAGCTGGCCAGCGACACGCCCGACCTCCCCGCCGTCATGACTATCCATAACATGGCGTTCCAGGGACATTTCGACGCCAAGGTTTTCCCACGTCTCGGCCTGCCATCGTCAGCCTGGACGATGGACGGGGTAGAGAATTATGGCGGGGTCGGTTTCCTGAAGGCTGGCATGCAGATGGCGGATATCATAACCACCGTCAGCCCAAGCTACGCTGCGGAAATTCGCCAGCCTGAATTCGGCATGGGACTGGAAGGACTGGTAGCAGCGCGCGGCAGCAGGGTGCGCGGGATTCTGAACGGGATCGACCCGAAGGTCTGGAATCCCGCCGAGGACAGCGAAATCGCCGCCCGATATTCCCACCGCACCCTAACCCGCCGAAAGATCAACAAGCGCGCAGTGGAGGGGGCTTTCGGACTGGAGCAAAGCGATGGCCCGCTGTTCACAGCCATCAGTCGCCTGACCTGGCAAAAGGGCACGGATGTGCTGCTGGAGGTGCTGGATCATCTTGTGGGAATGGGCGGGCGGCTGGCCCTGCTGGGCTCCGGCGACAAGGCTATCGAGGCAGGCCTGCATGAAGCTGCCGCGCGCCATCCAGGCAGGATCGGTGTGCATATCGGATATGACGAAGGCTTGTCGCACCGCTTACAGGCGGGCGCTGATGCCATTCTAGTGCCCAGCCGTTTCGAGCCGTGCGGACTTACCCAGCTTTACGGCCTGGCCTATGGCTGCGTGCCCGTGGTGGCGCGAACGGGTGGGCTGGCGGATACGGTGATAGACGCCAACCCCGCCGCGCTTACCGCAGGGGTCGCCACGGGCGTACAGTTCGACGGGGTGCATTACCATGCCCTGCGCGCGGCAATCGACCGGGTCATGGCTTTATACGAACAACCCAGAAAATGGCGGCGGGTCCAGCAAAACGGGATGAAAGCCGATTTTTCTTGGGAAGCCAGCGGACACGCCTACGCCGAGCTCTATCGCGAACTGACCGGAAGAACCGCATGATCCACAAACATCCGACAACGCCTTTCAATGACCAGAAGCCCGGCACTTCGGGTCTGCGCAAGAAGGTACGCGACTTTGCCCAGCCCAACTATGCCGAAAACTTCATTCAGTCGGTGTTCGACGTGGTGGAGCGCGATGCGGGCGCCACTCTCGTGGTGGGTGGAGACGGACGGTATCACAACCGCACCGTGATCCAGCAGGCAATCCGCATGGCAGCCGCGAACGGCTATGGCCGCGTGCTGGTGGGAAAAGGCGGTATCCTATCCACCCCTGCCGCGAGCCATGTAATCCGCAAATACGGCGCCAGTGGCGGCCTGGTGCTGTCCGCCAGCCATAATCCCGGCGGACCGGATGAGGATTTCGGAATCAAGTACAACATCGCCAATGGTGGTCCTGCCCCCGAAAGCGTGACCGGCGCGATTTATGCACGCACGCTGGAGATCGACCGTTGGCAGGCTATCGACACGCCGGACATCGATCTGGATGCGCCGGGTGAAGTTTCCGTCGGCGATATGCGCGTGGTCGTGATCGATCCGGTCGCCGATTATGCCGCGCTGATGGAAGAACTGTTCGATTTCGACGCAATACGCGCAGCGGTGCGCGATGGACTGACCATGGCCTTCGACGCGATGCACGCCGTTACCGGGCCTTACGCGCACGAGATACTGGAAAACCGCCTTGGGTTCCCTAAAGGAACGGTACGCAATGGCTCACCGCTGGAGGATTTCGGCGGCCACCACCCCGATCCCAACCTTGTCCATGCAAAATCGCTTTACGACCTGATGATGTCGCCTGACGCGCCAGACCTTGGCGCGGCATCGGATGGCGATGGTGATCGCAACCTCATCATCGGCAAGGGACGTTTCATCAACCCGTCGGATTCGCTGGCAATGCTGGCCGCCAACGCCCATCTTGCACCTGCCTATTCCGATGGATTGAAGGGCATCGCACGCTCCATGCCCACCAGCGCCGCGGCAGATCGCGTGGCGCAGGCTCTTGGCATTCCCGCCTATGAGACGCCAACCGGTTGGAAGTTCTTCGGCAACCTTCTGGATGCCGGAATGGCAACAATCTGCGGGGAGGAAAGCGCGGGCACCGGCAGCGACCATGTGCGCGAGAAGGACGGGCTCTGGGCTGTCCTGCTGTGGCTTAATATTCTCGCCGCGACAGGCAAGAGCGTGGACGCGCTGGCGAGGCATCACTGGGCGCGCTTCGGCCGCAATTACTACGCCCGGCACGATTACGCGGCGATTGCCGGCGAAAAGGCCGATGCCTTGATGACGGAACTTGCAGCCAGCCTCGCGGACCTGCCGGGGCGCAGCTTCGGCCCGCTCGCAGTAGCGCAGGCAGTCAGCTTCTCCTACACCGACCCGGTTGATGGTTCGGTCAGCGCGAACCAGGGTACGCGCGTGTTGTTCGAAGGCGGAAGCCGGGTAGTCTTCCGCCTCTCCGGCACCGGCACGCAAGGCGCAACCTTGCGAGTTTATCTGGAACGCTACGAACCCGCAGACGGAAACCTGGACGCCGAGACGCCCGGAATGCTGGCCGAGATTGCCGCCGCTGCGGAACAGATCGCGGGAATTGCGCGCCATACCGGTCGCACCGCGCCAGACGTGGTGACGTGAGCGACTACGGCGCCACCGTCCAGGGTGACGAGACGACCTTCAGGGTACGCTCTCCGCTCGCTTCGGCAATGCACCTGTGCATTTTTGCAGGCGGCGAAGAACAGCGCATCGCCATGCAGCGCGAAGGTGATGACTGGATAGCCAGGGTACCCCGCAACCTTGCGGGTGCGTCCTATGGATACAGGGCGAATGGCGAGTGGCAGCCAGAGCAGAGCAAGTGGTTCGACCCGGCAAAGCTGCTGGTCGATCCCTACGCGCTGGAGCTTGATCGACGCTTCGTGCAGCACCCATCGCTTGCCGAATACGGGACGGACACCGCCGATATCGTCCCGCGCGCGATCGTTCAGGCGGCTTTGCCCGGAGTCGATCTTCTGTCGCCGCAGTTCACGCCGGGGGGTCTGATCTACGAACTCAACGTTGCTGGCTTTACGCGGCTGCACCCTGCAATACCAGAGGCCCATCGGGGTACCATTGCCGCGCTCGCCCATCCTACTGTCGTTGCTCACCTGAAGAAGCTCAACGTCAGCGCGGTGGAGCTGATGCCGATACCTGCCTGGATCGACGAGCGGCACCTGCCGCCGTTGGGGCTCGCCAACCATTGGGGATACAATCCGGTAGTGCCGATGGCTCTGGATCCCCACCTGTGCCCCGGAGGGGTGACCGAACTGCGCGAGACGGTCGCAGCGCTGCATGATGCCGGTATCGGCGTGATCCTCGACCTGGTGCTGAACCACACCGGGGAAAGCGATATTTACGGAGGCGTGCTTTCCCTGCGCGGTCTCGACAATTCAGCCTATGCCCATGCCCCCGATGGCAAGTTGATCAACGATACGGGCTGCGGCAACACGCTGGATTTTGCTCAGCCACACGTGCGCGCATTGGCCTTGGCAACGCTGCGGCATTTCGTCCGGCATTGCGGCGTCGACGGGTTCCGCTTCGATCTTGCACCCATTCTCGCGCGCGGCCCCGGCTTCGACAAGGCGGCGCCGATCTTCGCCGAGATTGCAGCCGATCCATGGCTGGCTGACCGCGTGATGATTGCAGAGCCCTGGGACATCGGCCCCGGCGGCTACCAACTTGGCAACTTCCCCGGTAACTGGCTGGAATGGAACGACCGTTACCGCGACGATGTGCGCCGGTTCTGGCGCGGAGATGGCGCTGCCAACGTCCTGGCAACGCGGATCGCAGGCTCCTCCGACATTTTTGCGAATGAAAGCCGCAGCGTGAACTTTCTCGCTGCGCACGACGGGTTCACGTTGGCTGACACGGTCGCCTACGAACACCGGCACAACCACGCCAACGGCGAGGACAATCGCGACGGACACGGCGAAAATTTCAGCTGGAACAACGGCACAGAAGGGCAAAGCGACGATCCTGAAATCCTTGCCCGTCGTACTGCCGACCTGCGCGCCTTGCTGGGAACGCTGTTCGCCTCTGCGGGCACCATCATGCTGACTGCCGGAGACGAATTTGGCCGGAGCCAGCAAGGCAACAACAACGCCTATTGTCAGCCGATGCCGATCGACTGGGACGCACGCGATCTGGCGCTGGAAAATCATGTCGCCGGTCTCTCGGCAATCCGGGCGAAGCATATCGAGGCGATGACCCGGTTTCCCGAGAATGGTCGCTGGACCGACCTTGCTGGCGAACCGCTTACGGAAGCTCAATGGAACGACCAGAGCCTTTCCGCCTTTGCATTCCACCCGCCTGCACAAAGCGAAAGACCGGGCTTTGCAATCGACCGAACGACGCGGAGCGTAAAACTGCTTCCGCCCGGTTGAAGCCAGGCTCTTTCTACAGCGCCGCTACATCTTCCAGCGCTTCGCCCGCCGTGAGCCATTGCGCTTCGGCCTGTTCCAACCTGTCCGTCAGTTTTGCCCGCCGGGCCAGAATATTCTCCATGCGGCTGGCGTCGGCAGTCGGTTGACGCGCGGCAAGATCGGCGATCTCCCGATCCATCTGCTCTGCCTGCGCGGTGAGCTTCGCCAGCGCCTTTTCCGCCTTGGCGAGTTCGGACTGCATGTATTTCAGCTTCGCGCGATCGACACCGGCAGGCGCTGGCTTCGGCTTTGCTGCGGCAGGCTTCTTCGCAGGCTTGGGCTGGTTCCGCCCCAATACGAAGTCGATATAGTCTTCCATGCTGCCAGCATATTCGCGCGCGGTGCCGCTATCCACCAGCACCAGCCTGTCTGCCGTCAGTTCCACCATGTGGCGATCATGGCTGATGAGGATGACCGCGCCCGAATAATCGTTCAGCGCCTGGATCAGCGCTTCGCGCGCGTCCACGTCGAGGTGGTTCGTAGGCTCGTCCAGGATCAGCAGATGCGGTGCATCGCGGGTGATGAGAGCCAGCGCCAGTCGCGCCCGCTCTCCGCCCGACAGTCGCTCCACCTGCGTTTCTGCGCGGGAGCCGGAGAACCCGAAACGCCCCAACTGTCCGCGCACCGCTCCCGCTGGCTTGCCATCCATCGCCCGCGTCATCAGGCTGAGCGGTGTTTCCTCGTCGGAAAGCTCTTCCACCTGGTACTGGGTGAAATAGCCCACCTTCATCTTGCCCGGCGCATTCATTTCGCCCTCCAACGCGTCAAGCTGCGCTGCCAGCAGGCGGGCCAGCGTGGTCTTGCCGTTGCCGTTGCGTCCTAACAGCGCGATCCTGTCGTCAGCATCGATCCGCATGTTCAATTTCTGCAGCACGGGCGGCGCATCGCCATAGCCGACCGCAGCACCGTCCAGCGTGATCATCGGAGAACGCATTTCTGCAGGATCGGGAAAATCGAAAGTAAGCGACGGGTCTTCCATCAGCGCGGCAATGGGCTGCATCCGCGCCAGCATCTTGGCACGCGATTGCGCCTGTTTTGCGGTAGAGGCGCGGGCACTGTTGCGCGCGACGTAATCCTGCAACTTTGCCCGTTGTGCATCCTGCGCTGCCTTGGCTGCAGCCAGCTGCGCTGCGCGTTCGGCGCGCTGTTTCTCGAAAGAATCGTAACCGCCGGGATACAGTGTCAATTGCCCGCCCTGCAGGTGCAGGATGTGATCGACCACGTTGTTGAGCAGATCACGCTCGTGGCTGATCACCACCAGCGTTGCCGGGTAGGACTTGAGGAAATTCTCCAGCCACAAGGTGGCTTCCAGATCGAGGTGGTTGGAAGGTTCGTCCAGCAGCAGGATGTCGGGCTCCGAAAACAGCAGCGCGCCCAAAGCGATGCGCATCTTCCAGCCGCCCGAAAAGGTATCGACGGGGCGAGCCTGCATGTCCTCGTCAAAGCCCAGACCTTTCAGGATCTTGGCCGCGCGCGATGGGGCACTGTAGGCATCGATTGCCAGCAATCGCTCGTGCACTTCGCCAAGTCTGTCCGGTTCGGTGCAGGTTTCCGCCTCGACCAGCAGACGCTCACGTTCCACATCTGCGGCCAGCACGATCTCCTCCGGCGTCATCGATCCGCTGGGCGCCTGCTGCGCGATATAGCCGATCCGGGCGCGAGAAGGTTTGGAGATTTCGCCGTCGTCAGGCTCGATCTCGCCAATCAGCGTCTTCATCAGCGTGGACTTGCCTGCACCGTTGCGCCCGATCAGGCCGACGCGCGCGCCTATTGGAACTGTGGCGCTGGCGCGTTCGAGGATAGGCCGGCCACCAAGCCGGACGGTAAGGCCGTCAATCGTAAGCATGCGCGGCCCCTTAGCAGCGCATCCCCACTATCCCAACGAATTCCGTGCAGCTCCATCAAGATGCCATGTAGGGGCCAAGGCGCCGGCTGGATCGCGCATATTCACCCCCGCCGCTTGCCGATCTGTCTTCGGCTATCGGAGCAGCGTAGCCTGTGTTGGCAAATTCAAACTTTTCCGCGTACCCGTTTCATCGTACCGCCATGCTCACCAGATAACCGGGTATCATGATCAAGAACCTAGCGACTGTATCCATCCTCGCCCTTGTGGGCCTCAGCACTCCTGCGTCTGCATGGGGGCCGATCGGACACCGTGTAAGCGCGCAGATCGCAGAGGATAACATCAGCGGAAAAACCCGCGCAGAGATTGCCGTGATCCTGGGCCATGAAGGCTTGCCCGAAGCCAGCACCTGGCCCGACGAGGAACGCTCCAACCCAGTGCAGTTCTGGCAGGAAACGGCCTCGCCCTTCCATTATGTCACGTTGCCGCCGGGAGTGGGCGTGGATAGTCTTGCGCATCCGCCCGAAGGCGATGCCCTAACCGCGCTCGATGGTTTCGTCGCCACGCTGCACGACAACAGCGCGTCGCAAGAGGAGAAGGCGCTCGCTCTGCGCTTTGTCGTGCATATCGTGTCGGACCTCCACCAGCCGCTGCATGCGGGCGATGGCAGTGACCGGGGCGGCAACGATTTCATCACCGACTGGTTCGACAACACCACCAACCTGCATTGGGTGTGGGATGAAGGGATGATCCTGCGCCAGCAACTGTCGTACAGCGAATATGTCGCGCGGCTGGAGCGCAGGATCGGACCGGAAGAAACCGTCAGCTGGTGGGATGCCGATCCCGCGACATGGGTTGCCGAAAGTGCACAATTGCGCGACCGTATCTATCCGGCCACAGGCGGCGAAGCAGGCGAGGGAACACCCCAAAGCCCGGCAATCATCGGCTATCGCTACCTTTGGGACTGGATGCCGGTAGCAGAGGAACGCCTGGCCCAGTCGGGCATTCGACTTGCAGCCTATCTCGACCGGGTGTTCGGCGACGAGTAACTGACATTACGGGCAACCAAGGCCCGGACACACGGAGTATTTGTGACGACGACTATCGCTGAAATCGAGGGCATTCTGGACCAGCTTGAAGCAATCTCGGATGCCTCCCGTGAAAATCTCGTCAAGGCGCTGCGCAGATACGCCGAAACCCGTGTTCCGCCCGACCCGCAGAACCGCGCCAACGGCAACTTTGCCTATCCGCAACTGACCGTGCATTTTCCAAGCGACGAGGGGCTGGAACATCCAGCGCGCTCCTACGCCCGGCTGAACCAGGCGGGCACCTATTCCAGTTCCATCGCCGAACCGCGGCTGTTCCGTCCCTATCTGAAGGAACAGCTGGAAGCGCTGGTCGCCGATTACGACGTGGAGATTTCCGTCAGCCGGTCGACCGACGAAATTCCCTATCAATATGTTCTGGATGGCGACAAGCTGGACCTGAAGCAAGCCGCCAGTGCCGATCTTACGCGGCATTTCCCTGCGTCAGACCTTGTCAGGATTGGTGACGAGGTCGTGGACGGCACATGGGTACAAGGCGCAGACGACAGCCGACCGCTGTCGTTGTTTGATGCGCTGCGCACCGATTTCAGCCTCGCTCGCCTGCGTCACTATTCGGGCACCCCGGCCGACCATGTCCAGCGCTATGTCCTGTTCACCAACTATATCCGCTATGTCGAGGAATTCATCGACTTTGCACTGGAACAGCTTGCCGATCCAGACAGCCGTTACGAGCGGTTTTCCGCGCCCGGTGTCGTGATCGAAGCGAATGACCTGGAAGGCGCGCGCGAGCGCGTGACCGCCGGCACCTGGCGCAAACACCAGATGCCCGCATACCACCTTGTGGCGAAGGACAATTCGGGCATTACTCTGGTGAACATCGGCGTCGGCCCCTCCAACGCGAAGACGATCTGCGACCATATCGCCGTGCTGCGACCGGAAGTCTGGCTGATGATCGGTCATTGCGGCGGATTGCGCCCCAGCCAGACCATCGGCGACTACGTGCTGGCCCATGCCTACCTGCGCGATGACAACGTGCTGGATAGCGCCATCCCGCCGGAAATTCCCATTCCGCCGATTGCGGAAGTGCAGACCGCCATGTTCAAGGCCGCGCGCCGGATCACCGGCGACAGCGACGAACAGTTGAAGAGGCGGCTGCGCACCGGCACGGTGGTGACGACCGACGATCGCAACTGGGAACTGCACTTCACCCGCTCTGCCCTGCGTTTCAATCAGAGCCGTGCGGTGGCTATCGATATGGAATCGGCCACCGTCGCCACACAAGGTTATCGCTTCCGCGTACCTTACGGCACGCTGTTGTGCGTATCGGACAAACCCCTGCACGGCGAGATCAAGCTGCCGGGACAGGCCAACGCCTTTTACGAAAGGTCGATCAGTCAGCACCTGCGGATCGGTATCGAAACACTGGACTTGCTGAGCCAGGCGAAGGGCAGCTTCCACAGCCGCAAACTGCGCAGCTTCGACGAACCGCCGCTCCGTTAGGCGGCGCGAGGCTTCCATTCCAGCACGCATAAAAAAAGCGGCGGCGTTCCCCCGAACGCCGCCGCCTTTCCTGTGACGAACTTGAGGAGTCCTAAAACTCGTAGCGGGCACCGATCTGGATGCGCCAGATCGACGACGTCGTTCCAACGAAGTTCTGATCATCCGGATTGAAGTCGCCAATGATATAGCGCCCCTGATTGTCGACGCCCGAAACGCGCAGGCGGTCGACGGGATCGGAGCTGTCCGGATCGTCGATGTTGATGGCATTATCGACCAGGTCGACGAAGTCGTCGCGAGTGCGCGAGACGTTCCAGCTATCGTCTAGAAAGTTCAGGAAGTTGTCGAAGTCCAAAAACAGTTCAATGCGGTCATCCGTGATACCAGCCCAGTGTGCGGGGCCGGGGATTTCCTGGCTGATGCGCAGGTCGAGGTCGAAGAACCAGTCGTTGCGACAGGAATTACGAGTGATCGAAGCACCCCGCTCATAATCGCAGCCAGAGGCATCAACATAGTTCGCGACCGACTGCGCCGCTGCATCCTGTGCTTCCTGCAACTCGGCAATCTGCGTTAGCGAGAAGCCCATCCCACTGAAATCGGTCAGGTTTGCATCACCCGCGCCGGTCGGAACGTAGAGCAAAGCGTTATCGCTGCCAGACGAGCTATCGTTGAACACGCCGCCACCATCGAAGGTGAGCGAGTAGGGACGACCCGAACGCGCCACGAAGATGAAGCCCAGCTGGGTGTCGTAATCCTGAATGAACTGCTCGCGCAGGTTCACGGCCATGGTGAAGTTATGGCGCGTTTCGTTGTTCGACGTGCTGATCGCCGGGTCCTGCCGGTCGAACGCTGCCGTAACGTCGAAGCTGGACGTTGCCGTGGAGCTGCCGTTGTTGCGGTTGTTGTTCGATTCGGTCCAGGCATAGCCGAAGTTCATGTCAACGCGCCCGCCAGAGGTGAACAGGCCGCCGTCAAAACCCTTGGACAGCAACACCGAAACGACGTGGCTGTCGTAGCTCGGGCCATTTGTCAGCTGGATTTCGTCGTCGCGGCGGGTTGCGAAACATGCGCCGCTGACATTGCTGTACACCGGCGGCGTGCCGCCCGTGCCCTGCAATTCTGCACTGCACCCAGCGTTCGACGGATCGATCGCCGCGTAGATCGGGCGGCCGTCCACTGTGAAACCGCCAATGCCCCGCGAGGGGTTCGGCGTCTGCGAGAGGTCGACGAAGTTCAGCGTATCGACAAAGCGGCTGTAGATGTAATCCAGGTTCAGCGACCAGTCGCTGAAGAAACCGCCCTGAGTGCCGAACTGTGTCGCCAAGCCCAGGTTACCGCGCCACACGCTGGGCAGCGTGAAGTTCGGATCGGTGGACTGGGTGTCGGCAAGACCGGCACCTGCAGTCGCCTGCGCATCGGCCAGCGCACAGGCCGGAATTCCGCTGAAGGAACCGCCCGAAAGCACGTTGAAGTTGCCGTTGGCATCCAGCAGGCCATCGCAAGCGTCGGAGAAGGTATCGCCATTGGCATAGCTGTACCCGTTGTTGGAGAAGGCATTCGAGAAATAGACGACCGGATCGCCGCCGGAGAAGCGGCCAACGCCTGCGGTAAAGCGGGTGTTATAGAAGAAGCCATCGTTGTCGAATTCATAGTCCAGCGCAAAGCGCGGCAGCCACAGCGTGGGCAGATCGTCGAACGACACTGCGTTGCTGAAACCGTAGCGGTCGGCAAAGTTCGGGTTCTCGCGCGGAGCATCGCCATCATAGAACTGCACGCGCAGACCCGCGGTCAGCGTAAGGTTGAGGTTCGCCTGCCAGCTATCCTGTGCATAGAGCGAAATGATGCGACGATTGAAGGTAGCCGCCGTTTCGTTGATATCTCCGCTGGGTGTCTGGGCGATGGTGGCACCGCCAAGCCCGCCGCCTGTCAGATCGTCGGCAGAACCGAACGCGCTGGAGAAACCCCCGCTGGCGACTACGCCGTTGGCGAAATCGTCAAGGTTGCGGAAGAAGATTGTGCCGGTCGCGTTGATGGCGAACAGGTTGTATACTTCCAGATCGTTGAGATCGGCGCCGAACTTGAAGTCGTGATCGTCCGGCGTCCAGTTCACCTGGAACTTGGCCTGGTCGGTCTGGGTCTCCAGCGCGTTTGCCGAGCGGAAGATGCCCGGACCAGTGGCGAGGAGGCCGTTCTGACCATCGGGAATAAGGCCGCTCGTTGCATTGGGCACGCCCACTACCAGGCGGACAGTCGGGTTTTCGGACTGGGCTTCACCGAAGCCGACCGGACCCTGTACGTCCGAAACGTCGGAGCGGCTGAGGCGCACCTCGGTGGAGAAGTCGTCACTCCACTGCGAGAACAAGCGGACCGAGTAGTAATCGGAAACCGTGCCTTCGTCCTCGAAACTGTTGAGGCCGGTCAGTTCCTGGTCGCCAGTGTCGCTTTCGACATTGGTTTCTTCCAGCCGCTGGTAGGTGGCTTCCAAGCGATGATCGTCGGTAATCACGGCATCGAGACGACCGAAATAGCGCACCGAGCTTTCAGGCAAGGTGGTGGGGTAGCCGCCAATGTCCTGGCCGTACTGGCTTGCTGCGATCTCGGCGAAACGATCGAACTGGTCCTGCGTCACGAAGTTGGCTTCGTTGGCGAAGCCCGATCCCGCTGGGCCGAAATCGTTGGCGGAACCAAGATCGGTCTCTTCATAGGCTGCCGAAAAAAACAGGCGATCGGGAATGATCGGACCCGACAGCGTGGCACCCCAGCGCTTCTCTTCGAAATCATCAACGATGTTGGGCATGCCGTCGATCGAATCGCCGCGCATATCTGCATTGCGAAAGGCGTAGAACGCGCTGCCATGAAATTCGTTCTGGCCGGCTTTGGTGACCACATTCACCAGGCAGCCTGTGAACTCGGAATATTCCACGTCGAACGGAGCAAATTCGACCGAAGTCGCGCCGATGGCGTCGAACGGCAGCGGCAGCGCATTGCGCGCAGCAAACGGCGTACCGTTGAGGCCGAAGACATCGGCCTGGATAACGCCGTCCACAGTGAAGGTGTTGGACCGGTCGTTACCGCCAAGGCAGGAAATGCGATCCACTTCGTTGGCGCGGTCAAGGCTGACACGCGGATCGATACGGATGATGTCGCGGATGTCGCGGGTGATGGACGGAAAGGCCTTGAGAGTGGATTCGCCAAAGGCGATGCCCGGACCAACGGCGAGCTGCTGCGCGTTAACGCGCGCGCCGGTTACCACGATGAAGTTGCCAGCATCGGCGCTGGCATCGGCGCTCAGCTCGAAAGTGTAGGCGGTGTTGCCCGATAAACTGATGAACTGGTCTTCGACCTGCTGTCCCTCGAACCCGGTCGCCGTAACGGTTAGCGTGTAGGGACCGCCGGTGGTCAGCGAGCCGAACTGGAAACCACCGCTCGAATCGACGGTTTGCGTGCGGGTCTGGTCGGTACGCGTGTCGGTCAGCGTGACCATCGCGCCGGGAACCGAGTTTCCTGCATCGTCGAGGACGACGCCCTGTACGCCGGAAGTGGTTTGCTGGGCATGAGCGGTTTGCGGCGCGACGGCAGCGGCAGCGACGCTGAGCACGCTGGCTGCGAGTAGATAGCGGAGTTTCATGTCTCGAGATCCCTAATCGAGGTGGTGGGTAGGAGCCCGTCTAAGTGGCTAGCGGGCGACTAGCGGCACCAGGGGACAGTTTCTTTGCTGTGATATGACAGACGGTCAAAAACCAGTCACAAGGGGAACTTAATTGCTGCGTTGCAGCGCATTTTCCTGCTCCTGTTGCTGCAGCGCAACACAGTTTCCAGCGCTACCAGGTTCGCCCACAGAAAGGTGCCCCGGACCAAATGTGGAGCAGACTCAGGCGAGCCCGATTTCGCGGAGCCTTTGCATCAGATAGTCGTGCGCAAGAATCGCTGGCGGGGCTGTTTCACCCGGTTCCACGCACTGCTCCAGCGGTTCGATCAGGAAGTCTGGCCGGAAATGCAGGAAGAAGGGCATCGAATAGCGCGACCTGCGCGCCGCTTCGCCCGACGGATTGACCACGCGGTGCGTGGTTGAGCGCAGCTTTCCGTTCGTAAGACGATCCAGCATGTCACCGACATTCACTGCCAGCGCACCCGGCGGTGGGGAGACAGGCACCCATTCGCCGTTCCGGTTGAGAAGTTCGAGGCCAGCCTCCTCCGCGCCCAGCAACAGGGTGATGGTGTTGATGTCGCCATGCGCCGCTGCGCGGATCGCGCCCTCCGGAGCATTTGCGGGCAGGGGAGGATAATGCAACAGGCGCATGACCGAATTGCCGTCTTCCACGCTTTGCTCGAACCAGTCGCCTCTAAGCCCCAGGTGCAAAGCTATGGCGCTGAGAACACGCGCGCCGGTCTCTTCGAAAGCGCAGTACAATTCCTCGAAAGTATCTCGAAATCCCGCCACCTCGTCTGGCCAGATATTGGGCTGCATCGTGCTGGAAAGCGGGTGCCCGTCGGGCAGGCTGCGCCCGACATGCCAGAATTCCTTCAGGTCGTGGACCTTGGCGTCCTTTGCAATTTCCGTTCCGAATGGAGTGTAACCGCGTGCACCGCCGCCACCCTCGACGCGATAGCCGCGCTTCACGGTATCGGGCAGAGCGAAGAAATTGCGCGCCATTGCCTCCGCCCGGTCGATCAGATCCTGCGGGATCGTATGATCGCGTACGATGGCAAAACCGTAATCGGCAAAGCTTTGGCCCAGTTCATCGGCAATCTGGTCCACCGGCCGGGCGAGCGAAATCGTGGCGATATTATCCATGGAGCATTGCCTCTAATAGGGAAGGAACAGGCCCGCCAGTGCCGCGCTCATCAAATTGGCGAGCGAGCCTGCGGCCAGCGCTTTCAGGCCCAGCCTTGCGATGACCGGCCTTTGATTTGGCGCAAGGCCGCCTGTTACCGCCATCTGGATGGCAATCGAGCTGAAGTTGGCAAAACCGCACAGGGCAAAGGTAACGATAGCGGCCGAACGCGGAGCCAGCGTGCCATCCGCTAGCGCGCCGAGTTCGATGAAAGCGACGAATTCGTTGAGCACGATCTTCGTACCGAACAGTCCCCCTGCCGTGACGGCTTCCGCCCATGGAATGCCCAGCAAGAACATGATCGGCGCAAAAACCCAGCCAAGGATCTGCTGAAAAGATATCTCCGGCATGCCGAACCAGCCGCCAACCGCCCCCAGCACGCCGTTTGCCAACGCGATCAAGGCAACGAAGGTCAGCACCATCGCGCCAACCGCCACGGCCAGCTTGAGGCCGGTTTGCGCACCCTGCGCCGCCGCCTCGATGATATTGGCGGCGCGGCCATGTTCGTCGAAATGCGCGGCAGCTTCCACCTCGTGCGGGCGCTCTCCTTCGGTGATTGCCGCCGGGCCTTCACTGCTGATGCGGCTGTGCGGCAGGGTAACCTCGCCTTCGGCCTCCGGCGCGGGTTCCTCTGTATCGGGCATGATGATCTTCGCCATCAATATGCCGCCCGGCGCCGACATGAATGCTGCCGCCAGCAGCACCGGCAGATAGCTTGGTCCCAGCAGCCCGGCATAGGCTGCAAGGATAGTGCCCGCCACGCCCGCCATGCCCACGGTCATCAATGTAAACAGCCGCGAGGGCGATAGCGCCGCCAGATAGGGACGCACGACCAGCGGGCTTTCGGACTGGCCGACGAAAATGTTGGCTGCCGAGCCAAGCGATTCGACCTTGGATATGCCGGTGATCCATCCGATCGCCCCGCCCAGCCAGCGCACCAGCCGCTGCATCACGCCGACATGATAAAGGATCGAAACCAGGGCGGCGAAGAACACGATGACCGGTAACGCACCCAGCGCAAAGGTATTGGACAACGGGTTATTGTCATTGCTGCCAAACAGGAACTGCGTGCCTGCATCGGCATAGGAAAGCAGCGCCGATACGCCGTCTGCCATCACGCGAATTGCGGATGCACCCCAGTCCGTGCGCAATACCAGCGCGGCAATACCGGCCTGCAAGGCGAAGGCCGCAGCCACGATGCGCAGCCTGATCTGGCGTTTGGCGCTGGATAGCAGAAAGGCAATCAGCAGGATGGCGGCAATTCCCGCAAGCGAGATCAATTGGGGAGGCACGGCTACTCCTGATTTTGTGGCGAAGGCTCATCTTGCCTATCTGCGCCGCCCGTTCAAACGGTTTTTGCGCACGACGAATGCGTTCTGCCCCTTCCAATTGCATCGATCGTTTTATAGCGCCCTCGAATGGATCGGAAATCACCTGTCGACTCGCTGCCCCGTTCGTTTTTCGTATTCTCGCTGCTCTATGGCGGGATGACGGTGATCGCGGGCGTTCTGGCCTACAAGCAATTCGCAATCGGGCCCATCGTAGTGGAAAGCGGCATACTGGCTTTCTTGCTGCTGGTAGTACTCTCCAGCGCGGTGTCGCAATTGCATGGAAAGCCTGCAGCGGACAGGCTGGTGCTGTGGGGTTTCCTCCCCCTCGCCTTTTCCATCGCGCTGATCGGGCTGGTGCTCCTATTGCCCGCGTCACCCGAAATGCCTGCGGATAACCTTGCCGCGTTCGAGCGGGTGCACGGACAGACGCCGCGCATCATGGCCGCGGGGCCCGTAGCCTACGGTGTGTCGCTGCTGCTGAACGTATGGATATTCGACAAACTACGCGGGACCGATCGTGCTGCGGGCAACAGCTTCGGGCTGATGGCGCGCGGCGCTGTCGCCTCGGCAATCAGCCAGGCGGTGGATACGCTCATTTTCATCACTCTCGCCTTCTATGGCGAATTTCCCATCGGCAATCTGCTGATCGGTCAGGCCATTGCCAAGATCGTGCTCTCCTTCGTGCTGGTGCCGTTCCTGATCCTTGGCGCGGTGGCAATCGCCCGGTGGCTGGATGGACAGCGGCAGGTGGCCTCCGCATGAGCGAGAAATTGGTCGCCGCCGCCATGTCCGCACGGGCCAGCGCCCATGCGCCCTATTCCGATTTCCTCGTTGGCTGCGCGGTGGAAAGCGAGGATGGCGAGATCGCCCAAGGCGCCAACATGGAGAACGTGTGCTACCGGTTGGGCGTCTGTGCCGAGCAATCGGCACTGGCTGCCGCGCAAATTGCCTTCGGACTTGGCAAGGTAAAGCGCGTGTTCGTTGTGGGCGGACCGCGCTCTGCCGACGAGACGGTTTCCGGCGATCCGGTCATGCCATGCGGCGGGTGCCGACAGGCGATAATGGAAGCTGCGCAGATTTCTGGCAGCGATATCGAGGTGACATGCTGCGATCACAATGGCGGGCGGCAAGTGACACAAAAGATCAGCGCGCTGCTCCCCGCCGCCTTCTCTTTCACAAAGGACTGATCAGGCGTCCGCCAGCGATTCCGGACGGCCGTGTTCCACTGTCATTCGGTGCCGGGTACGAATCTGCGCTCCACGCTCCCTTACATTGTCGAGCGTCTTGAACTCGGTCGTCCATAGATCGCGCGTCACGTCGCACATCACGTAACCGCGCTGGGCATTGTGCCATTTGAGCTGCGAGTTTTCCTGCTGGATGAGCAGCGTATCGAGCCGCTGGTCGACGCCATTACCGCCTGATGTGATAGAAGTGGATACGAATTCGGTAGCGATCGAACGCGCGCCGGGTGCGTTCCCATCGATATGCAGTTCCCCGGCGTAATTCTGATGCTCGTCCCCCGTCAACACCACGGTGTTGCCACGCCCTTGCTCGCGCACGGCCTCCAGCACACGGCGCCTCGGCTCGCGATAGCCTGCCCAGCTATCGAGATTTTCGGTCCGCACTTCACCCGGCGTACGATCAAGGTCCATCATCATGATCTGCTGGGCCAATGCCTGCCATCGCGCATCCGAAGCCCGCATCCGGCCCAGTAGCCATTCTTCCTGCGCGCCGCCCAGAACCGCAGCATCGCTGCGATCTATCGCTTCGCAGGCCACGCCCCAGCGATCCTCGCATGGCTGGTCGCTACGATATTGCCGGGTATCGAGCAGGTTGAGATCGAGCAGGTCGCCATAGCGTGCCTGGCGATAGAGCTGCATCTGTGGGCCACGCGGCATCGAGGAGGCGCGCAACGGCATGTTCTCGTAATAGGCCTGCATGGCGGCCTGCTTGCGCAGCGCAAATATCGCTTCAGGCGTACCATCCTGATCGATATCGCCGACCCAGTTGTTGTCGATCTCATGGTCGTCCCAGGTCACGAACCATGGCGCTGCCGCATGTGCGGCCTGAAGGTCGGTATCCATCTTCGTTTGCGCGTAACGGCGGCGATAGTCGCTCAAGGTATAAAGCTCGTCGCCTACGTATTGGCGGACATTTTCCAGCGGTCCGGTTTCGCCGCCATTCCACACCTTGCTGGATCGGCCTTCGTAGATATAATCGCCGTAACAGAACACGAAGTCCGGCTCCTCTGCGGCAAGGTGCCGATGGGCAGTGTAATATCCTTGCTCGTAATGCTGGCATCCGGCTATTCCGAAACGCAGCCGTGCAATCGGCTGGCCCGCTGCAGGCAGGGTCTTGGCGCAACCCCAGAGGCTACGCTCACGACCGGCGGTAAAGCGGTACCAGTAGGGACGCCCCGGCTGCAGTCCGGCGACTTCAACGTGAACACTGTGGCCGAGCTCGGGCCGGGCAACGGCCGTCCCAGCCTGCACCACGTCGCGGAAACGATCATCCGCCGCGACTTCCCAGCCTAGTTCTACGGCAGCCGCCGGCATCCTGTAATCCAGTTCCAACGGATCAGGGGCCAGCCGAGTCCAGATCACGAAGCCATCTGGCGCCGGATCGCCGGACGCGACGCCAAGCTGAAACGGATAGTTACGAAACGCCGGCGTTGCCAGCACCGGCGCGCCGACAGGCAGCGCGAGAGCGGTTATCGCGGCAGCACCAAAACTGCGCAACAGGTTGCGCCTGTTCAGCGCGATTAGCCTGTGTTGCCGATCCGTCATGTCGTTGATCCTCCGGGATAGATTCACCACGGATATGCATGGGCTTTGTTACGGATCAATTGCAACAACGCGTCCCGAATGCCTGGTTCGCTGCCTTTCTTTACAGCTTCTCGGTCAGTTCGGGCACGGCGTTGAACAGGTCAGCGACCAGTCCGATATCGGCGACCTGGAAGATGGGGGCGTCGGCATCCTTGTTGATCGCCACGATCACCTTGGAGTCCTTCATGCCCGCCAGGTGCTGGATCTGTCTCTTATACACATCTGACGCTGCCGACGAGCGATCTA
>OJED01000101.1_pt1 | contig 22480 bp, 22 predicted proteins | sample 1593181 | NCBI WGS metagenome assembly OJED01 (sample SAMN05416772, study PRJEB24817) | seawater metagenome | isolation source: Sea water | place: Canada:Atlantic | collected 2013-07
TGTATAAGAGACAGATGCTGGACCATAGCGAATATCGTCCGCCGACGCTCTCTGCAAAAGGCAGGATGCGCGTTTCGTCCACGCCCCATTCCACCGCCTTTTCCGGCGCGGCAGTCAGCGCGATGACGCGGCCCGTGGGATCATCCACCCCGTTATCGGCCAGCCACTTCAGCGCAGATTGCGCGTTGGTCATGGTTTCGATCGTGGTGAAGGTCTTGGAGGCGACCGCAATCAGCGTGGCGGCCGGATCGCAGGCATCGAAGGCTTCTTCCAGCGCGACGCCATCGATGTTGGACACGACATGCACGTCCACTTTGGGCGCATCGCGGCCCAGCGCATCTACCGCCAGTGCAGGCCCTAGCGCGCTGCCGCCGATGCCGACGTGGATCAGGTGCTTTACCTCTCCCAGTGCGCCTTCGTGAATTGCGCCAACCATCAATTTCATGCGGTGACGCAGCGCCTCGGCTTCCTCCACGCTGGTTTCCAGGCCCACGCCGCGCAGCGCGGAATGCTCTGCCGCGCGGTTTTCCGTGGGGTTTACCACCTGACCGGTAAACAGCCGCCGACGCATTTCGTCGAATTCGGAAGCCTGCGCCAGCGCCTCGAAATCGGAAAGAAGATCATCGGTAAGATGGGTTTTCGACCAGTCGAACAGGATACCTGTCTCGTCCAGCTCCAGTCGGGCGGACAATTTGCTCACCCGCTCCGCATCGTCGGCAAACAGTTGCGCAAGGGTCGGGTCCGGGTGGAGGGCGAGTGCTTTCCAGGCTTCGTCACGGGTTTTCGTCACTGCGGGCGATTCCTTTCCTACCGATGATGCTCTTGGCTAGGCCCTCGCGTCATGAATGAAAACCGCAAAATCCGCACTAATCCGCTTGTTCCGACGCGGCACACCCAAGGCCGGGTTTTTGCGCTTAGGACAGTGTTCCATGTGTTCCACATTAGCTGGCATTTCGGCCTCTACCGCAACGCCATGCTTGACGCAGACGCGCTGTGGCAACAAGACCGCCGCCGATGACTGAAACTGTTAAACCGCGCGAAGTGACCGAGCCTGAAACGGGCAAGACGGAAGAGAAGGAAGACTGGAAGAGCTTCGGCCGATTCCTCGTCATATTGGTGATCGGGATGCTGCTTTTCCGCACCCTCTTCGTCACCAGCTTCAACATTCCATCCGAGAGCATGATGCCCCGCCTGCTGGTGGGCGATTACCTGTTCGCGCAGAAATGGTCCTACGGCTATTCGCGCTATTCGCTCCCGTTCGACGTGGACGTTGGCGATGGCCGCATCTTCGCCACCTTGCCGGAACACGGCGACGTAACGATCTTCAAGCATCCGATCGACAAGAGCGATTACATCAAACGCGTGATCGCCCTGCCCGGAGATACCGTACAGATGATCGACGGACAGTTGCACCTGAACGGTGAAGCCGTGCCGAAGGTGCGGGTCGAGGATTTCATCGTCGAGCTTGCGCCCGGCGGTCGCTGCTATTCAGGTCGCTTCGCCATGCAGACGGACGAAGGTGCGCCCGCGTGCCGTTACCCGCAATTTCGCGAAACGCTGCCCAATGGTGTAAGTTACAACGTGCTGGATCTGGGCATGGTCGCCGTGGACAATACAGCACCCGTCATCGTGCCGGATGACCACGTTTTCATGATGGGTGACAACCGCGATAATTCGCAGGACAGCCGCCGGGCAACCGTTTCCGGTGGTTGGGTCGGCCTGGTGCCGACGCAACACCTCGTTGCCGAAGCCAGCTTCATGTACTGGTCCTACGGCAATGGCGTGCGCTGGAACCGGATTTTCGAAGGCATATGAGTACGCTGGATTCCGATACCCGCGTATGGCTGGAGCGGCACGGCTTCACCATACGCAACGAGGCAATCTGGTACGAAGCCCTGACCCACGGCAGCACCGGGGAAGCCAGGGATTACGACCGGCTGGAGTTTCTCGGCGACCGGGTACTGGGCCTGACGATTGCCGACTGGCTCTACGATCATTCGCAAAGCGCGGAAGGCAAGCTGGCGCAGCGCCTGAATGCACTTGTCAGCAAACAGACTTGCGCGGGCCGTGCGCGCGCTATCGGTACTCCTGATCATGTGCGACTGGGCAAGCAGGCGCGGGAAGATGGTGCGCAGAACAGCGACAACGTGCTGGGCGACATCATGGAATCGCTGCTGGGTGCAAACTTCCTCGACGCAGGTTTCGATGCCACCCGCGACCTCATCCAGAACCTGTGGCGCGAAGTGTTCGATGGCAGTACGGGCCGCCGCAAGCATCCCAAAAGCGCATTGCAGGAATGGGCGGCAGGCAACCAGCGCCGTCCGCCGGATTACGAGGTGGTCGATACGTCCGGCCCCGATCACAACCGCCGCTACACCGTGCAGGTCAGCGTGCATAACGTAGGCGCGGTGGAAGCCACTGCCAGCGGTAAACGCGAGGCCGAAACGGAAGCCGCGCGGCTGTTCATGGAGAAATACGGATGAGCCAGGAACCTGAAACGCGCTGCGGGGTCGTCGCCGTGATCGGCGCGCCCAACGCGGGCAAATCCACACTGGTGAACCAGTTGGTGGGCCAGAAAGTCGCCATCACCAGCGCGAAAGCGCAAACCACGCGCGCACGCTTGCTCGGCATTGCCCTGCACGGTTCCACCCAGATGATCCTGGTCGACACACCCGGTATCTTCGAACCCAAGCGCCGGCTCGACCGCGCCATGGTGAGTGCAGCATGGGAAGGCGCGGTTTCTGCCGATGCGGTGCTGCTGGTGGTCGATCCGATCAAGCAACGCCGACACGAGCTGATGCCCCTGGTGGAGCAGTTGAAGGATCGTAAGGAGCGCAAGATCCTTGTGCTGAACAAGGTCGACAGATCGAAGAAGGAGCCGCTGCTGGAATTGGCACAGGAACTGAACGAGCTTGCCGACTTCAGCGAAGTCTACTTCATCTCCGCCCTTACCGGCGATGGCGTTCCGGAACTGAAGGATACGCTGGCAGGCCTGATGCCCGAAGGCCCGTGGCATTATCCCGAAGATCAGGTTTCCGACGCCAGCGAACGCCTGCTTGCCGCCGAAGTCACCCGCGAACAGCTATATCAGCAGTTGCACGAGGAACTGCCTTACGATGCCGCCGTGCGGCCTGAAAGCTATGAACAGCGCAAGGATGGCAGCGTGGAAGTACGCCAGCAGATCGTAATCGCGCGCGACAGCCAGAAGCCTATCGTGCTGGGAAAGGGTGGCCGCCGCATCAAGGAAATCGGCGAGGCTGCGCGCAAGGAATTGAGCGCAATCCTGGGCGTGAAGGTCCACCTGTTCCTTCACGTCAAAGTGGACGAGAAGTGGGCGGATAATCGCGAGGTTTACGAGGAAATCGGGCTAGACTGGGTCAAGTGAGGCCTGCCGGTTCGGCTGAGAATCGCGTTAGAAAGACGTAGTTGAGGGTGCTGTAGTGTACAAGGCACGATCGGATAATGGGACGGTTCATCCAGGTGACGCCTCGCTGCAAGGCGCGGACGAATACCGGCGAGTGTCTTACAGATTAGAGCGTTACGAAAAGCACCTTGACCTTTGTGTGGATCAGGTAACGAGCCTTTCAAAGTGGCTAAGTTTTAGCTTGTTCGCGGTAAATTCCGTTGGGCTACTGACTCTATTAAATCAGAGTCAGAGTATCACTAACATTCAAACGCCAGGAATCCTATTCATCAGCGGTATCATTTTTTCACTATTGAGTGCCACAATTAACCAAGATGTCTACAATCGCGCAGCGACACATTTGCACAGCATGATTGATTACTGGCATGAATATCAAATCACCTACACCCATGACGCGGAGCAACATGATCAGATTGCGGCCAAACTTACTAACATCAACCGGTATATGTGGCTTGGACCAACTACAGGTTGGATTAGCGGACTAGCCTTTGTAATCGGAGCATTGATCGTCGGTTTGTACCTATAATCGAAAGGTAAAATTTCACCCGTTCGCCGGGTTGTCCCTTTGCGAAAAGCGCGCAAGGCTCGCTATCGCCGCCACCACCGCCAGCGCGCAACTTACGTAGAGCGGCGTCGGCCCCAAACCCAGCCCGCCTGCCAGTATGATGCCAACGACCACGGCGGCCATCGTCTGCCCGAACAGCCGCGACGTGGACAGCAGACCGCCCGCTGCAGCTGCCCGGTCCCGTGGCGCGCGACCGATCAGCAAACGCGAATTGGGGCTGAAAAACAGCCCGAAGCCAAGCGCGGTGAGGCTCAAACGCCAGGAAATGGCAAACGCATCTGGCTGGTCCGGCATGGTTGCAAGAAAGAGAAAGCCGATAATGGAGATTCCCATGCCGGTAACGCCCAGCTTGGTGGCGGCAATCCGGTCCGAGGCCCACCCAGCCAATGGCGAGACCACCAGCATCGTCAGCGGGAAAGGCAGCAGCAAAAGGCCCACGGTTTGCGGCGCGTACCCCATGCCGATCTCGAGCCGGAACGGCAAAGCCAACATCAATGCCCCGGCGGCGATAGAGCTGGTGAAGTTGGCCAGCGCCGACAGCCCGATCACCGGTTTTGCCAGCAGATCCACCGGGAACACCGGCGCATCGCGGCGCTTTTCGCGCCGGACCAGCAGGTACAGCGCGACGATGCCCAGCGTGAACGCCGCAACGCCCCATGCCAGCGCATCATGCGTGCCAAGCTGAATACCACCCACCAGCAGCAGCATGGTAATCGCGCTAAGCACGCCGCTTTTCCATTTGGGGGGCTGCTTACGGGGTTCCGGTTCGGGCAGAAAACGGCCCAGCAGCAGCGATATGAGTGCCAGAGGCGCGGCGGCGACGAACACCAGCTGCCATGGAAGGTTGCCGACGACATATCCGCCCAGTGTGGGCGCGAGAGCGGCGGAGCTTGCAACGATCACGCTGTTCAGCCCTAGCCCTGTCCCCAGTTGCGAAGCGGGATAAATCTGCCGCAGTATCGCCGCCGAAACGCTCAGCGCCATCGCAGCACCAATCGCCTGAACTGCACGCATCAGCAGCAAGATGGTGAAAGTGTCGGCAAAATAGCACGCGGCAGAGGCGAGCATGAATAGCACCTGCCCCGCCTGGTACAGTCGTCTGTGACCCAACCTGTCGCCAAACGAGGAAAACGGCAGCAACAGCATCACCAGTACCAGTTGATACACCGTCACCACGTTGGTCACCGCCGCCTCGCTTACGCCAAGATCGCGCGCGATCGTGGGCAGAGCGACGTTGGCAATCGAACCATCCAGTACCAACACGGCCGTACCGAAACTGATGGCGACAATGGCAAACCAGCGGCGCGGCTTGGGCAAGCCGACGTGTTCGTCCGTCACCCTGCCCCTTTCGGAACCAGGATGGATATACCCCTGCTCGTTCATCGCTTATAATTGCGAACGCCGAAGGCTTTTCGCAAGTGCACATATCACGCAGATAGTCAGCCCGGGCAGATCAACGTTTCTTGGCGATCGCGATCTTGTTTTTCTTGGCGAAATCGCGCGTCGATTCTTCACTGCGATTCAGAGCCTTGGCGATCTGCTTCAATCCCTGGCCCTTGGCAGCCAGCATTTTTAGTTGCGCTGCTTCGTCCGATTTCCAGGGTTGCTTATGGCGGGAGAACTGTTCTTTTGCCACTACTCGCCCTCGCTCTCGCTCTTCGCGGGGGCTTTCTTTCTGGCAGGTGCCTTCTTTTTCGCAGCCGCCTTTTTCTTTGCCGGGGCCTTCTTTTTCGCCGGTGCCTTGCGTTTCTTTTTCGCGGGAGCCTTGGCTGCCTTTTCCGCGATCAGCACCAGCGCCTCTTCCAGCGTCAGCGCGTCCTTGTCCTTCTCCTTGGGGAGCGTCGCGTTCACGTTCCCATCGGTGATGTAAGGGCCATACCGGCCATCCATCAGCTTCACCTCTTCGCCCGCTTCCGTCTTGCCGAGTACCTTCAGCGGTTCACGGCTGCTGCGGCCACCCTTGCTCTTGGCGGACTGGGCGAGCAAATCCACCGCGCGGTTCATGCCTATTTCAAATATTTCCGCGGTATTCTGCAGCTTTCCGTAGGTGCCGTCGTGCCGAACGGCCGGACCGTAGCGCCATAGACCCGCCTCGATATCCTTTCCGGAATCGGGATGCTGGCCAATCACGCGCGGCAGGGCGAGCAGCTTCAACGCCCATTCCAAATCGAAATCGTCGATGTCCTTCGGGATCGAGGCGCGTTTCACTTCCTTGCCCTCGCCCGTTTGCACATAAGGGCCGAACCGTCCGGACTTGCGCTCGACCGGCAAACCGGTTTCCGGGTCTTCTCCCATAATGCCATCGTCGCTGCCATCGTCGCCGCCGGGTTGGCCGAACTTGCGCCGGAACGTGCATTCGGGGTAATTGACGCAACCGATGAAGGCGCCATAGCGACCCCCGCGCAAGTGCAGTTCCCCGCCCTCGCGGTTCTGTTCCGCGCACAACGGACACCAGCGCGGTTGATGGCCATCCTCCCGTTCGGGGAACAGGAAATCGGAAAGAAACTCGTCCAGCACTTCGGTCACTTCCGAAGGCTGGCGTTCCATTACCTCGTCACTCTTGGGCTTGAAGTCGCGCCAGAACTGTTCGAGCAGCGTTTTATATTGCGCTCGCCCGCCGGAAACTTCGTCCAGCTCGTCTTCCATGCTGGCGGTGAAATCATAGGCGACATAGCGAGGGAAGAAACGTTCGAGAAACGCGGTGAGAAGACGGCCCGAATCTTCTGCGAAGAAACGGTTTTTTTCCATCCGAACATAGTCGCGATCCCGCAGGGTCTGGATGGTGGAAGCATAGGTCGACGGTCGACCAATGCCCAATTCTTCTAGGCGTTTCACCAGCGACGCCTCGGAAAAGCGCGGCGGCGGCTGGGTAAAATGCTGCAAGGCTTCTACGGCCTTTTTCGCCGGGGCATCGCCCTTGCGCATTACTGGCAGCAGGTTGTCGTCGTCCTCCTCGGACTTCTCGTCGAAACTTTCGGAATAGACCGCCAGGAAGCCGGGGAATTTCACCACCTGTCCGGTGGCGCGCAATTCGTGCTCGCCGGTTGGATCGCGCATGGTGACGGTGGTGCGTTCAAGCTGGGCGGTAGCCATCTGGCTCGCCATGGCGCGCTTGAATATCAGGTCGTATAGCTTGGCTTCGTCGCCCGAACCGGCGCGGTCGCTGCTGAAGTTCGTCGGGCGGATCGCCTCGTGCGCTTCCTGCGCGTTCTTGGCCTTGGTGGAATAGAAGCGCGGTTTTTCCGGGCGGTATTCCTCTGAATACCGTTCCGAAATGGCATCGCGGCAGGCCATGATCGCGCTCATGTCCATTTGCACGCCATCGGTACGCATGTAGGTAATCGCGCCTGCCTCGTACAGCGATTGCGCGCAGCGCATGGTGTGACTGGCGGAGAAGCCCAGCTTGCGCGAAGCTTCCTGTTGCAGGGTTGATGTGGTGAACGGCGGGGCAGGATTGCGTTTGAGCGGCTTTGTCTCGACTTCCTCCACGGTGAAAGCGCCCTGCTCTACCGCGGCTTTCGCAGCGTCTGCCGTGCCCTTGTCCCCAATGGACAACCGCTCCAGCTTCTTGCCGTCAAAGCGCACGAGACGGGCATCGAAGCCGGTACCGTCCTGCTCCATCTTCGCGGTAACGGACCAGTACTCGTCCGCTTTGAAAACCTCGATTTCGCGCTCGCGTTCGCAAATCAGCCGCAATGCCACCGATTGCACGCGTCCTGCCGATTTCGCGCCGGGCAGCTTGCGCCACAATACGGGGGAGAGGGTAAAGCCGAACAGGTAATCCAGCGCGCGGCGACCAAGGTAGGCGTCGATCAAGTCCTGATCCAGTTCGCGCGGGACCTTCATCGCCTCGGTCACAGCCTGCTTGGTAATCGCGTTGAATGTAACACGGTCAACCTTCGTCGGCAGCGCCTTGCGCTTCTTCAGCAGGTCCATCACGTGCCAGCTGATCGCCTCGCCTTCACGGTCAGGGTCAGTCGCCAGCACAAGACGGTCCGCGCCTTTCGCGGCATCGGCGATGGCTTTCACCTGCGCCCGGTTGCGCTGATCGGAATAGACTTCCCAGTCCATCGCGAAATCCTCGTCCGGGCGGACAGAGCCGTCCTTGGGCGGCAGGTCGCGCACATGCCCGTAGGATGCGAGAACCTTGAAGTCTCCGCCCAGATATTTTTCGATGGTTTTCGCCTTGGCTGGCGATTCTACGATAACAAGCTGCATTGTGGTTCCGTATATTCCTGACGCTGATCGCGCGAATGGGCCTAACGTGTGCCTTACGTGTGTATGTGCGCGCGAGGGTGGTGCGCTTCGCAAAGATTCGTCAAGCGGCCTTTCGCAGCTTCAGCCATACAATCAAGAACAGTCCGGCAAACACCATATCGATCGCCCCGCCCAACGCCATGTTCTCCGCCGCCTGGTCTTGCGACCAGAAGGCAAGCGCGGGAATGCCGAAGCTGATCTTCTCGAACACTGTCAGCGGAACGAACGCGGCGTATTTCGTCGGTTCGCGCGCAATCACCAAAAAAACACCTTGGAAGACCAAGGCAATTCCCGCGAAAGCGAAATACAGCAACCGGTGCGGATCGGGTGCATCGGTGAAATACAGCGCCGGAACGGCCAGAAATCCGTAGATTGCCGCTACGATGTAAACGCGGCGCGCGAAAGTGGCGGAGGCTTTGCGGGTATCAGGCAAGGCTTACTCTCCCCCCGGCATGGCGTTCCAACCGGCCGGCGATTTCCAGCTCCAGCAACGCCATTTGCACAGTACCCGGCGTGGTTCCGGTCTGGCGGACCAGCTCGTCTACCGACACAGGGGCCGAAGAAAGGATGGCCGCGATATCGTCTGCAGGCATCTCGTCGTCCGCTTCGCTGAAGACGAAATCCAGCGCATTTTCGCGCACCGAAGAGCGCGGACGGCCATCGAAACCCGAAAGCAGTTCCGCTACGTCATCCGGCGACTGTACGAGCACCGCCCCCTCGCGGATCAACTGGTTGCAGCCATGGGATCGACTGTCTGCCGGGTGGCCCGGTATCGCCATCACCTCACGTCCGGCTTCGCCCGCAAGCCGCGCGGTGATCAGCGAGCCGGACTTTGGCGCGGCTTCCACGACCAGCGTCCCCACCGCCAGACCGGCGATGATGCGGTTGCGCTTGGGAAACTGTTGGCCGCGCGGCTCTGTGCCCGGTGGTTCCTCGGCGATCAGCAGCGCTTCGCTGGCGATCTGCTCCTGCAACTTTGCGTGCTGCGCGGGATAAGCGATGTCGATACCGCTGGCGATCACGCCGATGGTGCTGGGCATCGCGCCTTCGTGGCTGGCACCGTCGATGCCCTTGGCTACACCGGAGACGATGACGAAACCTTCCGCTGCCAGTTCACGCCCGAAATCCCGCGCCAGTTTCACCGCGGCGGCAGAGGCATTGCGCGCGCCGACCATCGCCACGCACGGCTTCGACGCCAGCGAAAGATCGCCGCGCATGGTGACGATAGGGGGCGCGCCATCAAGCGCGGCCAGGTTGGCCGGGTAATCGGGCTGATCGTGGAATAAGTAGCGTGCTCCTGCTTTGCGAGCAGCCTGAACCTCTCGCTCGATCCGTTCGCGCTCCGCCGCCTTGTAGTTTCGCTTCGCCCCTCGGGCAGCGAGGTCGGGCAAGGCCTCGACAGCTTCTTGCGCATTGCCGAAACGACGCAGGAGCTGGGCATAGCTGACCGGCCCGATGTTGGCCGAACGTAGCAGGCGGATACGGGCAAAAGCCTCTTCCTGGGAAAGGGCCGCTGCCCCGCTCATTCGCCCTGACCTATCTTGGGTTCCTCGCCCCGCAGGAGGCGAGCGATGTTCGCGCGGTGAAGCCATAGCACCAGCGCGGCGATCACCGTCAATGCGGGAACATAGCCCATGAAACCCAGCGCAGCGGCGGCCATTGCAGCGGCGATCACGGCGCACATTCCGGCAAGCGAGCTGATGCGCGAAAGAAACGCAACCACCAGCCAAACCAATGCATAGGCAAGGCCGATCTGCCAGGCGAGGCCGATGCTGACACCCAGGTTGGTTGCCACGCCCTTCCCGCCTCTAAAGCCTAGCCAGACGGGAAAGCAATGTCCCAGAACTGCGCTCAATGCGGCGAGGGGCACCGGGCCGAAAAAGGCATCCGGCGTGGTCGCAGGCTGTTCCAACAGCGCCTTTGCCAACAGCACAGGCACCAGGCCCTTGGCCAGATCCAGCAGCAGGGTGGCGGCAGCAAGCTTCTTGGAGCCGGTGCGCAGCACATTGGTGGCGCCGATGTTGCCGCTGCCGATATTGCGGATATCGCCCTTGCCACCTGCCTTGGCCAGCAGCAGGCCAAACGGGATGGAACCGGCAATATATCCCAGGAGAAATCCAAGAAACTGGTCCAAATTCATACTCCCGCCTGCCCCGAGCTTGTTCGAGGACCGCAATGTCTTATAGCGCACCGTTAACGGGAATGGGCTTCATTCCACAAGCGCAGGGTGAGCACAAAGTGCAGAAAGTGAAGTCGAATTCCCCCATCCTGTTGTTCGATTCAGGCTTCGGCGGACTCACCGTGCTATCTGAATTGCGCGCGCAACTCCCGCAGGCACCTGTCATTTACGCCGCCGATACCGCCGGCCTGCCTTATGGAGAGAAGACCGAGGCAGAAGTTGCCGCAAGGGTCGCCGGACTTCTGGGGCGGCTTGCCGAACGATATCATCCGCGCATTATTTGCATTGCCTGCAACACCGCCAGTACCATTGCGCTGGGGATGGTGCGCGACGTGCTGGAAACGCCGATCGTCGGCACCGTGCCAGCGATAAAGCCGGCCGCCGGCCTGACGCGCAGCGGAACCATCGGGCTGCTGGGAACGGCTGCCACGATCCGGCAGGCCTATGTCGACAATCTCGAGGCCGAATTTGCCAATGGCAATCGCCTGTTGCGCCATGCCGCGCCCGAACTGGTGTCTGCCGCCGAGAGCAAACTTCGCGGTCAAGCACCCGACCCGTCCGCTTTCATACGGGCGGCAGAGGGGTTGTTGAACCAGGATGGTGGCGATGAGATCGATACGGTCGTGCTGGCCTGCACCCATTTTCCACTGGTGAAGACCGAACTGGCCGAGGCTTTCGGCAAAAAAGTGCAATTTATCGACGGTGCTGAGGGGATTGCCCGCCGCATCGCATATCTGACGCAAGGCCAGTCATTCGATCGACACGGTGATGATCTGGCGATCGTGACTGGCGCAGGACTGGATGACGTGGAACTCCGCGGTGGACTGAAGCGCTACGGAATCGGCAGAATCCTGCCGCTGTAATGAGAACGGTTCGCAAACTCCGTGCTTTAAAACATTAAGCTTCTTGACTAAATCCGCAGGACCGAACGGCCGCGAATCTGGATGCGGCGCAGCTTGGACAGATACGCTGAACTACGACCAGATCTTCGACCGGGCGATTGACCGCCTGCATTCCGAGGGACGTTACCGCGTCTTCATCGATATCCTGCGCAACAAGGGCGCCTACCCCAATGCGCGCTGTTTTGCAGGCCACAACGGTCCCAAGCCGATCACCGTCTGGTGCTCCAACGATTACCTCGCCATGGGCCAGCATCCCAAGGTGGTAGAGGCGATGGAAGAGGCGCTGCACGATGTGGGCGCAGGTTCAGGGGGCACCCGCAATATTGGCGGCAACACGCATTACCATATCGAGCTGGAGAACGAACTGGCAGACTTGCATGGCAAGGAAGCTGCACTGCTTTTCACCAGCGGATATGTTTCCAACGATGCTACCCTTTCCACGCTGGCCAAGCTGCTACCGGGCTGCATGATCTTCTCTGATGAGCTGAACCATGCCAGCATGATTGCCGGCATTCGCAATTCCGGTTGCGAGAAGCGCATCTTTCGTCACAACGACATGGAGCATCTGGAGCAGGTGCTCGCTGCCGAAGATTTCGACACGCCCAAGGTCATCGCATTTGAAAGCGTGTATTCGATGGATGGCGACGTCGCACCGATCCATGCGATCTGCGATCTGGCAGAGAAATACAACGCCCTCACCTACATCGATGAAGTGCACGCCGTGGGCATGTACGGCGAGCGCGGTGGCGGCATTTCCGAGCGGGACGATGCGGCGCACCGTATCGACCTGATCGAGGGAACCCTGGGCAAGGCTTTCGGCGTGATGGGCGGCTATGTGGCATCCAGTCGCAAGATCATCGATTGCATCCGTTCCTACGCGCCCGGCTTCATCTTCACCACTTCACTCAGTCCGGTGCTCGTTGCGGGTGTGCTCGCCTCGGTAAAGCATCTCAAGGGCAGCTGTGTGGAACGCGACGCGCAGCAGGCTGCGGCGGGTATGCTGAAGCAGAAGTTGCGCAATGCCGGACTGCCGGTCATGGATTCCACCACGCATATCGTGCCGTTGATGGTAGGTGACCCTGTTCGCGCCAAGAAGATCAGCGATATCCTGCTAGCCGAATACGGCGTTTATGTTCAGCCGATCAACTTCCCCACCGTGCCGCGCGGGACGGAGCGTTTGCGCTTTACCCCCGGCCCTGCCCATAGCGAAGCCATGATGGATGAACTTACAAAGGCAATGGTGGAAATCTGGGACCGGCTCGACCTGGAATTGCGCGAAGCAGCCTAGCTCGGTCTTCGACGCTGAAAGCGTGCCCGGCTAGCACCAGTTCCCAGCCCGTATTTAGCGACAAGTTAACCATTACATGCCACTGCTTCCCAACGAACGGCGGAAATATCCGCGCGTGAAGAATATGTTGGAGTGAAATGGCAGTCAGAGGGCTTCTCAAAGGATTTGCCGGAGGAAAGGTTGCCGGTAACGACGCTTTACGGCTTGAGGTTCTCGACGACTTCGAACAGGCCGGGATCGGCTGGATCTGGGCCAGCAATGCCGAAGGCCGACTGATCTATCTCTCCGATCGCGCATTCCAGAACCTCGGCCGCGATCCCTCTGCCATGATCGGCCAGCCACTTGTGGAACTGTTCGAGGTTGACCGCTCCAATCCAGACGAGAGGTCCGACAGGCCCCTCAATTTCCAGCTTTCGGCGCGCAACAAGCTGACTGATCTCGTGGTGAAATTCGGAAGCGATAGCAACCGCCCCAAATGGTGGGCGCTTAGCGGACATCCCAAGGTGTCGGCTGACGGTACGTTCCAGGGTTATCGTGGAAGTGCCAAGGACATCACCCTTGAATTTCAACGCAAGCTCGAAGATTCGCACGCTGCCGAGTTCGATTCCCTTACCGGCTTGGCGAACCGCCACCGCATGGACCGTCGTCTGGATTCCACCCTTTCCGCGTACAAATCCGCAAAGCGTTCGTGCGCCCTGCTGATGATGGATCTCGACAAGTTCAAATACGTCAACGATACGATGGGCCACCCTGCTGGTGACGAGCTTCTGCGACAGGTCGGCGATCGGCTGCGCGCCGTTGTCGGCAATCGCGGCGAGATCGGACGGCTTGGCGGCGATGAATTCCAGGTCATTCTGCCCGATGTCGACGATCGTGGCGAGCTGGGGGAGCTGGCTGACAAGATCATCCAGATGCTGTCTTCCCCCTACCAGGTCGAGGGAAAGCGCGCGATCATAGGTGCCTCCGTAGGCGTATCGATTGCCCCCTACGATGGGTTGGAGCGCGATGAACTGACCCGCTCCGCCGACCTTGCACTCTATGCTGCAAAGAACGGCGGGCGCGGCATGTACCGCTTCTATTCGGCAGAACTGAAAGATGTTGAGCAGGAACGTCAGATCATGCTCGATGATCTGCGCATGGCGATGGAGAAAGAACAGCTGAAGCTGCATTATCAACCCGTCGTGCGAACCAGCGATAACACCATTGTCGGGTTCGAGGCCCTGATGCGATGGGAACACCCCGACAAAGGGAATATTCCGCCCAACCACTTCATTCCCGTCGCCGAAGATTCGGACCTTATCAATCGTCTTGGCGAATGGGCGCTTCGGCGCGCCTGCGAAGATGCCTACAGCTGGCCTGAAAACGTGCGCGTCGCCGTCAACGTGTCGGCGAAGCAGTTTGCTAACAAGGGCTTCATCGCCGTAGTGACGCAAGTCCTTGCTGAAACCGGGCTGGACCCGGACCGGCTTGAACTGGAGCTTACCGAAACCGTATTCGTCGGTGATCTGGAGACCACCGAAAAGACCTTCAACGCGCTCAAGCACCTCGGCGTGCGTCTGGCTTTGGATGATTTCGGTACCGGCTATTCCTCGCTCAGTTACCTGCGCTCTGCCCCATTCGACAAGTTGAAGGTGGACAAGAGCTTCGTCGATAGCTGCACGCAGAAAGACCAGAACAGTGCCAAAATCATTTCTGCCATCATCGGTCTTTCCAACGCGCTTGGTATGGATGTCACGGTGGAAGGCGTCGAAGCTTTCGACCAGTTTGAACTGATCTGCAAGAAAGGCGCCAAGTACATACAGGGATGGATCTATTCCAAGGCACGCCCGCAGTCCGAGATTCTCGAGGAGATCGCCAATGGTGGTTACAAGATCGAGCCCAGCGGCCCTGACCAGTACAGACCTGAACGCCGCAGCGTGTTCCGCCGTATTGGCGTAATCCACGAAGATCACCGTTACGAAGCGGTGATGCGCGATCTCAGCAAGACAGGTTCGCGGATCGAGGGGCTGGTTGGCGTTCCTGAAGGCGCGGGCCTGGTGCTCGATCTGGGCGGCGGTCAACTGGCCGTATGCAATGTGCGTCGATCGGAGGATGCCACGATCGGCGTCGAATTTGAAACACCTCTGATCAGTGATGGGTCAGGCGGATTGTGCACGCGCCACCGCGTGTCGCCCTATGTGCTAGCTTCTGCTGGCATGCCGCTTACGTCACTGCCGCCGGGCAATTACCCGGATTCGATGTTGGGCGACGGCCCCAAAAGCCAGCCGCAGTTCATGCAGGTGACCGTCCAGCGCAATTGATCCGCAGCTGCGTAAACGCGCGTCAGCGAAGGCTTACCACATTGTCGCTTTCGCGCGGATCGGGTCGATCGCCGCGATAGAGGCTGGACATGGGCTCATCCGCCACCAGCACGGCCTCGCTTGCGCCAAAGCCGTTAAACGCCGTCTTCATTGCTGCGCCATAAGCGCCAAGCATGCCGATCTCGATGTAGTCGCCGGCCTGGATATCTTCGGGCAGCATGAAGGGACCCTTCATGTAGTCCGCGTCGTCGCAGGTGGGGCCGTAAAAAGAGAACTCGGCCAGCGGATTGCGCAGGTCATCCTCCAGTGCGGCAACAGGAAAGCGCCACGCGACATGCGCCGCGTCGAACAGCGCACCATAGGCGCCGTCGTTGATGTACAGTTCGTCTCCGCGACGTTTCTCCACTTTTACGATGATGGAGGAATACTCAGCGCAAAGCGCCCTGCCCGGTTCCGCCCAAAGCTCCGCCGAATATGAAATCGGCAGCGCTTCGAAATGCTGATGGATCAGTTGAAAATAGTCTTCCAGCGCCGGTGGATCGAGATCGGGATAGACGCTGGGGAATCCTCCGCCCACATCGATGATATCCACGGTGACCGCGGCCTCGGCAATGGCTGCGCGAACGCGTTCCAGCGCCTGAACATAGGCAAACGGCGTCATGGCCTGGCTGCCGACGTGGAAGCAGATGCCCAACGCATCGCAATGCTGGCGCGTGGCTTGCAGCAAGGGAGCGGCATCGGCCAGATCGACGCCAAACTTGGCCGCAAGCGACAATTCGGAATGTTCGGACGACACGCGCAGCCGCACCAGCAGATTAAGATCGCTCGCGCGCGTTCCATCTTCGGTAGTGGTCGCTTCCACGACCTTTTCCAGTTCCTCCAGCGTATCGAGGCTGTAGGTTCTTACGCCATGTTCGAAATAGGCTTCACGCACCGCGCGGCGGGTCTTCACCGGGTGCATGAAGCACAAAACGGCATCGGGCAGCGTGTCGCGCACCATGCGCACCTCTGCGATGGAGGCCACGTCGTAGTGCGTGACGCCCGCGTCCCAAAGAATGCGGATCAGGTCGGGAGAAGGGTTTGCCTTCACGGCATACATCGCCTTGCCCGGAAACTTCTGCGTAAAGAAGCGGGCAGCGCGCGACGCCGCATGCGGGCGAAGAAGGGTCACGGGTTCGTCCGGCTCGAGGGCGCGGACTACAGCCTTGGCATCGGGATACTGGAGCAATTCAAGGGACCCCCTAAGGTGTTAACCGAACAAGTAGCTGCCTTGCGGTGGGAATCCCTTGGGGCAGCGGAAGCGCGCATTTAAGCCGCATAGGCTGAATTGCAAGAGAAATCGGTTGGGTCGAGCCTCGTAGGGAGCAGGCCCTAGAACTGCACGTTGGGTGCCTGATCGACCACGCCTTTTTCGCTGTCGTCCAGACGGTGAAAATCGGCTTCTTCGAAACCCAGCGCTCCGGCAAACAGCACGGCCGGAAATGTCTCTCTACCTGTGTTAAAGCGAGAAACGGCGGCGTTCAACGCACGGCGTGCGGCGGCCAGCTTGTCTTCCACATCGGACAGTTCACGTTGCAACTGCTGAAAATTGGTTGAAGCCTTGAGGCCGGGATAAGCCTCCCCCAACGCCAGCAAACGATCCAGCGCGACGCGCAACTGCGCCTCATCCTGCGAGTTGATAGTCCCCTGCGCAGCCGTGTTGCGAGCGAGGATAACCTGTTCGAGCGTTTCCTGTTCATGATCGGCATAGCCCTTCACCGTGTTCACCAGATTAGGGATCAGATCGTGCCGCTGGCGTAGCTGCGCATCGATGTCGGCCACGCCCTGGTTCACATTCTGCCGCAGCGCCACGAGCCGGTTATAGATGCCAACCAGCACAAGAAGCAGCATGACGATGACGACAATTGCGATTATCAATTCCATGATTTTGCCCCTAGCCTACCCTTGTTAAATAATAGTGTGCCACGATGGTGGTCAAAGGCAACGGGTTTACGCCTAGCGCGGCGATAAAGGGGGAAGTTGATGATCGATCGCCCGGATGTAGACGCTCTGATAGCGGGCGAATTGGGGCGGTGGCTGGAAGGGCAGGAGCAAGTTCGCGCGGAGGCGAAGAAAAAGACCTGGAACCGCCGGTTCATCGTCCTCATCATACTGTTGCCGTTGGCGCTTTTCGTCTTGATCGCGTTCCAGATCGACTTCGCCCCGGTCGCCTGGGGTGGCGCGGTGCTTGGCGCAGCAGGCTTTGCCTGGGCGCAGCGTCCGGTCACCAAGGCAGTGAAAACGGTCAAGGTCGGCATCAACGAAGCGATAGCCGCGACACTGGGGCTGGAATACCGGCACGATTGCGATCCCGGCATGCCGTTCGAACTGGCCAAGTCATGCAGGCTACTTCCAAAATACGACCGCGCCAGCTTTGAAGATCATTGGAGCGGACATATAGGCGATATTCCATTTTCGCTGCACGAGGCCAAACTGGAGGAGAAGTGCGGGTCGGGAAAGAACCGCCGCTGGGTAACCGTGTTCCGCGGTATCATCATGAGCGTTGGCTATTCGCGCCGGTTCCATGGCACCACCCTGCTCGTTCGAGACAACGCGTTCAGGCACTTTTACGGCGCCAAGAAGGACACCATCGAAGTGATCGGCAAGCGGCTCGACTATGCCGAAATGACCCACCCCGACTTCGAGGACAAGTTCGATATCTTCACCACCGACCAGACCGAGGCGCGGCACCTGATCGACCCGCTTTACGTCGAGCGCCTGATCGCGGTGGAGCAGAGTTATCGCGGCGACGACGTGACCACGATCTTTCATGAGGGCAATCTGGTGGTGACACTAAAGGCGGGCAACATGTTCGAGAGCGGTCATATCGAAGCGCGCCACGACCGCCGCCGGATGGAGACCACCGTTGACCAGTTCGCCCGCATTGCCGACCTTGCGCGCGAGCTTAACAACCGCGAGCCGGTGACAGGCTACCGCTAGCCCGCCCCGACTACATAGCGCCTACTTGTCGAAAAGCTTCGCCCAGCGGCGCTTTTCGCGGTTTTTCCAGTGCTCGCGGTGGTAGGCATCGCTGGCTAGCAGCGGCATCACCGATCCGGCTTCGGCAAACACCATCTGTTCGATCCCGGTGTTCACCTTGCCCCAGCTCGCCGCCTCTTGCAGCGTGGAAGAACTACACGCACCGTCGCGCACATCGGCGACGGTGATTTGAACGGCGTACTTGTGCACGGACACGTCCTCGTGTCCGAGTATCTCGGCACATACGACGGTATCCTGGATGAAGTTCTTGGGCACGCCACCGCCAATCATCAGCAGGCCGCTTTCGCCAGCCTCGATCTTGATCTGGGTCAGTTCGCGAAAATCGGCGATAGCGTCGATCATCATGTAACCTTCGCCCTTCTCCATCTGGTCGACCTGGTGCTTCACCAGACCGAAGCCTGCTGAGCTGTCGACAAAGGCCGGGCAGAAGATTGGCACATCATGCTCGTAGGCCAGCTTGACGAGGCTGTTGTCCTTCTTGCCGTTCTCGACCAGATATTTGCCCATCTCCCGAATGAATTCGCGACTGGAATAGCCCCGGTGCTCCAGCGTGTTGGCGATCTTGTTGATAGTGAAGTCGCAGTCCTGCAACTGCTCTTCATCGATGTAGGTGTCGTAGATGCGATCGATATAGAGGCTGCGCAGCGTATCGTCGTCGGGCACTTCCAGCGCCTGGTAATGCTTGTGGCCAAGCCCTTCGAAGAAATCCATGTCCACGATGGTGGCGCCCGTCGCCACTACGCAATCGACCATGTTCGAACGGATCAGCTCTGCATACAGATCCATGCACCCAGCGGCGCTGGTGGAGCCAGCGATAACCAGGAAGATGCTGCAATCCTTGTCTTCCAGCATCTGATTGTAGATGCCCGTGGCGTTGGCCAGATCGCGGCTGGTGAAGCTCATCTTCTTCATCGAATCGATGATCGGCCGCGCGTCGAAACTGGTAATGTCGATATGTTCGACAGTGCTGGAAAGCAGTTCGGCCTTACGCGTGTCGTTGATCTTCGAATCGGTCATTCTGGCTATTCTCCTGTCCGTCTTGTCCGCAAAACGGGATGCGGCGTTCCCCGTTCCTCAAAACGGCGCGAAATGGAAGGATTTTCCAGCCTAATGTGGAACACATGGAACACGGTGCCGGCGCGAAAAACTGTCGGCCCCAGGCATGCCGGGAACGTCGCAGTTCCGCGAAACAGGAATAGCGCGTGCTGGCATGTGTCTGTCATCCTGTAATGGCCCGATGTAGGGAAGCGCGAAGGCGCTGGCCACGCGAGCGCATCTTCGCCATACGATCGCGTTCATGACAAACCCTGAAACCATGCGCCAACCGACCCACAATGGCGTTCTCGAAGCCGCTCGCAAAGTCGCCGAGATCCTGCCTCCAACGCCGCTGATCCCATTGGAAATCAAGGGCGCGAAGGTCTGGGTAAAGGCGGAATGCCTGCAACCTGTCGGCGCCTTCAAGATCCGCGGGGCCTGGCACCGACTAAGCGCTTTGAACGAAGATGAGCGCGCGAACGGGGTGGTGGCAGTATCCAGTGGCAACCATGCGCAGGGTGTGGCCTGGGCGGCACGGCGGGTTGGTATCGAAGCGACGATCGTCATGCCCCAGGATGCACCGCCCATAAAACTCGCCCGCACCAGGGAACTGGGTGCCAAGGTCGTCACCTACGACAGAATGACGCAGAACCGCGAGGAGATCGCGCAAGGTCTGGCGGCGGACAAGGGTGCGGCCTACGTCCACGCCTTTGCAAACCCCTGGGTGATTGAGGGACAAGGTAGCGCCGGGATCGAAGTGCTTGCCCAGTTGCAGGAACAGGGCGCCCCTCGCGCAACGCGCATTCTTGCCTGCTGCGGCGGTGGTGGATTGTCGGCCGGGCTAGCGCTGGCCTGTCCGGACGCCGCAATCGTTCCAGTGGAACCTGAAGGCTGGGACGATGTGTGCAGATCTATTGAAGCGGGTGAGATACAATCAGTCGGTACCTCCCCGCCGCCTACGGCGTGCGACGCCTTGCAAACCTTTCAGACCAGTCCGATCAACTTCGCCGTGCTGAAGGCGCGGTGCGATTATGGCTTGCGTGTAACCGAGGATGAGGTGCGCGATGCGCAGCGTTTCGCCTTCGCCAACCTGCGCCTCGTGCTGGAACCGGGCGGCGCCGTGGCACTGGCTGCCGCCCTATCGGGCAAGGCGAAGCTCGATGGCACGACGGTTATCATCCTGTCGGGTGGCAATGTCGACCCGAACCAGTTCGCAAAGGTGATTTCAGCCGCGTGAGGCGAATTGACAATCTAAATGCAGGCGCACAACCTTTGTTAAATCGAGGGAGAGGAAAGCCATGAATATCGAGATGCTTGCCCCCGCGGCGGCGCTTGCCCTGTGGTCCATGATCATGCTGATATGGATGGCGGCCACGCGCCTGCCAGCATTGGCGAAGCTGAAAATGCCCGCAGACAAGTCTCGGGGCGGGCGCGGCTGCGATCTGGATGGGGTCATTCCCGATCAGATCCAGTGGAAGGCCCACAATTACACCCACCTCATGGAGCAGCCAACGCTGTTCTATGTGGTCGTGGTGATTTTGGCGCTTACCGGCGGCTCGCAGCTCGATCTTGTTCTGGCTTGGTCCTATGTCGGCGTGCGCGTGGTGCATTCATTCTGGCAGGCGCTGGTGAACACCATCCCCGTCCGGCTGACACTGTTCGCGGTTTCCAGCCTGATCCTCCTGGCCATGTCGGTCCACGCCCTGCTCGCCACAATCTAATATCGAACCGGGAGAGCAGTTTTTCCCCTTTCGGTTCAATGAGGGGCGTTGCCGAGATCCTCGATGAAATTCTCGGTCCACCGCTGCACGTTCTCTTCGCGCACCGTGACGATCAGCTTGTCATAGCGGCTCTTGCGCTCTTCCAGAGGCATGTCGAGCGCAAGGCGGATATTGTGGGCGATATCGTCCACGCTATGGGGGTTGACCAACAGCGCGCCTTCGCCGTCGCAATCAAGTTGCTGGGCTGCTCCAGCAAAGCGGGAGAGGATCAACACACCGGGATCTTCGGGATCCTGCGCGGCGATATATTCCTTGGCAACAAGGTTCATCCCGTCGCGCAGAGGCGTAACAAGCGCGATCTTTGCTGCACGGTAGAAACCGTACAGTTCTTCTTGCGAATGACCCTTGTTGACATAGCGGATGGGCACGACGTCCACCTCCGAACGCGCACCGTTTATTTGCCCCGCCTTCTGCTCCAGAGTTTCGCGAATTTGCTGGTAGCTGTCGATATCTTCCCTGCTGGGCGGCGCAATCTGAATGAAGACAAGATCGCGAACCCGTTCCGGATGGCGATCGAAGAAGCGGGCGATGCCGTCCATCCGTTCAGGCAGACCCTTCGAATAGTCCAACCTGTCAACACCGATCATCGCGGTACGGTGGCGGGTTGAGGATAGCAGGCGCTGCGCGGCCTGCCGCGCCTCGCCCGTATTGCCCTTGGCGGTGAAGAAGTCGTAATCGATGCCGATGGGATAGGCGCGCGCGATCGTGGTACGTCCGTCCACCGTTACCTCGCCTGTCTCGTAATTCACATCGGCCCCCATTTCCTTCCAGCAATAGTGCAGGAAGCTGTCGAGCCAGGTGTCGTTCTGGAAACCGATCAGGTCGTAATGCAACAGCGCCCGCACCAATCGCTCGTGATAGGGAAGCGACACGAAAAGATTGGTGGGTGGCCAGGGCGTGTGAAGAAAAAAGCCCATACGGTTTTTCACACCCATGGATCGCAGGCGTTCACCCATGGGCATCAGATGATAGTCATGCACCCATACCAGGTCGCCTTCGGAAATGAGCGGCAGTGCACTTTCCGCAAAGCGGGTGTTGACCCGCTCGTACCCCTTGCCGAACTCGCGTTCGTACTGGGTCAGGTCGATACGGTAATGGAACAGCGGCCACAGCGTGGAATTGGCATAGCCATTGTAGTATTCTTCGAGATCCTGATGTTCGAGGTCGATCGTGGCAGTGGTAACGCCGTCTGCGGATTTGACGTAATTTATCGACCCCGTGAATTCCTCGGTTTCCTGTCCGGACCAGCCGAACCAGATACCCCCGTTGACTTTCAGGGCTGAGTTCAGCGCCCCGGCAAGGCCGCCCTGCGCCCCGGCAACCCCGCGCGCCTTCGGTACGGCAACACGGTTCGAGATAACGACAAGACGCGGCAATTTCAGCCTCCTAGCGAACGGTGTTCCAGCTTCTCGACAACAACGAGGCGCAGTTGATTATACCAACCAAGGAATATGTTTGCGGGAAGTTCCCCCACAACTCACCCGTTTCGAAATCCATGTCTTCCGACAACAGGCCAGAGCCCGTGCGGTGGTCCAGCATAGTCTCGAACAATTGCCGCGCCTCGTCCTTGCGGTCCATCAGGGCAAGCGCCTCGATCAGCCAGAAGGTACAGATGTTAAAAGCCGTCTCAGGCGCGCCGAAATCATCTTCTGCCGCATAGCGCCTGTCTCTTATACACATCTGACGCTGCCGACGAGCGATCTAGTGTAG